>C688J18823_10002565_pt1 | contig 11358 bp, 7 predicted proteins | sample HopSoiMetagenom1_FD_18823 | JGI IMG/M metagenome (IMG submission 18823) | reverse complement strand
AACGGCTCGGCCGACACGATGCTCGGTGTGTGCGGACCGAGCGCGAGCGCGATCATCAGCGCACCGGCCACCGCGGCGCCGCCGAGCGAGATGGTTCCGAGCCGGCGGTTCCACGCCGCTCCGAGCACGGTGGGTGGCACCGTCGGTGCGGCGGCGTCGCCCGGCGTGCTCGCCGGCCCGTCGCGCCGCGACGCCGCGACCGCGATCGGAACGACCGAGGCCGCCGCAGCATCCGTCATGCGTGCAACGCGCTTGGCGGCCGATGGGCTGGGGTGGAGTCGGTGCCGGCGTCGCTGCAGCTCCGTGACGCTCGGGCGCGTCGGCAGCGCGCCACCCGCCGCGAGCATCTCTCGGAGCGTCGCGGGGTCCTTCTTGACCCGTTCGATCCATTCCGGGCGGTCGCTCGAGCCGAGACCGCTGAGTCCCGCGACCAGCGCAACCGTCGCGCCGAGCGTCGCGCCGACCTCCGTCGGGTCCACACGCACTGCGCCGGCGATCGGCATCACGGCCGCGGGCCAGACAACCACGAGCCGTGCATCCGGGACGATCTGCGCGGCGAGCTCGACCGCTCCGACGCCGATCAGATCATCGAGGACGACGATATCGGGCTGTTCGTCTGTCAGGGTGCGCGCCAGCTGAGACGCAGTGGATACATCGCCAACGACGTCGAAGTCGTTCCGCTCCAGCACGGCACGAAGCGATCCCGCGTGTTCGAGATCCCCCTGCCCCACGACGACACGAACGTTGCGCTGTCCCATCCCACTCCCGCTGCCCGGCGTTCGGCCGGGGCTTGGACGACCGAAGGGTAGCCCGGGTCGCGCAGCCCCATCTACCGCCCTTCGGCTCTCCTCAGGGGGTACGCGCGAGACTTAGGACGTTAGACTCCGCGGCCCATGAGCGAGGTGCGGCTCAGCTGGACGGGTGACCGGCTCCAGTTCGTCGGCCGGACGGGGTACGGCGATGTGGTCACCGTGGGGGGCGACACGGATGGGCCCGGGGCGAAGCCGTCCGACCTCCTGCCCATCTCGCTGGCCGCGTGCACGGCGTACGACGTCGTCGTGATCTTGCACAGGCAACGCCAGGATCTGCGCGCGCTCGAGGCGGTGATCACCTCGACGCAGGACGACGAGCCGCCGTGGACGTTTCGCGCGATCGACATCGAGTGGGTCGTCACGGGCACGGTCGATCGGCACAAGGCCGAGCGCGCGGTCGAGATCGCCGAGAGCAAGTTCTGCGCCGTCGCCGCGACGATCCGTCCGGTGGTCGCTCTGTCGCATCGGGTCCGGATCGAGCCGACCCCCAGCCGCGGCTGATGGACGCCGAGGCCCTCCGCGCACGCGCGCGCACGCCACTGATCGCAGACGGAGGGATGGGCACGTCGTTGATCGATGTCGGTGTCGCGGTCGACGCCTGCATGGAGGCGCTGAACGAGCACGATCCGGACCGCGTGACGTCGATCCATGCCGGCTTCGTGGCGGCGGGTTCCCAACTCGTGCTGACCAACACGTTCGGGGCGAACCGATACCGGCTCGAGCGGCACGGTCTCGCCGACAGGGTGACCGCGTTGTGCATCGCCGGGGTCGCGCGCGCCCGCGATGCCGAACCCGAGCTCGTCGGTGGGTCGCTCGGGCCGCTGGGTGTCCGGCTGCAGCCCTACGGACGTGTCGACCCCGCCGAGGCGTTCGACGCGTATCGCGAACAGGCGGCCGCCCTCGCCGAGGCCGGCGCCGACGTGCTCGTGATCGAGACGCAGACGGACGTTCGCGAGCTGGAACAGGCCGTCGTGGCGGTACGCGACGCGGCCCCCGGCCTCGCGCTACTCGCCAGCGCGACGTTCACGCGCGACGACCGGACGCTGCTTGGCGACACGCCCGAGGGTGTCGCTCGGCGGCTCCTCGATCTCGGCGTCGACGCGCTCGGCGTGAACTGCGGCGAGGGACCGGCGCAGATGCTGCGCGTGATCCGGACGATCGCGCCGCTCGTCATGCCGACGGGAACCCCGATCGTCGCCCGCCCGAACGCGGGCGGACCGACCGAGGTCGGCGGCCGGTTCGTCTACCCCGCGACGCCCGACTACGTCGGCGAGATCGCGCGCGCCCTGCTGGACGAAGGCGTTGCGGTCCTGGGCGGGTGCTGCGGAACCGGCCCGGGGCATGCGCGAGCGATCGCAGACGCGGTCCGCGGTCGCGGGCCCCGCGCTCGGGTCGAGCTCCCCGCTCCCTCGGTCGCGGCCGACACGTCGGCCGCCACCGCCACCCCGCCGACGAGGTTGCAGGCCGCGATCGCGGCCGGCGACCTGGTCGTCACCGTCGAGATGGAGCCGCCGCGGTCGTTCAACGCCGCCCAGCTCGTCGCCGCCGCGGCGACGCTTCGCGACGCCGGCGCCACGGCGATCGACGTCGCCGACTCGCCGATGGCCAAGATGCGCATGAGCGCCTGGGCCGCGTGCCGGCTCGTGCACGAGCAGGTCGGTATCGAGACGGTGTTGCACTTCCCCACGCGCGGCCGCAACATCGTGCGCCTGCAGGGCGACCTGCTCGGCTCGCACGCCCTCGGGATCCGGAACCTGTTCGTGTGCGTCGGCGATCCGGTCACGATCGGCGATTATCCGCATGGCTCCAACGACGTGGACGTGACGGCGACGGGTCTGCTGCAGCTGATCACCGAGCACTTCAACACCGGCGTCGACCGTGCAGGGTCGACCATCGGTGAGCCGACCGCGTTCTTCGCGGGCGCCGCGGCGTCGCCGTCGGCGCCCGACCTCGAGCGCGAGGTGCGGCTGCTCCGGCGCAAGGTCGACGCCGGCGCGCGCTTCGTGCTGACACAGCCGGTCTACACGGTGGAGCCCCTGCGGGCGCTCCGCGAGGGGTATGAACGGTCCACCGGCTCGGTGCTCGACGTGCCCGTGATCGCCGGGGTGCTGCCGCTCGTGTCGGGCCGCCACGCCACGTTCCTGCACAACGAGGTGCCGGGGATCGACATCCCGGCGGCGGTGCGGGACCGGATGGCGTCGGCGGGCGACGATCCCGCTCGCGCCTGGGAGGCGGGACGGGCGATGGCCACCGATCTGGCAGGTGCGCTTCGCGCCGAGGGCGCCGCCGGGATCTACGTGATGCCCCAGTTCGGCCGGTACGATCGTGCCGCCGACGTGGTCGAGGCGATCCTCGCCGGATAGCCGTCGCGTCGGCCCGCGCGTACGGTCGAACCGTTACGATGATGGACCGTACGGGTTCCACGACAGACGGAACCGACAGCCACCGACCGAGGCGCCCGAACGTGTCTGAGCCCGCTGCCGAAACCCCCGCCCCGCAAGCACCTCGCGCCGCCCCCGCCGAAGCGCCTCCGCCGGTCATCGACGCGCTGACGGCCGAGATCACGGCCACGATCACGCCGGAGCGGCGCGACGCGGTCCTGTCCTTCGCGAAGATGTTGCTGCGGCGGCTGTCGGACGAGGATCTCGACGCGCTCGGTCCGCAGCAGTTGCTCGGCCGTGTTCGATCGGCCTTCGCGTTCGTCGACCGCCGTGGCAACCACCCCGCGAGCGTCCGTGTCTTCGTGCCGACGCTCGAGGCCGACGGCTACCTCGTCACGGGCACCGTGGTCGAGACGAGCACAGACGACTCACCGTTCCTCGTCGACTCGGTGACAGAGGAGCTCAACGTCCGCGACCTGCACGCACGGATGCTGTTGCACCCGATGATCGGCACGCAGCGCGCCGAGGATGGCCACCTCGAGCGAGTGCTCGCCGGCCGCCACGCCTCCCATCGCGAGTCGGTGATCCACATCGAGCTCGAACGGCGGCTGAACGAGCAGGACCGCAACGATCTGGAAGGCCGGCTGCGCGCCATCTTGCACGACGTGAGGTTGGTGATCCGGGACTTCGAGCCGATGGAGGAGCGGGTCCGCCACATGGGCGCGCTTGCGCGGCAGGCCTCGGTCGCCTACTCGCCACAGGAGGTCAGCGAGACCGCGGACTTCATCGACTGGCTCTTGCAGCTCAACTTCGTGTTCCTCGGCTATCGCGAATACCGGCTCGCCGACGGGCCGAGCGGCCGGACGATCCAGGCGGTGCCCGGCTCCGGGCTCGGGATCTTGTCGGACGTGTCGACGAGCTCGTTCGCCGACGCGACGCCCCTCGACACGTTGGATCCGGAGATCCGCCGCCGGATCGAGGAGGGCGAGCTCCTCGTGATCACCAAGACCAAGGCGTACGCCACCGTGCACCGCCGCGCGCGGATGGACTACGTCGGCGTGCGGATCGTCAACCCGCAGGGCCTGATCGTCGGAGAGGCGCGCCTCGTCGGGCTGTTCACGTCGAAGGCGTACATGGAGCCGGCGGCGAAGACGCCGCTGCTGCACCACAAGCTCGAGCAGATCATCACGACCGAGGATCTGATCCCAGGCTCGCACGACTACAAGGAGGTGGTCGAGCTCTTCGAGTCGTTCCCGCGCGACGAGCTGTTCCAGGCGACCGGCGAGGAGCTCCGCCGGTTGGTCGTCGGCTTGCTCCAGCTCGAGAAGCACGGCGGGATCCGCGTGCTGGTCCGCAAGGATCTCTATGGTCGCCAGGTCTCGGTCGTCGTCGCCCTGCCGCGCGAGAAGTTCAGCGGGTCCCTCCGCCGCCGGCTGCAGGAGATGTTCATGGCGCGGTTCCACGGCACATCCGTGGACTACCACCTGTCGCTCGGCGAGACCGAGTCGGCTCGGATCTTCTTCACCGTTCACGTCGAGCCGGGCACGCAGATCCCCGAGATCCCGTACGAGGAGCTCGAGGCCGAGGTCGAGCAGCTCGCGCGCACGTGGGAGGACGACCTCCTCGACCACCTGATCGGCGTGTTCGGGCCCGAGCGCGGGCCTGTCCTCGCCGCGGAGTACGGCCCGCGGTTCCCCGACTACTACAAGGTCGTCGAGACGGACTGGGAGCAGGTCGGCATCGACGTCTCGATGCTCGAGCGGCTGCGGACGGCCACGGACGGGTTCGTGATCGGGATCACGAACGAGTCGACCGGTGAACGGCTCACCAGGGTGAAGCTCTACAAGACGGGCGGCAAGGTCGACCTGTCCGCGTTCATGCCGCTCCTGGAGTCGATGGGCCTGCGCGCCGTCGAAGAGGTGCCGATCGCCGTCCAAGGCGAGGGCAAGGTCTACATCCACGACTTCGGCGTGCTCGACGCGCGCGGCGCGGTCCTGGACCTCGACGCCGAGTCGGATCTGGTGCGCGACTCGCTGTCGGCGATGTGGCGCGGCGAGGCCGAGGTCGACTCGCTCAACCGCCTCGTGATCTTCGCCGGGCTGTCGTGGCGGCAGGTGCAGATCCTGCGCGCCTACCGCAAGTACCGGATGCGCGTGTCGACGCGCTTCACTGAGGAGTACCGCAACGACGCGCTCGCCGAGAACCCCCACCTGGCGCGGCTGCTGGTCGAGCTGTTCGAGGCGAAGTTCGACCCGGTGCGCGCCGCCGATGATGAGGCGATCCAAGCGTGCCGCCAACGCCTCAAGGACGACCTGCAGCGCGTGAGCTCGCTCGACCAGGACACGATCATCAGGTCGCTTGCCGGCACCGTCATGGCCACGGTGCGCACCAACGCCTATCTGTCGGACCGCCCAGCGCTGTCGTTCAAGATCCGGTCGGCCGACGTGCCGGAGATGCCCAAGCCGTTCCCGCTGTTCGAGATCTTCGTCTATTCGCCGCAGATGGAAGCGATCCACCTGCGCGGCGGGTTGGTCGCGCGCGGCGGGATCCGCTGGTCAGACCGCAAGGAGGATTACCGGACGGAGGTCCTCGGCCTGATGAAGGCCCAGAAGGTGAAGAACGCGGTGATCGTGCCCGACGGGTCGAAGGGCGGGTTCGTTCTGAAGCGCTCGGTGAGCCGCGACGAGCTTCGCGAAGAGGTTGTGGCGCAGTACGTCACGTTCATGCGTGGCATGCTCGACATCACCGATAACCTGGTGCACGGGCAGGTCGACCACCCCGAGGGCGTGCGTGTGCTCGACGGCGACGACCCGTACCTCGTCGTCGCGGCCGACAAGGGCACGGCGACGTTTTCTGACACCGCCAACAGCATCGCCGAGGAGTACGGCTACTGGCTCGGCGATGCGTTCGCGTCCGGCGGCAGCGCAGGCTACGACCACAAGGCGCTCGGCATCACGGCGCGGGGGACCTGGGAGTCGGTCAAGCGCCACTTCCGTGAGATCGGTATCGACGTCCTGCGCGACGCGTTCACATGTGTGGGGATCGGCGACATGTCGGGCGACGTCTTCGGCAACGGACTCCTCTATAGCCAGACGGCCCGGCTGGTCGCCGCGTTCGACCACCGCAACGTCTTCATCGATCCCGACCCGGACCCGGCGACCTCGTTCGCGGAACGCAAGCGGCTGTTCACGCTGCCCGGCTCGTCGTGGAACGACTACGACCGGTCGCTGCTGTCGTCCGGCGGCGAGGTGATCGACCGCAAGGCGAAGTCCGTCACGCCGTCGAAGGAGGCGCGTGTCGCGCTCGGCATCCCGGAGGACGCGCCCGACGAGATGACGCCGGACCAGCTGATCTCGCGGATCCTGCAGGCGCCGGTCGACCTGTTGTGGAACGGGGGGATCGGCACGTACGTCAAGGCAGCGGTCGAGACGAACGGCGACGTCGGCGACCGCACCAACGACCTTGTGCGGATCAACGGCGGCGCCGTGCGCGCCAAGGTGGTCGGCGAGGGAGGCAACCTCGGCTTCACCCAGCGCGGCCGCATCGAGTACGCGCGCGCCGGCGGCCGGATCAACACCGACTTCATCGACAACTCGGCGGGCGTCGACACGTCGGATCACGAGGTCAACTGGAAGATCCTCCTCGGGCTCGCGATCCAGCGGGGTGAGCTCACGCTGGAGACCCGCAACGATCTGCTGCAGGACTGCGCGCCCGACGTCGTGCAGCACGTCCTGTACGACAATTACCTGCAGGCGCAGATCTTGTCGCAGGAAGAAGAGGTGTCCGCACAGCGGACCGAGGCGTACGAGGCGCTCATGCAGCAGCTCGAGGCGGACGGCGACCTCGAGCGCGCGGTCGAGTTCCTGCCGACGTCGGACGATATGGCCGAGCGTCGTGCGGCCGGACAGGGCATGACTCGGCCCGAGCTCGCGGTCCTGCTCGCCTACGCCAAGCGTCAGGTGTTCGGTGAGCTGCTGGAAAGCGATCTGCCGGACAGCGAGTACCTGTCGACGGACCTGGCGCGGTACTTCCCGCCACGGATCGTCGAGCGCTTCGGTCACCTGATCGCCGACCACCCGCTGAAGCGCCAGATCATCGCGACGATGGCGTCCAACGACGTCGTGAACTCGCAAGGGATCACGTTCGCGTCGCGGGTCGGGACCGAGACCGGTGCGTCACCGTCGGATGTGGTCCGCGCGTTCCGGATCGCGCGCGACGTGACAGGCGCGACCGCGCGGTGGAGCGACGTGGAGGCGCTGGACGGGCTCGTCGACCCCGCGCTGCAGTCCGAACTGATGAACGGTGTCGACTGGCTGGTCGAGACGACGTCTCGGTGGTACCTGGTGCAGTCGGCGGGCCACCTGTTGATGTCGTCGATCGGTCCGTCGCGAGAGGCGTTCGCCGAGGTGTCGGCGGCGATCAGCCAGATCGGCCCCGACGCCTGGCGGGAGGAGCACGAGCAGCAGGCGCAGCGACTGGTCGAGGCCGGCGTGCCCGACGCGGTCGCACACCGGCACGCCTTCCAGCCGGAACTGGTCCACGCGCCGGACATCATCGCGGTCGCGCATGCGACGGGCCGCGCCCCGCTCGAGATCGCCCGAGGGTTCTTCGTGCTCGGTGAGCGGCTCGACATCGACTGGCTCGAGCAGCAGCTCGAGAAGCTCCCGGCCGCGACGCGGTGGCAGCGGTGGGCGCAGCAGTCGATGGAGGACGATCTCTTCGCCCTTCGCCGGACGCTCTGCGAGCGTGTGCTGGAGCTCGCCGGCGGCGCGGGGATCGACGAGGCGATCGAGCGGTTCTTCGAGGACCGCGCCCAGACCTGCGAACGCGTGATGCGGTTCCTCCGGGGTTTGAAGATGGAGGGCGTGAGCGACCTCTCGCAATTGACGGTCGCCGTTCGTCAGCTCCGTTCGATCGCCGGCTAGCGTCACGGCCAGCGGGCGATCACAAGGCCGACGGCCAACGCAACCATCGCGATCCACATCAGCCGCAGCGCGCCCTCGGGCGCCTCGGTAAGGGTCGCCTCGGTGATCGGTTCGGTTAGGTCGTCCTCGACCAGTTCGCCCGACACGGAGCTGACGCGCCTGCGGATCCGGCGGACCGGCGTCGAGAGCCGGCGCTGCGCACCCGAGATGAACGCGCAGCCCGCACACACGAACAGCGTCGCGATGTTGATCCGTCCCAGCTGCGCGAACGCGCCGGCCAGCGCCGGGAAGCCGCCCCACATCAATGCGAACCACAGGTCCGAGTGGAACGCTCCTCCGAACCACTCCAGGTTGTACGCGGGCACGAGGAATCCGCCGACGCCGATGAACACCAATCCCCACCACGAGACGAGCGACGCGCCGTACACGCCCACGGCGGCCGCGGCGACGAGCGCGAGCGCCGCGACCGCGATCAAGATGGCGTCGGGGATGCGCGTCCGGAGCGGACGTCCGCGGAGCTCGTCCAGCGCGTGCGCGGCGATCCCCACCGCGAGGAAGAAGGCGAGCAGCGCAAGCCCGAGATAGGCGGGGCGGATCACCGGCACGACGCACGCACCGATCGCCACGAACGAGAGGTGCCACAACGTGTACGGCGGGTGCAGCAGCGACCAGTAGTCGCGCCAGCCACCGCTGTCGAGCGCGTAGAACGCCGGACGCTGCGTCACGTGCGCACCGCCCACAGCACGACGCCTCCCCCGAGGCTCATCCGCCGCATCCGTACGGGCGCGAGGCCCGCCGCCGCCCAGAGCCGTTGCTGCTCCGCCATCGGGTACCGGTGCCAGAAGTTCTCGATGCTCGGCCCGAGGAACCGTCCAACGTCGCGCCACTGTCGCGAATCGAGCGCGCCGATCAACGGCATCACCCAGCGTGTGTAGCCCCGCCACGCGGCGTGCCACACCCGCGACGGTGGGACGCCGAACTCAAGGCTCGCGACGACGCCTCCCGGCCGCACGACACGCGCGAGCTCACGGAGCGTCGCGCCCGGATCGTCGACGTAGCGCAGCAGGTACGTGACCGTCAACGCATCGAAGGTCGCATCCGGAAAGGGAAGCGCCTCGGCCCGGCCGAGGACGTTCGCGAACGCGGCGCGGTCCGAGCGCGACCGAAGCATCGGTTCCGATCGGTCGACCCCGATCACCCGGCCGATGCCGGCGTCGACGATCTCTCTCGCGACCAACCCCGTTCCCGTTGCGACGTCCAGCACGAGCGGCCGGTCGGGACCGATCCTCGAGACGAGGAACCGCCGCCACCGCGCGTCTTGGCCGAACGACAGGATGGCGCCCATCCGGTCGTACCGAGGACCCAGGTCGGAGAACAGGATGCCGGCGTGGCGCGTGCGCTCGCTGGGCTCGTGCGCCCTGCCGGTCTCACCCATAGAGGGGCACCGTACGACCGTTCGGGCGGAACGGTCGAGCCGCTACCCGTAGAAGATCTGCGTGATCCAGTAGTAGCCGTGGGAGAACGCGACGCCGATCCCGGTTCTTCGATATCGACGGCCGAGCATGTTCGTGCGGTGTTCGCTGCTGTGGACCCAGCCCTTGAAGACCTTCCACACCGACGGGCCCATCGCGATGTTTTCGGCCCAGCACGACGCGTGATGTCCGCGCAGCTTCGTCCACATATTCGAGCTGTGGAACAGCGTTCGCGCGTCCTTCATCAGGGTCGCGTGATGCTGCGCCGCGCGTACGACGTCGCGGTTCTCATGCACGCGGCGCAGCCCGTGGTGCACCCGGTAGTGGTTCACGAAGTGCAGAACCTTCTCCCGAGCACGCGCGGGTCGGAAGCCGCCGGCATGCGCGACGCCCGGGGTGAGGGTGAGCGCAAGCACGGCGATGACCGCGATGAGAGTGGGGGGGACGCGGAAACGCACGCGGGTGCAGGGTACGCACCGACGGCTGGGGAACCCAAGCGATCACGTGTGAAGATGCCGTAGATATGCCGGATCGGATCTCCACACGTTTTCCCCCATTGCCTCCGGAGACCTTGCGCAGCAAGGTTGCTCACGTAACCGTCGCATCGTGTCTGCTGGGGTCCGGGTTGTTGTTCGTCGCATCCGCGTGGGACGAAGTGGACTGTGTTGCCGGCGAGTTCACCTCATCGGGACCGTGTGGCATCGGCATCGTCGCGGGTGGTTCGCTCGTCGTCGTCGGCATCGTCCTCATGATCATCGGAGCCATCGTGCTGTACCGCGGTGTGCGACGCCCGGTGAGCGAAGACGCCGGAGACGGCTGGCGTGTCGGTCAGGCGGTCGTCGTGATGGCCTGCGGCGCGCTCCTGGCGCTGATGATCCCGCGCTTGCGATGCCCGCCGGGCACCGTGTTGTCGCCTGTGTTCCGCTTCTGCGTGAACCAGCAGGTCTCGTACCCCGCCCCGTCGCCCGGCTTGAAGTGGAAGTTCCTCGCGTTGGGCGTTGGCATCGCGGTCGGAATCGTGATGATCCGGTGGCGATCGATGCCGATCTGGCTCGCTACTGTGATCGTTGCCGCTGCGTGCATCGGGACCGCGCTGTTCACAGTGGCCCGCACGACCGGCATCCCTGGATTCCGGCACTACGCGCCGGCCGTGGTGGTGATCGCACCGGCGCTGTTCGTGCCGGTGCCGCTCAGGCGGGGCGCCAGGCGCCGCCTTGCTCGTCGATCGTGACGAACGGCTCCGCGAAGTGGGTCGGCGCGACGATCGTGCGCGGCTCGGCGGCGATCGCGCTCCGCATGGCGCGTCGCGCATCGGCGGCGCCGGCGTGATCGTTGTCGGGGCCGCTCGGCCACTCTGGATGCCCAAGCTGCAGCGGATGGTTCCACGTGTCGGCACTGATCGCGAGCCTCGCGTTGCCATCGCTGATCCACACGATCTGATGCCCGGGGGTATGTCCCGGCAGGTGTTGCAGGTCGATGCCGTCCGCGATCCGATGATCACCGTCGATCGCGTCCAGCACGCCGGCCGCCTCGAGCGGCACGAGTAGGTCCCAGATGGCGCGGTCCTCATCGTTCTCACGCCCCAGCGCTCGTTGCCACTCCAGGTCCGCGCGCTGCAGCACATGACGCGCGTCCGCGAACGTCGGTTCGCCGCCTGCGTTCAGAAGCCCACCGATGTGGTCGTCATGCACGTGGGTGAGCACAACGGTCGGGATGTCCCCCACGTCGATCCCGAGGTCGCCGAGCGCCTCGACGAGCACGCCAGCGC
>C688J18823_10002564_pt1 | contig 11359 bp, 6 predicted proteins | sample HopSoiMetagenom1_FD_18823 | JGI IMG/M metagenome (IMG submission 18823) | reverse complement strand
GGGCCAATAGTGCGGGGCGCGGCCGCCCGGCACGCCGGATGGGGTGTAGGTTTCGAGTGCATCAGGCGGCGGGGCGCCGTCCTCGGCGACGATGGGCGAGCCGTCGTAGCGGGCGCCAAGCTGCACGCCGATCGAGGCGAATTCCTCGCCGAATGTCGTCAGATGCGCGCTGACCTTGGCGCGCGCCGCCGCGCCTTCGGCGGTATCCTGCTCCATCTCGGCCGTGATCGGCATGTTGGCGAGGTGCTTGTTCAACTCGCGAGCCGCGGTGGTGTTGCGTTCGGCGATCGGGCGCCGTTCGGTCTCGTAGCTTTGCAGAAGACCGGCGCCGCCCCAACCCTGCACCAGCGCGCCGAGCTTCCAGGCGAGGTTCGACGCGTCGTCCATGCCGGTGTTCATGCCGAAGCCGCCGGTCGGCGTGAACAGATGCGCGGCATCGCCGGCCAGGATGATGCGGCCGGCGATGAAGCGCTCCGCGACCAGCGCGACGCCTGCGGTCCACGGCCAGTGGCCGATGATCGAGATCGGAAGCTCGGTCCCGACCGCTCGTTGCATCATATGGACCATCGCCCCGTCGGTCGGCGGCGTGCCGTCGTCGGCGCCTTTGGAGAAGATCAAAAACTCGTCGTCGCTCTTGAGCGTGATGATGGTGGCGCGCACCTCCGGATTGACCGTCCAGTATTGCCAGCCGGCGCGGTGGGCCAGATGGTCGCGGTAAAGCGTCGGCGCCTTGAGGTAGGTCGCGTTCATGCGGCCGCCGTAGAACGGCGAGTCGAGCTTGGCAAAGCCGTTGTAGCGAAGCGCGAGATAACGCCGCACGAAGCTTCGGCCGCCGTCGCAGCCAACAAGATACCGCGCGCGCCAGGTCTCGGGCGCGCCGTCGCCGGTCGGCGCGGCCTCGACCGTCACGCCGTCGGCGTCGTCATCCAGCTTGTCGGCCTGCCAGCCGAATCGGATCGTGATGTTCGGACGCCGGCGCGCCTCCGCCAGCAGAAACGCCTCGACGTACATCTGGTTGGCGCGGAGGATGGGCTCGGGAATCTGATCGGTCGCGGCCGATTGCGCCACGGTGCGGCGTTTTTCTGTTTCCGACGGCATGCGGATGGAGCCCAACTCCCACCCGGTCAGGCGGGTGTAATAGCTCACGTTCATCGGCCGGTCGGCCGGCAGGCAGAAATCGCGGATCGTCTTCGCGAGGCCGAGCCGGCGGTGATGCTCCATGGTGCGCGAGTTGTGCGTCGAGCCCTTGGGATGCCATCGCACCTCGGGCTCGCCATTGAACAGCACCGACTTCACGCCGTAATGGTCGAGGAACAGCGCCAGCATTAACCCGACCGGGCCGCCGCCGACGATGGCGACCGGAGTATTTCTGATTTCGTTGGTCATCCCAGCGCGCGGAGATGCCGGATCGGGCGGCCGGGCGCAATGGCCTGGGCCGCCGCCACGATGGCGTTGGCGTCGATGCCGTAATGCCGGTAGAGGTCGGGCAGCGAGCCGGTCTGGCCGAAATGCTCGACGCCGAGCGGCCGCACGCGATGGCCGTTGACCGCGCCGAGCCAGGCGAGCGTTGCCGGATGGCCGTCGAGGACCGAGACGATGCCGCAGTTGCCGGGCAGCTCCGCCAACAGCCGCTCGATGTGCGAGCGGGCATGAACGAGCCCGCGCTCGCGGGCGCGCAATGCCGCGGTCCAGCCGGCGTTCAGGCGATCCGCTGACGTTACAGCCAGAAGCCCGACGTCGCGGCGGTCCTCCGCCATCAAGCCGACGGCTTGGATCGCTTCCGGCGCGATCGCGCCGGTATAGGCGACGACGACCTGGCAGTTCGGCCCAGGCTCGCGCAGCCAATAGGCGCCGTCGACGATGGCGTGGCGCAGCTCGGGCGTCATCGTGCGCTTGATCTGCTCGACCGGCCGGGTCGACAGCCGCAGATAAACCGAGCCGCCGGTCTCGTCGCGCAGCCAGTTGCGTTCGGACACGACGCCGTCGCCGTCCTTCTGAATGTAATCGAGCGCGAACGCGAGGATCGCGGCGAGCTCATCGACGAACGCCGGTTCGAACGCGGCCAGGCCGTCCTGGGCCATGCCGATCAGCGGCTGCGCGATCGACTGATGCGCGCCGCCCTCGGGCGCGAGCGTCAGTCCCGACGGCGTCGCCACCACGATGAAGCGGGCATCCTGATAGCAGGCGTAGTTCAGCGCATCGAGACCGCGGGCGATGAAAGGATCATACAGCGTGCCGATCGGAATGAGCCGCTCGCCGTTGATCGAATGCGACAGCCCGAGCGCCGACAGCAGGATGAACAGGTTCATCTCGGCGATGCCGAGCTCCATGTGCTGGCCCTGCGGCGAGAACTCCCAGTGGAAGGTCGAAGGGATGCGTTCGCTTTTGAAGGTGTCGGCCATGCTCTCGCGCGCGAACAGGCCGCGGCGGTTGACCCAGGGTCCGAGATTGGTCGAGACGGTGACGTCCGGCGAGGTGGTGACGATGCGCGCCGCCAGCTCGGTCTTCTCGCGCGCCAGCTCGTTGAGCAGAGCGCCGAAGCCGAACTGCGTCGACATTTCGGGTTGGATCGTCACCGCGAGCTCGGCCGGCACCGCAAGCTGCGGCGCCTTGAGCCTCCGCTCGCCGCCGGACGCGAACGGCACCTTGTCGAGGAACGCCTTCACCTGCTCCGGGTTGGCGCGCAGGCCCTCGAACAAATCCCACTCATGCCCGGCGCGGATGTTCATCGCCTGCCGGAATGTCTCCATCTGCGCCGGCGTCATCAGGCCGGCGTGGTTGTCCTTGTGGCCGGCGATCGGCAGGCCGAAGCCCTTCACCGTGTAGGCGATGAAGCAGGTCGGCCGCTCGTGATCGATCTTGTCGAACGCCTCGACAATCGACGGCAGATCGTGGCCGCCGAGATTATTCATCAGCCGCGCCAATTCGTCGTCGGAGCGGGACTCGATCAGCCTGGTCACCGCGCCCTGGTCGCCGATCTCGTCCATCAGGCGCTTGCGCCACGCCGCGCCGCCCTGGAACACCAGCGCCGAGTAGAGTTGGTTCGGGCACTTGTCGATCCACTGCCGCAAGGTCTCGCCGCCCGGCTCGCGGAACGCCGCCTGCTGCAGCGAGCCGTATTTCAGGATCACGACGTCCCAGCCGAAATTCTTGAACAGCTGCTCGTAGCGTTCCCACAGGCCCTCGCGCACCACGGCGTCGAGGCTCTGCCGGTTGTAGTCGATGATCCACCAGCAATTGCGCAGGCCCTGCTTCCAGCCTTCGAGAATCGCCTCGAAGATGTTGCCCTCGTCGAGCTCGGCGTCGCCGATCAGCGCCACCATACGGCCTTCGGGTCGGCCGAGACCCCAGCCGTGGGCGCGCACATAGTCCTGGGTCAGCGACGAGAACAGGGTCTGCGCCACGCCGAGGCCGACCGAGCCGGTGGAGAAATCGACATCGTCGGCATCCTTGGTACGCGACGGATAAGACTGCGCGCCCTTGTAGCCGCGGAAGTCTTCGAGCTTGTCGCGGGTCTGCTTGCCCAGCAGATACTGGATGGCGTGGAAGTTGGGCGAGGCGTGCGGCTTGACCGCGACACGGTCCTGCGGCCGCAGACTCCGGAAATACAAGGCCGTCATGATGGTCGCGAGCGAAGCCGACGACGCCTGATGGCCGCCGACCTTCAGCCCGTCCACGCTCTCGCGCAGATGGTTGGCGTTGTGGATGGTCCAGCTCGCCAGCCACAGCACCTTGCGCTCGAGCTCGCCGAGGATGGCGAGGTCGGCGGGGGCAATTTTGCTACGATCCGGCATTCATTCTCACTTCGCCAAGCTTGGCACAAGCCGGCTACGACGTTGAGATGTTATACTAAACCAGGGCCGTTTTGCTGCGCGACGTCGATGTGTTTCCTGTTCACTTCGCCAGTAGGCAGAGCTAAACCGTCGGAATTGTGCCCCGTCGATGATGTAATTCTGCGCAGGATGGAACTGAACCTCAAACTGTACCGCTTTTCAGAATCCTGCTAGCTTATCGACGGATATCTCCCGGTAATTGGACGAGGGATCGTCGATGAAAAATCTCAGAAACTTGCTCATCGTGGTGGGTCTGACGGCGGCGGCAATTCTTCGGTTCGGTGCGAGCGCCCAGGCGGCGGACCAACCCCTCGCCCTGAAGGGCTACGATGTGGTGGCCTATTTTACAGAAAAGCGCCCGATGGTCGGTGTTCCGCAACACCAGCACGAATGGGACGGTGCCACCTACCGGTTTGTGTCGGCCAAGCATCTTGAACTTTTCAAGGCCGATCCGGATCGCTATCTGCCGCAGTACAAGAACTGGTGCGCGGCTTCGGTGGCCAGGGGCGAAAAGGTGCACGGCAACCCGGAATGGTGGACCGTGGTCGACGGCCGTTTGTATTTGTTTGGAAAGCCGGTGGGGCCCGGTCTAATGGCCGCCAATCCGGCAAACCTGAAGCGCCTGGCGGACGAGAACTGGGCGCAAGTTTCGCGCCTCCCAGTTCCGCCAGCACCGGACTATATGCTCAGCACGAGTCAACCGAACTAGCGGATTATAAGCCGGCCGCCTTCAGTCCTTCCCGCAGGTACGCGCGCCGGGCAGGGTCCTTGAAGCGTGAGCCGACCGTGTCCGGATCGAGGGACGGCATGACGCGCTGGAGCGTCTCGACATAGCGAGCCACCTGCTCTTTGCGGCCGAGTTGCGCGGCGGCCGCGGCGGCGGGAATGAGGGTCATCGGAAGGTTCGGATAGCGCGCAAGGCCGTTCTCGGCCGCACGGAGGGCGTCCTCGTGCCGGCGCGCAAGATAGTAGGCCATCGCCATATCGAAATAGTAGTGCGGCTCAAGCATAGGATCGAGCTTCAGCGCCAGCTGGAGCGATTCGACCGCCGCATCGATCTCGCCTGAGAACGATTGTGCCGACCCCCAGACCGCCAATGCATAGGCGTCGCTCGGATTGATTTCGATCGCTCGCTTCGACGCGCTCTGCGCCTGCTCGTATTCGGCGCGAACAAGAAGAATACGGCCGAGCGCGCGGTACCCGTCGGGCTCGTCCGGCGCGAGCGCAATCGCCTTTTGCGCCTCTTCCGCGGCGCGCGAGAGTTCGCGGTCGGGGAATTCCGTCCAGCCCAGAATGGCCATCGAATAGAGCGCCTCCGCCAGGAGGGCCCGTGCCGCTGCATAGTTCGGATCGATTGCGAGCGCCTCGGCGATCATCTCTCGCGCGCGGCGGTTTGTCGTGCGCGTCGCACCCTGGCCCACGGCGCGGGCGCGCAGAACCAGATCGAAGGCGTTCTGGTTCGGCTTCGGCCTGTCCAGCGATCGCCGGCCTTCAACCTGTGTGATACTGGCGGCGAGGGTGCCCGCGATTCGACGCGCAATGGTGTCTTGAAACTCGAATATGTCGGTGAGCTCGCCATCATAGCGCTCGCTCCACATCACCGTGCCGACGCGCGACTCGGTCAGTTGCGCGGCGATGCGCACCTGCTTCCCCGCGCGCCTTACGCTACCCACGACCAGATAATTTGCGCCGCCGAGCTCGGAGGCGACTTCCTCCTGTGTCGGCGCTTGCTTCTTGTAGCGGAGCACCGCATTGCGTCCGATCACCTGCAGTGTATTGAAGCGGCCAAGCGCGCTGATGACCTCCTCGGTCACGCCGTCGGCGAAATAGTCCTGGGTCTCATCGCCGGTCTGATTGGCGAACGGCAGGACCGCGACGACCGGCATCGTGCTGGCGGCGATGACCGGCTTTGCTGGCGCGGTGGGCCTAAGGGCCTCCGTCGGACTGCGCATCAGGGCAAAGCCCAAGACCACCGCAATCAGCACGATGGCTGCCGCCGCCGTCCCAGCCACGGCCCGGCCTCGCCATCTTCCTTGCGGCTCGGTGAGCAGCGGTGGTGCGTCGAAGGCGGCTGCCACCGACTGCTCGATCCGATAAACCCTGATGGGACTCGAAATGTTCTTTAGGTTCTGCTCGCCGGCGTCGGCAACCGGAATCTCGAGCTTGCCCCGAATCTGCCGGTACGCGTCCTCGGACAGGCAGATGCCGCCGGGCGGCGCAATCTGCTCAAGCCGAGCGGCGATGTTGACGCCATCGCCGAACACATCGCCCTTCTCGATGATGACGTCGCCGATATTGACGCCAATCCGGAACTCGATGCGCCGGTCGGCGGCGACCTCCTGGTTGCGCTTGGCCATCCCATGCTGCATCGCCAAAGCGCAAGAAACCGCTTCCACCACCGAGGGAAAAGAAAGCAGCAGGCCGTCGCCCATCGCTTTGACGAGACGTCCCTTATGAGCGGCAACGAGCGGGTCGAGGAGTTGCGTGCGGTGCGCTTTAAGCGCCGACAACGTGCCTTTCTCGTCCGCGCCCATGAGGCGCGAGTAGCCGACCACGTCGGCAGCGACGATCGCAGCGAGATGGCGCTCCAGGGGACCGCTGGCCACAGTCGATATTTCACTCCGCCTTGATGCCGGCTTCCCGAATGATCGGATGCCACTTGTCGATCTCGGCCTTGGTATGGGCGGCAAGCGCGGCGGCGTTCTGCTGCTCCAGCGGCGGAATCTGCTGGCCGAGGCTCGTCAGCCGCGCGCGCAACGCCGGATCGGCCATCGCGGTCCGCGCCGCGTCGGCGAGCTTGTCGATTGCCTCCTGCGGCGTGCCCTTCGGCACCCACAGTCCGTACCATGTCGAGATGTAGATGCCCGGCGCGCCGGCTTCGTCCACAGTCGGAATCTCGGGCGCGGCTTCGAGCCGCTGGTTGGATGTCACCGCCAGTGCGCGCACGTTGCCGCTCTTGATATGCGACAGCGAAGTGATCGCCTGATCGAAGGTGAAGTCGATGTGTCCCGCCGTGATGTCGCGGATGATATCCGACGAGCCGGACTTGTACGGCACGAACTGGAATTTCACGCCGGTGATCTTCTGGAAATAGACGCCGCTGATATGCTGGCCGGAGCCGAGTCCGGCGGTGCCTTCCGTCGCCTTGTCCGGATTGGCCTTAAGCCAGGCGATGAACTCCTTGAAGTCCTTCGCCGGCAGGTCCTTGCGCACCACCGCGATGTAAGGATTTTGGGGCAGCCGGACGACCGGCACGAGATCCTTCTGGATGTCGTAGTTCAGATTGTAGATGGCGCCGTTGGTGATGTTCGACGGCCAGTTTCCGATGTTCACCGTGTAACCGTCCGGCGCCGCGTGCACGGCGCGGCCGACCCCGATCGTGCCGTTGGCGCCGACCACGTTCTCGATCACGATCGGCTGGCCGAGCGCCGCGCGCATCGGCTCGCTCAGGGCGCGGGCCAGCACGTCGACCGGACCGCCCGCGCCGTAGGGGACAACGAACGTGATCGGACGCGACGGATAGCCTTCCGCGGCGGCAAGGCCTGGCATCCCCGCAAACGCCACGGCAAGGGCAAGGGATAGTCTTCTCATCACCAACCTCGAATGGTCGCGTTGGCCGGCAGATGGAAGATAGCGCCAAAGCCGGAATGCCGATACCCTTTTGCGGAATAGCCTGTATTCGCACTCCGTCGTCATGCCCGCCAACGGGTCCGCGCTTTGCGCGGCCCGATGACAGGCTCCAGCGGGCATCCAGTATTCACTGAGTTTGGTGTTTACTGGATCACCCGCTTTCGCGGATGATGACAGCCGTGCGTGTTGCAGCCGCGCGTGTTGCGCCAGAGGTGGAAGTACTCTCATGCTGGACAAAACCGAAGCTAAGACCGCGCCGTTTCGCCTCGAAGAGGCGAGGATCGACGACCTGCATGCGGCGATCCGCTCGGGCGCCACCACGGTCGTCGCGGTGGTGCAGCACTATCTCGCCCGCGTCCGCGTCTACAACGGCGTCGCCAGCATGCTGGTGACGCCGGACGGCGCGCCGGTTCCGCAAGCCACTGGCGTTACTCGCGGCGGCGCGGCTCTGAAGTTCCCGAGAGAGACCGTCAAGGCGTCCACCATCCTGCCCGATCTCGACAAGTACCAAGGCCCGCCGCTGGAGTTCGGCGGCATGGAGGCGACCGCCTCCAATCCGAAGGTGCCGCAGCAGTTCGGCATGATCGTCGGCATTCCCAACGCCGCCCAGCTCAACGCCATCGGCACCCTGAACATTCGCGGCGAACGCTCCGTCACCTGCTGGGGCGAGTTCGACAAGCATCCGTCGCTCGGCCCGCTGCCGCCCGCCGCGCCGCCGGTGTGCGAGTTCTTCCGCCAGCAGCCCGACGCGCTGGAGCGCGCCGCCGAGCTCGACAAGGCGTTCGGCAAAAATCCCGATCTCGACAAGATGCCGATGTACGGCGTGGTGTTCTCGTTCAAGGACCCGTTCGACACCAAGGACATGCGCTCGACCGGCGGCGGCGACGCCGCCTACGACATCGACTTTCCGGCGCGCGACCATGTGCTGGTCGAGCAACTGCGTAACAAGGGCGCGATCATCTTCGCCAAAGCCGTCAACACCGAATACAACGGCCGCGCCGGCGACCCCGGCGGCCGCAACAAGCCCGACAAGGTCTTGCCGTCGACGCTCGGCTATCAGCGCAGCACCTGGGCCGGCAATCCGTCGAACCCCTACGACACCACGCGCTCGGCCTCGCTCGGCTCAAGCTCAGGATCGGGGGTTTCGGTGAGCGCCAACTTCGTCATGGCAAGCCTCGGTGAGGAGACGCGGGCGTCATGCCGCGGCCCGTCCAACCACAATGCGATCGCGCTCATCCTGCCGCACAAGGCGATGCTCGGCTTCGATGGCGGCGCGATCGGCGCCGATATTTACTGCGACCGGTCGGGCATTCATGCGCGCAAGGTCGGCGACTGCGCCAAGATTCTCGATGCGCTGAAGGACCCGGAGCGGGGCTATTACGACCCGCGCGATCCGTTCACCACGGTGCCGCGTTCGTCTGTTCTGACCACGCCGTATGCGGACCACGCCAAGATGGCCGGAGTGCCCGGCGCGCTGAACGGCATCCGGCTCGGCATCATCCGCGAGTCCATGGTCTATCCCAAGGATTCCAAGACCGAGCAGCCGATCGTCGATGCGGCCAAGAAAGAGATCAAGACGGTGCTCGGCGAGCATCTCGGCGCGGCGCTGGTGGAATCCAGCGATCCGCTGTGGGCGCCGGAGCCCGGCGTCGAGACCATGACGGTCGATTTCCGCAAGGCCCTGGCGCGGCTGGTGCCGGTGTTCATGCCGGACCTCTTATTCCGCGTGAAAGCCGACGGCACGCCGGTGTTCCCGGATTTCGCCGCCGCGGTGGTGCCGACCGAGTTCGCGCCGGGAAAGGTCTGCGGCACCGGCAAGATGCAGCCGATCGACTATTGCGTCGAGATGGCGGAGGGCCGCATCGCGCCGCCGCGGAATCTCGACTTGGCCACCATCCAGAACCAGGAGATGGCGAACACATTCCGCTTCCACATCTCGCAATATCTCACCCGCCGCGCCGGCGACTGGAAAGCCAAGGGCTTCACTGAAACTTTGGCCGATTGGGCGCAGCTCAACGCGCGCTCGAAATTCTGGGGCGACGACCAGCGCGCCGCGTTCAAGAACTGGGAGGAGATCGCCGATCCGCGCAATCCACACGGCAGCCGGCAGGGCGTCAACGAGCGCATCATGCTGCGCGAACTGTTGCGCCGTGTCGATATGATGGTGATCCTGGAGAACAATCTCGACGCGCTGGTGCGGCTGCACACGCCGTGGCCGCCGGGGCTGATCGGGCACGCCTATCAGTACGACATCGCCAGCAATCTTCGTCCGGAATCGCTGTCCGGGCCGAACGCCGGCCTGACCGAGGTGCTGATCCCGGCGGGTTACGTCACCACGGTCTACGATCCGGTCTACAAGCTGACACCGGACGGCAAGCGTTATGTGTCGCAGGCGTCCGATCGGCCGACGACGATCCCGGCGCCGGGCCTGCCGTTCTCGCTGGTGTTCCGCGCCGAACCCGGCAAGGAGGACGTGCTGCTGAAGATCGCTTCGGCTTATGAAGCGGCCTCGCAGCGCCGCGTGCCGCCGCCGAATTTCCCGCCGTTGTAAGTTTTCGTAGTGACGGCACCCTTGCCGCTCGCCGCAGCGTCACCCCCGGGCTTGACCCGGGGGGCCCATGACGCATTGAAGCGGGACGAACGTTACGGTTGTGCGCGTTGAGCGTCGTCATGGATTGCCGGGTCAAGCCCGGCAATGACGAACGAGAGGGTGGCGAGGAGACCAACCGGACGCAAACGCGCCGCATTGACGGACCATGGGCTGTCTCTCAATGTGCACGCCGGAGGAGCAACCATGAACAGCATCATTCGCCGCGCCGCGCTTGGCGCAATTCTGTCGATCGCCGCGCTCACATCCGCTGTGGCGCAGGATTGGCCGTCGCGCAACGTCACCGTCATTCTGCCGATCCCGGCCGGTGTCGCCAGCGATGTCATCGCGCGCGTCGTCTTCGAGCAAGTGGGAAAACAGGTTGGACAGACCTTCGTGATCGAGAATCGGCCGGGCGCCGGCGGAACCATCGGCGCCAATATGGTCGCCAAGGCCGCGCCCGATGGTCACACCATCCTGGTCTACGGCTCGATCACGGCCGCGAACGCGCTCTATACGAAGCTGCCCTACGACACGCTCAACGATTTCACGCCGGTGGCGCTGTTCGGCCAGACACCGCTGGTCGTGATCACGGGCGCCGGACGCTACAAGACGCTCGGCGAACTGGTTGCGGCGGCAAAGGCCAAACCCGGAGAGCTGAATTATTCCACCGTCGGTGTCGGATCGGCCGCGCACTTCGGCGCCGAGCGCCTTGCGGTGAGCGCGGGCTTCTCCGCGCAGCACATCCCCTTCAAGGGCGGCGAATGGCTGACGGAAATCATCGCGGGCCGCATTGATTTCGCCGTACCGCCGGTGACGACCGCGATCGGCGCCATCCGCGACGGCAAGCTCGTCCCGCTCGCCATCAGCTCTTCAACGCGCTCCTCGTCGCTTCCCAACGTACCGACGATGGTCGAGGCCGGCCTCAAAGCGGACGCGATCTATCCGTTCTACACGGGCGCATATCTTCCGGCTAAGACGCCGCACGCCATTGCCGAGAAACTGCACGCGGAGGTGAAGAAGGCGCTAGGGGTGCCGGCCGTGCAGGAGAAATTGGTCGCGATCGGCGTCGATCCGATGCCGATGACGCTCGCCGAGTTCGGTGCATTCTTCAAAAAGGACATCGCCGACAACCTGGAACTGGTGAAGGCGGCGAAAATCCCGACGCAGTAGCTGGATAAAATTACTGCCGCTCGCCGCAGCGTCACCCCCGGGCTTGACCCGGGGTCCATGAGGCAGGCCAGCGAATCAAACCTTACGGCTTTGCGCGCTGCATCTCATCATGGATTGCCGGGTCAAGCCCGGCAAT
>C688J18823_10002563_pt1 | contig 11359 bp, 9 predicted proteins | sample HopSoiMetagenom1_FD_18823 | JGI IMG/M metagenome (IMG submission 18823) | reverse complement strand
CCTCCATCGGCGCCAACGTCGTATCGTTCCCGTACGGGCCGATGCCGACCCAGCCGCTCGGCTGGTACAAGAAGCCGATCACCAAAGTCGATGACTTCAAGGGACTCAAGTTCCGCACCGTCGGCATTTCGATTGACCTGTTTACCGGCATGGGCGCCGCGGTGAATGCGTTGCCCGGCGGCGAAATCGTCGCGGCGATGGATCGCGGCCTGCTCGATGCAGCCGAGTTCAACAACGCGACGTCGGACCGCATTCTCGGCTTTGCCGACGTTTCCAAGGTCCTGATGCAGCAGAGCTATCATCAGAACGCCGAGCAGTTCGAGATTTCATTCAATAAGACGAAATTCGATGCGCTGCCGGGCAAGATGAAAGCGATCATCGAGAACGCTGTCGAAGCCGCCTCGCAGGACATGTCGTGGAAGGCCGTCGATCGCTACTCGAAGGACTACATCGAGTTGCAGACCAAGGACAACGTCAAGGTCTACAAGACACCCGACGCAGTGCTCAAGCGCCAACTCGAAATCTTCGACGAGGTCGCGAAGAAGAAGGCGGGAGAGAATCCGCTGTTCAAGAAGATCGTCGAGTCGCAGCTTGCCTTCGCCAAGCGGGCGGTGCAGTGGGAACAGGACACGGTGGTCTCGCGCAAGATGGCATTCGACCACTACTTCGGCCCGAACGCGAAGAAGCCGATCTGACGGCTCTTTAAACTGGCAAGGCACCATTCCGCGGGGCGACGGAATGGTGCCTTGTTGCTGCCAAGGCCAGCCGCAATGGGGAGCGGTAACAAATGAACGTCCAAGGCGTCCTTCATACCGTCGACGGCATCAGCACCTGGGTCGGCAAGACGTTCGCCTGGCTGATGGTCTTGCTGATGACGGTCGTCTGCGTTGAAGTCTTCAAGCGCTACATCCTGAATGCGCCGACTGCCTGGATCTTCGACGCCGAGAATATGCTGTACGGCACGTGCTTCATGATGTGCGGCGCCTACACGTTGGCGCAGAACGCCCATGTGCGCGGCGACTTTCTTTACAGCTCGATGCGGCCGCGCACCCAGGCGGCGCTCGATCTCGTGCTCTACATCGTCTTTTTCATCCCCGGCATCGCTGCGCTGATCTATTCCGGTTGGGTTTTCGGCGTTGAATCCTGGAACATCAACGAGCATTCCAACGTAACCGCGAATGGCCCGCCGGTCTGGCAATTCAAATTAATGATCCCGCTCGCGGGCGCCATGGTGATGCTCCAGGGCATCGCAGAAATCATCCGTTGCGTCGTCTGCCTGCAAACCGGCGAGTGGCCGACCCGGCTCAAGGATGTCGCCGAGACCGATGTCATCGAAGAGCAGTTGGCGCACAGCGCGTATGTCGACGAGGAGTCGCGCAAGATCGCGATCGAGCGCGCCAAGCAGATCGATGAGGTCGCGCGCCAGCGCGGCATGGGCGGAGATCTGCAGAAATGAGCGATCCCGCCCTCGGACTTTTGATGCTTTCCCTCATCGTGGTCGTGATCATGATGGGCTTTCCGACGGCCTTCACGTTGATGGGGCTCGGCATGTTTTTCGGCTACATCGCCTTTTACGCACCCCATCAGATGTTCACCGACAATCAGGTGTTCGACCTGATGGTCCAGCGCACCTACGGTGCGATGACCAACGACGTTCTCGTGTCCATTCCGCTGTTCGTGCTGATGGGCTATGTGATGGAGCGCGGCGCGTTGGTCGATAAGATGTTCTATTCGATCCAGCTCGCGTTCCGGAACGTACCGGCCTCGCTCGCGGTCGCGACGCTGATCGTGTGCACGTTCTGGGGCATTGCTTCCGGTCTCGTCGGTGCGGTGGTGGTGTTGATGGGCGTCATCGCTTTCAACCCGATGCTGCGCGCCGGCTATGACGTCAAGCTGGCCTCCGGCGTCATCACCGCGGGCGGCACGCTCGGCATTCTCATCCCGCCTTCGGTCATGATCATCGTTTACGCGGCGGTGGCCGGGCAATCGGTCGTCAAGCTCTACGCGGCCGCAATGTTCCCGGGATTTTTCCTGTCGTTCCTGTATCTCGTCTACATCGTCGGCTGGGCGATGATTAACCCGAAGATCGCGCCACCGCTGCCGGAAGCTCAGAGGAAAGTACCGGTGGCCGATTGGTTGCGAAAATTCGAAGCAACCTATTCACGCAACGTATTTGTCGGGCTTGCTTTGGCCCTGGTTTCGCCATCTCGCGCATTGGCCATTCAAACCGACGACGGCCGGGTCACTTACGCCACGCTGCTCAAGAACTTCGGTTACTCTCTGGTGCCGTTTGCCATCGTCGGCGGCACGCTGTTGCTGACTTGGTGGTACGTCGTCATCCACCCGCAGGTGGGCCCGGAAGCCGCGTTCGAAGGAGTGCAGCAACTCGGAACGCCGGGGCTCGCGCAGAAGGCGCCATCACCCGCTGACCTCGGCCCGCCGCAGGCTTTCTATTGGTGGTTTGCCGCCATCGCGTTGGCCTGCCTGTTCTTTCAGGTCCGCTATTATTCACGGCTCACCGCCGACCGGCTTGAGGTGATCAAGCTGCTGTCAACGTCGATCATGCCGCTCGGGCTCCTCACCGTGGTGGTCTTGGGCGTTATCCTGTTCGGCATCACGACGGCGACCGAATCGGCGGGCGTCGGCGCCGCCGGAGCGTTCCTGCTGGCTCTTCAGGCGCGAACGCTCGATTGGAAACGCACCAAGGAAGCGGTGTTCCTGACGGCCAAAACCACCGCCATGGTATGCTGGCTGTTCGTTGGCTCCGCGTTGTTCTCCGGCGTGTTCGCGATCCTCGGCGGGCAGGCCTTGGTCGAGCAATGGGTGCTGTCGCTCAATATGACGCCCATTCAATTCATGATCCTGTCGCAGGCGATCATCTTCGTGCTCGGATGGCCGCTCGAATGGACCGAAATCATCGTCATCTTCGTGCCGATCTTTCTGCCGCTGCTGAAGCACTTCAACATCGATCCGGTACTATGGGGCGTGCTGGTGTTTGTGAACCTGCAGGCGGCTTTCCTGTCGCCGCCGGTTGCGATGTCGGCGTTCTACCTCAAGGGCGTCGCGCCGAAACACGTGACGCTCAACCAGATATTCGCCGGCATGATGCCGTACATGCTGATCGTCATCTTATGCATGATCATCATGTATGTGTGGCCCGGCATGACGCTGTGGCTGCCGAATTATCTATATGGGAGCTGACCGGCGCGATCCCGCATAAACGCACCGGGCGATCGCGCGTGTAACGACGGCTTTTCCCGCGCCACGGACTGGCGATATAGATAGGTATGGCCAACCGAATCAGCGCCCGAGCGACGCTGCCGCGCCGCCGGCTGTTGCTGGCCGCGGGCCTCGCGGTTGCGATGCCGCATGTATCGCGCGCGCAGACGGCGGTCTGGCGGTTCCAGTCGGCGTGGCCATCGCGCGATATTTTTCACGAATTCGCCGTCGACTACGCCAAGAAGATCGAGGAGATGACCGGCGGGCGGTTGAAGCTCGACGTGCTCGCGGGCGGCTCGGTCGTTCCGGCGTTTCAGATGCAGGACGCCGTCCACGCCGGAATTCTCGATGGCGGCCATGGCGTGTGCGACATCTGGTATCGCAAGCACAAGGCGGCTTCGTTGTTCGGCAGCCCGCCGCCGTTCGGCTGGGATGCGCATGGCGTGCTGGCGTGGTTCTACGCGGGCGGCGGCGAGGCGCTGTACCGGGAGCTGGTCAACGATATCCTCAAGCTCAACGTCGTCGGGCTGCTTTATTTTCCGATGCCGCCGCAGCCGCTCGGCTGGTTCAAGAAAGACATCAAGGGCGTCGATGACCTCAAGGGCATCAGCTACCGGGCCGAAGGAATGGCGGCGGATCTGTTCCGGGAGCTCGGCGCGGCGGTGACCATTCTTCCCAGCGGCGAGATCGTGCAGGCCATAGACCGCGGGCTTCTCGACGCCGCGGCGTTGAACAATCCGAGCTCCGACCTGCAGCTTGGCCTTGCGGAGGTGGCGAAGGTCTACATGATGGGCAGTCATCATCGGGCCGCGGGCGCTTTCGAGGTCGTGTTCAACAAGGGCAGGCACGATGCTTTGCCTGCGGAGATCAAGTCGATCCTGCGCCACGCCGCGCTGGCGGCATCGAGCACCCAGCTTGGCGTCGCCTATACCCGCTACCCCAAGGATCTCGACGAGATCAGGAAGCGCGGCGTCAACATCGTCCGCACCGGCGAGGCGGTGCTTCGAGCCCAGCTTGCCGCCTGGGACAAGGTGATCGCGGAGCACTCCAAGGACCGATTCTTTGCCAAGGTGATCGCATCGCAGAAAGCCTGGGTCAGGCGCATGCAGCCTTATCTTGCCGCCAACAATCTCAGCTCGAGCGAGCTTGCGGCGGCGTATCAGCATTTCCTCGGTTAGTGGAGGTGGGTTGCTTGAGAAGGGAAGTGTGATGATCCGTCCGCAATTCGGTTCGTGCCTGGTTTTGTCTGCGGTGCTGGCCGTCCAACCAAGTCTCGCCCAGCCGAGCGAATTTCCATTCGATGGCGAACTCATCCTCGACGTGCGAGCGATGCCGGGGTCCAAGCGCATTCCCAACATGGACATCGCAGCCGACGGCAAAATCGCTCTGGAGATGTGGTGCAACCGCGTCGACGGTCAGGTCGTGGTGGCCGGCGACACCATCACGGTGATGACGGGCCCGCCGACCGAGCGATCATGCCCGCCGGAGCGGGTGAGGGGCGATGCGGAGCTCCTCGAGGCGTTGAACGCGGTGACCACCTGGCGGCGTGAGGGCGATTTCCTGCGGCTGATCGGTCCGAAGACGCTTCGGTTTCGCGTGCCGACGAACTGAGCAGCGACTGGACGCATCCGGCGAACGGCCGCAGAAAATGCCGACAAAACAGGCAATAGGCCTTGTCGCCCCCTGAAATTGGGCGACAATGTCCCCGCCGAATTGGCGTGGTCCTTGCAGAAAATCGGCGGACAACCACGGGGAGATGGCCATGCGACGTCGTGACTTCACCAAACTGGCATTGGCGGGCGCCACCGGGGCCGTTGCGGCACCGGCTGTCGTGCGGGCCCAGGCCGCAACATTCAATTGGAAGATGACGAGCTTCTATGGCCCGAACGCCGCGTTCTATTCGACCGGGCCGGGCAGCGCGAAAGACCTTATCAAGCGCATCGAGGACATGTCGGGCGGCCGCATCAAAATTCAATTCTATGGCGCCGGTGAGCTGATCCCCGCGGCCGAGGGTTTCGATGCCGTTTCGACCGGCACGGTCGAGATGAACTATGCCAACGCCTACTTTTGGACCGGCAAGGTTTTCGCCGGCCAGTATTTCACCGCAGTGCCGTTCGGGTTGAATTTCCAGGGCCTCAACGGTTGGATGTATGACGGCGGCGGGCTGCAGCTCTGGCACGAGGTTTACGACCGGTTCAATCTGGTGCCGTTTCTCTGCGGCAACACCGGCGTGCAGATGACCGGCTGGTTCAAGAAGCCGATCGAGAAGGTGGACGACCTCAAGGGCCTGAAGATGCGCATCCCGGGTCTGGCCGGACGGGTGTACCAGCAACTCGGCGTTGACGTGCGGCTGTTGCCGCCTGGCGAGATTTTCCCCGCGCTGGAGCGCGGCGTGATCGATGCCGCCGAGTTCGTCGGTCCCTATCTCGACCGCCAGCTCGGTCTGCATCGTGCGGCCAAGTTCTACTACACCACTGGCTGGCACGAGACCGCGACGTCGAGCGAACTCATCATCAACAAGGCCAAGTGGAACAGCCTGCCGCCCGATCTCAAGGCGGTTGTCGAGAACGCCTGCGCCGCCTGCAACGTCATCAGCGAGGCGTGGTGCCAGAAGAACAACGCCGAGGCGATGGAAGACCTGATCAAGAACCAGGGCGTCACGGCGAAACCCCTGCCGGACGCTGTGGTCGATGCGTTGCGCGAGGCCAATACCAAGATCCTCGCGGAGGCTGTCGCCAAGGACCCGGTGACCAAAAAGGTCAACGACTCGTACATGGCGTATCTGGCGAAATTCAAGGAATGGTCCGGCTACAGCGAATCCGTCTATCACGGCAAGATTCTCAAGGGATGATGTGACCTCCGCCGAACGGCTGGCCGGGAGGATCGACGACTTCATCGATCTTGTCGGCCGCATCACCGCCTGGTCGTCGTTTGCACTTGCCCTCGTCATGGGCGGCAACGTGCTGCTGCGCTATGTCTTCAACACCGGCTCCGTCTGGTCGCAGGAGCTCGAATGGAGTCTGATGTCGCCGATCTGTTTGTTCGGCATGTCTTATGCGCTTCGTCACGGTGAGCACGTGCGCGTCGATGTGCTCTTTGCCTCTTTCCCGGAACGCAACAAGCAGCTGATCGAATTCATCACGGCGCTCGTTTCGATCGCTGTTTGCGCGATCGTGATCTGGCTGTCGTGGAGCTATGTGGCCTATTCCTGGAACATCGGCGAAGGCTCGCAGAACCCCGGCGGCATTCCCGCGCGTTATGCGCTCAAGAGCCTGATCCCCATCGGCTTCGCGCTGCTGCTCATGCAATCGGCCGCCGATGCGATCCACCGCTTCTACGCCTGGCGGAGAGCAGCCTGATGCCTTTCAACGAGCTGCTCGCCATCCTGATGCTGGTCGGGTTCTTTGTCCTGCTGCTGGCGGGAATTCCGGTGGCGCTGACGCTGGCCACGACCGGCCTAGTGTTCGGCTACATCGGCTTTGGGCCGGGACTGTTCAACCTGTTGCCAAGCCGGATCTTCGGTGTCGTCACGAACTACACTCTGATTGCCATGCCGCTCTTCGTGTTCATGGGCGTGATGCTGGAGAAGTCGCGATTGGCTGAAGACTTGATGGAGGTGATCGCCCACGCGGCGGGCAATCTCCGCGGCGGCCTCGGCATCGGCATCGTCGTCGTCGGCGTTCTGATGGGCGCGACCACCGGCATCGTCGGCGCAACCGTGGTGACCCTCGGGCTGCTCACGCTTCCGACCCTGCTTCGGCGTGGCTACGACAAGGGACTATCCTGCGGAGTGATCTGCGCCTCGGGCACGTTGGGGCAGATCATCCCGCCGAGCCTCATTCTCATCCTGCTCGCGGACATCCTGAACGAATCGGTCGGCACCCTGTTTGCCGCGGCCATGATCCCCGGCCTTATGCTGGCTGGCATCTACGTCGTCTATATTCTTGCACTTGGCATCCTGCGCCCCGAAATGGTTCCGCCGATGCCAAAGGCAGAGCGTGACCTGCTCAGCCGCGGTGAGCTATGGGCCAAGCTCGTGCGCGTGGTGTTGCCGCCGATCTTTCTGGTCGGCGCGGTTCTGGGTTCGATCATTGCCGGCATTGCCGCGCCGACCGAAGCGGCCTCGATGGGTGCGCTCGGCGCCATTGTCGTCACGGCGATCGGCCGCCGCATGTCGTGGGGGGTCCTTCGTGACACGACCTACGCGACCACCCGCATTACCGCGATGATGATGTTCATCCTGATGTGCGCACAGGCCTTCTCGCTCGCCTTCCGCGGCCTCCAGGGTGAGCGGTTGGTGCAGGATCTCTTTGCCTATGTACCCGGCGGCACCAGCGGCGCCATCTGGTTCCTGATGCTGATCATTTTCATCCTCGGCTTCTTCATCGAATGGATCGAAATTTCCTACATCGCGGTTCCGCTGTTCCTGCCGATCTTTATTGCCGCGAACGTCGATATGGTCTGGCTTGCCACCCTGATCTGCGTGAATCTGCAAACCTCGTTTCTGACGCCGCCGTTCGGCTGGGCGCTGTTCTTTCTTCGCGGGGTTGCGCCGCCGGAAATCACGACGGGCGACATCTATCGCGGCATCATTCCATTCGTCGGCATGCAGTTGATCGCACTGTTGCTGTGCTTCCTTTTTCCCCAACTGGCACTTTGGCTGCCGAAGACGATCGGGTGGTAATAAGCTGATCTCGCATATCGCATGCCCGTGATATGTTCGAGCTATGTCGATCACCCGGCGCGATTTTCTGAACGGCGCGGCGTTGACCATCGCGGCCGGCCTGACGCCGGCGGCACAGCTCGCCGCGCAGCCGAACCGCTATCCGCCGGCGCTGATGGGGCTGCGCGGCCAGCACCCAGGCTCGTTCGAAACCGCCCATGCGCTGGCGCGGGAAGGCCGTAAGTTTTCCCTCGAAGGACTGCCCGTCGACGAAAGCTACGACCTCGTCGTGGTCGGCGGCGGCATCAGCGGGCTGTCGGCGGCATGGTTCTACCGCCGCGCTAAGCCTTCCGCCCGCGTCCTGATCCTCGACAACCACGACGATTTCGGCGGCCACGCCAAGCGGAACGAATTCACCCTCGATGGCCGCCGCATCGTCGGCTACGGCGGCAGCCAGTCGCTGCAATCGCCGAATTCGCTTTACAGCCCCATGGCCAAGGGCCTGCTGCGCGACCTCGGCGTCGACATCGCGCGCTTCGAGACCGCCTTCGAGCCCGGGCTCTATCGGTCGCTGGGGCTCTCGCGTGGGACGTTCTTCAATCGCGAGGCGTTCGGCCGCGACGTGCTGGTGACCGGCGATCCAGGACGCGATGGAGACAACACGCCGGCAAACGCCAAATACCTATCCGAATTCGTATCGGCGTTTCCGATCGCGGAGGCGAGCAAGCAGCAGATCGTGGCGCTCTATTCCGACGCCCGCGATCCGTTGGCGGGCAAGTCGGCGGGCGAGAAGCGCGAGCTTCTGAAGCGCACCAGCTATCGCGATTATTTGACTAAATTCTGTGGCTGCGGCGAGGAGGCGGCGAACTATTTTCAGGGCCGTCCGCTCGGCTTCTTCGGGCTCGGCAGCGACGCGGTGCCGGCCGCCGAGGCGCGCGATCTCGGCTATCCGGGCTTTGCCGGTCTGAAGCTCCCAGGCGGGAGCAACGCGGCCTGGAACGAGCCGTATATCTACCATTTTCCGGACGGCAACGCCTCGATCGCGCGCCTTCTGGTCCGTTCGCTTATTCCGGCCGTTGCTCCGGGCAGCACCATGGACGACGTGGTCTCGGCTTCGTTCGACTACGGCGCTCTCGACCGCGGCGATCAGCCGGTCCGCATTCGCCTCGATTCAACCTGCGTGCATGTCGGCCAAAATCGCCACCAGGCCCAGGTCGGCTACGTCCGCGACGGCGCGCTGCGTCGGGTCGAGACGCGCCACGTGGTGCTCGCCTGCTTCCACATGATGATCCCGCACATCGCGCCGGACCTGCCGGCGCCGCAGCGCGCGGCGCTGGCCAAGAACGTCAAGACGCCGATCTGCTACATCAACGTGCTGGTCCGCAATTGGCGTGCGTTTGCAAATCTCAAGGTCAGCTCGATCTCGGCGCCGATGGGTTTCCATCATCAGGTATCGCTCGATTTCCCGGTCAGCCTCGGTGGCATCCGCCATCCGCGCGATCCGTCGGAGCCGATGCTGTTGCATCTGGTCCATGTGCCCGGCGCCCCGAACCAGGGGCTCGATGCGCGCGCCCAGTTCCGCATCGGCCAGGGCAAGCTCTATGCGATGACCTTCGCCGATTTCGAGGAGCGCATCCGCGACGATCTCGACCGCATGCTCGGACCAGGCGGATTCTCGGCGGCGCGGGACATTGCGGCGATCACCCTCAACCGCTGGCCGCACGGCTACAGCTACGTCGCCAACTCGCTGTACGATCCCGACGACTACGAGGAGACGGTCCTGTCGCCGGCCCGCCGGCGGTTTGGTGCCGTTGCGATCGCCAACACCGATGCCGGCGGCGACGCGTGGGTGCATTACGCCATCGATCAGGCCGACCGCGCCGTGAAGGAGCTCATCGGCTGACGCGTCACGTGCCGTGATGGCTGAACTGCCGGAACTGGTCGCGCGATTGCGGCTTGATGAACACTGTGATGATTTCGCGATGCGCGGCCCGCAACTTACCTTCGAGCTCAGCGACCCGTTGTTCGATCTCCGGCGTGGTCAAGCGATCGGCGAATTCCAGGCTGAGCGCCAGTACGATCTCGTCGGGCGCGAGATGAACCGTCAGGATTCCGTTGACGCGTTCGACGCCCTCCTGCGCCTGCGCGATGGTCATGATCGAGTTGGTCACCCGCGTGCCGGCGGGCTCGCCGATCAGCAATTCCTTGCTCTCTCGCGCCAGCATGATGGCGGTCACGCCAAGAACCAGACTGATGCCGAGCGACGCCACGCCGTCGAGTTCGGGTCTGGCAAAATGCTCGGAGACAAAGTTGCCGGCGCAGGCAATGGCGAGTCCGATCAGTGCCGCGGTATCCTCGAACAGCACCAGGAACAGCGGCGCATTCTTGCTGCGCTTGAAGGCCTGGAAATAGCTGAGCTCGCCCTTGGTCTTGCGGAATTCCTGCAATGCGATCCACCAGGAAATGCCTTCGAACACGACCGAGAACCCGATCACCGCGTAGTTCACGGCGCGGTCAGTGATCGGATGGCCTTCGCGGATCTGCTCGATGCCTTCGTAGAGCGAAACGCCGGCGCCGAGCGCGAACACCAGCAGCGCGACGATGAAGCTCCAGAAATAAAGCTCACGGCCGAAGCCGAGCGGATGCCGTTCGTCAGGCGGGCGGCTGGCCCTGCGGTGGCCGTACAGCAGCAGTCCTTGATTGCCGGTGTCGACCAGCGAGTGAACGCCTTCGCTCAGCATCACCGAGCTGCCGGTCCATAATGCCGCGGCGAATTTGGTGATGGCGATCAGAAGGTTGCCGGCGAGCGCCGCGAAGATGACCTTTTTCGACGATCCGGCGGCCATGCCGATCAACTCCGGACCGGGTGATTTGTTTCCTAGCCGGTCTCCGCGGGATTGAAAAAGGGCCCGGCTTTTGGCCGGGCCCTTCGTGTTTTCCGACGGATGTCGCTACGGCGTCATTTACATCATGCCGCCCATCCCACCCATGCCGCCCATGCCACCGCCGCCCGGCATGGCCGGAGCGGATGCTTCCTTCGGCACTTCGGCGACCATCGCCTCGGTGGTCACCAGCAGTCCGGCGACCGAAGCCGCGTCCTGCAGCGCGCGCCGCACGACCTTGGCCGGGTCGACGATGCCCTTCTCGATCAGGTCGACGTACTCGTCGGTCGAGGCATCGAAGCCGAAGGTCTCGGACTTCGACTCCATGATCTTGCCGACCACGATCGAGCCCTCGACACCGGCGTTCTCCGCGATCTGACGGGTCGGCGCCTCGATGGCCTTGAGCACGATGTTGATGCCGGCCTGAACGTCGGCATTGTCGCTGGTGAGCTTGCCGACCGCCTTCTTGGCGCGGAGCAGAGCGGTGCCGCCACCCGGGACGATGCCCTCTTCCACCGCAGCGCGGGTGGCGTTGAGCGCGTCCTCGACGCGGTCCTTCTTCTCCTTCACCTCGACCTCGGTGGCGCCGCCGACC
>C688J18823_10002561_pt1 | contig 11362 bp, 9 predicted proteins | sample HopSoiMetagenom1_FD_18823 | JGI IMG/M metagenome (IMG submission 18823) | reverse complement strand
GATCGAGGGCCATTCGTCGCGGGCGAGCCGGTGGCTCCGGGTGCGCCGACTCCGGCTCGCGCTCTGGATCGCGGTGCTCGAAGGGATCGTCGTCGCGATCCGCGGCGACATCTCGCGCTGGACCGTGATCGTCATCGCCGGACTGGTGCTCGCGGTGTACATGGCGCTGCGTGACCGGCTCCGGTGGGACGCAGGACGTCAGGTCCTGTGGGTCGTCGCCGCCTCGCAGGTGATGGCGCTGCTCGTTGTGATCCTCGCCTTCGTCGTCGGCGCGCTCGCGCTCGTCCTGGTGGTGCTGTTCGCGATCGTCGCGCTCGTCTACCTGTTCTCGGATCTACGCCGTACGTAGCTTCCAGCTCCTGCCAGACTACGAGCGCATCGAACGCAGGTGGGGCGTAGCCAAGTGGTAAGGCAGCGGGTTTTGGTCCCGCGATCCCAGGTTCGAATCCTGGCGCCCCAGCCTTCCGCATGAGCCTCGCCGCAATCGTGATGGCCGCCGGGCAGGGGACCCGGATGAAGTCGGCGACGCCGAAGCACGTGCATCCGCTGCTCGGGCGGCGGCTGCTCGACTGGGTTCTCGACGCTGCGCGCGCTGTCGACGCGCAGCCGCTCGTCGCCGTCGTGTCGCACGAGACCGCCGATCGGTTTCCAGGCGTGACGGTCGCCGTGCAGGAGCAGCCGCTGGGTACCGGCGATGCCGTCCGCGTCGCGCGGGCGGCGGTCGGGGATGCAACCGGCGTCCTCGTGATCCCGGGCGACCATCCGCTTCTGACCGCCGAGCTTCTTCGACATCTCGTCGACGAGCATGCCCGCACGTCCGCCGCCGCGACCGTGCTTGCATTCGAGCCGGACGACCCGCGCGCATACGGCCGCATCGTCCGGCGGCGCGACGGCTCGCTCGACGCGATCGTCGAGGCGGCGGACGCGACGCCGGAGCAGCTCGCGCTGCGCGAGGTCAACTCCTCGATCTACGTGTTCGCAGCGCCGAAGCTGTGGCCGGCCGTCGAGCGGCTGCGCCCGCAGAACGCGCAGGGCGAGCTGTACCTGACCGATGTCGTGCACGTCTTGCGCGAGGACGGGGAGAATGTCGCTGTCGTGTCCGCTTCGAACCCGACCGACCTCGACGGCGTCAACACCCGCGTCGAGCTCGCCGATGCCGGCGCGAAGCTCCGCGACCGGATCAATCGCGAGCACATGCTGGCGGGCGTGACGATCGTCGACCCTCAGAGCACGTGGATCGAGGCGGACGTCGAGCTGGAGCCGGATTCGACGATCCACCCGTTCACGGTCCTGCGCGGGAAGACACGCGTGCGGTCAGGCGCCGAGGTTGGGCCCCACGTGGTGGCGATCGACGCCGAGATCGGACGCGATGTGACGGTCGGCCCCTTCTGCTACCTCCGCCCGGGGACGGTGCTCGCGGCCGGCGCGAAGGCAGGCACCTTCGTCGAGTTGAAGAACACCCACGTGGGCGAGGGCGCCAGGGTGCCGCACCTGTCCTATCTCGGGGACAGCGAGATCGGCGACGGGACGAACGTCGCCGCCGGGAACATCACCGCGAACTTCCCGCATGCGCCCGGCCGGCCGAAGGGGCGGACGAAGATCGGCAGGAACGTCAGGACCGGTATCCACAATGGCTTCGAGGCACCAGTCGAGATCGGAGACGACGCATGGATTGCGGGCGGGACGTACATAACAGAAGATGTCCCTCCGGAATCGCTGGCAGGATTCCCACCCCGGCAGATCACCAAAGAGGGCTACTTACGTGGAAAGCGCGACAACTGAGCTGACGCGCCTCCCGGGCCTGGAGGTCGCCGAGTCGAAGGCCGAGGTGAAGCCCGAGCACTGGATCGAACGCGGGCCGCAGCGCCGCCTGATGCTGTTCTCCGGCCGCTCGCATCCCGAGCTCGCGGCGCGGATCGCCGAGAAGCTCGGCATCCAGGTCGGCGACGTCACGCTCCGCACGTTCGCCGACGGGAACACGTACTGCCGCTACGAGGAGTCGATCCGCGGCGCCGACCTCTACATCGTCCAGACGTCGTGCAAGCCGGTCGACCAGAACCTGATGGAGCTCATGATCATGGTGGACGCCGCGAAGCTCGCCTCGGCGAAGCGGATCACGGCCGTGCTGCCGCTCTACCCGTACTCGCGCCAGGACAAGAAGTCGCGGCCCCGCGAGCCGATCACCGCCAAGCTCGTCGCGGAGATGATCCAGACCGCCGGCGCCGATCGCGTGCTCACGATGGACCTGCACGCCGGCCAGATCCAGGGCTTCTTCGACGTCCCCGTCGACCACATGACGGCGTTGCCGATGCTCGCGCAGTACTTCCGCGACCTCGGCCTGCCGGAAGAGCTCGTCGCCGTCGCGCCGGACACCGGCCGCACGCGGCTCGCGTCGAAGTTCGCCGAGATGATCGGCGGCGATCTCGCAGTGCTGCAGAAGGACCGGCCGGCGCACAACGTCGCGCGCATCACGAGCATCATCGGCGACGTCGAGGGCAAGTGCGCGGTGATGACCGACGACATGATCGACACCGCCGGGACGCTCGTCGCAGGCGCCGAATTCCTGAAGGCCTCGGGCGCGACGAAGGTCTACGCGTGTGCGACACACGCGATCTTCTCGCCGCCGGCGATCGAGCGGATCGAGGAAAGCCCGCTCGACAGCGTCATCGTCACCGACACCGTCCCGATCGATCCGCTGACGAAGCCCGAGCGCGTGACCGTCCTGACGGTCGCCGACATCCTCGCCGAGACGATCCACAACGTCTTCGCCGACGACTCCGTCTCGGCGATCTTCGGCGACATGAACGCACTGTTCTAACTCCGAGTGCCAGGCCTTCCAGGTCTGGCTCCGGCGAACCTTTCCGCCGCGAGCGGGCTCGGAAACGCCGCGGCGTTTCCGATCTTGCGAACGCGGTACGCAAATCACCATGAGGCGTGGCGGCGGGATCAGTCTGCTGGCGATCATCTACGTCGGCGTCGGGGTGGCGATCGCTGCGTCGCATCACTACTTCACGCACGTGCACGGGTGGCGCGGCGTTCTCTCGGCGATCTTCGCGATCTTCCTCTGGCCGCTCGTCCTGCTCGGGATCAACCTCCACATCCGCAAATAGCTACACTTCGCCGCCGTTATGGCGGGTGAACGCGTCAAGTTAGAGGTGCGCAAGCGCGATTCGCGCGGGTCGGCCGATGCGCGGCGGCTGCGGAACGAGGGGCTGATCCCCGGCGTCCTCTACGGCAAGGGCAAGCAGTCGTACGCGATCTGCGTGCCGGAGCGCGAGCTCCGCCGGGTCCTGACCGGGGCCGGCGGTCTGCACGCGATCCTCGACGTCGTCCTCGAGGGCCAGCAGACGACGCACGCGTCGATCCTCAAGGACTATCAGCAGGATCCGATTCGCGGCCATATCTCGCATGTCGATTTCCACGAGGTCCGTCTCGACCAGCCGATTCAGGCCTCGGTCACGGTGCAGCTGGTCGGCGAGCCAGCGGGCGCGAAGGAAGGCGGCGTCCTCTCGCAGGTGCAGCGCGAGGTCACGGTCGAGGCATTGCCGATGGAGATCCCGGAGCACCTCGACCTCGACGTCTCGAACATGGCGATCGGCGACACGCTCCGCGTCGCCGACCTCGGCGCCATCGAGGGCGTCACGTTCCTCGACGATCCCGAGGAGACCGTGCTCGCCACGGTCGGCCTGCCGACCCGCGAGGTCGAGCCGGAAGAGGTCGTCGAGGAAGGCGAGGAACTGCCGGAGGGCGAAGTGCCCGGCGAGGAACGGCCGGAAGGCGCGGCCGACCAGCCGGAGGAGCCAGCGGCCGACGCCGCCGGTTCCCCCGGACCCACCGAGGGCTAACCGCGCGTGCGCCTCCCGTGGCGCCGGGGCGACCGTGCCTCGTCGCTCGACCTGCTCGTCGTCGGCCTCGGCAATCCCGGTCGCGACTATGCGCGCACCCGGCACAACGTCGGCTGGTTGGTCGTCGACGAGCTCGCCCGTCGGCACGGCGGCTCGTGGAAGGGGAAGTTCAACGGCCAGGTCGCGGAGGTCAGAATCGACGGTCACCGCGTCGCGCTCCTGAAGCCCGAGACGTACATGAACGAGTCGGGCCGCGCGGTCTCGGCCGCCGCGCGGTTCTACAAGGTCGAGCCCGACGCCGTCCTGATCGTGCACGACGAGGGCGACTTCGACCTCGGCCGGCTTCAGGCGCGCAAGGGCGGTGGGCTCGCGGGCCACAACGGGCTGCGCTCGATCGCGCAGCACCTGAAGACCAACGACTTCCTCCGCCTGCGCATCGGTGTCGGCCGCCCGGAGCGCGGCGATCCGCGACCGCTCGCCGACTACGTGCTGTCGAATTTCGAGCCGGCCGACGACTCCGAGGCGATCGTCGCGCGCGCTGCGGATGCGGTCGAGAACCTCGACGCCGAGGGGCTCGAGCCGACGCAGGCGAAATTCAACTGACACTCCGCGCCGGCGCCGTCGCGCCGGCGTTGGAGGACAACGGCGCGGCTACGATGACGCGAGCGGAACCGCCCGGTTCCGCCTTTACTCGTGGACCAGTCAGTTCTTCATCCGTTCGTGCGCGAGCTCCGCGGGAGCGACCGTCTCCGGTCGTACGCAGCGGCGTTCCCGGCGCCGGCGCGCGTGTCCGAGCCGGCGTTGCCGCTCGTGCTCGCAGCCCTGCACGAGGAGCTCGAGCGCGGGCTCGTCGTGCTCTTGCCCGAGGACGCCGATGCGCGCGACGCTGCGGAGGCTGCGGCCTGGTTCGTCGGCGATGTCGGCGTCGCCCTGTTTCCGAGCCGCGGCGTCCACTGGGGCTCCGGGCTCGAGCCCCCGCCGCACCTCGTCGGCGAGCGGGCGCGCGCCCTCGACGTCCTCGCGCGCGGGGGCCTCGTGTGTGCGTCGGCGGCCGCGGTCGCCGAGGGGTTGCCGCCGCAAGGCCGGCGGCCTGAGCCGATCCGCGTAGCGCTCGGTGCCGAGGTCTCGCTCGAGTCGCTCGCCGAGGCGCTCGCGCTCGCCGGGTACGAGCGCGTCGAGCGCGCCGACGAGCGCGGCCAGTTCGCGGTCCGCGGCGGGCTCGTCGACGTCTTTCCGACCACGGGCCGCGAGCCGCTCCGCGTCGAGTTCTGGGGCGACGAGATCGAAGGGATCCGTGCGTTCTCGCCGTTCACGCAGCGGGCGCTGCACGACGTGGTGGAGGCGACGATCTACCCGGCCGCCGAGCGACGGCTCGACCTGCTCGACCCGGAAGCGAGCGCGCTGCTCGCCGACGAGGGCGAGTCGCCGCCGGTCCCGAACGACCTCGTTCGGCCGCTTCCGCGCGGCGTCGATCTCGTCTGGGAGGCGGACGACGTTCGGCGGGTCTGGGACGAGGAGGGCCTCGAAGGCGTCCCGCTCGACGGCGCCGCGCNGCTGAGCGCGCTGCCGGCGGGACAGGCGTTCGCATTCGAGGCGCAGAAACCGGCGCTCGTCGCGCGCGGTCTTGCCGAGGCGGAGAACGAGCTCGCCGCCTTCGTCCGCGCCGGCCATCGCGTCGTGGTCGCGTTTCCGCACCGCGGTGAGGCGATCCGGCAGCAGAACCTGCTGCGGCGTGTCGCCGCACGGGTCCTCGACGATGCGGACGCGCTGCCGCGCGAGGCCGAGCTCGTCTTCGCGATCACGCCGGCGCGCCGCGGTCTCGTCTGGCGCGATCTCGGGCTCGTCCTGCTGCCGGACACACAGGTGTTCCGCCGGCGTCCGCCGCGGGAGCGGCGCATCGGCGGCCGCGCGCTCCAGTCGTTCGCGGACCTGCGAACCGGCGACTACGTCGTCCACGAGGACCACGGCGTCGGGAAGCTCCTCGGCTTCGAGACGAAGACGGTCGCCGGCGTCACGCGCGACTACCTCCTGCTCGCGTTCCGCGGCGACGACCGGCTGTACGTGCCGCACGAGCAGCTCGGCAAGGTGTCGCGCTACATCGGCGCCGATTCGACCGCGCCCGCGCTCTCGAAGCTCGGCGGCAAGGCGTGGGACAACCTGAAGACGCGTGCGCGCGAGAGCGTCCGCGAGCTGGCCGGCGAGCTCCTCGCGCTGTATGCGCAACGGCAGCAGGCGCCCGGCGTCGCGTACGACCTGCGCAACGACTGGCTCGAGCGGCTCGAGACGGAGTTCCCGTACCGCGAGACCCCCGATCAGCAGAACGCGATCGAGGCCGTGAAAGAGGACCTCGAGGCGCCGCGTCCGATGGACCGGCTCGTCTGCGGCGACGTCGGCTTCGGCAAGACGGAGGTCGCCATCCGCGCGGCCTTCGCGGTCGCCGTCAACGGCANGCAGGTGCTGATGCTCGCGCCGACGACGATCCTCGCCGAGCAGCACTGGCACACGTTCCGCGCGCGGTACCGTGACTTCCCNGTCCGGGTCGAGATGGTGTCGCGGTTCCGCGCGCCGAAGGAGGTCAAGCAGGTCCTGGCCGACTTCCAGGCNGGCAANGTCGAGGTCCTGATCGGCACCCACCGGATCCTGTCGCGCGACGTCATCCCGAACGAGCTCGGGCTCGTCATCCTCGACGAGGAGCAGCGCTTCGGCGTCGCGCAGAAGGAGCTCTTGCGCTCGTTGCGGCTCGAGGTCGACGTGCTCACCTTGAGTGCGACGCCGATCCCGCGGACGCTGCACATGTCGCTGTCGGGAATGCGCGACATCTCGATCATCGAGACGCCCCCGGAGGGACGTCGCCCGATCCGGACGACGGTCGCGGAGTACGACGAGGAGGTCGTGAAGCTCGCGCTCGAGCGGGAGCGCGAACGTGACGGCCAGTCGTTCTACCTTCACAACCGTGTCGAGACGATCGAGGAGGCTGCGCAGAAGCTGCAGCAGCTGTGTCCGTCCCTGCGGTTCCTGGTCGCGCACGGCCAGATGCGCGAGCGCGAGCTCGAGGAGAAGATGCACTCGTTCCTGCGCGGAGACGCCGACGTGCTCGTGTCGACGACGATCATCGAATCGGGTCTCGACATCCCGCAGGCGAACACGCTGGTCGTCGAGCGCGCCGACACGCTCGGCCTTTCGCAGCTGTACCAGATCCGCGGGCGCGTCGGCCGCTCGGACGTGACGGCGCACGCCTATCTGTTCTACCCGGACATGTCGGAGCTGACGCCGGAAGCTCGCGCGCGGCTCGCGACCCTCGCGGACCACACCGAGCTCGGCGCCGGATTCGCGATCGCGATGCGTGACCTGGAGATCCGCGGCGCCGGCAACCTGCTCGGCGACGAGCAGTCCGGCCATGTCGCGGCGCTCGGCTTCGAGCTCTACGTCGAGCTGCTCGCCGAAGCGGTCGCCGAGCTGAGCGGCGAGCGGCGCGTCGCCGCGCGACCCGTCCGCATCGACGCGCGTGTCGACGCCTACGTGCCGGCGGAGTACATCGGGTCCGAGGCGCTCAAGATCGACCTCCACCGCCGGCTGGCGCTGTCCGACTCGGACGACGAGCTGCGCGAGCTCCAGGCGGCGACGGAAGACCGGTTCGGCCCGCTCCCGGACCCGGTCGAGAACCTGTTCCTGATCCAGGAGGCGAAGCTGAAGCTCGCGCAACTGGGTGCCGACTATTTCGTCTTCCGCGGCGGTCGCGCGAGCGTCGGCCGGGTGGTGCTCGGATCGGGCGAGCTGCGGGCCCTGCGAAACAGGGTCTCGACCGCCGTCTACACCGTTGCGAACCGTGAGATCACCCTGCGTGAGAACGGATTCCCGCAGGCGCTCCGGCTCGTCGATGCTATACTCGAGGCGCGCCAGGCAGCGTGAGCAAGACCGCTGCACATGGCGCTTTTTCCATGAAACGACACGCTCAGCTCGTCCTCCTTTCGGTCCTTCTCGCTCTCGCGGTTGCTGCGTGCGGCGGCGGGGGCGGCGCGAGCCTCGGCTCGGGCGACGTCGCGACCGTCGGCGGCCAGAAGATCTCGAAGGACCAGCTCGAGGCGCTCCTCAGCCGCGCGAAGAAGAGCTACGAGACCGACAAGCGCTCCTTCCCGAAGCCGGGAACGCGGGAGTACAACACGCTCCAGGGCCAGGCTGTCTCGTTCCTCCTCCAGCGCGCCGAGTTCGAGCAGAAGGCGAAGGACCTCGGGATCGACATCTCGGACAAGCAGGTCGACGACCGCATCGAGAAGTTGAAGAAACAGTTTTACGGCGGGAGCGACAAGCGCTACCAGGATGCGCTCAAGAAGCAGGGTCTGACCGAGGATCAGGCGAAGGACGAAGTGCGCGCCCAGCTCATCTCGGAGGACCTGTACAAGAAGGTGACCGGGAAGGTGAACGTCACCGACGCGCAGATTGCGGCGTACTACGCCCAGAACAAGTCGGCGTACCAGCAGAAGGAAAGCCGTGACGTGCGTCACATCCTCGTGAACCTGAAGCAGAAGGCGCTTGCCGACAAGCTCTACGCGGAGCTCGTCGCGAACCACGAGCAGAACTTTGCGGCACTCGCGAAGAAGTACTCCAAGGATCCTGGTTCCGCCGCCAACGGTGGACGCCTGACGATCACGCGCGGCCAGACGGTGCCGCAGTTCGACAAGACGGCGTTCTCACTCGGACAGGGTCAGCTCTCGCAGCCGGTCAAGACGCAGTACGGCTGGCACATCATCCAGGCGCTCTCCGCGATCCGGCCGCCGTCGGCGACGCCGCTCGCGAAGGTCAAGCAGTCGATCCGGCAGCAGCTCGAGCAGCAGAAGAAGAACGAGCTGATGACCAAATGGGTCGACGACACGAAGAAGCAGTTCTGCAAGCCCGGCAAGATCTCGTACGCAGCGGGCTACAAGCCGACGCCTGACCCGTGTCTCGGCGTCACCGGCAACGCCGGCGGCACCACCACCGCGACGAAGTGACCGACCTCGGGCGCGCGCTCGAGGATCTCCAGACCCTGACGCAGCGGCTGCGGCGTGACTGTCCGTGGGACCGCGAGCAGACGGCGCGGACGATCGTGCCGCACACGGTCGAGGAGGCGTACGAGGTCGCAGACGCAGCCGCGTCGGACGACGACGCGAAGCTCGCCGACGAGCTGGGCGACCTCCTGTTCCAGGTCTACTTTCTCGCGCTCCTGCTCGAGGAGCGCGGCGGCCCGGGGCTCGAGCAGGTCGCCGGCGGGATCCACGAGAAGCTCGTCCGGCGGCATCCGCACGTGTTCGGCGATGCGGAGGCGCGAACGCCGGGACGCGTGCGCGAGCGCTGGGAGCAGATCAAGCGCGAGAACGAGGGCCGCTCCGGCATCTTCCACGACGTGTCGGAATCGTTCCCCGCGCTCCTGTACGCCCGCAAGGTGCAACGGCGCGCCGCCGCGGTGAACTTCGAGTACCCCGACACGGCGGGTGCGCTCGCCGACCTCGACGACGAGGTGCGTGAGCTGAAGGACGCGATCGCCGAAGCCGGCGAGCTGCGCACGGAGACGGAGCCGCCGGCGCACGTGTTCGAGGAGCTCGGCGACGTACTGTTCGCTGCCGTGAACGTCGCGCGTCGGCTGAACGTCGACCCCGAGCTCGCGCTGCGCGCGATGACGGGCCGGTTCGTCCAACGGGTCGAGCGTGCGGAGCAGTTCGCCGCCGACGACGGCAAGGCGTGGACGGAGCTGCCGCTCGACGAGCAGGACGCGTACTTCGACCGCGCGAAGGTTGCGTTCGGATGACGACGCTACGCGTCCGAGTTGCGCGCGAGCTCGACATCGCTTTTCTCGAACCGCTGCTGCCGCGGCGCGGCAAAGGATCATGACTCTGACCCACATCGAGGGCGTCCACGCGCGGCAGGTCCTCGACTCGCGCGGCAATCCGACGCTCGAAGCCGACGTCCGCCTCGAGTCCGGTGCCGTCGGGCGTGCCGCCGTTCCGTCGGGCGCGTCGACCGGCGTGCACGAGGCCGTCGAGCTCCGTGACCGCGACGGTGCGTACGGCGGTAAGGCGGTGACACGCGCGGTCGCGAATGTCAACGGCGAGATCGCGGACGCCGTGCACGGGCTCGATGCCGCCGACCAGCAGGCGCTCGACCACAGGTTGATCGAGCTCGACGGCACGCCGAACAAGGCGCGGCTCGGTGCGAATGCGATCCTCGGCGTCTCGCTCGCGACTGCCAAGGCGACTGCGGCCGAGCGCGGCCTCTCGCTCTTTCGATCGCTCGGCGGCGACGACGCGCGGACGCTGCCGGTGCCGATGCTGAACGTGATCAACGGCGGCGTGCACGCGCAGAACTCGATCGACTTCCAGGAGTTCATGCTCGTCCCGCTCGACGCCGAGTCGTTCGCCGGGGCACTGCAGATCGGGGTCGAGACCTTCCAGACGCTCAAGAGCCTGCTGCACGAGCGCGGGCTCGCGACCGCCGTCGGCGACGAGGGTGGGTTCGCCCCGGACCTGCCCTCGACGGAGGTCGCGATCGAGGCGATCCTCGAGGCCGCCGAGCGAGCCGGGCATCGGGAGCGGGTCGCGATTGCGCTCGATCCCGCGTCGACGGAGTTCTTCCGCGACGGGAAGTACCGCTTCGAGGGGCGCGAGGTCGACGGCGGTGGGATGGTCGCCTTCTATGCCGATCTCGTCGACCGCTTCCCGATCGTCTCGATCGAAGATCCGGTCGCCGAGGACGACTGGGGAACGTGGGCCGCGCTGACGCGCGAGGTCGGCGACCGCGTCCAGCTCGTCGGAGACGACATCTTCGTGACCAACCCGGAGCGGCTTCGCCGCGGGATCGACGAGGGTGCGGGCAACGCGATCCTGCTCAAGGTCAACCAGATCGGCACCCTGACCGAGACGCTCGACGCGATCGAGCTGGCGCGGTCGAACGGCTACGCGACGGTCATCTCGCACCGGTCGGGCGAGACCGAGGACACGACGATCGCCGATCTCGCGGTCGCGACGAACGCCGGCCAGATCAAGACGGGCGCGCCGTCGCGGACGGATCGCGTCGCCAAGTACAACCAGCTGCTCCGGATCGAGGAGGAGCTCGGCGACCGCGCGGTCTACCCCGGCCGCGATGCGTTCGCGCGCGCCCTGTCTCACGGCTGACCCCGGCGCTACTCTCAAGGCGATGGCCGTTGTCGTTCCGCGCCGCACGAAGATCGTCGCAACGATCGGACCTGCCTCCGCCGACGCAGCGTCGTTGCGGGCCCTCGTCGACGCCGGCGCCGACGCGGCGCGACTGAACCTCTCGCACGGGTCGCACGCCGAGCACGCCGCGCGCGCAGAGCTCGTCCGTCAGGTGCAGGACGAGGTGGGGCGGCCGCTGGCGCTGATCGGCGACCTGCAAGGACCGAAGATCCGCGTCGGTGAGCTCGCGCAGCCGTTGCAGCTTCGTTCGGGCGAGGACATCACGATCGTCTGCGCCGACGAAGCGCCGAATGGGGAGCTGCCGATCGCGCCGGCGGCAATCGGCGAGGG
>C688J18823_10002560_pt1 | contig 11362 bp, 15 predicted proteins | sample HopSoiMetagenom1_FD_18823 | JGI IMG/M metagenome (IMG submission 18823) | reverse complement strand
GTGGGCCGAAGCTCTCTGACACGATTATTTGAGGTTGGTCCATTGACGAAGGCATCCCAATGCACCTGCTTGAGCCCGTAGGTAAATACATTCGCGGCTCTTCCGCCCACCTTGGACTGGCTGATTGCCTGTCCCTGTAGGAGGACGAAATTCCCGGCGTCCTTCCAGTACACGCCCACCTCGGGAGGAGGAAGGTTCGGACTCACAGTCGCTGGACCAGCCAGGCTCACCACCATCGGAGCGGCGGGAGTGGGATCAATCATCGCCTTGATAACGGTGTCGGGAACGTTAGCCGCTTTCAATGTCTTCAAACCTTCAACGCTGGTGTCGAAGCTGGTGGCGCCGCTCCCAGCCGCGCTCGTCGCCCGGATCTTGGCCAAGATCACATCTTCGGAGATGCCTAAGCTCACCATAGAAACCACATCCTGATTCGTGAGCCTGCGTCTCACACCGGAAGCGTCGTCGCTGAAGGCGGGACGGAGAAAAAGTACAGCAAAGATCAATACAGCAAGAAGTGACCCGATCCGACTGCACTTGGATTTGCTACTGACCGGAAGCTGGCAGCTGGTAGCTAGTAGCTTCGATTTGGAGTTGGTATTGGCTGGAAGCTGACAGCGCGCTAATAGCTTGGACATCTGGGCCCCACATCTGGAAATGGTCGAACGATACCCTCAAGAAAGCCGGCATGCGCAAGAACGCGATTGTTCTTGGAATCTCAACACCGCAATGTCCAAGAAGTCGTTCTTCCTGGACAGGATCACCGGCGCCGACTCGCCCAGTGTTGCTCTTTGCAGTTGAGCCTCTCTGTTGGGTCCTACAAGCGTACTTCGATTCCNTGCCGGGCGGCGNGGTTTTTTTTTTGGATTGAGAGTAGCTGTTTTTGGCATTTGCGCGCCTTCGAATGCTACTTGGAGGCTGAATTCCGTCTCTTCCGTCTTCGGCGCGTGAATGCACGATATGGTGGCGGCCTGAGTTCTCGTGTTTCTCGGTCTATTAAAAGCTAGAGCCGACTGCTGAGCCCTTGCGGAGAGCATTTTCTGATTTTCCACTTGACGTGACAATACAGTCACGTTACTATTTACTCACGTGCTTCGGCCATCGTCAAAGGCTGAATACATGAAGGAGACGCACAGTCATGAAACTGGATGACCTCACACTCGATGTCGAGCAGCACATAAACATAAACGCTGGTCCGGAGAAGGTATTTGCGGCGATGTTGCACCGCTTCGGCGAAGGCAATACCAGACCAGACGGCGAATCACTCAACCTGCGCCTCGAGCCCAAACCCGGCGGACGCTGGTATCGTGACCGCGGCAACGGCGTCGGACACCTCTGGGGCTTTGTGCAGGTTATCAAGGCTCCCACGCTTCTCGAATTGAGCGGTCCCATGTTCATGTCGTATCCGGCCACCAACCACGTGGAGCTCAAGGTCGAGCCGGTCGCGGGCGGAGCGAAAGTGACGCTGCGTCACCGCGCGATCGGCATGATCGACCCCGAGCACCGAAAGGGAGTTAACACCGGCTGGAAGCATATGCTGACGGAACTCAAGAAGGACTGCGAGTAGCGAAACGTGGGCAAGGCTTCTGATGTGGCGGACGAGCTTGACCCGGTCTGGAAGGCGCTCTCAGATCCAACGCGCCGGGCGATTCTGGATCTTCTCCGCGATCGTCCACTCACAACCACGGAGATCGTGGATTCGTTTTCCCACATGACCCGCTTTGGCGTGATGAAGCATATCGATGTCCTGCGCGAGTCCGGACTGATCCAAACGCATGAATTAGGCAGAAAACGGATGAACTCATTGAATGCAGTACCTATCCGCAGGATTTACGAGCGATGGGTCAGCCGCTTTCAGGAACTCTGGTCGAGCGAGCTTCTGCGGATCAAAGAGATAGCCGAACAGGAGAACACCGCAACAAAGCAGAAAGCACCGAAGCAAAAAAAAGATGGTGGCTCCTGATTACACCTGGCTTCAGGAGCCCGGAATGAAACAACTAACGCAGCTTTGTAATTGATGTGCTCATGCCTGTTTTCGCGGGGATCCCCCGACTTCAATCGGGGGAGCGAACGCTTTAGCGTCGCTGAACATGTACAAATGATGGTCGTGGTCTCCGTGGCAACGCTCGTATATCTCGCCGCCGCTCGGGTTAGCTGGACATACGATGTGTCGCACCACAGTCGAAAGTGCGGTTGGCGACGAACCAAAGATCCTCGAGTCGCCTTCCGGGTGAAACGGAAGTATTCCCGCTAACTCGCCTGAGCGTGGACGCGCGTGAAGCCTTTGACTGTAACTGGCAAGCGTGAAACGGGATTTCTCAACGTCGACCATAGGATCGCGAGATGATCGGCGCACAGGCGTACGTCCTTAAGGTCGTTCTGAACTACCTGTACGTCCACCGAATAATGCGCACGATGGCTGCAGCCGCGCGTGCTCGCGTCTATTCTGGCGCACTCACAGCAATGAACTTGGTCCTTCAGCGTCATATGCTCGTTCGGCTCCTCTGCGGGCCATCGCTCATGCCTGGCTCCATATGGCGGCGGCTCTTCGGAATAACAAGGTTGCGTGATGCGCTGATTCTATTCAATGTGAACATTATTGTTGCTGGTGTGCACCCCGGTATCGGTGCACTATTCACCAGATGTTCGTGGCAAACAAAGCACTTAACTGAAGCGGGTGCACCTAGGCAAGGGCGGCAAAATTAATATGTTTTTCACATTCAGCCACGCAAGCCGCATTTGCAATTCACGAGACTCACTCTCCCGGACACAAAACTAAACAGCAACGTCACGAACGGGGAGTCATCGACATCCTGTCACCCACCCTGCGAACACCGCGCAGAATGCGGCAGCCGCAGCTAGGTATCACCGTTGAAAAACAAAGCGACTGCTTAAAGGTGCGCCACTCTGGCAGCCATTGCTCTAGTGCCGCACACGAGCGTCTTGTCGCTGAAGCCTGGCCGCCTCTTCCTGTTCGCGGCGAGCTTCCTCCTTCGCTCCAACGGCGGTAAGGACCTTCACGAGCTCTAGATGTGGTTCAGGGTTCTTCGAGTCCAGCGAAATCGAGTTCCGCAGCGTCGCTTCCGCTTCGCGGTAGGCGCCAGTTGCCACTAGTGCCTCTCCGTATGCAAGGTATGCCTCCGGATCGGACTCGGCGTGCCGAATGATTCAATTGCATCGACATAATGCGGCCGCAACGCGAGTGCACGCCGTACTCAGCCACGGCGTCGTTATGGCCCTTCTGCATTTGAAACGCATATCTCAGCTAGGGCATGCGGTAGACTTGCCTGCCATCTGCTGAGTCGCAGACACTGCACGAATGAACCTACTCATTTTCGGAGCCACCGGAGGAACGGGTCGCGCGCTGGTCGAGCAGGCACTTGAAGAGCAGCATGTCGTAACCGCATTTGCGCGTGATCCCGCGAAGGTTGAGACGTCGCACAAGAGTTTGCGCGTGGCAAAGGGCAACATCCTCGACTACGACTCGATTAAGGCTGCACTGCAGAACCAGGATGCCGTTTTATCGGCACTGGGTGTGAGGCCGCCCGTCGGAATCGTTGTCCTGGTGGTGATTGCCTGCCAGCTGTTTGCCCGTTTCGCAGAACTATCCGGGCTGTCTGGATGGTTAGTCCGCGTCGGCTTGCCGATCATAGCGTTGCTGGTCGCTCAGAGGAGGACTACCACTCTCTCAGAGGGGACAAAGAACATTGTGCGCGCAATGCAAGAACTCGGAGTTCGCCGTTTTGTCTGCGAGTCTTCGCTCGGCGTCGGCGACAGCCGAGGACAGCTCGGATTCATTTACAACTTATTGCTGATCCCGCTGTTTCTGCGCAACATCTTTGCCGATAAAGAGCTTCAGGAGCAGGTCATCCGGCAAAGCAAGCTGGAATGGGTGATCGTACGTCCGGCAGCCCTTACTAATGGTCCGAAAACTGGAACTTATCACAGCTGGACGGGTCCTCCAGAGGAGCCAATTCGCAAGAGAATCTCGCGCCGAGATACCGCTGATTTCATGCTGCGGCAGGTTCGTGAAGACACATACGTCGGCAAAACACCCGGTCTGTCGTACTAGCGCGCTCAGCCAATGAAAGCTCGACGTCCGGAATTCTTAATCCACGCCTGCCGGTTAGACCGGCTACGTCCTCCGAGGCTTTTCCGGCGCCAGTTAGCGGCTAATTGTGTGAGTCACGGCGGCGCGCTTCTAGCGTCCAACCAATTCTTCAATGGCTTCGAGTAAAGCTTCAGGGCCATCGATCGCTTTCACCGTCCTATCTGGTCTGACCATGACGTAATTGGTCGCCATGACGGCAATGATTTTGCCATTCGGGTTCTTTATGCGAAAAGCTTCTGCGAGCTCTCGGGCGGTGTCGCCCGAGACGGTATGACCAAGGAGGAGAACATCAAAATTCTCGTCGCGTATGGTCCGCTCTGCGTCATCTTTGCTCGACGGCCACAGTACCTCGTATCCAGCCTGTCGCAGAACCATCGCACGCAGTTTTCCTAGCTCAGGGTTGGCAGACAAAGAAAGTATGCGTTTCTTCATGCAGGCTTGTTTTGATGCCTTGGGCAAGGCAGCCAGGCTGAACTCCGCACCTTAATTTGCGCTGGCCGAAATAAGGCGGTCATTGCGGCTGAAGGAACTCGGCCAAAGCGTCGTATGAACTAATTTGGTCTGCAAGCTTGAAGTGAGCATTTGCCGGACTGGGGTTCGGTACGACGTAGAGTCGCGTTGAACCGACCTTCACTGACTGAGGACCGCGGGTGGCGAGCTTGTTAGGTTGGTTCAGCGCGAAGTCGAGGAAACTGCGATAGGCCATGACTCCGTGGAAGCAGGCGACCTGAGGCGCATACAGCCTGATCTTCTTCAGCAAGGCAGGCGCCCATTCTTCAAAATCTCTCGCACTCAGACCTGCAGCGTTGGCGGTGGGCCGCTTCACCACGTCGGTCAAACCGATTCCGAAGCGGGGAAGTTCGACATCGTGTTCGGGAAGGAGCTTCTCAACGCCGAGTCCCCGGCGCACGGGTTCGCTCAATCTAGAGGCGGAGAAAGCAGGCCAAAACCGGCTTGTCGATCGCGCGAAGTAGTGTCCACGCTCCACCGAATACAGTCCGGGATTGATTCCTATGAATACCAGGTTCAAACCAGGACCGAGGTAGTCGGGTAAGGTCCGGAATGGGAATGGTGTTTCCATGCTGGGCATCCTTATCGTTGAGCGCCTATCATGGTGATGAAGGTGGAATGCTTGCTTATGCTCTCACGCTTGTTCTATAGCGTTTTGATTCTGGAAATGACGATGTCTCTTCTATCCTGCACTGCGCATGCGGCTCCGAAAGCGCCGATTCCTGCGCCGGCAGCCGACGCTGCGCTGAGCGCGGCTGCAGGGAAACAGACAGCGGTCTTCGCCGGCGGTTGTTTTTGGGGAACGCAGACGGTCTTTCAACGCGTGAAAGGGGTACTGAAAACCACGGCAGGATATGCCGGCGGCTCGGCATCAACTGCAACCTACGATCAGGTGACGACGGAGACGACCGGACACGCCGAATCGGTCGAAGTTGTTTACGATCCGTCCAAAATCACCTATGGACAGCTGCTGCGCATCTTCTTTTCTGTCGCTCACGATCCTACGGAGCTCAACCGGCAGGGACCCGATGTGGGAACGTCGTATCGCTCCGTCATCTTCTACTCCAATGACGAGCAACGGCGCATTGCCACCGCTTACATCGCGCAATTAGACGCCGCGAAGGTCTTTCCAAAGCGGATTGTCACGGAAGTGACTCCGCTGAAAGGGTTCTATCGCGCTGAAGATTATCACCAGGACTATGCGCTGCATCATCCTGACAATCCCTACATCCTAATCTGCGATCGGCCGAAGATTGGGGCGCTGAAGGAACAATTTCCCGATCTGTTTGTGGAGTACAAGGGACACTGAGGACCGTACGCCTCGCGGTGTGCAGAAGGCCTCGCGGTGTGCAGAAGGCCTCGCGGTGTGCAGAAGGCCTCGCGGTGTGCAGAAGGCCTCGCGGTGTGCAGAAGTAAGATAAAGCAGACGCTCCCCCAAATAGCGCGCGAGGATGACAGTATTCGGAGGGTAGCGGTCTCCATGACTCCGTGTCTCTGTGGTGAAAAAGAAGAGCTTTGTTCCTCTGCGTCAGCCCAGTTCCTTCATTTAAGCTTTTGCCATGGAACCGATCATTAAGGGCGCCATTCCTGTCCTACCTGCCTCCGATGCTGCGGAATCCCTGAAGTGGTGGACCGAAGTATGCGGATTCGAGGAGACATTTCGTGACGGTACTCCACCCACGTACGCGGGCATCAAGCGCGGCCAGGCATTCCTCCACATATCCGGCATGACCGACAAAGCACTGGCGCGGAAGGTGGGCGACCAGACCATGGTTCGAATTGCCGTAAGCGGAATTGAAGGGATGTATGCCGAGTACCAGAAACGGGGCGGCAAGGTGCATCCCAACGGCCCGCTTCAAACGAAACCATGGGGCACAAAAGAATTCGGGGTAATTGACCCGAACGGAGTCTGCGTCACTTTCCAGGAATAAGGCTCAGGCGATTCCCGTGCAGCCAAGCGTGTTCGAATTCGCACAAGGTTTGTTCGAAAGTGGACAGGCAATTCCGTTTGTGAACTTGTCCCAGGCAATCGCGTAAGTATGCGAATCCTGAGGGAACTTGCCCGCATCGGATGGCGTATTGATTGGTAATTGGTGAATTGCTCATGACGTGCTAACTGATTTCAAGGCGCGTCGTCAAAGCTACAACAGGCGACCAGACGGAGTCTGGATGAGTGAGCGCAAGAACGCATCGACGTCGAGCCGAAGTGGGCCGGCTGCCGATAAAGGCGGGGCTGAGCCATCGCTGCATCCGGCGTGGCTGGCCTTTGTGCGTTATTGCCAGCAAATGGGTCATGGCGAGATCGAAAGATTAAAGATCCAGGACGGGATTCCCGTTTTGGTAGAGGTTTCAAGGCAGAAAATAAAATTCAGCTAGCGAAAAGCAGCTGACCGAATTCATCGGAGGCTGTCGCGACCCCGAAGTCAGGAGTCCGGCAGCCTCTTTGTTGTTTGGGTGGTGCCACATGGCAGGCAGCGGTAGTTTTGGTCGACCGTTCTCATCGATCTGCTGGGAGTGGCTGCGGCAACTCGCTTCACTCCTGATTACCGCGTCTCTGTTTCATACGAGTGCGACAGCCGCGGTGAAGGCAATCGGAGACCCGGAATTTGCTCAGCCGCCAACCATCTCCGCGAACGGCTCTCCAAGTGCAGCAATTCCGGTAACAACAAGGTATCCATCTGTCGAATCGGGAACAATCCAGCAGCAAGGGGAGAATGCTGGCCGGATTCGTACATCCGGATTGCTCAACATCCATAACCGCACCCGCGCTGACCGGCATAACACGGTTACGTACCGAACAGTGCGCTTGCAGTCGACTATGAAGCAGCGACCCTCAACGATCGCGAGGTATTAAGAGCAATGGCAACAGACTCCATTCACGCCCCGTTTAGCCACTCACGATTCCGTGCCCTCATTGCAGATGATCAGCAGGCTGCCCGTGAAGCTATCAGCCGCGTGCTGGAAGAAGACGCGTCGATTGAGATCGTCAGCGAGTGCGCGGATGGAAACGAAGCGTTGGCCGCAATTGCGGAGCATGCCCCCGACATGCTGTTCGTTGACGTGCAGCTGCCAGCCGTGGCTGGGTTCCAGGTGGTGGAGTCGAGCCGCGAGAGAATTCCGGCGGTTGTCTTTATGAGCGCGCTGGATCGCTTTGCCGCGCGGGCATTTGATGCAGATGCGGCCGATTATGTGATCAAGCCGTTCCATGACGAGCGCCTGCTTCAAGCAGTGGAAAGAGCGAAGCTGCGCGTCCAAATGGAACGCAGCGGGATTGTTACTGCTGGAGCCGCTCGTCCGCAGACTTCTGGATCTGTGGCCCCGGAATCGCCGAAATATCTGGAGCGGCTGGCGCTTAGAAATGGCGATCGCATCTTCTTCCAAAAAGTGCAATTCGTTGATTCGTTCACCTCTGCTGCCAACTACATTCACGTGCACTGCGGAGCACAAACGCACCGCTTGCGATCCACCATGGCCGATCTTGAACGCAAGCTGGACCCAAAACACTTTGTTCGCATCCACCGTTGCACCATCATCAACATCGAATGCCTGCGTGAGTTTCGTCCGCTCCCGCATGGTGATTACCTCGTGAAGTTGATTGACGGCAAGGAACTCACCATGAGTCGAAACTATCGCCAACAGTTCCGCAAAGCGCTGGCTGCCCTGAGTTACATCCAGTAAAGTTCGGGCGCATACATACGTCACGCTACTCAGCTGTCGAGCACTTACTCTGCACTGCTCTAACCACATTAGTCTCGCTCCGGCACCAGCTCACAGTAAGAGACATCTCGCTAAACCGCCTCGCATCGAAACTTAGATCAACCGATTCAATCAGAGGAGTAGTTCAAATGCAGAGGACATGGTTACTTTCCCCGGCTTTGCTGCTGGCGCTTGGTGTCGCCACAGCTCAAACCGCGGGCACAGCAGGTACGGCGGGGACAGCAGGCGATCAGGCCTCTTCCTCATCAACACAATCAAGTACGAGTAGCAGCGCCAGTCAGAATCCATCGAGCAGCAGCTCGAGCACGACACCCAGCGCATCCGGCTCGACGGGCGCATCATCGACGACCCCTTCTGACCAGAGCTCGACGGCAACTAGCGGGACCGGTTCAAACCAGAGCAGCACCAGCCAGACTGGCGCTACTGGAACTTCTGGAAATACAAGTTCTGTTGGCAGCAGCTCAGCAAATCCGAGCACACCTGGTGCAAACAGCCAGGCTGGCTCCAGCAGCGGCGCAAATAGTGCGTACCCGACTGACCAGAGCAGCGCGGCAGGCAACGACCAGATGGGCGCACAGTCCCGGGCAAATGGCTCGTCAGCAACTGGCTCATCTACCGGCGTGGGCGCATCGTCGAGCTCAAACCAGGGCAGCACGAGCGCAGCCGGAAGCTCAAGCCAGCCGCAGAGCGATCAGGGTGCGAGCTCAACCACTCCGCGAAGCAGCGCGACTTCGAGCAGCGATATCAACCAAGGTTCGTCTTCGGCCAACAGCGGCTCTAGCTCTGGCTCCGATGCCGCAAGCGCAGGCACTGCAAACCAAAGCAATTCGGCTTCTGGCGGTGCGCTCCCGCAGACAGCGTCAATTCTGCCGCTCCTCGGGCTTGGCGGCTTTGGGACTCTGTTGGCGGGCTTCATTGCGCGGTTCCGTCGTTAAATAACCCAGACTTCGACTCTCTTGATCCAATCCTCGATGTAGACCAACATCGGGGATTTTTTTTTCCTGCTCAAAAAGCACTCTCGACTGCGCATAAATCTTTTCAATTTCCACAGCCGAATCGAATAAAGCTATACCCAGCACTCAAGCGGGACCTGAGCCCCAACTCGGACGCAATCCAATCTGGGAGTCTCAATTTGCAAAGCAATCTGTACTCGCTGTTGTTTCTGGCGTTGAGCACGCTGATCCTGCTTCTTCAAATCGGGCTCCTGCTGCTTCAATTCCGCAAGCGGAAAGAGAATCGACGCGCTCCTCTGCACCTGCTTTCCGGTGTGCGCGTTTCGCAGGTGATGAATGAGACTCCGGCAGTTTCACCTCATGACACGCTTGAGTCCGTGCAGGAGATCATGCTTGCGCGCGAGGTGTTCGCGCTGCCGGTGCTGGACGAAGACGGCGAACTTGTGGGGATTGTGAGCATGTCTGACATAACGAAGATCGATCGCAGCGAACGCAGTCACGTCCAGGTTGCTGCTGTTTTCTCGCGGGATTTGAAATACGCGTTCCCTGATCAGACCATGCACGAGGTGGTGGAGCGCATGCGCGAATTCCATCTCGCTAACTTCCCCGTCGTTTCACGCCGCGATGAAAAACACCTGCTAGGCATGGTGACCAAGGCGGACATCATGCTGGCGTATAGGAAAATGGCGCTGGAATTGTCGTTGTAACTTGTTACCTGCCGGCGGCGCTCTGCATCACTTTGAACGCGGGCACTGCCACATCGCTGGCCACGGGCTTGCGGTTGTTTTCCAGTAGAAGGCGAATTGAGTCCAGCATCTGCTCGGGATTGCTGCTTACAAAACCACTAGACCAGGGATCACGCTCTTCTTCCTCATCTTGCACCATCGCGATGGTGAGGGTGGGAAACTGCTCTCGGAGATGCTGCACTAAGCGCACGTTTCCACCCGTACGTAACGAGTCTCCGATAAGCAGCATGTCAAAGAAGATGCCTCGCAGCAGCGCAGGCACATCAGCTGCGCGGGTAGTATGAGCGACCTCATATCCGGCGCGGTGCAAAATCATTGCGCGCGTAGAGATAACGAGAGCATCCTCGCCGTAAGCGAGAATCGTTTTGCTGGACATGATAAGGGTGTCGCCCCGAACATTACTGCTGCTGCCGAGGTAAGTCAACGAGTTTTGAGGCATTCACTTGATGAAAACTGCGGCGTAACTTGGCGCGTGTTCTGCGGCTTGGCCTGCCAAAATCTAACCTCTTGACAAGCGTTGTCGCGCAGCGCAGAATCCTATCCATAGGCGAATATTAGGCGAAAGTAAGTTGCCTCTGACTTGTGGATGAAACGTGATGAATAGCGCCGCAGACCTGCGCAGCCGCCTCGAAGCGGCCTTGGAAAATCGCATTCCCCGCGCCCTCACCCCTCCTGAACGAGCGAATCCGGAGATGGCCCCCACCGGCATTGCGTCGGTAGACACGGTGAGTGGCGGCATCCCTGTCGGATGCCTTACAGAACTATGTGGAGCATCATCCTCGGGGCGCACAAGTGTTCTGCTTTCTATGATCGCGGAATGCATAAAACGCAACGAGACTTGTGCATTGGTGGACGCGAGTGACGCATTCGATCCGCAATCGGCCGTCAATGCCGGAGTGGATCTGGCGCGGCTGCTGTGGATCCGTTGCAATCCATCTTCACCACGGAGGCACGAGGACACGGAGAAAAAGGGATCAGGCTTTCGATCAGTCAGATCGAAAGCGATTAAATCATCGGTTTACCGGATCACTTCATCACCCGATTCCGCAGTACGTGACAGGGAAAGCACTCAAATAGAACAGGCACTCAAAGCGACCGATCTGCTATTGCAAGCCGGCGGCTTCGGGCTTGTGGTCCTCGATCTCGGTGATATGTCGGTTACAGCGGCACGACGCATTCCGCTTACAACCTGGTTTCGTTTCCGGCGAGCTGTCGAAAACACTTCAACCATGTTCATCGTTGTCGAACAGCAGCCACATGCGAAAAGCTGCGCTTCTCTGGTGTTGGACTTTACCGCACAGCAGGCATCATGGCGCGAAGCTGCGCAA
>C688J18823_10002559_pt1 | contig 11365 bp, 11 predicted proteins | sample HopSoiMetagenom1_FD_18823 | JGI IMG/M metagenome (IMG submission 18823) | reverse complement strand
GCAGCGGATCGCCCGCGGTGTAACCACTCTCGCCACCGGGAGCGATCGGCTCCCAGTCGTGCTCCGAGATTTGCGCGAACTTGCCGCGTGACCGCACGGCGATTGCGCCGGAATCCTGCTGCGCGCCCGTCACCCAGTACGGGAACCGGCCATCAATAGACAGATGATAGATCTGCGCGGTCGGTTGATTCAGCCACGACGTCCAGGTCACGTCTCGCGGATCCCGGGCCTTCGCGTTGCGCGAGATAATCGCACCTTGATCGCTGGCGACGATCACGGTGTTCGGATCGCTCGCCGAGATCCACGGCTGATGATAATCATCGCCGCCCGGTGATCCGCGCAGCACCACCCACGTCTTCCCTCCGTCCGTCGTCCGGTTGACGGCGACGTTGGGAACGTAGACGGTGTCCGGATCCGTTGGATCGACGGCGATCTTCTCGAAGTACCAGCCGCGTCCCCACAGCGCGGGATCATTCGAGAGTCGCGTCCAGGTCGCGCCTGCATCGTCCGAGCGGAAGAATCCGCCTTGACCGGGAGGTGGCGACGATGGTGCGGCGCCGGCGGGCGATGGGGTTGGAACGGGAGTGCCGAGTGGCGGCTCCTTTTGCGGCGGCGCGTCGGGCAGCAGGCAATCCACGATTGCGTAGACGCGATTCGGATTCGTCGCCGAAACGGCGATGCCGGTTCTCCCGATTCCCTCTTGAGGGAGTCCGTTGGACAAACGATTCCAGGTCGTGCCTCCATCGGTCGACTTGAAGATTCCTCCACCCGGGCCATTGGTGGGAGCGTAAGTGAACCACGGCGGACGGCGCGTGTTCCACAATCCGGCATAAATGACTTGCGAGTGCGACGGATCGATGACGACTTCTACGGCGCCGACGTTCTCGTCGCCGAGTATTTTCGACCAGGTGCGGCCGCCATCGCGGGAGCGATACACGCCACGCTCGGCGTTGGCGGCGTAGAGTTTCCCGATTGCCGCGACGAAGACGTTGTTCGGATTTCGCGGATCGATGGCGATCTTGCCGATGTGGTGGGTCTCGTCGAGACCGAGGTGCGTCCAGCTTTTTCCGGCGTCGACCGATTTGTACACGCCGTTGCCGAAGCCAACCGAGTCGCGAAGCGTCGATTCCCCGCTGCCGACGAAGACGATGTTCGGATCCGACGGTGCCACGGCGATCGCACCGATCGACGAGGTGGATTGTCCATCGAAAATCGGGAACCAGACCCGACCACCGTCGATGGTTTTCCAGACGCCGCCATTGACGGCGCCGAAGTAGAACTCGTTGCTGCGACCGGGAACTCCGGTCGCGGCGGCAACGCGTCCACCGCGAAACGGCCCGATCATCCGCCAGCGGAGTCCGGAAAAGAGATCGGGTGCGACTGGAGCGCTGAGGATTCCGTGATCGAGGCGTTCTGCCGACGGCTCGTCGAGCAAGGGCCGCAGCATCGCGCGCAGGTCTGGTGGCAGCATTGCCAGGGCGATTCCGGCACGACTGGCGCGCGTCACAAAACCGCGGCGCGTCAAGCCGGATTCTGATGATGACTCGTCGTTCACTCGAGCTACTCCGCTGAGATTGGAAACAGGGCCTCAGCGAAGAAAAATACCGGTGTTCCAGTCTAAGGTGTTATGGAACCGGGAATCGCTGCTCCTATTCTTCCTCTGGCGGGATGCATCCGCCCGCTCTCAAGGAGATAAACAGTGAGTAGATCACGCGTAGTCGCCGCCAGCATGGCTCTGATCCTCGCGGCAGGGTGTTACAGCTATCCAGCACCAGTCCAGATCAGTCCGCCTCAACTCCTGACGCGGGGTTCCCTGGCAGGACTGAGCCTCCCGAATCCCACTGTTCCGCAAAGCGTTGACATCGACGTCATGATCGAGCCCAACGGCATGCCTCTCATGTCGACGTTCAAGGCCGTGGGATCAGCGGCCGCCGCCAATCAGGACGTGCTTTACAAGTACATAGAAGCCTCGACTTTCAGGCCAGGACTTCAAAACGGGCAGCCCGTTGCCGCCGTCTACCACACGAGGATGCAGCTTCGCTCACCAGGGTCATAGGCGGGGCAGTTTCTCAGGTACAGATTGTCGGTGTATATCGAGGTTGCAGAGCAAATTCGCTTGACAGCCTTTGCAAATTGCGTACATTGCCTCTATATCGTCTATCGATATATCGACTGACGTAATATTACGGGAATACCCGGATAGGGCATGGCGAAGAAAGACACAAACGTCGCGGCGCCGGCGCTGACACCGTCAACCTTTCAGATCCTTCTGGCGTTAGCCGGTGGCGAGCGCCACGGCTACTCGATCATGAAGGAGGTCGCAGAGAGCTCGGACGGCGGGGTGCGGCTGGGGCCGGGCACGCTCTACGGAACGTTGAAGCGGTTGCTCGAGATTGGACTGGTCGAGGAATCCGGAGAACGCGCTGACGCGGAGACCGAAGATGAGCGACGCCGCTACTACCGGATCACGAAACGTGGTTTGACTGTCGCGCGCGCTGAAGCCAGGCGGCTGGAGCTCATGGTGCGAGCTGCCCGGCAGAAGAAGCTCATTGGACCAGCGCGGGCATGAGCGCCCACGAAACCATATATCGGTTTCTCCTCCGCGCGTACCCGGACGAATTCCGCTCGGCCTACGGGCGCGAGATGGAGCAGCTCTTCCGCGATCAGCGCCGAGATGCCGCGGATTCTGCGGTCCGACTTTGGGCGGAGACGGTTTGGGACGTGGTGCGCAGCGCACCTGCCCTGCGGATAGAGGGAGCACGGGCTCGATGGAACCACATTTACACCAGGGAGAGCAACATGAAGACGATGGCGATTCTGGCGATGCTGACTGGCATCGTTTTGGCAGCGAGTGCGCTCATTGAAGGGTGGGCCGGCGGCATCGGAAACCACGATGGCCTGTCGCTGACTGCCGGGATACTCGGACTCCTCGCGGGCGCGCTACTCTTCGCCGCAGGAATCGGGCTGCTGCGTCAGTCTTCGCGGGCCGCGATGCGGGCGAATGTCGGCGCCATCACTTGCCTGGCCGCCTTCGCACTGATCACCGTCGCTGCACCGAGGATGTCGGTGCTCACAACCATTCTGGGGATCGGCTTCCCGATCGCGCTGCTGTTCTTTTTACGCTGGACGCGAGGACGGGGTTCCTCTGCGTCGCCGATCGCACGTGTCTAGCGGAATCACCTCATCACCTGCCGGACGACAGCACGACCACGAATCGCTTTCCGTCGGGCGACACGGAGGCCGGCACCGCCCCGTTTGAGGACGTTCTCAGAGGGTAGTCTCGTGCCGGTGCAGTACTAACCGCCGCTTCTTGTCTCTCGTGATGCCGAGCGATAAAGTTGGACGACTTTTCTCGGACTCAGAGTCATGCGCGGTAGAGTTTCATTGACGATTGGAGCCGCCGCTCTCGTTGCCTTTAGCATGGTGCTAACAGCGGCCGCAAACCCTGCCGGCCGGGTTGTTCCAGCTGGCGCGCCCACAGCTGTCGCGGCGAATGACAACCGGACAGCGGCCGGCACGTACGTCGGCGATACTCTCGTGCTCCGGCTGACTCTCGCCACAGTCGCGTGGCATTTTCTCGGAGACAGCGATCCTGGCCTCACCGTCGCCGCCTTCGCTGAAGAAGGAAAGACCCCCACGATTCCGGCGCCGCTGGTTCGCGTACACGTCGGAACACCGATTCACGCAGTGATTCGGAATACGTTCGACGACACCCTCATCGTCCGCGGATTGAGCGATCGTAATCCGGCGGTCGACTCGCTCATCCTGCTGCCGCGGACGTCGCGCGAAGTCACGTTCTCGCGCGCGAAACCAGGTACGTACCAATACTGGGCGACGCTGGCCGAATGGCAGCGCAACGTTCCGCTTCCTCTCCCGGCCCATAAGCACGGACTTATGCGCCCACGTTTCGATTCGCAGCTGACCGGCGCGTTCATCGTCGACCCGCCGGGACCGATTCCAAAGGATCGGATCTTCGTGTTAACCGAAACGGTCGATCAGGCACCGCCGATTCGGAACGACCACCGAGGCATGCCTGGCCGGGAGTTCACCGCAATCAACGGACGCTCATGGCCGTACACCGAACGCCTGCATTACACCGTGGGCGACACGATCCACTGGCGCATCATCAACACGACTTTCCAATCGCATCCGATGCACCTGCACGGGTTCTACTTCCGCGTAGACGCGGCAGGCAGTGCCGACCCGAGCGTCGATTCGATCTACGCGCCGTCGCAAAGGCGCATGGTCGTGACCGAAACCATGAAATTCGGAGGCGACACGAGAGCGCTAACCTGGTCGCCGGACCGGCCGGGAAACTGGATCTTCCACTGTCACCTTGCCAGTCACAACGCAAAACTGCCGCAGGTCGACGACCCAAACGAAATCGAGTATCCGGACTCACACGATCACGGCGATCCCGATCGCCATGCTACAACGGGTATGAACGGGCTCGTACTCGGTATTAGTGTAGATGGCAAAGCGAAGTCCGCACGGCCGTGGCACGCGGCGAAGCGGCTGCGCCTCTTCGTGCAATCAGACTCCGTCGCCGGCGATTCGGCCCGGCGGTGGGGCTACGTGTTGCAGCGTGGCGCAGAGCCGCGGCGCGACTCGCTGGAAAGCCCGGGACCGCTCTTGCTCCTCACTCGGGGCGAGCCGACGAGCATCGAGGTGATCAACCGAACGCCGGAGCCGACCAGCGTGCACTGGCATGGAATCGAATTGGAGAGTTATTACGACGGCTTCGCGGGTTGGAGTGGCAGCGCCGGAGCGACGGAACCGGCGATTCGACCGGGGTCGAGCTTCGAAGTGCACATCACCCCAAAGCGNGCGGGCACTTTCATGTACCACACTCACTTCAACGATATGCGACAGCAGTACGGCGGCCTGGTCGGCCCGCTCGTTGTGCTCGAACCTGGGGAGCAGTGGGACCCGGCGCGGGAGGTGTTAGTCATGATATCTGACGGCCCGCACGCGATCTTCCGCGTCAACGGGTCGGCGACGCCACCTGTAAGAGTCGTTCGTGTCGGTACCACTTATCGGATCCGGGTCGCGGACATCGCGATCTACCATCAACACGTGCCGGTGCGGCTGGTTCGAGACTCCTCTGTGCTGACGTGGCGCGCTGTCGCCAAGGACGGGTTTACCCTGCCGCCGGAGCAGGCGACGGTGCGACCGAGCACCACTTATGTCGCGAGCGGCGAAACGGCGGATTTCGAGTTCACGCCCGACGCGGCGGGAGAGTTGAAGCTTGAGGTCGATCGGGATGGCGCCTTCAAGTTTCATGTTGCCGTCCCGTTTCACGTCGTGGCGAAATAGCGTCTGCAACCTCGGCCGCTGCTGGTTCCGTCACGGTGAATCGCCGCTCGTTTCTTCAGGTCACGTCGAGCGCGTTGGTCGCGTCGTCGCTCGGATCGCGCGGGCGAACTGTAGCGCAGCCGGCACATCCGCGTCCGTCCCGATCCCAGCTCGCCTGGCAGCGTGACGAGCTGGCGCTGTTTCTTCACTTCGGTGTGAACACTTTCACCGATCGCGAGTGGGGCGACGGTCGCGAGGATCCTTCGATCTTTTCGCCTTCCGCCCTCGACGCGCGCCAGTGGGCTCGCTCCGCGCGCAGTGCCGGCGCTCGCGCATTGATCCTCACCGCAAAGCATCACGATGGGTTTTGCCTCTGGCCCACTCGCACGACGACTCATTCCGTGGCAGCGAGCCCGTGGCGCTCGGGTACGGGCGACGTCGTCCGCGAATTCGTTGACGCGTGTCACGCGGAAGGATTGAAGGCGGGTCTCTACCTGTCGCCGTGGGATCGCAACAATCCGGCGTACGGCGATTCGCCGAAGTACAACGATCTGTATTGCGATCAGCTCACCGAGCTTCTGACTCGCTACGGTCCGATCGCCGAGGTCTGGTTCGACGGCGCCAATGGCGAAGGTCCGAACGGGAGGAAGCAGGCATACGACTGGCCGCGCTTCTTCGGTCTGGTGCGAAAGCTTCAGCCGAACGCGGTGATGTTTTCCGACGCGGGTCCGGACGTGCGCTGGTGTGGGAACGAGAAGGGCGTCGCCGGCGACCCAAACTGGTCGACGATGAATCCGGCAGCAGTTCCCTTTCCCGGCGTCGACGCGCCCGGTGTGACTGATGCTTTACAGCACGGCGATCGCGAGGGCACGGTTTGGCGACCAGCCGAAGTCGACGTTTCCATTCGACCGGGGTGGTTTTATCACCCCGCCGAGGACGAGAAGGTGCGCACGGTGGACGATCTCGAGAGTTTGCATTTCTCGTCGGTGGGTCATAACGGGAAGCTGTTGCTCAACGTTCCGCCGACGAGAGAGGGCCGGCTCCACTCCACCGACATCGCACGTCTCGCCGGATTCCGCGCCAGACTCACGTCCCTGTTCGAGCACGACCTCGCGCGAAATGCGCGTCGCACATTTTCAGCGACTGGTCCGCGCAGCGCGGAGTTGACACTGGATTTGCCGCNTGCAGCGGNCATTGGCCTCGCTCGGCTCGAGGAGGACATCGCGCGGGGACAGAATGTCGCGCGATACACACTCTATGGCGCGGCCGATCGCGAGTGGAAGGTGCTCTCGCGCGGATCGACCATCGGCTACACGAAGCTCGATCGCTTTGAGCCAGTTTCGGTGAGGCGAGTGAGGCTGGTGGTCGAGGACGCTCTCGCAGGCGGCGATGGAATCACCATCAAACTATACGGGCGCGAACAGTGAGCCGCATTGGCGTTTACCTCAGTTGAATCTGGCAATCGCCGCCAGGCGTAGTTAGTCAAACAAGCCGCCATCCGCCAAATGCGACGCCACTTGCTCTACCCGTTTCTTGTCTATCGCAGCATTCTCTGGCCGTTTTTTGTCGTGAGCTCTATCGCAGTGCCCTGCTGGCTGGTGTTTCGGTTCTATCGGCTGCGGGCTCTCCGGCAACCTTTGTCGTTCCGCCGAGAAATGCTGCTCCTGATCTTCGTGCTCTATCTCTCCGGCCTGGCGGCGGCGACGCTCACACCCAACCATGGTTCGATTGCTACGACGGGAGTTGAGCTTCGTCCCAATCTGGCATCGCTGACCTGTTCTTCCCCGAGCCTCCCCACCGGTTCGAGAGCCCGCTTTTTCTGCATGTACAACGCAAAGGGGAACGTATTGCTGTTCATCCCCCTCGGCTTCTTGCTGCCTCTTGCCTGGCCGCGTCTTCGGTTCTGGAAGGCGATAGAAATCGCGATCGCCGTGTCAGTCAGCATCGAGGTCCTCCAGTACGTTTCGAGGGCATGGGGGAGCTATCGACTTGCCGACGTCAACGATGTTGTCCTGAATACTCTGGGCACGACGCTCGGCTTGATCCTCGTTTCTCTGCTGCGACTGGGTGCCCCGTCCTTGGTCAGGCGGCGACAACCGCGTAGAAGCCGGTAATCGACGAGGTATTGGCGCGCCAGTTGCTCGTCTGACTCACATAGCCGACAGACGACTATAAGCGCGAGGTCTCAGCAGATGTATGCACTCAATAACCGCGGAAGTTTTCTTTTTGCGTTGATTCTCGGGTTGGCCGGAGGTCGAGCCGGCGTTCCGCTCCCTTCAAACTCCGTTGCGCCTGCGCCTGTTCCGCGAACCACACACGTCGTAAGGATGCTTGGCGACGAGAAGGGTTTTCGGTTCAGCCCGGCACACCTCGCCATCGGGTCGGGAGACGCAGTGAAATTCGTCGTCACCTCCGGCGCGCCGCACAACGTCGTTTTCGACACCGAGAGCATTCCCGCGGACATGAGGGAGCAGCTGGATGCGAACATGGGGGACAAGACGAGCTCACTAACCGGCGATCTGAAGGCAAATGTGGGCGACACCTTCACGGTATCCTTTGCGAAGATCAAACCCGGAAAGTATCCGTACTACTGCACGCCCCATCGCGCAGTCGGGATGACCGGAGTGATCACCGTTCGCTAGGGCTGCGCCGCAAGGTCGTGCTTGGTGGCACTTAGTCGGCGGCTCGGAGGCCTGGTGAAATACGAGACGCCCACCAGAGTCAGGAGCGCCAGCGGCAGAATCCATTTCGCTCCGCCCTCGGACAAGTAGGAGGAGATGGTCGCCATCACTAGAGCGAAGGTCACACCCGCGTAGGCCCATTCCTTCAGCAACGCGAATCCCGGCAACAGCAGCACGACAGCCGCTATCGGCTTCGCAATTCCGAGGACAATCCGGAGGTGCTGCGGATAACCGGCTTTCGCAAATCCCGCCACGACCTGTTCGCTGCCGGTTAGGTAGGACAAGGATCCGAACAGCGCCAGGCACGCGAGGCCGGTGCTGGCCCAGTAGACAACCTTTCGAGCCATTGCTCCTCCGGTCAGTGTGGGGTCAATGTCTTCAATGAAGGGGATTCACACAAGTTCAACGTCGACAATCCCTATTCCCAGACTTCGACGCTACATGGACTTCATTCCTCCACGCCTGTCGTGGGTAACGTCACGCGGATCGTTGTCGAGGGAAGCGACGCGGGCCGCACNGAATATTTAAGGCTGAGGATAGACCCGCGGAAGAAAGCGAGCTCGATATTCCCGTGGGAAAGAGTCCCANTTAACTGAGAAACGATTTCGAATTGCAGTGTCCGCGTGACAGGTGAGGATCCCCTGTCACATCGCGCAATNGACGACATGCCCTTGCGGTGGTCAGATCGACGTGAAGCTTCAGAGGTCCATAATAACGGTGAGTCGCGCATGACAGGGCCAGGGCAAACGCCTCCGACGCCGCAGACGGTGCGGGTGATCCACGGAGCGATGGTGGCAGGTTTGATTTTGTTCGGCCTTGTCGCCCATTTCGTCATGCTGCCGAAAAGGTCCCCCGGGGTAGGACTCATTCCACTGTTGCCGTGGCTTCTCGGCGTTTCCCTGGTCGGATGCGCCCTCGGCATACTGCTCTCGATGCGCGTACCCCGGCCATCCACCAACGAGTCACCGGATCCCTTTTGGAGGAGGGCAGCTCCCCTCGCAATGATTGCATGGACGCCGCTCGAGGGAGCTGGGCTGCTCGCCATCGTTGTCCATTCTCTGACCGGTTCGACAGCTGCTGCTATAGTTGCAATCGTCGCGGTCATTGTTTTTTTGCTGCTGAATCCTTCCTATTTCGAACGCCGTTAACCGCGATTGTACTCGTCGTGGCGCTTGAACCAGATGCCCTGTTCATTCCGGCCTAGCGGAGCTCGATCGAGCCACTGGTACATTCCCCAGAGAGCGTCGACCCCACGCGCGTACGCCGAGTAGGTGTGGTACACGACACCGTCGTCGAGCGCGAACGCGCTCATCCCTGGCTCCTCGCGCGTGAACGTCGCCCAATCGACACCGGCGCCCGCCGCGAAGTCGGCAAGCGGTCCCTCTTTCCCAGCTTCGAGTTGCTTGCGCACGTCGACAGTCTCGTAGTTGTACTCGACTTTGCCCGAGCGCTGTTGCTCTTCGGTCATGCCCGCCCCAAAGTCGTAGTTGAAATCGCTGCTGAACGACGACGCCCACGGAAAAGTCCATCCCATCCGACGCTTGTAGGCCTGGATTTTTGCCAGCGGCGCCCGTGACACCGCCATCAGCATGACGTCGTGATTGGCGAGGTGGACGGCGAACCCGTTGAAGCCATCCGCGATGGCCGAACACGCCGGACAACCCGCGGTGAAGTCCGGTCCGAGCATAAAGTGGTAGACGAGGAGCTGCGAGCGACCTTTAAAGAGATCCGCCAGCGAAGCCTTCCCCTCGTCGGTATCGAAACGGTACTCTTTGTCAATCCGAACCCAGGGCAGTTCCTGGCGCTTCTGCGTCACTTCGTCGCCGCGGTGGGTCAGCGCTTTCTCTTCCTTGAGAAGCTCGAGTCGAGCCGCGAGCCATTCTTCGCGTGTTCCGGTTTTGTGCCTGGTCATGTCTTTCCTCCGTGTCACCTCGACCCGCCGAGGACTTAACGTAAAATTAAGCTGTCCGACAAATCGGGATTCCAATGACAGGTCTTAATCGCTTCGTTACAACATTCCTTGCCGCGGCCGCGATCGCCGTACCGCAGGCGCTCCACGCGCAACGCTCCTCCGCGCCCGAGGTACTCTTTCGACTCGACGACATCGGGATGAATCACTCGGTGAATCTCGCCCTGGAGGAGGTCGCGAAAACCGGGATGCCGTTCTCCGCCACAGTGCTGTTCGTCTGTCCGTGGTATCAGGAAGCGGTCGAGATCCTGAAGAAGTATCCGCAGGTCACTGTCGGCGTGCACCTCGCGCTGAATTCCGAGTGGCGCGGTTACCGCTGGGGTCCCGTACTCGGCAAAGGCGGAGCACCATCACTCGTCGATAGCGCCGGCTATTTTCTGCCGTCGACCAATGCGTTTCTTGCGAACAAGTACGACCTCGGCGAAGTCGAGCGCGAGCTCAGCGCGCAGGTGGAGCGGGCAATGCAGTCGGGCCTCAAGATCACCTTCATCGACGCGCACATGGGGATGGCGTGGGCGACGCCACAGCTGCGAGAGGTCATGGAGCGCGTGGCGAAGAAATACGGCCTGGGGATCTCGACGTATTTCGGCGAGTCGTACTACACCATCTGGGGCGTCGCACCCGCCGCGAAGAAGTCCGCGCTGCTGGAGCATCTGTCGAGAGCGCCGCGCGATACCGTCAGCCTGATCGAAGTGCACGTGGCCGAGCGTACGCCTGAGATGGAGGCGATCTACGACATGAATGCGCCCGCGCAGAACACTCCCGACGCCGGCGTAGTCGCGCATCGGAACGCGGAGCTTCACACGCTTCTTTCACCGGAGCTCGCGGAGTTGGTTCGGTCGGGCAAGATCCGTCTCGTTACGTACCAGCAGCTGGTTCAGCGCATTGGCCTGGCGGGCATGAAGCGGCCCGCAGATGCTGACCGGAATTGACAGTGGGCATCACGGTTCATAGAAGCACCACGCCGCGTCCGCAACGGTGATGAAAACGAGTCCATTCGCGAACGCAGCAGCGGAAGAAAAGAGCGGATCGTAAGTGCCCGGCCTCATGCATCCCGCGTCGCACTATTCTTGCGCTTCTCGGGCCCTTTAAAAGGTCTCGTTCTTACATGGTCATTAGTGGTTCCGCCTCTCCGCAGGAACCTCGCAGTCCCGGTCTGCCTGGAGCACCCTCGACTCGCGGGATTGCCGACGAACAGTACCGGCTCATAGTTCAGAGTATCAGGGATTATGCGGTCTTCATGCTCGACCCCGAAGGTCACATCCTGAGCTGGAATGAAGGCGCCAGACTCATCAAGGGATATACGGCGCCCGAAGTGATCGGCCGCTCTTTCGAGATTTTCTATCCGAAGGAGGCAGTTGCCGTTGGATTCCCGAAGCGAGAGCTGAAGGAGGCCGCCGAAGTCGGCCGCTTTGAGGAC
>C688J18823_10002558_pt1 | contig 11365 bp, 2 predicted proteins | sample HopSoiMetagenom1_FD_18823 | JGI IMG/M metagenome (IMG submission 18823) | reverse complement strand
TCGCCGCCCGATGCGGGCACGATCGCGATCGCCGCATCGCCCGCCATGTTCGCTCCGAACGTGATGTCGTCCTTGCCGCTCCATCGCAGTGAGCCGGCGGAGAACGGTGCGCTCGGCGTGAGATTGCGCGGCTGCGGATTGGCGACGTCGATGACGAACAGATCGCCGCCGGTCACGCCCTGATCGCTCATCAGTCCTTCAATGAAAGCGATGCGCTTTCCGTCCGGCGACCACCGCGGCGATGCAATCTGCAGCTCGGGTTTGTAGACCGCTGTCATTTTGGCGGCTGCGATGTCGACCGTGTACATCTGCGCGATCCACCAGTTGTCGTCGCCGGAGCCCTGCGCGGCAATCATCGCGAGCTGCGTTCCGTCGGGCGACCAGTCGTATTCGTAGACGTACGTGTCGTCCGGCGTGACGATGCGCAGCTTGCCGCTCGCGACATCGACGATCGCCACACGCTGCTCTTCGATGTGCGATGCGATCTCGCCGATCGCGCGGCTCATCGCAGCGAGCGGCCCCGCTTCGCGCGCAGCGTTTTCGATGAACACGAAGGCGATCGATTTGCCGTCCGGCGACCACTGCGGATCGGCGAGAAATCCCTTGACGCTGGTCAGCTTCTTCGCCGCCGTGCCGGGCGTGACGACGTACAGCTGTTTCTCCGCGATGTACGCCAGCCGCTTCGAATCGGGCGACCACCCGAACTCCTCGGCTTTCGTCGAAAGATTCTTCCCATCGACGAAGAGTCCCGAGCCTTCAACCGACCATGCGACCGATTTGCCGTTCGGCGCGATCGCAGTTTTGTGAATGGTCTTGATGGCGAAGATCTGATCGAGGACTTCGTCATCGTTCTTCTGGGCGAGCAGGGGAAGGGCGAACAGAAACAGCAGAGGCACGATCACGCGGCGCATAGGGGCGGGAGCTTTACACGAATGCGGCGGCTGCGGAAGATGCAGCCGCCGCATTCATCGCGATCAGAATGGGAAAACGTGATCAGTGGCGAACTTCGTGATGGGAATGCCGACTGCCTGCGTCAGCGACCACTGCTGGGGATCATCGAACGGCGCATCGGGCTGCGGCCGGACGCGGAACGATGCGGCCCCTTTCGCGCTCGTCAGCGTGCCAGGTCCGAGCCGGCAAAGGCGCGCAACTACGAACCAGATCAGGAACATCGGATTCTCGGCGATGTCGAGACTGGTTGCGGCGAAGAAGGCGGAGGCCTCGCTTGCCAGTGTCTGAAGCGAGGCGATCGAGCCGATGGCGGGATTCTCGACTGCCTGTTTTAGCGCGGGAAGCTTGCGCAGACCGTTCGGCCGCTGAATGATCAACTGCTTGAGCTCTAGATACGGAGGAATAATCGTGTTCCCCGCCACGACATGAAGTCCCTTGCCGTTGATGGCGAGCATCGCCGTCAGCGGATTCGTCACGAACTTCTGTTGCGACGTGTCGGTCCAGGTATTCGTCCACAGGTCGGTTCCGATCACGCCCGCCTCGGCGTCTGCGACGCGCGGTCCGTTGTTGAAAAGTGTTCGTCGATCGAAGAGCGCATCACTCAGCAACCGGACGGCGCTGTTGCGGTAATCGCGATTCCAGGTGTCCTCATCGCTGTTCGACACAAGCGTGCGCACGGCGTCGTCGCCGAGCGAGATGTTGATGGCGAAGATCGTTTCCGTGCCGGTTGCGGCGTTCGGCGCGGATGCGCCCGCGGCGTTCATGAAGCCGAGCTGTTCAAGGAGCTTCTCGATCGCGCTCCGCTGCGCTGCAGTCGAATTCACACCGTGATGTGCGAATGTCAGATTCAACGAGCGCGAGACAGCGGGCGGGGCGAACGACAGCGTGTCGCTGATCTGCCCGTCGCTCGCCTCGGCGGCGATCCATGTGCGGCACTCGCCTGTGGCGTCGAAGTTCCCAACCTGCGTGAAGCCGCCGCTGAAGGTCGCCTCCCGTCCCGTGTTATCCGTCCGGATGATCGATTCATCGAACTGCGTCGCCGTGACTTTCGACAAGCCGACGAACGAGAGGAACGTGCTCGCCACGCCGGTGCGGAGATGCCGCGAGATGATGAGCGCTTCGCGGATGCGCAGACTGGCGGAGTGATCCTGGCGAAGATCGTTGAGCGCGTTGAGCATCTTCGAGACCGTCGCGCTGAGCTGCTGCTGCACCGCGCCGGTGACCGTCCCATCTGCCGGATCGAACTCGAAGTCGAGCACCGCCGACTGCTCCGACACGCGGCTCATCTCGAGCGACACATTGAAGCCGACCTGTCCTTTGAGGAACTTCGCCGCGGCGGCCAACTTCGCGCTGAGTGTGTCCCACTGGGCGATGACTTTCTTGGCCCAGGCCTGCACTTTCGCGAATTCGTCTGTGCCGATCGCATCGAACGCCTTGCCCACCGCCTTGCTGATGACCTCCTTGATGATGCTGTCGCCAAACGCTTCGATGCTGTCGAGCGAGGTCGCGTTGTGGGCGAGGAAATCGATCGCGCTGCGGAGACCGAAACGCTGCTCGAACTGCTGGATCGCGTTCATCACGGAGGCCGGTGTGTCGTTGATGACGCGCAGCAGCTGCTTCGCCAGATTCGACGCCGTTTCGATCACGCCTTCGATTGCCGCTTCGCTGCCGATGATCAGCTGTTCGACGTTCTGGCCGGCGAGGCTCTCGAGCAGCTCGAGCTCGCGTCCCGTCGCGCCGCCGAGGAATTGCTGCAGGCTCTGAGGAGTAAGGTTTGCGATCTTCTCGATCGCGTTGCGGAGCGGTGTTCCCGGCGAGAGGTCGAGCCGCGCGAGCAGGCCGTTCCAGAGCTGCTTGACCTTCGTGTCGACCTGATTGAAGGCCGAGACCACTTTGTTGATGTCGGCCAGCGCGGCGACGATCGTCGGGTCGCTCGCCGCTTTCTGCTTCCAGTTCGTGCCGGCGATGAGACCGATGACCTCCTCGGAGGCGCGGTCGCTGACGGTCTGCTTCAGCGTGTCGAAATCTACGGTCGCGGCGGTCTGCAGGACGGAAATGACGCGCCGGAGCGGTGTCATATTGAACGCTTTCTGAACCGCGTCGGCAAGACTGGAGGCGTCGTAATCGACCTGCAGGGCGAAGACCGCGCCGGCGGTGAAAGTCTTGCGGTCGGAGCGCTCCACACGGACGCGCACCCATCCCGGAGTTGTGGTCTGCGCGCGGCCGACGACGAACTTCATGTCATCGAACACCGACCAGCCCAGGCTTGCTTCGAGCGAGTACTGGACGTGCGCTTTGAGCTGCGCCGAAAGACCGTCGAAGAGACCGATTGTCGAGGCGATGTCGAAGCTGCTGCCGTATTTCGCTTTCAACCCAAGGTCGATGCTAAGCGCCGCCTGAAAGCTACTGATCTCTCCTGGTTGTAGTTTCGATAGCGGTTGGAGCTGTGGCACGTTCGCCGTCGTGAGAAGCTTCGCCAGCGCTGCGAGGCGCGTGTCGGTGTCCGCCGCCGGGGCGTAGTGATCGTAGGTGAACGACGCCGCAGCCTTGGCCGAGATCGAGAGCGGTATGCGCTTCTCCTCGGCGTCGATGCCACCGTTGATCGTCCCCTTGACCTCGAGCAGAGCCCAGCTCGAGTTCGCCGGCGGCTCGAGCGCCGCGGAGGAGTCGAACGGCGCGATCGTCGCTCCCTGTGCCTCAATGGAGACTTGTGCCGAGGCCTGTGCGTCGAAGTTCGCCTTCGCGCCATGCACATCGATCTGCGGCGAGCCGGCGTGGACCTTCAGCATCTGCTTCGGTGTGAAGGCGCCGGTACCGACAGTGTCGGTCAGGCCTGTGGCCTGAATGTCCTGTTGCAGTTGCTGAATGTTCTTTACTACATCGGAACTGAAAAGTTTTCCGAGATCAGCCATCGTTCCCTCCTTATGGATCATGATCAATATGGATAACAATCATTCAATACCTGTCTCTGGGACGTGGCAAGTCACCGAAAGATTTCGTCATTTCCACCAGCCACGCCAGCCGCGTCTCATCGAGCCGGATCGACACCGCGTCGCGCGGCACGCCGGCGCGCTCGATCAGATCGCGCAGCTCCGGCTCCGATCGCTCGATCAGGAACCAGTCGCCGACGTACTCGATCAGCGCGCGATACGGATTCCCCGCCGCGATGTTCGTCAAGAAAAACGTCCCGCCACGACGCGACAGGAGCTTCCACGCATTCGCAATGAGAAAGATCGCGTGCCGCTCCTGCAGGTAATCGAACAGGCCGCCGGCGAGGATCAGATGAAACGCCGGGCCGCGCGCCCATCGCCGCATCAGCTGCAACGCGTTTCCTTCCTCGAAGTGCAGCCGCGCGCCGATCGTCGCCAGCCGCTTCCGCGCAAACTCCAGCGCCGACGGATCCGCATCATTCAGCCAGAGCTCGGCCCGCGACCGCTCCAGATGGGGAAGCACTTCGCGGAAATCGGGACAGCCGCCGCACGCCATCGCCAGGATGCGCGGACGCCGCCGCGCGATCAGCGTCTTCACGATCGCATTCGCCTGATGCCGGATCTTGTTCCGATGCTGCTGCGCGATCGGGAAGTTGAGCGAGTACGCCTCGCAATGCCGCTCGATCGTCGACTCCGGCGCCCCGTTCTCCGCGCGATGGATGTACTCGACCGTCTCGAAATCGCCCGGATAGCCGCGCGGCCACGACTGCAGCCGCCGCACGAACGGCGACCGGCTGTGAATCCGCCGCACCGGTTCGAGCACGCGGATGATGTCGGCGCGCTCGCACCCGGCGTCCTCGCAGTCGAGCACCGCCGAGCAGATGCGATGCAAGGCCGCGAGCGCGTCGTGATGGAGCTGCTGATACGAGCGCGTGGTGGCTGATTCCATGGCCACGAACTGCACGACGGCGTCATACAGCTTGTCGAGTGGTTCGCCCCTCGAACGACCAATCGGTTGCATCTCTCTCTCCTCGCTGTAGGAGAAGACGGACATTGTCAGATTTTTCTCACCGTTTGACGCTTCCATACTTCTGGTAGAACATGACCTCCCCACCGTCCACGTTGGGAAACCCCGAAAGGCTGAGGAGTGATCATGGTCGACTACCGGTCGTGCCCCCGGTTTAGCTTTGCGTTTGCATTTGCTCTGCTTCTCTTCTCAGCAGCCGCCGGCGCGGCCGCACAAGAAATCCCCGGTGTCCGGCTCCCGTCAACGCCCGGCATCCAGCTGACGACGCGAGCGTTGATGGAGCGGCAGGCCGCGGCGCCGCCGCGCGGTCCGCGTCCCGAGCACGAGCTCCACTACCCGGACAAAGCAGACCATGCGTCGAGTCCGGACGCTCCGGCGGTGTCGTCGTGGCCCAGCGCCGGACACACGAGCTCCGACGCGACCGGCCCGCGGCTCACGCCACGCTCGCTCATCCACACCACCGGCCTCGCGTTCAACGGCGCCACGCTCACCGACACCGGCGCGTTTCCGCCCGACTCGATGGGCTCCGTCGGCCCGTCACAGTTCATCGTCGCCGTCAACGGCCGCATTCGTTCGTTCACCAAAACGGGGGTTGCCGACGGCGTGCTGAATGCCGATCCCGACGTCTTCTTCGCCTCGGTGATGACACCGGTTACTCCGCCGGTCGTGCTCACGTTCACCAGCGATCCGCAGATCCGCTACGACCGTTTCACCGCGCGCTGGTTCCTCTCGATCATCGATGTGCCGTGTACGAACGCAACCTGCACGACGACGGCGGCGAACCGCTGGATGGTGGCGGTCAGCGACGCGGCGAGCGCCGGCACGATCACGCCGTCGACGGTCTGGACGTTCTTCCAGTTCCAGACCGACCCCGGCACGAATTTCGACGACTATCCATCCCTCGGCATCGATGTCAACGCGCTCTACACAGGCGGCAACATGTTCAACAGCACCGGCACCACGTTGCTCGGTACGAACGGTTACGTCATTCAGAAAGCTTCGGTGCTCGGCGCCGGACCGATGGTCGTGACGATGTTCGCGAACATGGTGGCGGGAGGCGGCGCAGGCCCGGAGTCGCCGCGCGGCGCCGACAACTTCGATCCGGCGGCGACGGAGGGCTATTTCGTCGGTCCCGACAACGCGACGTTCAGCACGATCATGTTCCGCCGCATCAGCAACCCCGGCTCGCTCACACCGACGATCTCCGCGAATATCGCGGTGACCGTGCCGACGACGACCCTGTCCGCGACGCAGGCGATCCGGCTCGTTCAGCACGCCGGAAACACCGGCGGGAACAACGGCCTCCTCGATACCCTCGATGACCGCTTCTACCAGGTCATGATCCGCAATGGCCGCATGTGGTCGGCGCACAACTTCACGACGAGCAATGCCGGCGTCGCGAGCAGCGCGGCAGCGTCCCGCAATTCGGCCCGCTGGTATGAGTTCCAGAACCTCGCTACCACTCCGACGCTCGTGCAATCGGGCACCGTCTTCGACAACGCGGCGACGCGCGCCGCGGCACGCCAATACTGGATCCCCACCGTCACCGTCACCGGCCAGGGTCATGCGGTGATGGGCATGACGATGGCCGGCACTCCGGTCGGCGCAACGCCGGTGTTCGCCGGACGTCTCTCGGGTGACACGCTCGGCACGATGACCGGACCGCCGACGACTCCGGCAGTGACGTTCGGCACGACGACTGCGAACTACAACCCGCCGTCCGATCCGGGCGGCGCAAGCGGACGCCGGTGGGGCGACTACTCGTTCACCGTCGTCGATCCGCTCGACGACATGACGGTCTGGACGATCCAGGATTACAACCAGGCGTCGAACAGCTACGCCCTGCGCGTCGGCAAACTGAACGCCCCGCCGCCGGCATCGCCGACCTGCTCCGGTTCTCCGATCGCATTTCCCGGTCCGACCGGCAACGTCGTCATCAGCGCGACGTCGAGCGGCGGCTCCGGCTTCTACGATCCGGGCGCCAATCTCCCGGCGCCCGCGCTGCCGTTCACTCACCTGACCGCATCGGTGACCAGCGCGACCGTCAACAGCGTCACGTACAACTCGCCGACCCAGGTGACGTTGAACATCACCGCGCTGTCGACCGGTCTGCACAACGTGACGCTGACCAATCCGGACGGACAGGGCGTCACCGCCACCAATTGCATCAACGCGGCGGCCGCGGCAAGCGTCGACCTGACGCTCGCCAAGTCCGATGGCGGCGCAACCGTGGCGCCGGGCGGCACGGCGTCGTACACGCTGACCTACGGCAATGCCGGCGCCACCAGCGCGACGGGTGTCGTGCTCACCGAGACGGTTCCGGCGAACACGACGTTCAACGCCGGTGCGAGCACCGCGGGCTGGGCCTGCGTGCCGAACAACAACGCAGGCTCCACGTGCACGCTCGCCATCGGCGGCGTGACGTCGGGCGCGAGCGGCCTCACCGCGACCTTCGCCGTCACGGTGGTGAACCCGGTCGCGGCGGGCGTGGCGCAGATCAGCAACACCGCGTCGATCGCCGACGACGGCACGCACGGCGCGGACAGCACGCCGGCGAACAACTCGGCGAGCGACACGACTCCGGTCATCGCCGTGCCCGATCTCTCGATCGCGGCGAGTGATGGCGGCGCGAGCGTCGCGCCGGGCGGCACGGTCGCGTACACCTTGACGTACGCCAACGGCGGTAACCAGGGCGCGACGATCGTCGTGCTGACCGAAACGGTTCCGGCGAATACGATCTTCAATTCAGGTGCGAGCACGGCAGGATGGTTGTGCGCGCCGAATAACAACGCGGGCTCGACCTGCACGCTCGCCATCGGCGGACTCGTTGCAGGCGGCGGCAATCAGACCGCGACCTTTGCGGCAACGGTGATTAATCCGGCCGCCGCGGGCGTGACGCAGATCAGCAACACGGCGTCGATCGCCGACGACGGCACGAACGGCAGCGATCCGACGCCGGCCAACAACAGCGGCAGCGACACGACGCCGCTGACCGGCGCTCCCGACTTTTCGATCACCAAGAGCGACGGCGGCGCGAGTGTCGCGCCGGGCGGCACGGTCGCGTACACCTTGACGTATGCGAACGGCGGCGATCGCGGCGCGACAGGCGTCGCGCTCACCGAAACGGTTCCGGCGAACACCACGTTCAATGCCGGCGCGAGCACGGCAGGGTGGTCGTGTGCGCCCGACAACAACGCAGGCTCGACCTGCACGCTCGCCATCGGCGGACTCGCCGCGGGCGGCGGCAATCAGACCGCGACGTTTGCGGCGACGGTGATCAATCCTGTCGCCGCCGGCGTGACGCAGATCAGCAACACCGCATCGATCGCCGATGACGGCACCAACGGCACCGATCCCACGCCGGGCAACAACAGCGGCAGCGACACGACGCCGCTGACCGGCGCGCCCGATTTCTCGATCACGAAGAGCGACGGCGGCGCGAGCGTCGCGCCGGGCGGCACGGTCTCGTACACCTTGACGTATGCAAACGGCGGCAATCGCGGTGCAACCGGCGTCGTGCTCACCGAAACCGTTCCGGCGAACACCACGTTCAACGCCGGCGCGAGCACGGCCGGGTGGTCGTGTGCGCCCGACAACAACGCAGGCTCCACCTGCACGCTCGCCATCGGCGGACTCGCCGCGGGCGGTGGCAATCAGACCGCGACATTCGCAGTGACGGTCGTGAATCCGGTCGCCGCGGGCGTGACGCAGATCAGCAACACCGCGTCGATCGCGGACGACGGCGCCAACGGCACCGATCCGACGCCCGGCAACAACAGCGGCAGCGACACGACACCGCTGACCGGCGCGCCCGATTTCTCGATCACGAAGAGTGACGGCGGCGCGAGCGTCGCGCCGGGCGGCACGGTCTCGTACACCTTGACGTATGCGAACGGCGGCAATCGCGGCGCGACAGGCGTCGTGCTCACCGAAACGGTTCCGGCGAACACCACGTTCAACGCCGGCGCGAGCACGGCCGGCTGGTCGTGTGCGCCCGACAACAACGCGGGCTCGACCTGCACGCTCGCCATCGGCGGACTCGCCGCGGGCGGCGGCAATCAGACCGCGACATTCGCAGTAACGGTCGTGAATCCGGTCGCCGCCGGCGTGGTGCAGATCAGCAACACCGCGTCGATCGCGGACGACGGCGCCAACGGCACCGATCCGACGCCGGGCAACAACAGCGGCAGCGACACGACTCCGGTGACCGGCGCGCCCGATCTCTCCATCACGAAGAGCGACGGCGGCGCGAGCGTCACGCCGGGCGGTACGGTCTCGTACACCTTGACGTATGCGAACGGCGGCAACCGCGGCGCAACCGGCGTCGCGCTCACCGAAACCGTTCCGGCGAACACCACGTTCAACGCCGGCGCGAGCACGGCCGGCTGGTCGTGTGCACCGAACAACAACGCAGGCTCGACCTGCACGCTCGCCATCGGCGGACTCGCCGCGGGCGGCGGCAATCAGACCGCGACATTCGCGGTGACGGTCGTCAGTCCGATCGCCGCGGGCGTAACGCAGATCAGCAACACTGCATCGATCGCCGACAATGGAAACAACGGCGCCGATCCGACGCCGGGCAACAACAGCGGCAGTGACACCACACCGGTGACCGCCGCGCCCGATCTCACACTCACGAAGAGCGACGGCGGCGCAAGCGTCGCACCGAACAACACGGTGTCGTACACGCTGACCTACGCGAACGCCGGCAATGTCGGCGCGACGGGAGTCGTCCTCACCGAAACCGTTCCGGCGAACACCACCTTTAACGCCGGCGCGAGCACGGCGGGCTGGAATTGCGTTCCCAATATCGCCCCGGGCTCGACCTGCACCCTCGCCATCGGCACGCTCACCGCGGGCAGCGGCAATCAGACCGCGACGTTCGCAGTCGACGCGCTCCTGCCGTTCCCGCCCGGCTCGACGCAGATCAGCAACACGGCATCGATCGCCGACGACGGCAACAACGGCACCGATCCGACGCCGGCCAACAACAGCGCCAGCGACACGACTCCGGTGACCGGCGGTCCCGACCTCATCGTAACCAAGAGCGACGGCGGCGTCAGCGTCCTTCCGGGAGGCACCATCGTTTACACGCTCACCTACCGCGACATGGGCAGCCACAGCGCCAACGGCGCGCTGCTGACCGAGACGGTGCCGGCAAGCACGACGTTCAACGCCGGTGCGAGCACGGCGGGCTGGGTCTGCGCACCGAACAACAATGCCGGCTCGACCTGCACGTTCTCCCTCGGTACGTTGTTCGTCGGGCCGGATCAGTCGGTGACCTTCGCCGTCACTATCGCCAATCCGGCCGTTTCGGGCGTGGCGCAGATCAGCAACACCGCGTCGATCTCGGACGACGGTACGAGCGGCACCGACACCAATCCCGCGAACAACAGCAGTACCGACACCACGCCGCTGACCGCCGCGCCCGACCTGTCGATCGCCAAGAGCGACGGCGGCGCGAGCGTCACGCCGGGCGGCACGGCGTCGTACACATTGACCTACGCGAACAGCGGCAACCAGGGCGCGAGCGGCGTGGTGCTGACCGAGACGGTTCCGGCAAACACGACGTTCAACGCCGGTGCGAGCACCGCCGGTTGGTCGTGCACACCGAACAACAACGCCGGCTCGACCTGCACGCTTGCCATCGGCGGGCTCGCCGCGGGCGGCGGCAATCAGACCGCCACATTCGCGGTCACAGTCGCCAGTCCGATCGCCGCGGGTGTCACGCAGATCAGCAACACTGCATCGATCGCCGACGACGGAAACAACGGCAGCGATCCGACGCCGGCCAACAACAGCGCCGGCGACACGACGCCGGTCACCGCCGCGCCCGACCTCTCGCTCACCAAGAGCGACGGCGGCGCGAGTGCGGCGCCCGGCGCGACGATCGCCTACACGCTGACCTACGCCAACATCGGTAACGTCGGCGCCGCCGGTGTCACGCTGACCGAGACCGTTCCGGCGAACACGACGTTCAACGCAGGTGCGAGCACGGCCGGCTGGTCGTGCGCCCCGAACAACAACGCCGGCTCGAGCTGCACGCTCGCGATCGGTGTGCTCGCAGCGGCCGGCGGAAACCAGACCGCTACATTCGCGGTGACCGTCGCCAATCCTGTTGCCGCGGGCGTCACGCAGATCAGCAACAGCGCGACGATTGCCGACAGCGGCGCGAACGGTGCCGATGCGAACCCGGCGAACAACACCGGCAGCGACACCACGCCGCTCACCGGCGCGCCCGACCTCACGCTCACCGTCACCGACGGCGGCGCCACCGCAGGCGCGGGGAGCGCCGTCACCTACACACTGACCTACGGCAACAGCGGCAACCACGGCGCAAGCGGAGTGGCGATCACGAACGCCGTGCCGGCGAACATGACGTTCATTCCGGCGAGCAGCACCCTCGGCTGGTCGTGCGCGCCGAACAACAACGCCGGCTCGAGCTGCACGCTCGCCA
>C688J18823_10002557_pt1 | contig 11367 bp, 7 predicted proteins | sample HopSoiMetagenom1_FD_18823 | JGI IMG/M metagenome (IMG submission 18823) | reverse complement strand
GGCTCGCCCGCCGCCGGTAGCGCCACCACTTCGACGGGGATTTCGATGAACTCAGGCGTTTCGATCGGCGCCCCGATCGGCGACGCCAGCAGCAGGCCGGCGACGAGCGCCACATGGGCAAGCGCCGACATGACGGGGGCCGCGACCCGCTCGGAGACGCCGCGCGACGCCGGGCGCGGCCAGCGCTCGCCGTCGACCAGGGGCGGCCCATAGGACGCCGCCGCCGCCTCCCGTTGCGCCGGCGTCCGAGGCGCCTCACCGGCGGCCGGGTCCTCGACGAGGGTGGCGTCAGAAGACGTAGCGAGCTCCCCCGAAAACACGACGCCCCTGGTCCGGATAGAAGATGGTCGCGGGGACCGTGCCCGCAAGGGAGATCCGTGCTCAGCTCCCTGAGAGGGGCGTCTGGGCCACACGCCCGCCGCCCGGGTTCCGCCCGAGTCGGCTGGGAGGGGCGTTCGCCGAGGATCAGCGCACGGCGAAGGGCGAATTGTAGGGCCGCCCGAACGGCACGCCGCCAGTCACCGTCTGCACCGGCCGGAGATGCGCCTGGCCGGTGCGGGTGTTGTTGCGCGTGTCGACGAAACTGACCGGCCCCTGGACGAGCTCCATGATCGAGACGTCGGCGGGCGCCCCGACCTGGAGCGTGCCGAGCTTCGGCTGCCGGTCGATGATCTTCGCGGGCGCCGACGTCGCCATCGCGACCACCTGCTCGAGCGTGAAGCCGAGGCCCATGAACTTGCTCATCACCCAGGTCAGATACGGCATGCCCGGCGTGTTGCCGGAGAAGACGTGGATGTCGGACGAGATCGTGTCGGGCGGGCAGCCCTGCTGCATCGCCGCCTCGCAGACGGTGTAGTCGAAGCTGCCGCCGCCGTGGCCGACGTCGAAGACGACGCCGCGCTGCTTTGCGGCGAGCGCCGCCGGCAGGAGTCGCCCGTCCTGCACGATGTTCGTGAACTGGCCGGCGATGTTCGGCGCTCCGGAATAGGCGTGGGTCAGGACGTCGCCCGGCCGCAGGAGGTCGAGGATCTGGGACATCAGCTCGCGCGTCTCGACGCCGCCGATGTGGCACATGATCCTGGCGCCGGTGCCGGCCTTCTCGCAGGCCATGATGGCGCGCTTGAGCGGCTCGGTGCCGTGCTTCGCGATGACGTTCTCGGACATCCGGACCTTCACGCCGATCGCCATGTCGGCGTTCTCGGCGACGGCCTTGGCGCAGGCATCCACCTGGGCGAAGTCTATGTTGTAGAGCTCGGCGACCGGGAACGGCGTCAGGCCGGTGTTGGCGATGTGCACGAAGGCGTAGAGGCGGGTGCGGGTCTGCGCCGCGATGTGGCGCCGGAAGGCGGCGAAGTTGTTGGCGCCGGCGTCGCCGGCCGAGACGCAGGTCGTGGTGCATTGATGCGCGACGAGCTCGTCGGCCGGGATGCCGATCGCCGAGCCGTAGGGGAAGCCGTGCGAGTGCAGGTCGACGAGCCCCGGGGTGACGAGCTTGCCGGCGGCGTCGAGGACGCGCAGCGCCCGCTCGGCCGGGATCGCCGCCTCGAGCGCCTCGATGCGGCCGTAGCGGATGCCGATGTCGCGCGCGCCGCGCAGCGACTGGCTCGGATCGAGCACGTCGCCGCCCTTGATGACGAGGTCGAACTTGTCGCTCGGCCCCATCGCGCCTTGGGCTCGGACGAGGCCGCCCGCGGCGGCGGCGAGCCCGAAGGATGCCGTTCCGGCGAGGAAGTCGCGACGTGATGTGCCGGCCATGGCGTGCCTCCCGAGCTTGGCTTTGGCGCATCGTGCGTCCGCTGCCGCCGCGCGGTCAATGCCCGGCTTGTGCGCCTGAGGCGCCTGTGATCCGATCCGCCCGGAATTCGAAAGGACCGCGACCTTGAACCTTCACAAGATGCTGCTCGAGCGGCAGGCGCAGGGGCGGCCGGTGACCGTCGGCGTCGTCGGCGCCGGCAAGTTCGGCACGATGTTCCTCGCCCAGGCGCGCACCACCGCCGGCATGCACGTCGTCGCCGTCGCCGACCTCAACGTCGCGCGCGCCCGCTCGCAGCTGAAGTCGGCGTCGTGGCCGGAGGGGCAGTACGGCGCGGCCTCGCTCGACGACGCCGCGCGATCGGGCAAGACCTTCCTGACCGACGACGCCGAGGCGATGATCGCCGATCCGCGGATCGAGGTCATCGTCGAGGCGACCGGCGATCCGAAGACCGGCATCCGCCTCTGCACGCGGGCGATCGACAACGGCAAGCACATCATCATGGTCAATGTCGAGGCCGACGCGCTCGCCGGGCCGCTGCTGGCGCGCCGCGCCAAGGAAGCCGGCGTCGTCTACTCGCTCGCCTGGGGCGACCAGCCGGCGCTCGTCTGCGAGCATGTCGACTGGGCCCGCGCCTGCGGCTTCACCATCGTCGCCGCCGGCAAGGGCACGCGCTACCACCCGACCTACCACCAATCGACGCCGGACACGGTGTGGGACATCCTCGACCGCTACATGAAGTTCCGCGACGAGGACCGCGCCTCGATCAACCCGAAGATGTTCAACTCCTTCGTCGACGGCACGAAGTCCGGCATCGAGATGACGGCGATCTGCAACGCCACCGGCTTGCAGGCGCAGAGCGAGGGCCTGTCCTTCCCGCCGGCGAGCCGCTTCGAGATCGCCGAGATCTGCAAGCCGAAAGCTGAGGGCGGCGTGCTCGAGAAGACCGGCGTCACCGAGGTGACGTCGTCGCTCTACCGCGACGGCTCGGACGTGCCGCACAACCTCGTCATGGGNACCTACGTCGTNTTCGAGGCGGCGGAGGACAACGACTACTCGCGGCGCTGCTTTGCCGAATACTCGATGCTGCCNGACAAGAGCGGCCGCTACGCCGCGCTGTACCGCCCGATCCACATGATCGGCCTCGAGCTCGGGCTCTCCGTCGCCTCGGCGGCGCTGCGCAAGGAGGCGACCGGCGCAGCCGTCTGCTTCAACTCGGACGTCGTCGCGACGGCAAAGCGCGCGCTCAAGGCCGGCGAGATGCTCGATGGCGAAGGCGGCTTCTGCGTCTGGGGCAAGCAGACCCCGGCCGATGTCTCGCTCGACGAGGGTCACCTGCCGCTCGGCCTCGCCCACGGCGTCAAGCTGAAAGCCGATATCGCCGAGGGCCAGCGCCTGCGCTGGCGCGACGTCGAGATCGACGACGGCGACCTCGCGGTACGCACCCGCCGCGAGATGGAGGCGGCGTTCGCCCGGCCGAACGCGTCGTAACTCCGCTCAGGGGCGCATCAGCCCGGCGGCGCGGAGCGCCTTCGCGATGACGGCCTGCACGTCGATGGCAAGACGCGGGCGAGCGTCCGCCTCCTCCGCGTCGGGCTTCGGCTCGGGCTCGCCCGGCAGGAGGATGTCCTCGCGCGACGGGGTGAACGCGCCGGCCGGCTCGGCCGGTGCGGCGGCGACGTGGTGCTCGGCCTTGTCCCGCGAGGCAGCGCCGGCGCCGGCGAGGCCGAAGAACTGCGCGATGTGGTGGCTCGAGGAGACGCCGACCTCGAGCAGGAACGGTCCGGCGTTGCCGCAGCACCCGTCACCCGGTCCGGTCGCGAGCGGCGTGCCGTGCGCCATGCCGGGGATCGTCACCGCCTCGATGACCTCGCGCCCGTCGCGGTCGCGCCATACGGCGCGCTCGAAGCCGCGCCCGGTCGTGCGCTCGTTCGGCGTCGCTGGGAGGCCGTGCACGTCGGTCCATTGCTTGATGATCTCGTCGCGGTTCATCGGTATGACGGTCGCGTCGGCGCTGCCGTGCCAGATCGAGATCTTCGGCCAGGGGCCGCGATGCGGGGACGCCGCCCGGACGAGGTCGCCCCATCGGCGCGCCGGCGCGCTGCGGCCCTTGAACATGCTCTCGAACGCCTGCTTCACGTTCGAGGCCGTGCCGTAGGGCAGCCCGGCGATGATGGCGCCGCCCGCGAACACCTCGGGGTAGGTCGCAAGCATCGCCGACGCCATCGCGCCGCCGGCCGAGAGTCCGGTGATGAAGATGCGCCGGTGATCGACGCCGTGGGCCGCCACCATCCGCGCGATCATCTGGCGGATCGAGGCCGCCTCGCCGCCGTCGCGCCGCACATCGGCGGGCTCGAACCAGCTGAAGCAGCGCTGCGGATTGTTGTCGGGCTTCTGCTCGGGGAACAGCAGCGCTAAGCCGTGCCGGTCGGCGAGCTCCGTCCAGCCCGCGCCATGGTCGTAGCCGGCGGCGGTCTGCGTGCAGCCGTGCAGCACGACGAGGAGGGCCGGCCTTTCGGTAAGCGTCGCCGGGACGTATTCGAGCATGCGCAGGTTGCCGGGATTGGCGCCGAAGGCCGCGACCTCCCGCAGCCTGGTCGTCTCCGCCGCGGCTTGCGGCTTGGCACGGCCGAGCGCCGAATCGAAAGCGCGCCGATAGCGCGAAAGGTCGGCGATCGTGCGTCCGAGTCTTGCCATGATGGACCCCCGTTGGTTTTTTTCGTCTGGGTCCAAACCGGCCAGACCGAGAATGGTTGCTGCGCTGCACAAGTTTTTTGTTCGCATATGCAACATAACGTGATTCGGGAATCGCGGCGGGGTCCGGCGCATTCGCCGCAGGCGGCACTCGGGGCTAACTTTTTTGGTGCACGCCTGTCGGCGCATTGATATAGAGCGCGACGTCCCGGAGGCGGGCGCGCGGCGCCCTTAAGCGGGCGTGGCGGAATTGGTAGACGCGCTGGATTTAGGTTCCAGTGGCGAAAGTCGTGGGGGTTCGAGTCCCTCCGCCCGCACCAATCCCGCCGGCGGGTTGGTTTTCCGGTCGGCTCCGCTTAGGTCTCGGACGCGACTTCGATGGTCGCTGGCCGGGACGTGGGCTCCGGCGAAAAAGAGCAAAGGCGGATCAGACGATGCAGGTCACCGAAACACTGTCCCAGGGGCTCAAGCGCGAGTTCCAGGTCGTGCTGCCGGCAGCCGAGCTCGAGGAGCGGCTCACGAGCGAGCTCGCGACCTTGAAGGACAAGGTGCGCCTCAACGGCTTCAGGCCCGGCAAGGTGCCGGTCGCGCATCTGCGCAAGGTCTACGGCAAGTCGGTGATGGCGGACGTGGTTCAGAACGCCGTCAACGAGGCGAACCGCAAGATCGTCGACGAGAACGGCCTCAGGCTTGCGCTCGAGCCGCAGGTCCGCTTCCCCGAGAACAAGGACGAGGTCGAGCAGGCGCTCGCCGCGAAAGCCGACCTCGCCTTCAAGATCGCGCTCGAGGTGCTGCCGAGCTTCGAGCTCGCCGACCTCTCCGATGTCAGCGTCAGGCGGCCGGTCGCTGAAGTCGCGGACGCCGACCTGCAGGAGGCGCTCGAGCGCATGGCGGCGCAGAACCGGCCGTTCGCGGCAAAGCCCGCCGAGGCCGGGGCGGAGACCGGCGATCGGATTATCGTCGACTTCACCGGCCGCATCGAGGGCGAGGAGTTCCAGGGCGGAAAGGGCGAAGGCATCCAGGTCGAGCTCGGCTCGGGCTCGTTCATCCCGGGGTTCGAGGAGCAGCTCCTCGGCGCCAAGGCCGGCGAGAGCCGGCAGGTGAAGGTCGCCTTCCCGCCGAACTACGGCGCCGCGCACCTCGCCGGCAAGGACGCCGAGTTCGACGTCGCCGTGAAGGAGGTCCAGGCGCCGGGCGAGGTCAAGATCGACGACGAGCTCGCCAAGGGCTTCGGCATGGAGTCGCTCGACAAGCTCAAGGACGCAGCTCGCGCCGCGATCAAGCGCGACTACGACACCCATTCGCGGCGCAAGCTCAAGAAGGAGCTCCTCGACGCGCTCGACGCGAAATACACCTTCGAGCTGCCGCAGACGCTCGTCGAGCAGGAGTTCGCGGCGGTGTGGTCGCAGGTCGAGGCGGATCTCAAGAACGCCAACAAGACCTTCGCCGACGAGAACACGACCGAGGACGAGGCGCGCACCGAGTACCGCCGCATCGCCGAGCGCCGGGTGCGGCTCGGGCTCGTCCTTGCGCAGGCCGGCGACAAGGCCGATATCAAGGTCACCGACGACGAGGTGAATCAGGCCCTCGTCGAGCGGGTCCGCCAATACCCGGGCCAGGAACGCCAAGTCTGGGACTACTACAAAAAGAATCCGCAGGCGCTCGCCGAAATCCGGGCGCCGCTCTTCGAGGAGAAGGTCGTCGATCACGTGCTTGCGCAGGTGAAGGTGGTCGACGAGCCGGTCTCCAAGGAGAAGCTCTTCAGCGACGACGAGGACGAGGCGAAGACGCCCGATGCCGCGCCGGCGCCGAAATCATCCAAGAAGGGGTAGCGCCCGCCGCGTAGGCGGTACGCCCGGGCCCCAGGAGCCGACAGGACGATGAGAGATCCGATCGAGGTCTACAACAACACCCTCGTGCCGATGGTGGTCGAGCAGTCGAACCGCGGCGAGCGGGCGTTCGACATCTATTCGCGGCTCCTGCGCGAGCGCATCATCTTCCTCACCGGGCCGGTCGAGGACTACTCGGCCTCGCTCATCGTCGCGCAGCTGCTCTTCCTCGAGGCCGAGAACCCGAAGAAGGAGGTCTCGTTCTACATCAACTCGCCGGGCGGGGTCGTGACCTCGGGGCTGTCGGTCTACGACACCATGCAGTTCATCCGCTGCCCGGTGGCGACGCTTTGCGTCGGGCAGGCGGCCTCGATGGGCTCGCTCCTGCTCTCGGCAGGCGAGAAGGGGCACCGCTTCGCGCTCTCGAACGCCCGCATCATGGTCCACCAGCCCTCCGGCGGCTTCCAAGGCCAGGCGACCGACATCCTGATCCACGCCCGCGAGATCGAGGCGCTCAAGAGGCGCCTCAACGAGATCTATGTGAAGCATACCGGCCGGGATCTCGCCGCGGTCGAGCTCGCGCTCGAGCGCGACAACTTCATGACCGCCGAAGCCGCGAAGGAGTTCGGCATCGTCGATGAGGTGCTGCTCAAGCGGCCGGAGCCCGGGCAATAAGCCGGCCGCCCGCCGCCGGCGCCTTGAATTTGGCATACAAACTGCGTCTTTTGCGCATCAGGGGTGCTATTGATCCCCGCGTGAGCGCGTGTTTGCATCGGGATTCCGGGCCCTTGAGGTCTCGTGCGTTCCCGGGGTTTTGGCGCCGGCTACCCTTTCTTAGGCCGGCGCCCGTAGCTTGGAGTATGAGCGAGTCGGCGAACCGCAGGGTTGGTCCTCGCGTTGGAGACAGACAATGAGCAAGGCAGGCGGCAACGACTCGAAGAGCACGCTGTACTGCTCGTTCTGCGGCAAGAGCCAGCACGAGGTCCGCAAGCTCATCGCCGGCCCGACGGTGTTCATCTGCGATGAATGCGTCGAGCTGTGCATGGACATCATCCGCGAGGAGTCGAAATCCTCGCTCGTGAAGTCCCGTGACGGGGTGCCGACGCCGAAGGAGATCCGCCGCGTCCTCGACGACTACGTCATCGGCCAGGACCATGCCAAGAAGGTGCTCGCGGTCGCGGTTCACAACCATTACAAGCGCCTCGCGCATGCGACGAAGCACAACGACGTCGAGCTCGCGAAGTCGAACATCCTGCTGATCGGACCGACCGGCTCCGGCAAGACGCTCTTGGCGCAGACGCTCGCCCGCATCCTCGACGTGCCGTTCACGATGGCCGACGCGACGACCCTGACCGAGGCCGGCTACGTCGGCGAGGACGTCGAGAACATCATCCTCAAGCTGCTCCAGGCCTCCGACTACAATGTCGAGCGGGCGCAGCGCGGCATCGTCTACATCGACGAGATCGACAAGATCTCGAGGAAGTCCGACAACCCGTCGATCACCCGCGACGTGTCGGGCGAGGGCGTGCAGCAGGCGCTGCTCAAAATCATGGAGGGGACGGTCGCCTCCGTGCCGCCGCAGGGCGGCCGCAAGCACCCGCAGCAGGAGTTCCTGCAGGTCGACACGACGAACATCCTGTTCATCTGCGGCGGCGCCTTCGCCGGCCTGGAGCGCATCATCTCGGCGCGCGGCAAGGGCACCTCGATCGGCTTCGGCGCCGCGGTCTCGGCGCCGGACGACCGCCGTACCGGCGAGGTGTTCCGCCTCGTCGAGCCCGAGGACCTCCTGAAATTCGGCCTCATCCCCGAGTTCGTCGGCCGCCTGCCGGTGATCGCGACGCTCGAGGACCTCGACGAGGTGGCGCTGAAGCGCATCCTCCAGGAGCCGAAGAACGCGCTCGTCAAGCAGTACCAGCGCCTGTTCGAGATGGAGAGCGTCGATCTGACCTTCCAGGACGAGGCGCTGTCGCTCATCGCCAGGAAGGCGATCGAGAGAAAGACCGGCGCCCGAGGCCTGCGCTCGATCATGGAAGGCATCCTGCTCGAAACCATGTACGATCTGCCGGGGCTCGATTCGGTCGAGCAGGTGGTGATCGGGCCCGAGGTCGTCGACGGCAAGGCGCGCCCGCTCTTCATCCACTCGGACCGCGCCGCCGAGCCGGTAAGCGCCAGTGCCTAGAGGGGTTTTCGGCTGTTGAGCGCGAAAGCGTCGCGCTTGAAAGCCGGGACGTCCTCAACCACCTTATACCCTGCGGGGAGACCAGTCGCTCATCCGAGGTCCAGGCCCCCGCACCGCGTCGGCGTAAAACAAAGCCCGAAGAACGCGGTTGTCCGTCCGTGACGAGCTCATGACAAGGGGCGTCGCGGACGCCGTCGAAAGGACCAGAGCACATGTCACAAGCGAAGTCCCGCCAGCCGGTCGCCCCCGGTTCGACCGGCACCTACGCCGTCCTGCCGCTGCGCGACATCGTCGTCTTCCCGCACATGATCGTGCCGCTCTTCGTCGGCCGCGAGAAGTCGATCCGGGCCCTCGAGGAGGTCGTCAAGGCCGACCGTCACATCCTCCTCGCGACCCAGATCAACGCCACCGACGACGATCCCGCCCCGAGCGCGATCTACGAGGTCGGCACGCTCGCGAACGTGCTGCAGCTGCTCAAGCTTCCGGACGGCACCGTCAAGGTGCTGGTCGAGGGCGCGAGCCGCGCGCGCCTCAAGGGCTACAGCCGCACCGACGACTATTACGAGGCCGAGGCGGAGGCCTATCCGGACGCGCTCGGCGACCAGATCGAGGCCGAGGCGCTCGCCCGCTCGGTGATCTCCGAGTTCGAGAACTACGTGAAGCTCAACAAGAAGATCTCGCCCGAGGTCGTCTCCGCCGTGACGCAGATCGAGGAGCCCTCGAAGCTCGCCGACACGGTCGCCTCGCACCTCGCGGTCAAGATCGCCGACAAGCAGGCGATCCTCGAGCTGCCGACCGTCGGCCAGCGCCTCGAGAAGGTGCTCGGGCTGATGGAGAGCGAGATCTCGGTGCTGCAGGTCGAGAAGCGCATCCGCTCGCGCGTCAAGCGCCAGATGGAGAAGACCCAGCGCGAGTACTACCTCAACGAGCAGATGAAGGCGATCCAGAAGGAGCTCGGCGACGACGAGGGCCGCGACGAGCTGTCCGAGCTCGAGGACAAGATCGAGAAGACGAAGTTCACCAAGGAAGCCCGCGACAAGGCGATGGGCGAGCTGAAGAAGCTGCGCCAGATGTCGCCGATGTCGGCGGAGGCGACCGTCGTGCGCAACTACCTCGACTGGCTGCTCGGCATCCCGTGGGGCAAGCGCTCGAAGATCAAGAAGGACCTCATCGGCGCCCAGACGATCCTGGACGACGATCACTTCGGGCTCGAGAAGGTCAAGGAGCGGATCGTCGAGTACCTCGCCGTGCAGCAGCGGACGAACAAGCTGCACGGGCCGATCCTGTGCCTCGTCGGCCCTCCGGGCGTCGGCAAGACCTCGCTCGGCAAGTCGATCGCCCGCGCCACCGGCCGCGAGTTCGTGCGCATGTCGCTCGGCGGCGTGCGCGACGAGGCCGAGATCCGCGGCCACCGGCGGACCTATATCGGCTCGATGCCGGGCAAGATCGTGCAGTCGATGCGCAAGGCCAAGACCTCGAACCCGCTCATCCTGCTCGACGAGATCGACAAGATGGGCATGGATTTCCGCGGCGATCCGTCCGCGGCGCTCCTCGAGGTGCTCGATCCGGAGCAGAACCACACCTTCAACGACCACTACCTCGAGGTCGACTACGACCTGTCGAACGTGATGTTCATCACCACGGCGAACACGCTGAACATCCCGCCGGCGCTGCTCGACCGCATGGAGGTGATCCGCATCGCCGGCTACACCGAGGACGAGAAGGTCGAGATCGCGAGGAAGCACCTGATCCCGAACGCGATCAAGAAGCACGGCCTCGACGCCAAGGAGTGGTCGATCACCGACGAGGGCCTGCTCACGCTCGTGCGCCGCTACACCCGCGAGGCGGGCGTGCGCAACCTCGAGCGCGAGCTCTCGAACCTGAACCGCAAGGCGGTGAAGGAGATCCTGATCACGAAGTCGAAGAAGGTGACGGTCACGCCGGAGAACCTCGGCGACTTCCTCGGCGTGCCGAAGTTCCGCTACGGCGAGCTCGAGGACGCGGACCAGGTCGGGGTCGCGACCGGCCTTGCCTGGACCGAGGTCGGCGGCGAGCTCCTGACGATCGAGGGCGTGCTGATGCCCGGCAAGGGCAAGATGACCGTCACCGGCAACCTCAAGGACGTGATGAAGGAGTCGATCTCGGCGGCGGCGTCCTATGTCCGCTCCCGGGCCGTCGATTTCGGCATCGAGCCGCCGCTGTTCGACCGCCGCGACATCCACGTCCACGTGCCCGAAGGGGCGACCCCGAAGGACGGGCCGTCGGCCGGCATCGCCATGGCGTCGGCGATCGTGTCAGTCATGACCGGGATCCCGCTGCATCGCGACGTCGCCATGACCGGCGAGGTGACGCTGCGCGGCCGCATCCTGCCGATCGGCGGCCTCAAGGAGAAGCTCCTCGCGGCGCTGCGCGGGGGCATCAAGAAGGTGCTGATCCCGGAAGAGAACGCGAAGGATCTCGCCGAAATCCCCGCCTCGGTGAAGAACGGCATGGAGATCGTGCCGGTCGCGCGCATGGACCAGGTTCTGGAGCATGCGCTCGTGCGCACGCCCCAGCCGATCACCTGGGACGAGCCATGGCCGGCCGAGAAGCCGGCCGCCGCGGCGCCGGCTGCCGCCGAGGAGGATGGCCCCGGGATGGTCGCCCACTGAGCGGCTCTTCGCTACAACGACAAGCAAGCCCCCGGGATTTCCTGGGGGCTTTTTTCGTGCCAATGCCCTATTCGGGCGGCCGCGCCAGCGACAGCCGCGACGGCGCCCGAAGCGCCGCGTGCACGATGCTCAAATCGAATGTCGCCGCCTCGCTGACCCAGCGCTGGCCGAGACGACGGACATCCTCCGGGTCGAGCCCGCGGAAACGGCGGGCGTATTGAAACGACACGATGCCGCGGCCGTCGGGCGCCCGCCCGTATT
>C688J18823_10002556_pt1 | contig 11369 bp, 14 predicted proteins | sample HopSoiMetagenom1_FD_18823 | JGI IMG/M metagenome (IMG submission 18823) | reverse complement strand
CCCCACCAAACCAGCGTCCTGTGAGAACGAACTGAGAGTGGCGTGAAGAGTTGCTAAGAGCTGCCGTTCAGGCGCAGTCGCATGCGCGTGCCGCCGCCCTCGGCCCGCTCGGCGACGACCGAGCCGCCGTGCGAGTCGGCCACCTGCTTGACGATCGCGAGCCCGAGGCCCGAGCCGGGCATGCCGCGCGCCGCCCGCGAGCGGTAGAAACGGTCGAACACGTGCGGCAGGTCCTCAGCGGAGATGCCGGGCCCGTGGTCGCGCACCGACACCTCGCCACCACGCACCGAGATCTCGACGGGCCCGCCGGGCGGGCTCCATTTCGCAGCATTGTCGAGCAGGTTCGCCACGGCGCGCTCGATCGAGGTCGGCGCACCGTGCACCAGCGACTGTTGTAGGTCAGCCTCGAACTCGATCCCCGGCCGGTTGCGGCGCGCGCTTTCGACGGCGTCCGCGGCGACGAGATCGAGCCGGACGTCCTGCGCGGGCTCGGCGATCGCGTCCGGCCTCGTCTCGCGCGCGAGCTCGATTAGCTCGCCGATCAGCGCCGTCATCTCGTCGATCTGCTCGACCACGTCCTCGAGCAGCCGCTCGCGATCGTCCGGCTTGAGCTCGTTGCCTCGCGCGAGCACCTCGATGTTCGTCTTCAGGCTGGTGAGCGGCGTGCGCAGCTCGTGGGAGGCGTCGGCGACGAGCTGCCGCTGCGCCTGGCTGGAATCCTCGAGGGCGCCGAGCATCGTGTTGAAGCTCGTGGCGAGCCGGCCGAGCTCGTCGGTGCCCGTCGACTCGATCCGCTGCGAGAGGTCGCGCGTCTCGGTGACGGCCTCGGTCGTCTCGGTCAGCCGCCGTACCGGCGTCAGCGCAGCCCGGGAGACCAGAAGCCCGAGCGCGGCGGCGACCCCGATGCCGCCGGCGGAGATCAACACGAGCAACAGCGTTACCTGGTGCAGCGTGTGGTTGACCTCGGTGAGCGGCCGGAAGATCTGGAGCGCGAACGGCCTCGCCGGCAACGTCAGGATGCGGAACTCGACACCGCGGACCGTCTTCTCGCTGAAGCGGATGTCCTGCCCCTCGCTGGCCGCGCGCCGATCCTCGTCGTTGACGGGCAGCGCGATGGTGTCGCCGCGCTGGAGGATCGGCGCCCCCTCGCGCGGGACTGCCTGGATGTAGTCGCGCTCCGAGCCGAAGGGCGGGCTCGGGATGAGCAGGTTGCCGTCCTCGTCGAGGCTGATCGTCCCCATCCGCGCGAGCTCGTCGGCGCGGGCGCGAAGTGCGCGGTCGACCTGCCCGAGGAGCTGGTCGTGCACGACCAGGTAGACCACGACCGAGGACGCGATCACGGCCACGCCCACCGCAGCGGCGGCGACGAGCGCGAGCCGGGTGCGAAAGGTCATTCCTCGCGCAGCGCGTAGCCGACGCCGCGCACCGTGTGGATCAGGCGCGGCCGGCCGCCGGCCTCGGTCTTGCGCCGCAGGTAGCCGATGTAGACGTCGAGGGAGTTCGAGGCGAAGCCGAAGTCGTAGCCCCAGACCCGCTCGAAGATCAGCGACCGCGTCAGCACCTGGCGCGGGTTGAGCAGGAACAGCTCGAGCAGCGAGAACTCGGTCCGCGTCAGCTCGATCCGCTCGTCCCCGCGCCGCACCTCCCGCGTGCGCGGGTCGAGCTCGAGGTCCGCGAAGCGGAGCGTCTCGGCCGCGCCGTCGCCGGTGCGACGCAGGAGCGCGCGCACGCGCGCGAGCAGCTCTTCCAGCGCGAACGGCTTCGTCAGGTAGTCGTCCGCGCCGGCGTCGAGGCCCTCGACCCGGTCCTCGACCTGCGTGCGCGCGGTGAGCATCAGGATCGGGAGCTTGCTGCCGCCGCGGCGCACGGTGCGCGAGACCTCGAGCCCGTCGACTCCCGGCATCAGCACGTCGAGGATCATCGCGTCGGGCTCGTCCTGGCCCTCGAGGCGCTCGAGCGCCCGGGAGCCGTCCTCGGCGAGCTCGATCTCGTAGCCCTCGAGCTCGAGAGCGCGGCGCAGCGACTCTCGCACTGCCCGTTCGTCGTCCACCACGAGGATCTTCACGGGCGCATTGTGGTCCCTGGAGGTGAGAGGCGCGTGAGAAACCCCTGCATTCGGCCTTTCCTTAGGGAACTCTTAGGCAACTCTCACGCGACGCTTAGGCGCGGGTGATCTAGTCAGAGACGTCATCGATCAAGGGATCCCCCAAACCCTTGTGCGACACGAGGCCCCGCTCCGGCGGGGCTTCGTGTTTTCTCAGAGACTTCTTAGCGAGATTTCAGCGGCGTCTTAGGTGGAATTGCTCTCATGAGGGTCGACAAGCGACCGAAAGGAATTTCCCCCATGCCCCGCCGCCCACGCTCCACGATCGTTGCGTCTCTCCTCGCAGCTGCCTGCCTCGGGGCGGGCGGCGGGGCGGTCGCCTACTCCGCGCTCTCCGACGGCGACACGGTCGTGCGCCAAGTCACCGTCAGCGAAAGCCAGCCCGTCGCGAACTCCGACGCCGCGCTCTCGGTGAACGAGATCTACCGCCGCGCCGATCGCGGGGTGGTCGAGATCACGGTCACCACGAGCAACGGCCCGTCGTCCTTCGGCGGTGGCGGTGGCGGCGAGGCAACCGCGCAGGGCTCCGGCTGGGTGTACGACTCCAGCGGCCACATCGTCACGAACGACCACGTCGTCGACGGCGCGAGCTCGATCAAGGTGCGCTTCTGGAACGGCAAGACCTACTCGGCGAAGCTCGTCGGCGCCGACCAGTCGACCGACCTGGCCGTGATCGACGTCGATGCGCCGTCGTCCGAGCTGCATCCGCTCGTCACGGGCAACTCCGCCGAGCTCGAAGTCGGCTCCGGCGTCGTCGCGATCGGCAGCCCCTTCGGCCTCGAGGAGACCGTCACGGCCGGCATCGTCAGCGCGCTGCACCGCGCGATCAGCGGCCCGCGCGAGGGGTACGCCATCAACGACACGATCCAGACCGACGCCGCGATCAACCACGGCAACTCGGGCGGGCCGCTGCTGAACGGGCAGGGCCAGGTGATCGGCGTCAACGCGCAGATCCGCAGCGACTCGGGCGACAACGCCGGAATCGGGTTCGCGATCCCGTCGAACACGGTCAAGAAGATCGCGACCCAGATCATCTCGACGGGCAAGGCGGTCCACGCCTACCTCGGGGTCTCGATCGACTCGGCCGCCTCCAGGGCCCGGCTCGCGAGCATCCGTCCGTCGACCCCGGCCGCGAAGGCGCACCTACGCGCCGGCGACGTGGTCGTCGAGGTTGACGGCACGAGCATCGAGAGCGGCGACGACCTCACCCGCGCGATCGACTCGCACAAGCCGGGCGAGACCGTGACGCTGAAGTACGAGCGCGGCGGCGAGACGCACAGCGTCGACGTCAAGCTCGGCACTCGCCCGTCGTCGTAGAAGAGCAGCGGTTTGAGCACGGGGGAACCCAGTGGTTCCCCCGTGAGCCCCCTCCTTGGCCGGCGCTACGCTTCTTCCTGAGCCCCCGTAGCTCAGTGGAAGAGCAGCGGTTTCCTAAACCGCGTGCACAAGTTCGATTCTTGTCGGGGGCACTGGGCGTCGAGGACAATGAGCGCCGAGAATGGTCCGCGCGGTAGTAGCTCTGGTTGCGCTGGCTTCGGGGTGCGCTTCCTCCGGGCCGAAGGTCGAGCCTGCGTCCTCCACAGCGCGCGGAACGTGCCCCGTGACGATCCCGAGCCACGCGCCACCTCCACGGGGGAATCCCTTCGGCGCTTCGCACTTCAACTACGGCAACCGCTACCTGCGGGCCCACCTGCACTGGCGCCGCGGAGTGCTGCGTGCGGGAAGGCTGCCTGGCGGCGGATCGTCGGCGATCGTCAATCCCGACGGTTCGATCAGGGCAAAGCTCGGCTGGTGGCGCGCCCTCGATCGGAAGCTGATCATCACCGGCCGCAGACTCGACGCGCCTGCGCCACCCTTGCGCGCTGAGGCGGGCGGGGACAGCGGAGGAGCAGCCGGGTTCCAGGCAAGTGCACTCACCTTCCCGACGGTGGGCTGCTGGCGGGTCGTCGGGCGCACCGGGCCGGCCGGCCTGACGTTCGTCGTGAAGGTCGTGAGGATCGGGAAGCGGTAGCGACCCGCTACTCCCGCTCGAGCGAGCTCACGCGCACGAACGAGTAGAAGACGAGGTAGCTCACGAGCAGGAACGCCGTGAAGAGCACGGTCAGGCCGAGCGGGCGGGGATGGCTCAGCGGATGCAGCGCGCCTGCGGCCAGCTGGTGACCGAGCGAATGCGGCCGGAGGATCACGTCCCAGGAGTTCCAGCGCTCGACCCGGCCGAGGTAGATGCCGAATGAGCTTACGGCGAGGACGCCGACGACCAGCGCCCACGCGTTGAGCGCATTCGTCAACCGCCGCGCCACCGCGTGCACGAGGAAGAGCGAGGTCAGCCCGAGCAGCAGCCCGGCCCACGCGCCTGCCGCGAGCAGCACCACGTCGTACAGCACCGGGACGCGGGCGCTGCCGCCCACGTGCTTGAGGTCGGTCACGAGGTAGGGGGCGTTCGGGAAGAACAGAAGCCAGAGCGCCGCCAGCGGCAGCAGCACGCGGAGCGAGGCACCGACCCGCGCGCGCACGTACAGCAGCAGCGCCAGCGCGAATGGGATCCACGCGAGGAAGAGGTTCCAGACGATCCCGCCGTGCTCCGGCGAGCCGGTGTAGACGATCCGCGCCGCCACCAGCGCGACGACAAACAGCGAGAGCAGCGCCAGCGACGAGACGACCGCAAGCCGGCGGTCGCTGAACGAGGCTCGAAGACGACCGACCACGACCAGAGCCTAGCTACGCGGCTCCGAGAGCCCAGGAAGCGCATTTGCGTTTCCGGCCGCGCCATCCGCGGAAACACCCTTGGCATGGATGCGGAACAGGTCGCGCGCAACGACGCCATCTTTCGGGAGGCGAACGAGCACATCGAGGAGGCCGCGGAGAAGTTCGGCCGCTCGAGCAACGTGCCGTTCATCTGCGAGTGCCCGCGGCCGGACTGCCGCGAGATCGTCGCGTTGACGCTCGCGCAGTACGAGCACGTGCGCGCGGAGCCGACGACGTTCGTGGTCGCGCCCGGGCACGAGGACGTCGCACCCGAAGTGGAGGACGTGGTCGAGCGTGGCGACGGCTTCGTGATCATCGAGAAGACCGGCAAGGCCGCGGACGTGGTCGAAGAGCTCGACACCCGGCAGGCCTGATGGAGGAGCGCGCGCGGCGGATCGGCGAGAACGAGGCGCTGTTCAGAAGCGTGAACGACGAGGTGCGCGCCCTGGACGAGCGCTTCGGCGCCCGCCCGGACGCGAACGTGATGTCGATCGTCTGCGAGTGCGGCCAGGCGGACTGCATCGAGCACCTCGAGCTACGGCCGGACGAGTACGAGGCCGTGCGCGCCGAGGGCGCCTGCTTCGCAATCAAGCCCGGGCACGAGGAGCCGGAGGCCGAGGACGTCGTCGCGCGCCACGACGGCTACTGGGTCGTGAAGAAGCACGAGGGCGAGCCGGCGAAGCTCGCCCGCCAGACCGACCCGCGCCGCTAGCCCAGGCGGAAGAGCCGGCCCGCGGCCGTGTCGGCGAGCCACGCGTGCGCGCCGTCGGACACCACGCCGGTGATCGCCACCCGCGCCGAGGGCGCGATCGTCTCCACGACGGTGTTCGTCGCGGGGCTCACCCGCAGGATGCGGTCGAGGAACGGCAGCCCGGCGCGATCGTCGGCCGCGTTGGCGGCGAAGGCCCAGATGCTGCCCGCGGCGGTCGCGAGGTTCACTCCGCCGGCACCGAGCTCGATCGTCGCCTGCACGGCGCCGGTCTCGGGGTCGACGCGCAGCAGGTCGGTGCCGCGGCCGGTGACCCAGAGCGAGCCGTCGCTCAGCACCATGCGCTCCGGCGCCTCGCCCGGGAGCTTGCCGAGCGCCGTCACGGTGTTCGTCGTCGTGTCGATGCGCTGGAGCGTGGCATCGCGGTGGTTGACGATCCAGACACGGCCCGCCGACTCGACGAGCGCGGACGTGCCGTCGCCGACGGCGATCTGCTGCGTGACCGAGGCGCCGGGCGTGTAGCGCATCAGCGTGCTGCGCGGGTCGTCGGGCGTCCAGACGGAGCCGGCCGCGGTGAAGACGTAGGAGGAGTCGCCGACGCTGATCGCGTTCCGCACGGCACCCGTGCGCGGGTCGATCCGGACGACGGAGGAGCTGCGCTGCGCGGCCCAGAGCGCGCCCTCCCCGGCCGCCAGGGCGTGCGGGTCGACGGTCGGGAGGTCGATCAGCCCGGTCACCCGGCCGGTCGTGGCGTCGACGCGCTGGATGCCCGCGATCGTGCGGCGGCAGGCGACCCAAAGTGAGCCGACGCCCTGCGCGAGCGCGTACTGCGGGTAGGGCGTGCCGGCGGCGCGGCAGATGCGAGAGGCGGTCGCGCCGGGGATCACCGACACGGGTGCGGGCGCCGCGCGCACCGCGACCGTGCCGAGGGCGAAGGTCCGCCCTGCAGCCTTCGCGGTCAGCTTCCACCTGCCGGCGAAGGGGAAGCTGAGGCGCGCGCGATAGCGCCGTGCCGAGAGCCGCCGGGCACCGACGCTGCGCACCGTCACGCCGCTGCGCGCGCGTACGACGACGGCGAGGCGGCCAGTCGAGCCACGGACGGCGAGCACGATCGGGCCGGAAGTGCCTTCCGTGGCGCGCGGCTTCGCGGCGAGCCCGACCCGCAGCGGCGTCTTCGCCGCCGAGGCGCCCGCGAGCACGACCGCCGCGAGCGCGACCGCGGGGATCGAATACCGTCTGAGTGCCATCGTCGTTTGCAAAGACCCTTTGCATAGTGCCCGAGCTGCCTGAGCCGCGCAAGGCGAGCTGGGACGAGGCCCGCGCCCTCGGGCACCCGCTGCGGCTGCGGCTGATGGAGCTGCTGCGCCTCGGCCCCTCGACCGCCTCGCGCCTGGCGCGCGAGCTGGGCGAGTCGAGCGGCGCGACGAGCTACCACCTGCGCGCGCTTGCTCGGGTCGGGCTCGTGGAGGACGACCCCGGGCGAAGCGGCGGGCGCGAGCGCTGGTGGCGCCGTCGCGAGGACTTCCTGCTGATCGCCTTCGGCCCCGACCATCCCGAGGGACGCGCGCTCGTGGCCAAGAAGTGGGCGCATGCCTCGCGCACCGACGACGAGGCCCTGCGGCGCTTCGTCGAGCGCGAGGCCGAGCTCGAGCTCGAGTGGCGGACGGAGGCGTTCGTCGGCAACTGGCCGCTGTTCCTCACCCCCGAGGAGGCCGGGGCGCTCAACCGGCGCGTGTTCGACCTCGTCCGCGAGGCCACGCGAGAGGCGGCCGAGCGCCCGGAGAACGCGCGGCGAGTGCTCGTCAGCTACCGGCTGACGCCCTGGCTCGGTTGATCACGGCGCGCCGCTGGCCTGGATGCGGTAGACGATCCCCGGGCCCCAGTCGGCGACCAGCAGGCCACCCCGGCGATCGACGAGCAGGGCGAGCGGGTGCGCGAACCCCGAAGCGAACGAGGTGACGCGACGCCCGAAGCCGTCGGGGCGCAACTCGACGCGAACGACGCGCCGCCCGAAGCGCTCGCTCAGGTACTGGCCCCACTCGGCGACGAACACGTCGCCACGGTAGGCGCGCGGGAACGTCTGGCCGGTGTAGAAGGCGAGCCCGTCGGCGGACGAATGCGGCTCGAGGTAAGCGGCCGGCTTCGTCACGCCGCGACAGCTGCCGCTCAGGCGCAGCGTGCGCGCGTTCGGCCAGCAGCGCGGCCACCCGAAGAAGGCGCCTTGGCGGACGACGACGAGCATCTCCGCCGGCTCGGGATCGTCCGGTCGGTCGAGTTCGTCCTGGCCGTTCACCGTCGCGTAGAGGCGGCCGGTCTTCGGCTGGAACGCGAGCCCGTAGGCGTTGCGCAGGCCGCGGGCGCGGACGCGGAGGTCGCTCCCGTCGGGGCGCAGCGAGAGGACGGTCGCGCTGCGGGCGTCGCGCTGGGGGCACGCGTCGCAGGTCGAGCCGCTGCCCCAGAAGAGGCGTCCGTTGGGCCCGAGCACGACGTTGTCCTGCTGGTGGAGCCCGTACGGCAAGCGCTCGACGATCGTGCGCCGCGCGACGAGCCGGCCGCCGCGCAGGGTCAGCCGCTCGAGCCGGCCCGATTCGGAGACGAACAGGTCCGCGCCGCGCCAGGCGAGGCCAAGCGGCACTCGTAGGCCGCGGACGAGGACGCGCGGCGTGCGCGTGCCGCGCGTGATCGAGACGAGCGTGCCGCCCGTCTGGGTGACGTAGATACGTCCGTCGGGGCCGTAGGCCATTGCCGTCGGCTGCGAGAGCCCGCGCGCGAACGTCTCGACGCGAAAGCCGGGCGGGACGGTGATGCGGCGGCTCGAGCCGCCCGCCGAGACGGCCAGCACCGCCGCGGCAAGGGCTGCCATGAAGAGGCCGGCGATGGCGAGGCGTGTCAAGCGTCCAGCGTAGCCGCGCAGGTCGTCGCGGTCGGGTGCCGCCGTTAGCGTGCGCCCGGTGAGGCTCTTGCCATGACGGTGCTGGCGGTGAAGCTCCTGCTCGCGCCGGGCTTCATCGTCGCCACCACGCTCGTCTCGCGCCGCTTCGGCGTGGCCGTTGCGGGAGTCGTGGGCGGCTTGCCCGCGATCGCGGGCCCGATCCTGCTCGTGCTCGCGCTGGACCACGGCCCGACGTTCACGCGCCGCGCGGCGACGGGCACGCTGCTGGGGATGGTGGCGCTGATCGTGTTCGTGCTCGCCTACGCCGCGGTCTGCCGGCGGGCGCGCTGGCCATGGGCACTCGCGGCTGGCTGGGGGTCCTTCGTCGTCGTGATCGGCGCGCTCCGTCCCGTCGACGTTGGCCCGATCACCGCGTTCGTCGTCGCCTGCGCGGCCTGCGTCTGCGGGCTCGTGCTGTTACCGCGACCGGGGCCGGCCGCCGCGCAGCTACCCGTCCGGCCGCCATTCGACCTCGGGCTGCGCGCGGCGTGCGCGGTCGTCCCCGTCGTCTCGGTCACCGCGGCCGCACGCGCGCTCGGGCCGCACCTGAGTGGCCTCGTGGCCTCGTTTCCGGTGATCACGCCGGTCCTCGCCGCGTTCACGCAGGCGCAAAACGGTCCGCCCGAGGCGATCCGGCTCCTGCGCGGGATGACGGTCGGCTTCTTCGGGTACGCGCTCTTCTGCTTCACGGTCGCCGTCGCCATCCGACCGCTCGGAACCGCGGCGACGTTCGCGCTCGCGACGGCGCTCGCACTCGCGGCGCAGCTCGCGGCGCTGGCGATCACGCGACGCCGGGAGCAGCTCCTTCCCGCCGAGGCCGCCGGCTAACGCCTCACGCACCGAGCCGCTCGAGCACCGCGTCGACCCGCGCGAAGCCGGCCTTCGCCCCCTCCTCGACGCCGTACTGCATCGTCGTGTCTCGCTGCTCGGCCGAGTCGAAGCGCATCGTCTGGGTCAGCTTCGTCTGCTCGCCGAGGTCCTCGAACTCGAGCGTCTGCAGGTGGTTCTGGAACGTCTGCACGAGGCGCTCCGGTGGCTCGACCTCGCGGAACTCGCCTTCGACGACGCCGAACGCGGTCCGGAAGCGGTAGCTCCCGCCGGGACGGACGTCCATCTCCTCGACGACGGTCCCGTCGCCCCACCATTCGGGAATCAGCTCGGGGTCGGTCCACACCGAGAACACATGCGCGCGGGGAGCATCGAAGAGCCGCTCCACCCGGATCTCGAGCTCGCTCGGGGTCGTCACCCTCGTCTCGGCCATCAGCTCACGGCCTTCTTCACGAGCGCGGCAATCTTCTTCTCGTCGGCGGCGGTCAGCTCCGTCAGCGCAAACGACGTCGGCCACATCGCGCCCGCGTCGATGTTCGCGCGGTCGCTGAAGCCGAACGTCGCGTACCTCGACTTGAACTTCGCCGCGTCCTGGAAGAAGCAGACGACCTTGCCGTCCTCGTTCGCCCACGCGGGCATCCCGTACCACGTCTTCGGCAGGAGCGACGGCGCCGTGGCCGTGACGATCTCGTGGATCCGCTTGGCCAGCTCGCGATCCTTGCCCTTCATCTGGCGGACCTTGGCGAGCAGGATCTGCTCTCCGTCGGCCTTGCTCTTCTCCGCCTTGAGCTCCTGGGCGCGCTCCTTCATCGCCGCCTTCTCTGCGGCGGAGAATCCTGTGGACTTCTTTTCAGCCATTCGGTGCTCCTTTCGTGCGTTCGACGACCTGCGCGAAGCGGTCGAGCCGCTGCAACCAGGTGTTGATCCCCTCGAAGGCGTAGGGCACGAGCACGCACCTACGGGCGCGGCCGACCTTCTCGGTGGCGACGAGATTCGCGTCCTCGAGCAGCCGGACGTGCTTCCGCATGCCCGTCAGCGACATGCCGAACGGCTCGGCGAGCTCACTGATCGTGGCGCCGCCGCCGCCGAGCCGCTCGAGCACGGCGCGGCGCGTCGGGTCGGCGAGGGCGTTGAAGGTGCGGTCGACGGTCGTCTGATACTGAACCATTAAGTTCAGTATAACGATCACGCCAACTCGGCGGCCGCCTCCTCGAAGACGTCGGTATGGCGATCGACGTCGGCGTCGCTCGTCGCGGGCGACATCAGGGCCATGTTGTGGAACGGGGTCAGCAGAATCCCGCGATTGAGCGCGTAGAGGTGGATCAGGCGGTCGAGCAGCGCGTCGCCGCCGGCTGCCGCCTCGCTGCCCGTGCGCGGCGGCTCCGGGCGGAAGAGGTACTCGACACGGCAGCCGAGCCTCGTCACGTGCCACGGCAGGCCGTGCCGCTCGATCACGCCCGCGACGCCGGCCTCGAAACGCTCGCCGAGCGCGATCATCCGCTCGAAGGCCGCGTCGGTCAGCACCTCGGCGAGGGTCGCGCGTGTCGCCGCGAGCGAGAGCACGTTCGCCGCGACCGTGCCGCCGATTCCGCCGACGTCGGCGCGCTCGTCCGCCGGCAGGAGCGCCTCCAGCCGGTCGGCGACGTCGGCCGAGAACCCGTACGCGGCGACCGGGATCCCGGCCCCGATCGACTTCCCGACGGTCAGCAGGTCGGGCTCGAGCCCATAGGCGGCGGTGTAGCCGCCCGGCCCGGCGCAGAGCGTGTGGGTCTCGTCGATCGCCAGCAGCGTTCCCGTCGCGCGCGTCGCCGCCCGCAGCGCGTCGTGGAAGCCTGGCTCCGGCAGCACGATGCCGATGTTCGTCAGCGCCGGCTCGGCCAGCACGCACGCGACGTCGCCGTGGCCGAGCTCGCGCTCGAGCGCCTCGACGTCGTTCCACTCGACGACCCGCGTCGTCTCGGCAAGCGGCACCGGCGGGCCGACGTTGCCCTCGCGCGAGACGACCTCGCCGCCGTCGAGGCCGACGAACGTCTCGTCGACCGAGCCGTGGT
>C688J18823_10002555_pt1 | contig 11371 bp, 10 predicted proteins | sample HopSoiMetagenom1_FD_18823 | JGI IMG/M metagenome (IMG submission 18823) | reverse complement strand
CGGGCCGCCGAGGCAGTCGCGCGAGCCGGAGCGGCAGGGTCCCAACGTGCTTGTCGGCTTCCCGAAACCCGCCACGGCGTAGCCCTTCCGCTCTGCCTTGCCGGTGGCAATATCAGCGGGAACTAATGTCGTGACATGCCGGATTGTGCCTTATCTACCGGCAACTCGCATTCACCCGTGGAGCTTTTGTCACATGCGCATCGCCAAGGTCATCCCTCTCTTTGTCGTCGGCACCGTCGCAGCTTGTGGCGGGGGTGGCGGTGACAACGGAGGAACAACCAATCCTCCCCCACCGGCAACAGTGAGCTCCGTATCGCTGACGAGGACCAATGTCCTCCTCAAGCCAACGGAGACGACGACTATCACGGCGACGCCGAAGGACGCGAGCGGGAACACGCTGTCGGGTCATGCCGTGACGTGGACGGTATTGCCGGCGACAGGCGTGGCAGGCATCACCCCAAATGGCGCGTCGGTAACGATCAGCGGCACGGCGAACGGAACGGCGACGGTGACGGCCATGTCGGATACGAAGACGGCGGACGTCCACGTGACCGTGAGCTCGAACATACCGACAGCCGCCGACGTCGACGTCGGCGCGAACGGCAACAACTTCACGCCGGCCGATGCCGATATTCTCTCGGGCGGCACGGTGACGTTCGCGTGGCATGGCGTGACGCACAACGTCACCTGGCTGACGACGCCTGCTTCAGTTGCGAACATCTCCGACCGGTCCACCGGGAGCGTAGGCGTGACGCTCAATCAGGCGGGAACGTACAACTATCACTGCACGATCCATCCAGGGATGGATGGCACGATCACGGTACACTGAACGGTGAACGGTGAACGGTGCACCGTTCACCGTTCACCTCCGATCAGCGAGGCTTGGGGCGCTCGTCGCGCTTGAAGAGAAACACCGCGGACTCGAGACGCGCCCCGCTGGCATCGGCGACCGCGAACTGGCCGCCCTCGTAGGCGCTCGACCCGGCGTAGCGGCCGTCCTTGGTCACGGCGTAGTAGCTGAGGTCGAAGTACGGGCGGCCGCGATCGTCGAGGAGGCGCTTCTCGGTCATCGCGATCACGCGTCGCATCACCTCGAGCAACGCCTCTTCGGGTGACTTCCCCTGGCGCATCAGCTCGACCGCGAGAAAGGCGCCGCACACCTTGATGTTGGACTCGCCGCGTCCGGTCGATCCGGCGGCGCCGACCTCGTTGTCGCAGTACTGTCCCGCACCGATGATTGGGCTGTCGCCCACGCGGCCGGGAATCTTCCACGAGATGCCGCTGGTGGTGGTTACGGAGCCGATGTCGCCGTTCGCGGTGACGGCGTTCATGTTGATCGTGCCGAACGTGTGCGGCACGCCCCGCTCGTCCAGAAACACATGCTCGTCGCCATCACCGTGCTGCGGCGTGGAGGGTGTGATCCGCCGCTTGGCCGGCACCGAATCGTCGGGCACGTCGAGCCAGCTGTCGCCCGGGCTCAAGCGTGACTTCCATTTCAGCCATGCCTCGCGCGATTTCTCGGTGAGGAGATTCTGCTCCTTGAATCCCATCTCGAGGGCGAACTTCTTGGCCCCTGCACCGACGAGAAAGATGTGGTCGGTGTGGTCCATTACCGCCTTTGCCACGAGGGATGGCGTCGCGAAGTCCTCGAGACAGCCGACGGCGCCGGCGCGCTTCGTTGGGCCATGCATGCAGCTGGCGTCGAGCTGGACGACGCCGTCCTCGTTAGGCAGGCCGCCCAGGCCGACGCTCATATCGTTCGGGTCGAGCTCGACCATGTTCACGCCGGCAATCGCGGCGTCGAGCGGGTCCGCGCCATTCGCGACCATGTCGTATGCTTTCTTGATCGGGCTTCCCGCCGGATTGTCGCGATAGAACCCATTCGCGGACGAGACGACGATCGGCCGGCGCGCCTCGGAGGCTCGGGCCATTCCACTCCCGTTCGGCGCGGCGATCGTGACGCCGGCATCGGCGACACGAGGCAAGGCGAGTCCGGCGGCGGCCACCGCACCGGCGCCCAGGAAGTCACGACGAGAGACTGACACAGAGTCCTCCAGCAGTTCGAGTGGATCGCGCCCTTCGGACTCTGATTCTAGAGCCAGCCGCTGCCGCCGGACAGAAGGTCGACCCTATGCATCTGCCGAAGCTTCGGCGCCCTCGGTAGCTTCGTCACTGCTGTTTCGAGACGGCGCTCGTCGCCGCGGCACTCACGACTGGAATTGAACGCCGGCTCATGGCCGCCTCCCCAACAACTCGCGACCAACTGCGCCAGGCGCAGTTCCTGGAAGGGCTCACCGAGTCCGCACTGCACCAGCTCTCACGACTGGTGACGCCTCGGACCTTCGAATGCGACGCCATGCTCTTCGAGGAAGGTGCTCCTCGGACCTTTCTCGCAATCCTCGGCACCGGCGCGGTCGCGATCGAGAAGACCGTCCAGGGACGGCCTGTCCGGCTCGTCACCCTTGGCGCTGGTGAGGCGATTGGTGAGGGGCTGCTCCTCGACGACTCGCCGCATGGGACGAGCGCGCGCGCCGTGCAGCGCACGGAAGCGTTCGTCATCACGGCGCCCCAAGTTGAGGAAATGCTCAAGGAGTTCCCCGCGCTCTACGCGGCGCTCGTCGCCCGCGCGGCGCGGACGATCTCGCGGCGGCTCGCCGCGACCGATGCCACGCTCGTAGGACACGGACGCACGCTCGGCTTCACGAGCTCGCGAACGCGCCGGGAGCACGATCTGCTCGGCGAACGTGACGTGCCCGACGACGCGCTCTACGGCATCCAGACGCTGCGGGCGCTCGAGAACTTCCCGATCACGGGGATCGTGCTGCGCGAGTTTCCCGCGCTCGTCGAGGCGCTCGCGGCGGTGAAGGAAGCGGCGGCGCTCGCCAACGCCGATCTCGGCCTGCTCGACCGCGACATCGCCGATGTTATCGTGCGCGCGGCGCAGGAGATTCGGGCTGGCCGTCATCACGAGCATTTCCTCGTCGACATGATCCAGGGCGGTGCGGGCACGTCGACGAACATGAACGCGAACGAGGTGATCGCGAATCGCGCCCTCGAGCTCATGGGTCGGCCGCGCGGTGATTATGCGGCGGTGCACCCGAACAATCACGTCAACCTCAGCCAGTCGACGAACGACGTCTATCCGACGGCGGTGAAGCTGGCGCTGCACCGCTCGATCGACGAGCTGAGCGCGGCCGAGAAATCGGTCGCAACCGCGTTCCTCGCGAAGGGTGAAGAGTTCGCGCATCTGATCAAGATGGGACGCACTCAGCTGCAGGACGCCGTACCGATGACGCTGGGCCAGGAGTTCCGCGCGTTCGGCCACACCATCCTCGAGGACGTCGATCGGTTGGGCGAGGTACAGCAGCTGATCAGCGAGATCAACATGGGCGCGACGGCGATCGGCACCGGCATCAACGCGCCGCCCGGCTACTCCGACGCGGTGCGGGAGCATCTGTCGCGCATAACGAAGCAGAAGTTGATCACGGCGCCGGATCTCGTCGAAGCGACGATGGATACGGGCGTCTTCGTGCAGCTCTCGGGCGTGCTCAAGCGATGCGCGGTGAAGCTGTCGAAGATCTGCGACGACCTGCGCCTGCTCAGCTCGGGCCCGCGCGCCGGCCTCGGTGAGATCAACCTTCCGGCGATGCAGCCCGGCTCTTCGATCATGCCGGGGAAGGTGAACCCGGTCATTCCTGAAGTCGTGAATCAGGTCTGCTTCGACGTCATCGCCGCGGACGTTGCGGTGACGCTGGCAGCGGGCGCGGGGCAGCTGCAGCTCAATGTCTTCGAGCCGTTGATCGCTTTCCGGCTCCTCTCCGCAATCGGGGCGATGCGCAATGCGTGCGTCGTGCTCCGCGACCGCTGCGTGAATGGAATTACAGCGAACCCCGACCGGATGCGCTACTTCGTCGAGCACTCGATCGGCGTCGTGACCGCGCTCGTTCCCGCGATCGGCTACGAGCGCGCGACGCAGGTGGCGAAGGAAGCGCTCGATAGCGGGCGCGGCGTCTACGACATCGTGCGGGAGAAGGGACTCCTCACGCGGCAGGAGCTCGACCGGATTCTGAATCCCGCGGCGATGACCGGCGACGGAGCGACGAATGCCTCGCCGTCGTAAGCGTCTCGACCCAGCGCTGTTCCGTCTGCCCGTCGACGAGATTCGACAGGGCTTCTACACCGACAAGTACTTCGAGCGCACGCGCGAGCTGCTCCGCGGCGATTCACACTCGCCGCGCGTGCTCATGCAGGTAACCGGGAAGTCGCCGGGCTATCTCAGCGGCATCGACGAGGCCGTCGCGATCCTCAAGCTGTGCGCCGAGGATTGGCCGAGCCTAACGGTGAGCGCGCTGTACGAGGGCGATGAGTTCGAGGCCTGGGATACGGTGATGACCATCGAGGGGCCTTACGAGTGCTTCGCCCACCTCGAGACCCTCTATCTCGGCGTGCTCGGCCGCCGGACGCGGATCTGCACGAACACGCGCCGGCTCGTCGAGGCGGCGCGACCGAAGCCGGTGCTGTTCTTCGGCGCACGGCAGGACTTCTGGGGTGCGCAGCCCGGTGATGGCTACGCCGCGTATGCCGGCGGCGCGACATCCGTGTCGACCGATGCGCAGGCGTCGCTCTTCGGCGGCTCGGGCATCGGGACGGTTCCACATTCACTCATCGCTGCATACGGTGGCGACACCGTCCGTGCGTCGCAGGCGTTCGCGACGCACGTGCCGGGCGTGGACCTCATCGCGCTCGTCGACTACGAGAACGACTGCGTGCGGACGAGCCTGGAGGTCGCGCGCGCGCTCGAAGGGCGGCTCTGGGGCGTGCGACTCGACACGTCGGAGAATCTCGTCGACAAATCCGTCATTCCACAGATGGGCGCGTTCAAGCCAACGGGCGTGAACCCACCGCTCGTCTGGAACGTGCGCAACGCGCTCGATGCGGAAGGGTTCGGCGAGGTGAAGATCGTCGTCTCGGGCGGGCTCGACGCGGCCCGCGTCCGCGCATTCGAGGACGAGAAGGCACCGGTCGACGTGTACGCGGTGGGGACGTCGATCGTGCACGATGGCCGGTTCGATTTCACCGGCGACATCGTCATGGTCGACGGCGCGCCGCAGTCGAAGGTGGGGCGCGAGCTCAGGGCGAATCCAAAGCTGGATCGCGTGAAGTAGTGGCGAGTGGCGAGTGGCGCGTTGCGAGTACGTTCGTCTTTACTCGCCACTCCTCACTCACAACTCGCCACTCTTATGGCTGGTCTCCGACTCGACGGCGCCGGACAGGCGAAGATGAAGACGCTCGATGATGCCGTGAACGCGTTGCTGCGCGTGAACGGGCTCGTCGAGCAGTACGCGCTACAGATCAAGAACAACCAGCCGGGCTCGACGTTCCTCTCCAACATCAAGCGGCAACTGCCCGCGTTGAGCGAGATGCTCAAAGCCCAATTCGGCATGATCTCCGATCAGATCATGGCGACGAGTCTCAGCTCGAGCCGCGGCGCGAGCGAGCAGATGCGTGTGCGTGCGTTGCGCGAGGGCGTCGCTCAGATCAAGACCGCGCTCGAGATCGCGATCGCGATGGTCAAGGACAAGCACAGCCTCGACGACGAGAAGGAGCGCAAGTAGAGCGCGTAGCGTCGTTCGGCAGCACGCAACACGCGGATCTTTCGTGCTGCGCGCGCGACAGCGGCGCGCGCTGTGCATGTCGAGCGGCGGCTTGATTCAGCCAGAGTCAGCCGGTACTTTGCCGTTGCTCCAGACCAATGCGCCCCGGGCGCGCGACATCACGTCGTGTCGATTGCGGCGCACCGCACGCCGGAAAAAAAAGGACAGCGCAATGCATCATCGATTCCGCCCGCGCCGGCTCGCTCGTGCCGCGCTGACGGTAGCGCTGGCGGCCTCCTCGCTCGTCGTCGCCGCCTGCGGCCAATATCCGAACTCCATCTTTCACTCTCGAACAGATACCAATCGCGACGTCGGATTTCTCTTCGAAATCCTGATCTGGTTCGGATCGATCGTCTTCGTTGTCGTCGAGGCGATCCTCATCTACACTCTCGTGCGTTTCCGGCGGCGTGGCGTGGCCCGCACCCCCGAGCATGTGCACGGCAATACGACGCTCGAGATCACGTGGACGATCATCCCCGCGCTGATTCTCGTTTTCATCGCCATTCCCACGGTCCGCACCATCTTTCGCACGCAGGCGAAGCCGCGGAGCGACGCGTTGCAAGTCGAGGTGATCGGGCACCAGTGGTGGTGGGAGTTCCGCTATCCGCAGTTCACGATGCGGAGCCCCACCGGAAAGCTCGACACCGTCGTCACGGCAAACGAGCTCTATCTGCCGCAGGGCCGCACGGTGAGCTTCACGTTGAAGTCGCAGGACGTGATTCACTCGCTCTCGATGCCCGCGCTATCGGGGAAGCGCGATCTCATCACGACCCACGTGAACTATCTCTGGTTCACGCCGGACTCGGCACAGGAGACCGCATACAACGGCTTTTGCGCCGAGTATTGCGGCGCGTCCCACGCGAACATGCGCTTCCGCACGTTCGTGGTGTCGCCAAGCGATTTTCAGAGCTGGATCGCGCACCAGGAGTCGCCGGCGGCGTTCACCGTCCCAGCGCCCGGGCAGACGGCTGCGAACAACACCGCGGCAGCGCAGGCTCCCGGGGGTGCGCAGCCGCAGGTACCGGCGGGCGCGCAAGTTCAGCCCAATCGCAACCTCAATAACGGGCCGTTGAGCGGACGGGCGACCGGAACGAACGGACCGACGGTTCCGTCCGCGGGTGCGCCTGGAGTCGGCGTTCCGGCGAATGCGGCGCCGGGTACACAGACGGCGGTCGCGCAGGCCGGTTTCATCGGTTTCCCTCGCGAGCGCATGCCCGCGTACACGCTGCCGACGACGCCCGTGCCCGCCGACATCCAGTACAGTGATCCCTTCGGCGATCCGTCGCGTGGCGCGCAGCTCCTTATGCAGGGGAAGGGCGCCTGTCTCGGTTGTCACACCATTCGCGGCAATCCGAGCATGATCGGCCAGATCGGACCGAACCTCACGCACATCGGCAGCCGAACGACGCTCGCCGCCGGTCTCTTCCCGAATGACGCGCGACATCTCGCGCTGTGGATCAAGAACGCGCGCAAGATGAAGCCGGGGGTGTTGATGCCGACGATCGGCGTCAACGAGTACGACCCGCAGTTAGGCACGACGATGAAGGTCGGTCTCACGGATCAACAGATCGCCGATATCGTCGCGTACCTGCAGGCTCTGAAGTAGTCGCAGCACCGCTCTTCCGCACATCGACGAATACTCTGGAGATATAGACGCATGGCAACGACTGCCGCGGTTCCAACCTATTCCGGCACGAGTGAGCACGCCGAGACTGGGCTCTGGAGCTGGCTGACGACCGTCGATCACAAGCGCATCGCCGCGCTCTATCTCGGGACGTCGCTCTTCTGGTTCCTCATCGGAGGCATCGAGGCGACGATCATCCGCGCGCAGCTGGCGTTCCCGAACGGCAAGGTGGTATCGGCGCAGGTGTTCAACGAGCTGTTCACGATGCACGGCACGACGATGATTTTCCTCGTCGTGATGCCGCTGTCCGCCGCGTTTTTCAATCTGCTCATCCCGCTGCAGATCGGCGCCCGCGACGTGGCTTTCCCGCGGCTCAACGCGTTCAGCTACTGGGTCTACCTGTTCGGCTCGATTTTTCTCAACGTTTCATGGTTTATCGGATCCGCTCCTGATGGTGGATGGTTCGGCTACACGCCGCTGACGACGCTCGCGTACTCGAAGAATCTGAACATCGATTTCTGGGTGCTGGGGCTCCAGATCCTCGGCGTGTCGTCGCTGGCAGCGGGCTTCAACTTCATCACGACGATCGTCAACATGCGCGCGCCCGGCATGTACTTCATGCGCATGCCGATCTTCACGTGGATGGCGTTCATCGTGCAGTTCCTGATCGTGCTCGCCTTTCCGGTGATCACGATCGCTCTGATCTTCCTGCAGTTCGACCGGTTTTTCGGCACCAACTTCTACGAGATCGCGCAGGGTGGCGATCCGCTGCTCTGGCAGCACCTCTTCTGGATCTTCGGGCATCCGGAGGTCTACATCCTGATCCTGCCGGCGTTCGGTCTTGTCTCCGAGGTCCTGCCGACGTTCTCGCGAAAGCCGCTGTTCGGGTATCCGGTGATGGTCTATTCCGGAATGCTCATCGCCTTCCTCGGCTTCGGCGTGTGGGCGCACCACATGTTCGCCGTCGGCATGGGGCCGATCGCCGATACGGTGTTCGGTGTTACGACAATGCTCATCGCCATTCCGACCGGCGTGAAGATCTTCAACTGGATCTTCACCATGTGGGGCGGCGTCCTGCGGTTCACGACGGCGATGAAGTTCGCGATCACGCTCGTGGCGCTGTTCACGGTTGGTGGGATCTCCGGCGTGATGCACGCGTCGCCGCCGGCGGACCTGCAGCAGACGGACACGTACTTCATCGTCGCGCACTTCCATTACGTGCTCGTCGCCGGGTCGATGATGGGGTTGTTCGCCGGCGTCTATTACTACTTCCCGAAATTCACCGGGCGTCTGCTCGACGAGACGCTCGGCAACTGGCACTTCTGGCTCTTCTTCATCGGCGTGAACCTCACCTTCTTCCCGATGCACTTCTCGGGACTGTACGGGATGCCGCGCCGCATCTACCGCTATGATGCCGGCCAGGGATGGGAGCTCTTCAACCTTCTCAGCTCTATCGGCGTTGCGTTCCAGGCGGTGGGAACGATCATCGGCTTCTGGAATTTCTGGCGGAGCAGCAAGGTTGGTGCGATCGCCGGTGCCGACCCGTGGGGCGCCCCAACGCTCGAGTGGTCGATCCCGTCGCCGCCGCCNGACTACAATTTCGCGACGATACCCACAGTTACGTCACGCTATCCGCTGTGGGACGTGAAATCGCCAGCGCTCACTGCTGACGTTCCACCTGGAGTCGTGGACCGCGGGCGGGGCCGGACCCCGCCGACGATCCGCATTCCGACGGCGCGCGAGCTCGGCATCCCGATGCCGAATCCCTCGATCAAGCCGCTCTTCGCCGCGCTCTTCATGACGCTGATGTTCGCGTCGCTGATCGCGATCCATAAGGACAAGGTGCAGCTTGCCGTTGCGCTCGTGATCGTCTTCGCCGGCGCGCTCACGGCCTCGCTCTACGCGTGGCTGCTCACACCACTCGAAGACGAGCACTAGTTCAGACTCCGAACTCAAACGATGTCTACTACCGCAGTCGCGCACGCGCACGCAGGCCATCCGCCGACCACTACCGGTCTCGATCACCGCAAGATCGCGATCTGGGCGTTCATCGGCTCGGAGTGCATGCTGTTCGCCTCACTGATCTCGACGTATCTCATCTACAAGGGACGCAGCGTCACGGGGCCCTTTCCCCACGAGTGGTGGTGCCGCGCCACGAAGGCGACGTCGGCCGCCGGTCCGATCGCCGGATGTCCCGCGGGTGAGCTCTTCAAGCCGATCCTCAACATTCCCGTCACGTCGCAGTCGACGTTCGTCCTTCTGATGTCGTCGCTGGCGATGGTGCTCGCGTTGGCAGCCGTCGAGAACAACGACAAGCCCGGCTGGGCGGGACCCGGCTGGGGCGGTCGGCTGCTGGAGTCGTCAAAGCTCTGGCTGCTCACAACGGCAATCCTCGGCGCGGGCTTCCTCTGCTACCAGGCGTACGAATTCACCTCGTTCATACACGAGGGCCTGACGATCAAGACGAACCTCTTCGGCTCGTCGTTCTTCACGCTCACCGGCTTCCACGGCGCGCACGTGACCGCGGGCGTGCTCTGGCTGTTGACGCTGCTCGCCATCGACATCAAGCGTGGCCTCGGCCCACGCGACGCCCTTCTCGTCGACATCTCGGCGCTCTACTGGCACTTTGTCGACGTCGTCTGGATCGCGATCTTCACGCTCGTGTACCTCATCCGCTAGCGGCGACCATCATGGCACACGAACCAGCGCACCACGGCGCCCCCGAGACAGTCGCGTCGGCCGAAGCACACGTCGCCGGCGGCGAGGTGCACGAGCATCCCACGTGGCACACCTACAAGTGGGTCGCGCTCATCCTCACGGTCATCACCATCGTCGAGGTGTGGGTCTACTACATCCCGGCGTTCGTGGCGTCGCGAATCTTCGTTCCGGCACTGCTCACGATGTCGGCGGTGAAGTTCGTGATCGTCGTCATGTTCTACATGCATCTCAAGTACGATCACAAGCTCTTCCGCGCTCTCTTCACCGGCCCACTGATCATCGCGATGACCACGATCATCGCGCTGATGTTCCTCTTCGCGAAGCTCGTCATTCGCACCGGATGATCGCGCCGCTCCACTTTTTCGGTCTGTTGCACACGGGCGCGACGCTGAGTGCGTCGCGCTTTTCCGTCCACGCCAGCACGGTCATCGGCATTCTCGCCCTCGCCGCGCTGTACGGGTGGCGGGTGCGCGTGCATGGACGCGCTGGTGGCACCGCGCTCGGGCGAGCGAAGCCGACGGTGCTTGCCGTCGCGCTGGTCACGCTCTTTCTCTCGTTGAACGGCTGGCTGCACGATCTGAGCGACTCGTATCTCTTCAGTGCTCACATGGTGCAGCATCTTCTGCTCGCGCTCGTCGTCGCGCCGCTGTTGATCATGGCGACGCCCGGTTGGATGCTGCGTCCCGCGCTCGCGTCGAGGCCCGTGTCTGCCGTAGCACGTTGGTTTACGAATCCCCTCCGCGCTTTCGCCATCTTCAATGTCGTGATGTGCGCCTGGCACCTGCCGCCGCTCTACAACCTGGCGATGGCGCACCACAACGTGCACATCGTGCAGCATCTCATGTTTCTCGTCGCGGCCGTGCTGATGTGGTGGCCGATTCTGAGCCCGCTCCCGGAGCTGCCCCGGCTCGCCTACCCGCTGCAGATGCTCTATCTCTTCCTGATGAGCATCCCGATGTCGATCGTCGCCGTCTACATCGCGTACGCCAGCTCAGTGCTCTATCCGGCTTACGCCACCGCGCCACGGATCTGGGGTATCTCACCGATGCAGGACCAGCTGATCGGTGGTCTCATCATGTGGATCCCCGGCGGCCTGTTCTTTTTCACGATCATCTCGGTCATCTTCTTCAGGTGGCAACAGCACGAAGGGGACGAGACGGTCGCGGGTGCGCAGGTCGCCGCGGCGCAATTGCCCGTGTCGCGATAGATCGTCCAAGGAATTGGATGCCCGTGATGGTAGAGATCTCGACCGAAGAGCAGTCGATCGGGGGTGCTAGGCGGCACCATGCCGCCGTGCACCCCCGATCGACTGCTCGTGACTGGCGCCGGGGACCGTCCCTACCTAACACCTAGCACCTAGCACCTAGCACCTAGC
>C688J18823_10002554_pt1 | contig 11372 bp, 9 predicted proteins | sample HopSoiMetagenom1_FD_18823 | JGI IMG/M metagenome (IMG submission 18823) | reverse complement strand
GCCCGAAGGGCGCGGGCGGCGGGTGTGCCATACACGCTCGTCGACGGCGACCAGCCGAGCCTGCTTGTCGGCCTCGTTTCGTGGGCGCGCGTGCTCGGGCTGCCGATCGTCGCGGCGGGAAAGAGCAGCGAATACGACTATGTGCTCGACGTGAAGTCCGGAGCCGTGACCTGGACCGACCGGAAGGTGTCGGCCCCGGGGCTCGCGGCGGCCTGGGATCTCGGAGCCGATGCAACGCGGATGATCGAGCGCCGCGCCCATCTGCTCAAGGATCTTCCGCACCGGACGGCGCCGGATTACTGCGAGATGTGTCTCGTCGCGAACGCCACGGGGCTGACGCCGGACCGGGCGGACTTCCATGCGCCGTTCACGCGCACGACCGAGCTGCCGGACCTCTATATCCCGCGCGAGGAGGGTGGCCTCATCGGCAGGCGGGGCGTGCTCGACGTGTTCAACTGCCTGCGCCGCACCGACGATCCGAGCTTCGCGGGCGGCGTCTTCGTCGTCGTCGAGCTCGCGGACGAGAAGACCGGGCAGCTCTTCGCCGGCAAGGGCATCCCGGTTTCGCGCAACCGCCGCTACGCGCTGATCTACAATCCATCGCATCTTCTTGGCGTCGAGGCGCCGATTTCGATCGTGGCAGCGGCGCGCCTGCGGCATGACGTGCTCGATGAGAGCTATCGCCCGGTCTGCGACCTCGTCGCGAAGGCGCGAACGGATCTTCCCGCCGGGCACGCGATCGAGATCGTCGGCACGCGCCACGCCGTGCCCGGGCTCGAGCCGCTGCTCGTCGACGCCGCGCCGGCACAGGGCGCCAATCCGCTGCCCTATTACATGGCGGTCGGGCGCAAGCTCCGACGGCCGGTGTCGAGGGGCGATTTCATCACCGCGGACGCCGTCGAGCCCGCCTCCGACTCGGTTCTGTGGCGGTTGCGTGCCGAACAGGATGCGCTGTTCTGGAAATCCTGATCGGCGCCGTCGGGCGCCGCTCGCGTTGACAACCCGCACCTTCGCATCCGTACTGCGCGGACAACATCGCCGGATTTTCGATGACCTCCGTTCAAGCGCTCGAAGACCTCAGGACCTCCTACGGACCGCCGACCGCGCTTGCGGCCAAGAAGGACATGGACCGCATCGACGCCCACGCGCGCGCGTTTATCGAGCGCTCGCCCTTCGTGTTGGTGTCGACCGCGCGCGAGGACGGCTGGCCCGAGGCGTCGCCACGCGGCGACGCGCCGGGCTTCGTCGCCGTCGAAGGCGCGCGCCGGCTGCTCTTGCCGGACCGGCCCGGCAACAACCGGCTGCACAGCCTCGGGAACGTTGTCGAGGACGGCCGGATCGGGCTGCTCTTCTTCGTGCCCGGGATCACGCATACGCTCCGCGTCTACGGCCGTGCGAAGCTCGTGATGGACGACGCCGTCCGGGCGCGGTTCTCGGTCCGTGGCATTCCGGCCCGCAGCGTGCTCGATGTCGCGGTCGAGCTCGTCTACTTCCATTGCGGCAAGGCGCTCATCCGCTCAGGCCTGTGGAGTGAGGCGCGCTGGCCGGCGACCGACGGCCTCGCGAGCCTCGGCGCGATCCTCGCCGATCAGATTCCCGGCGTTGAGGTCGCCGACGCCGAAGCCCGCGTCGCCGAGAGCATCCGCGACCGTCTCTACTGACGCTTGCGGGCGCCGCGCCATGTTGTCACCGGCAGGCTGGGCGCATACGTTGCGGCGCTTCGCGGAGCCAGGCGGATTGACGTGATCGGCAAGGGCGAGGGATCGCAGGTGGCGGGACATGGCCGCGTGCTGACGGGCGACCGCCACATGGTCGCGGCCGGGCATTACGCGGCGGCGCACGCCGGCTTTCTCGTCCTCGAAGCGGGCGGCAATGCGATCGACGCCGGCGTCGCGGCCGGGATCGCGCTCGGGGTGCTGCAGAGCGACATCGTCAACGTCGCTGGCGTCGCGCCGATCATGATCCGCCTTGCCGAGAGCGGCGAGGTGGTGACGATCGACGGGCTTGGCGTCTGGCCGGCCGCGGCCTCCGCGGCATTCTTCCGGCGCGAGCACGGCGGCCGCATCCCGGACGGGCTCTTGCGGACGGTCACGCCGGCGGCGCCCGCGGCATGGATCGCCGCGCTCGAGCGCTTCGGCACGATGAGCTTCGGCGAGGTAGCGCGCTTCGCGATCCGCTTCGCCGCGGAGGGATTCCCGGTCCACCCGACGATGGCGGAGTTCGTCGCGAAGAACGTCGCCCAGTACGCGCAGTTCCCACAGAATGCGGCCCTCTACCTGCCGGGCGGGCGTCCGGTTGCGGTCGGCGACCGTTTCGTCCAGCCGGAGCTTGCGGCGACGCTGCAGCACATGGTCGACGAGGAGAAGGCCCACGCCGGCCAGGGGCGCAGCGCCGGGCTCGCGGCGGCGCGAGCCGCCTTCTACGAGGGCGACATCGCGCAAACGATCGCCGCCTATCACCGCGAGCACGGCGGCTGGCTCACCGCCGGCGATCTCGCAGGCTACGAGGTGACCTTCGAGCCGCCGGTGCGCACGACCTATTGCGGCGTCGAGGTCTTCACCTGCGGCCCGTGGTGCACGGGCCCGCTGCTCGGGCAGATCCTGGCGATCCTCGACGGCATCGATATCGGCCGCATGGGCCACAACAGCCCAGGCTATATCCACGTCCTCGCCGAGGCGATGAAGCTCGCCTTCGCCGACCGCGAGGCGTGCTACGGCGACCCGCGTTTCGTCGACGTGCCGCTCGAGCGGCTGCTCTCGGCGGCGTTCGCCGCCGAGCGGCGCCGGCGCATCGACCCGATCCGCGCCGCGCCGCGTATGCCGGAGAGCGGCATTCCGTCGCTCGGCGCAGAGGCAGCCGAGACGCTGCGTAGGCCGGAGCGCGAGCCGGCGCTCTCACCGGACACATCCTACGTGGCCGTCATCGACCGGCACGGCAACGCCTTCTCGGCGACCCCGAGCGACACCTCCTACGATACGCCGATCATCCCCGGGACCGGGCTCTGCCCCTCCTCGCGCGGCTCGCAATCTTTCACCGCGCGCGGGCATCCGAGCGAGGTCATGCCGGGCAAGCGCCCGCGCCTGACGCCGAACCCGGCAATCGCGATCCTTGAGGACGGCTCGGTGATGCCGTTCGGGACGCCCGGCGGCGACGTGCAGACGCAGGCGATGCTGCAGGTCCTGCTCAATCTCTCGGTCTTCGGCATGGACCTGACGAGCGCCGTCGAGGCGCCGCGCTTTGCGACCTACAGCTTCCCGAGCAGCTTCGAGCCGCATGAGGAGCTTCCGGGCCGGCTCATGGTCGAGGCGCGCATCGGCGACGCGACGCTGAAGGCGCTCGAAGGGCTTGGGCACGACGCTCAACCCTGGCCGGAATGGACGAACCAGGCCGGCGCGGTCTGCGCGGTGATGCGCGACCCTGCGACCGGCGTCATCCGTGCCGCCGCCGACCCGCGGCGCTCGACCCATGCGGTCGGCTGGTAGGCGGCTCGCACTCGAGGGAGGGAACGATGAAACGTCGCGACTTGCTCATCGGCTCCGGCGCGCTCGCCGGCGGATCGCTTCTGCCCGCAACGCGCCGTGGAGCGCTTGCGCAAGCGAAGCCGTCCCAGATGGTGATCATGACCTGGGGCGGCCTCTGGGGCGACGCGATGCGCGATGGCGCCGGCAATGCCTTCGAGAAAGAAACCGGGATCAAGATCGTCCAGGACCGCAGCGGCAGCCCGGCCGACCGCATCACCAAGATCAAGGTCAACCTCGCCGATCAGAAGTTCGACCTCGTGCAGCTCCATGACGGGCTCGTTCCCCTCGCGACCGCCAAAGGGGTGCTCGAGCCGCTGAACAGGAGCTCGCCCCGGCTCACGAACCTGAAGGACGTGCCGTCCCGGTTCGTGCAGAGCCATTGGGTGGCGATGATCTATTCGCCGCTCGGCATCATCTACAACACGAAGCTCGTGAAGACGCCGCCGACCTCCTTTTCCGACCTGTGGCGGCCGGAGTTCAAGGGCCAGATCGTGCTGCCCGACATCAGCCACTCGATCGGCCCCTACATCATCCCGATCGGCGCGATCGCCGCCGGCAAGCCGCCGACCGACGCCGAGGCCGGCTTCGAGATGCTGAAGAAGATGGTTGCCCAGCAGCCGACCTGGGCGAAGGACACCGACAGCATCATGAACGCGCTGCGCGGCGAGGATGCGGTGATCGGGCCGCTCTACAAGTCGCAGACCTACACCGTGAAGGGTTGGAAGGTGCCGGCCGAGTGGGTCTATCCCAAGGAGGGCGCGATCCTCTACAGCGCCGGGACCGGCATCGCCAAGGGAACGAAGAACCTCGAATTCGCGGAAGCGTTCCTGAACCTGACGCTCGATCCGAAAATGCAGGGCATCTACGCCGAGAAGTTCAACTATCCGGGCACCAACACGAAAATGGAGGCGCTCCTGCCGCCGGAGCTGCAAGAGCGCGTTCGCTCGACCCCGGAGGAAATGGCCCGCCTCATCGATCTCGACCACGCCACCATGGCGGAGAAGCGCCCCGAGTGGACGGACCGCTGGAACCGCATCGTTGCGGCGGGCTGAACGGGCAGGCGGCAGACGACCCGGGCTGCATCGGCTCTCCTGGTTCGCGAACGGCGACCACCTCGACGTCGCAGTCGTCGCGAACCGCCTCGCCGCCGCCGGCCGGGAGGTCTGGCGCTGCCCCGTGGCGAGCGGCGAAGCGGAGGCCGGAGACTATCTCGTTAAGGTGAGCGGTCGCCTCGCGGAGGCGCTGCGCGGCGCCGGCATCGCGATCGAGCCATGGGCCGGCGCTCGTCCGGCCGATGCCCAGCCGGTCAGGCACGCCCGCATCGCCGTGCTCGCCGGCGAAGCCTCGGCCTATCCCTATTATGCCTATTACGCACTCGCCCTCGCGCGGCTCGGTCATGCCTTCGCAGCGGTCGACGGCACGGCGATCGCGGCGGGCGTGCTCCGTGGCGAGAACATCGCCGTTCTCCCCGGCGGCTTCTCGAACTGGGGGCTCGACGCCAAGGAAGGCAGCACCGGCGCCGACGCCGCCTTCCGCGGCTTTCTCGCCGGCGGCGGCGCTGCGCTCGCGTCCTGCGGCGGCGCCTATTATCTGTCGCGCGGCCGCCCGGCCTGGCTCGGCGTCGCGGATGCGCGGCCGGTCTTCACGCAGGAGTATCTGCGGACCGGCGTCGGCGTCGTCACCTGCGGGCTCGAGCCCGGGCCGCTCCGCCTCGGCCTGCCGCCGACGCTCGAGATCCCATACTTCCACGGGCCCGTCTACGACGAGCTCGGGCCCGGCTGCGCGCCGATTGCCAGCTTTCGCGAGCGTTACGACGATGGGCGGCTGTTCATCGACAATCCGCTCTCGGAGGAGACCTTCACGCGGCACATGCAAGGCCGCGTCGCCGCCCTGCGCGCCTCGGGCCGGCGCGGCGAGGCGGTGCTGTTCTCGGCCCATCCCGAGATGGGCGATCTCTTGCGGAAATACATGGCGCTCGAGAGCTACGTCCCGCGCTACCTGCCGGTCCGCGGCGCGCTCGTCATGCGCGAGACCCTCGACAGCTTCGCGCCGGCCGAATCGCGCAGCTTCCTGATGATCCTCAACGCCGTCGAGGACCTCTTGCGAGGCGCTCGCGCCGGCTCGCCCGACGGGGCGCGCGCGCCCGACGGCGCACGTCCGTCCGACGATCCCTCGGCCGCGATCCGGCGGCTCGGCGAGGGCTGGCGGGCCCGGCGCGCAGCGTTCCGGCCCAGCCCCGGCGGCATCGGCGACCTCGAGCGCGGCCTTCTCGCCGAGTTCGAACGGCGCCTCGACCCGGCGCTGCGCCGGCTTGACGATCGGCTCACGCGCGTCGCGGAATGCGGCCGGGACGGTCCGCGGATCGCGGCGTCCTTCACGGCGATCGCCGGACATGCCTGCGCCGCCTGGACCGATCCGCCGGAACGCCGGCCGGGCGAACTGCTGCTCGAGCTCGAGCTCGCGCTCCTCTTGATCGAGGCGTGGGCGCGTCTCGCCGAAATCCATGCCATCGTGTCGACGCATGACTGAGACCGCCGACCCGCAAGCCGACGTCCGCTTCGAGCGTGTCACCAAGCGCTACGGCGGCGCCGCGGCGGTGAGCGCGCTGACGCTCGCGATCCCGCGCGGGATGTTCTTCTCGCTGCTCGGTCCGTCCGGATGCGGCAAGACCACGACCTTGCGGCTGGTCGCCGGCTTCGAGCAGCCGGACGAGGGCGAGGTCTTCATCCGCAACGAGCGCGTCACGGCGGTGCCGCCGTTCCGGCGCAACTTCGCGATGGTGTTCCAGAACTTCGCGCTGTTCCCGCATTTAGACGTGTTCCAAAACGTCATCTTCGGCTTGAAAATGCTTCGGGTGCCGCGGGCCGAGCGGGCCGCGCAAGCGCGCGACGCGCTCTCGCTCGTGAAGCTCGACGGCTTTGGCGACCGCTATCCGAAGCAGCTCTCGGGCGGGCAGCAGCAGCGCGTCGCGATCGCCCGGGCGATCGTCATGAAGCCGGCGGTGCTGCTCCTCGACGAGCCGCTCGGCGCCCTCGACAAGAACCTCCGCGAGGAGATGCAGGTCGAGCTCCGCTCGCTGCAGCGGCAGCTCGGCATCACGACCGTCTTCGTGACCCACGACCAGGAGGAGGCGCTGACGATGTCGGACCGCATCGCGGTGATGCGGGACGGCGTCATCGAGCAGCTCGGGGCGCCGCGCGAGGTCTACGAGCGCCCGGCGACCGAGTTCGTCGCGACCTTCCTCGGCGCCCGCAACCTGATCGACGCGGTCGTCGCCGGGCGCGACGGCGCGCACAGCCTTGTCGAGGCGGCGTGCGGGCGCTTCGCGGTCGCGGCCGCGGGGCTTAAGCCAGGGCAGCGGCTGCGGCTCGCGGTTCGCCCCGAGCGCGTGCGGGTTTTGTCCGCGGGCAGCCCGGGACTTCCGGCGACGGTGCGCGAGGTGGTCTACCGGGGAGCCGGGCTGCATGTCTTCCTGGAGAGCGGCGGCTTGCCCCTGATCAGCTTCCTCCAGAACGACTCCGGCGCCGCATCCGGCTGGAGCCCCGGCGAGGCCGTGGCGGTGAGTTTCGAGCCCGACAGCGTCGTCGTGCTCGAAGGTCGGCGCGCGTCATGAGGGGCGGCTTCACCCTCGGTCGCCGCGGCGCGGCGCTGGCGCTTCTCGGGCCGCCGCTCGCGCTGTTTGTGGCGTTCTTCGTCGCCCCGCTCGCAAGCCTCTTCTGGGCAAGTCTCCACGGCGCGTCGCAGACCGCGCTCTATGCCGACGAGCTGACGCTTTCGAACTACGCCGCGATCCTCGAGGATCCGTTCTACCACACGATCATCCTGCGGACGTTGGTGACCGGCGCGACGATCGTCGCCGTCACGCTGGTGCTCGGCTACGCGACCGCCTACGTGATCGCACCGCTGGCGCCGCGAACGCGGCTGCTCCTGCTGCTGCTCCTCCTCGTGCCGCTGATGGTCAGCAACGTCATCCGCGCCTATGGCTGGATCGCGATCCTCGGCCGGCAGGGCCTCGTCAACACCGTCCTGCGCGGAACCGGCGTCATCGACCGGCCGCTGCTNATGNTGAACACNTTCGAGGCNGTGGTCGTCGGCCTCATGACCATCCTCNTGCCCTACATGGTGATCTCGATCGCCAACGCGCTCGCCGCCATCGACGTCAATTATCGCGACGCGGCGCANTCGCTNCGGGCGTCGCCGTTNCGCACCTTCGTNCACGTCACCTGGCCGCTGTCGAGCCCCGGCGTCGCCTCGGGCCTCCTGCTCGTCTTCCTTCTGACCCTGAGCGCCTACGTCACGATNACGGTGCTGGGNGGCCCGCGCGCGAAGCTCCTCGTCAGCCTCGTCTTCGATTCGGTCGCCTCGTTCCGGTGGCCGCTCGCGGCGGCGCTGTCGTTCGTGCTCCTGGGGATCGCGCTTGCCTTCTCGGGGCTGATCCTGGCGGTCCTGCGGCCGCAGAAGGTGCAGGGGCGGGGCTGAGCGATGGCGCGCGCGCTTCTCATCGGGCTTGCCGGCCTGACCTACCTGCTCGTGCTCGGGCCGATCCTGATCGTGCTCGTGACCGCCTTCTCGCCGACCGAGTTCTTCGTCTTTCCGCCGCCGTCCTTGAGCCTGCGCTGGTTCCACGCCTTCTTCGACAACGAGAGCCTGCGCGATGCGTTTCTGCGCTCGCTCTGGCTGGCGGCGCTGTCCTGCGCGGTCGCGACGGTCCTCGGCACGATGGCGGCGCTTGCGATCGCGCGGCGGCGCGGATTCGCGTTCACGATCCTGCAGGGCTTGTTCCTGGCGCCGCTGATCTTCCCTGCGATCGTGTTCGGCCTGTCGCTGTTGCTGTTCTTCAAGCTCGTCGGCGGCGTCCCTGAGTTCCCGGGGCTCGTCATCGCGCATGCGATCCTCGGCACGCCGTTCGTCGTGCGCGCCGTGTCGGCGAGCGTGCTCGCCGTCGATCCGGTTCTCGAGGAGGCGAGCCAGAGCCTGCGCGCCGGCCCCTTCCGGACCTTCCTCCTCATCACCATGCCGCTGATCTGGCCCGGCATTGTCGCAGGCGCGCTGTTCGCCTTCATCCTCTCGCTCGGCGAGCTGAACACGGCGCTCTTCCTCACCGGCCCCGGCGTCACCACCCTGCCGATCGAGATCTTCAGCTACCTGCAGTTCCAGGGCGGGCAGCTCGTCATCGCGGCGGCGTCCGCCGTGCAGGTCGGCCTCATCGTCGTGCTGGTCGTCGCGGTCGAGCGCCTCGTCGGCTTGCGCCGCATCGTCCGCTCCCCGTCCTGAAGCGCGAAAACCCGGAGAACAACCATGCCCCTTTCGCCGCAGACCCGCGACAAGCTGAAGACCGTGAGCACCGCGACCATCTGCACCGCGCTCTTCAAGCGCGGCTTCCGCAACCAGTTCATCCAGGACGTCCACCCGCTCAACCCGAACGGCGCGCCGATGGTCGGTGAGGCGTTCACGCTGCGCTACATCCCGGCGCGCGAGGATCTGAACCCGCTCACGGTATTCCAGGATCGTGCCCATCCGCAGCGCAAGGCGGTCGAGGAGTGCCCGCCGGGCGCCGTCTTCGTGATCGACAGCCGCAAGGACCCGCGCGCCGCCTCGGCCGGCTCGATCCTCGTCACGCGGCTGATGATACGCGGCGTCGCTGGCGTCGTGACCGACGGCGGCTTTCGCGATTCGCCCGAGATCGCGCGGCTGGCGATCCCGGCCTATCACAACCGCCCGTCCGCGCCGACGAACCTGACGATTCACCAAGCGCTCGACATCAACGTGCCGATCGCCTGTGGCGACGCGCCGGTGTGGCCGGGCGACGTCGTCGTCGGCGACGGCGAGGGGGTCGTCGTGATCCCGGCGCATCTCGCCGACGAGATCGCGGCCGAGGCGGTCGAGATGACGGCCTTCGAGGACTTCGTCACGGCCGAGGTCGAGAAGGGACGCTCGATCCTCGGCCTCTATCCGGCGACAGAGGAGAAGACGAAGGCCGACTTCGCCGCCTGGCGCAAGGCGAACAAGCGCTGACCGGATCGGCCTGCCCCGGCGCGCGCGCCTGCTCCCCACCCCTTCGTGGCGGGGCGGGATACGGGTCGGAGCTCCCCGGTTTGATGTGATGCGCCGGCGCTGATACCAGCGTGCCGGCCGGCGATGCCGTGCTCCATGCCGCGACCCCATCCGACCGCTCGCCGCAAGCGCGAGGGGAGATCTCGAGTCCGAACGCCCATGGCTGAAGCTGCCGTACAGCCCGCCCGCGATCTCCGCGTCCTGTCGCTCATCGGGCTCGCCCATGGGGCGAGCCACTTCTTCCAGCTGGCGCTGCCGCCGCTGTTCCCGCTGGTGAAGGACGCGCTCGGCGTCAGCTATACCGAGCTCGGCGTCGTCATGGCGGTGTTCTTCACGGTGTCGGGCTTCTCCCAGGTCGCGGCCGGCTTCGTCGTCGACCGCTTCGGCCCGCAGAAGGTCCTGCCGATGGGGATCGCGCTGTTTGGGCTCGCGACGGCCGCAGCGGGCCTCGCGCAGGGGTTCTGGAGCCTCATCCCGTTCGCGATCCTCGCCGGCCTCGGCAACAGCGTCTTCCATCCGGCCGACTACGCCGTGCTCTCCGCCCGCGTGACGCCGAGCCGGATGGCGCGCGCCTACAGCGTCCACTCGGTCATGGGGACGCTCGGCTGGGCCGCCGCCCCGGTGACGATGATTGCGCTCGCCTCGCGCTTCGGCTGGCGCGGGGCGCTGATCGGCGCCGGGCTTGCCGGCATCGCCTTTTCGGCCGTGATCGCGCTCGAGCACCGGCAGCTGCGCGCCGACGTGCACCGGCACGCGCACGCGCCGGCGGGCGATTGGCGCCTCCTGCTGACGGGCCCGATCCTGTCCTGCTTCCTCTACTTCGCCCTGCTTTCGCTCGCCCAGGGGGGGACGCAGAACTTCCTGCCGACGCTGTTGCCGCTGGTGCAGGACGTCTCCTACGTCCTCGCCGCCTCGGCGACGACGATGTACCTGATCGGCAGCGCGGTCGGGAACCTCGCCGGCGGGGTGGTCGCGGATCTGACGCCGAACCACGCCCGCATCGTCGGCGCCGGGCTTGCCGGGGCGGGCGTCATGACGCTGATCCTCGGCTATGTGGCGTTCCCGGCCGCGGTTCTCTTTGCCGCCGTAGCGCTGACCGGCTTCCTCACCGGGGCGACGACGCCGTCGCGCGACATGCTGGTGCGCGCCGCGACCCCGCCGGGCGCCACCGGAAAGGTCTTCGGCTTCGTCTATTCGGGACTCGATCTCGGCTCGGTCCTGGCGCCGCTGATGATCGGCATGCTGCTCGACCATCGCCAGCCGCGCCTCGCCTTCGCCTGCATGGCGGCAGCCCTCGTCGTCACCATCGCGAGCGCCTTCCTGGTCGACCGTCAGCGCGCGCCGGCGGCCGCCGCCCGCGCCGGCTGACCCCGCATGGAAACGAGCGATAAGCTGCCGATCGTCGATGCGCACCAGCATTTCTGGGACCTGTCGCGCAACTACCACCCCTGGCTCTGCGATCCGGAGCCGATCCCGTTCCGCTACGGCGACTATTCGCGCCTCAGGCGCAGCTACATGCCGGCGGACTACCGCCGCGACAGCGCCGGCTTCGACATCGTCAAGACCGTCTATGTCGAGGCCGAGTGGGACCCGAGGACGCCGCTCGCCGAGACGGCTTGGGTCGAGGCGATCGCTGCCGAGCACGGGCTGCCGAGCGCCGTCGTCGCGCAAGCCTGGCTCGACCGCGACGACGCCGCCGAGGTGCTGGGCGGGCAGGCGGCGCGGCCGATCGTGCGCGGCATCCGGCACAAGCCGGCGGCGGCGGCGCGGGCGCAGAACGCCCGCCGCGGCGGTGCC
>C688J18823_10002551_pt1 | contig 11377 bp, 13 predicted proteins | sample HopSoiMetagenom1_FD_18823 | JGI IMG/M metagenome (IMG submission 18823) | reverse complement strand
CTGCTGCTCGCCGACGAGTCGCTCGGCGGTCTCGATCACGGCGAGATGGAGCAGGCGGCCGAGCTGCTCGCCACCATCCGCGGCAAGCGCGGCATCACCATCGTCTGGGTGGAGCACATCATGGGCGTGCTGATGCGCGTGGTGGATCGCTGCGTGGTGCTCGACCACGGCGAGGTGATCGCGCGCGGCAAGCCCGCCGAGGTGGCGCGCGATCCCAAGGTGATCGAGGTCTATCTGGGCACTGACGCGCCCGAGGTACAGGCCGCCGCGCATGCTCGCCGTCAATAAGGTCAGCGCCGGATACGGCGGCTTTCCGGCGCTGTTCGAGGCGACGCTGGAGGTGCGCGCTGGCGAAGCTGTCGGCGTCATCGGCCCGAACGGTGCCGGCAAGACCACGCTCCTGCGCGTCATCTCGAAGCTGATCGAGCCCACCTCGGGCTCGCTCACCTTCGACGGTGCCTCGCTTGCCGGCCGGCCGGCGCATGCCGTCGTCGCGCGCGGCATCGCGCACGTGCCCGAGAACCGCCGGCTATTCCCGCGCCTGACCGCGGAGGAAAACCTGCGCATGGGCGCGTATATCGCGCGCGGCACGTACGCCCAGCGCCTGGAGCAGGTTTACGCGCTCTTCCCACGCCTTAAGGAACGACGCGCGCAACCCGCCGGCACGCTTTCCGGTGGCGAGCAGCAGATGTGCGCCATTGCGCGCGCGCTCATGTCGGGCCCGAAATTGCTGCTGCTCGATGAGCCGTCGGCTGGACTTGCGCCAGTGGTGGTGCAATCGATCTTCGAGCTCGTGCGCCGCATCTGCGCCGAGGGCTACACCGTTCTCATCGTCGAGCAGAACATCCGCCAGGTACTGAAGGTGGTGAACCGCGCCTATCTGCTCGAGGCGGGACGCATCGTGCAGAGCGGCACCGCCGATGAGCTGCGCGCGGCGCCGGACATACAAAAGGCATACCTCGGCCTGTGAGCGAGATCTTCGACATCTTCCTGCTGGAAGCGGTGCTGAACGGCCTGCTGCTCGGCGGCCTGCTCGCGCTGCTGTCGCTCGGGCTCAACCTGGTCTTCGGCGTGATCGACGTCGTCTGGATCTGCTACGCCGAGCTGATCATGTGTGGCATGTATGCCGTCTACTACTTGCACGTGCAATACCACTGGCCGCTCGTGCTGGCGATGCTCGCCGCGATCGGGATCGTCGCGTTACTGGGATGGATGCTGCACCAGTTCGTGATCCGCCCGGTGCTGAACGCCGAGCCGATCAACCAGCTCCTCGTCACCGGCGGAGTGCTTTTCTTCCTGCAGGCGGCGGCGACCCTGGTCTTCGGCATCGAGTTCAAGAACCTCGGCGTGACGCTGCCATCGGTACGCCTGGGCGAGATGTCGTTCTCCGCGGCGCGCCTGGTCGCCTTTGCCTCGGCGCTTGGCGGCGTTGTGGCCCTTTGGCTGTTCCTTAGTAAGACTTACGTGGGGACGGCGATTCGGGCGATCAGTCAGGACCGCGCCATCATGCCGTTGATGGGCGTCGACCCGGCGCGCATCTTCGCGCTCACCTCGGCGCTCGGCGGCGCGCTCGCCGGCCTCGCCGCGTGCTTGCTCGTGCTCCAATACGACATCCATCCGGCCATCGGCCTTTCGTTCGGGCCGATCACCTTCCTTATTTGTGTGCTCGGCGGCCTCGGCAACATGGTGGGCGGCTTCATCGCCGCGTTCATCTTCGCGCAGTTCATCGCCGTGGGCGGCTTCTTTTTCGCGGTGGAGTGGGGCTACGTCATCGCGTTCATCTTCTTCATCGCCGTAATGTTCTGGCGCCCGCGGGGAATCCTAGGTAAATGAATTACCCAATGCACCTCGCCATCCTGGTGCTGCTCTGGGGGTACATCTATACCAGCTGGTCGCTCATGGGCCGCCTCGGGCTCGTGAGCTTCGGACACGGAGCATTCATGGGCATTGGCGCCTATACCGTGGTCATGCTCTGGAATTATTTCGGGCTCACGCCTTGGCTGGGAGCGTTCGCCGCGCTGTTCTTCGCTGCGGTCGTGGCGGTCATCATCGGCTGGCCCTGCTTCCGCTTCAAAATCGTCGGGCACTACTTCGCGCTCGTCACGCTCGCGCTTTCGGAAGTGACGCGGCTCATCATCGTCGCGGCGCGCGACTATACCGGCGGCTCGCTTGGCGCGACGCCGAACGGCGCGCTGGTCGATGGCGCAAGCGCCTCGATCATCGGATTGCAGTTTGCGTCCAAGGTGCCCTGGCTGCTGATCGTAACGGCGTTATGGCTCTTCGGCCTGTGGGTGTGGCGCCAGGTCGATCGCAGCATGGCGCGCCTCGCGCTGCAGGCGATCAGCGAAGAGGAGGAAGCAGCGGCGTCGATCGGCATCCATGTAACGCGCGCGAAGCTCCGCATCACGATTATCTCGGCGCTCATGACCTGCGCCGGCGGCATCCTGTATGCGCAGTACCAGCTCTATGTGAACCCCGACACCGTCTCGGGTCTCGCCATCAGCCTGCAGATGGTGTTCGGCGTCATCGCCGGCGGGATGTTCGTGATGCTCGGACCCACGGTCGGCGCCGCGTTCACGCTGTTGCTGGCCGAGGGATTGCGCCTCGCATTCGGCAATCGCTATCCGGCGCTCGATACCACCATCTACGGCGTGATGCTGGTCCTCTTCATCATCTACATGCCCAAGGGCATCCTTGGCGCCGCGCTCGACGGATGGCAAGCGCTGCGGCGCCGCAGGGCCGTTCCTGCTTAATCTATTTCGTACTTAGTACGAAATTATTTGGTAGCAAATTATTTCTGCAGGTCACGCTCGTCGTTGTCGCGATCGCGCTCGGGCCGAGCGCTCGAGCCGCCGGCGGCGCTGCGCTCCTTCTGTTGGCAGTCGGAGCGAAGGACGCCGGTCAGCTCGCCGCAGCGCTGCAGGCGCTCGCTGCTCATGGCGCCCGTTGGCTCCTTTTTGCTGGGCAGGCCGCCCTGCTCGCCGGGGACGATCGAGCCGCCCTTGATCGCGCCGTCGGCGGGCGCCGCTCCATCGTGGCTCGTGCCCGGCGGCGTCGAGCCACGCGCGCCGTCACCGGTCGTCTGGGCGAGCGCCGCGGTGCAAAAGGAAAGGGCGACAATCAAGGCGTAGGTTTTGCGCATGCGAGCCTCCATTCCTGAAAGACTCCCCGCTGCAAGGCTCGTTCCGCTACCCTCATGGACGGAGGAGACCATGACCAAAATCTGCAGCGCCGCGCTGTTCCTCTGTATCACAGGGCCGACACTCGCCGATCCGCCGACCGGGGTGATGAACATCATGCGCGAGCCGGAGCTCAAGTTCATGCCGAGCAAGGTAGTGCAAGGTGCCTCGCAGGCGGTGATCTGGGGCAATCCGGCAAAGCCGGGCGAGACGTATATCGTACGCAACCGCTTCTCGCCGGGCGCCTTCAGCCCGCCGCACTTTCATCCCGAGACGCGCTACATCACGGTGCTGAAAGGCACCTGGTGGGTCGGCTCCGGCCCGAAGTTCGACAAGGACGCCACCACCCCCGTGCCGGCCGGCAGCGTGGTCGTGCACCACGCGAACCAGATCCATTGGGACGGCGCCAAGGACGAAGAAGTGATCGTGCAGATTTCGGGCGTTGGGCCGAGCGCGACGATCCCGGTGGACGAGTCCGGTAGGCCGAAGCAGTAGAGGCGAACCATTCGTCTGGCTGACGAAGCTTTGTGCAAGCTATGATCGACTCGTGGGCAGCGTACCCGGCACCTTCGAGCTCGCGCGCAACGTAAAGCGCCTCTCACGGCTCGAGCTGCCCGGCGCCGGGCAGGTGACGGTCGAAGGCAGTTACGCCTACGTCGGGCACATCACCAACAAGGAGCGCCTCGGCACGTCGATCCTCGACGTATCGGACCCGCGCAAACCGAAGCTGCTGGCGCAGCTCTCCGTCGACGAACCCGAGTCGCACAGCCACAAGGCGCGCGTCGCCGGCGATCTCATGATCGTCAACGTCGAGCAGAACCTCGGCAAAGCGGGGCGCCATGGCGTCGACAACTCCGCCGCCCAGACCGAATACGCGCACGGCGGCTTCAAGCTCTACGACATTTCCGATCGCACGCGGCCGAAGCTGATCAAGCACCAGCGGACCTGGGGCCGCGGCGTACACCGCTTCGACATGGACAGTCGCTACGCCTACATCTCCACCGAGATGGAAGGCTACGTCGGCAACATCCTGGTGATCTACGACATCCGCAATCCGGCGCGGCCGGAGGAAGTATCGCGCTGGTGGATGTCCGGGCAGCACATCGCCGGCGGCGAAAAGCCGACATGGGTCGGCCGCCGTAACCGCCTGCATCATGCGCTGCGCTTCGGCGACGAGCTCTTTGCCGGCTGCTGGCACGCGGGGGTGCGCATCATCGACGTGAGCGACATGCGCAAGCCGCGCACATTGGGCGAATACAACTATCACCCGCCGTTTCCGGAGCCGACGCATACCTTCATGCCGGTGCCGGAGCGCATCAACGGCCGGCGCATCGCCGTGGCGATCGACGAAGAGGATCACGCGCACAGCGCCGATGAGCTCGAGCGCCGCCGCGGCCGACCGCATGGCTGCCTCTGGGTCTTCGATGTCACCGACCCCGCGCGCATGCGGCCGCTCGCCATTTACGAAGTGAGCGAGCTCGATTCACCGTGGAGCCGCGCGACGCCGGCGCGCTTCGGCGCGCACCAGTTCCAGGAGCACATGGAAGGCACGCTGGTCTACTGCGCCTGGTTCTCGGGCGGGCTGCGTATCGTCGACGTCGCCGATCCCACCGCGCCGCGCGAAGTCGGCTGGTTCATTCCGGAGCCCGCGGCTGGCAAGCCGGCGCCGCAGACCAACGATGTCGACGTCGACAAGCGCGGCCTGGTCTACATCGTCGATCGCTATACCGGCTTCGACGTCCTGGAATTCAATTCCAGCTGAACACTCGCAAAGGGGAGGAAGAATGAAGCACACACTGCTCGCGGCCGCCGCAGTTGCCGTCAGCTCGGCCGCCGGAGCGCAAACGGTGCCGGCGATTCCATTCGACTCGGTGCCCGATCCGCTCACGCTGCCGGCCGATCTTTACTTCGGTGAAGTCACCGGCGTCGCGGTGAATTCGAAGGGTATGGTGTACGTGCTCTCGCGCGGCAACACCAATGGACCGGCGTACGCCGCGGCGGCGACGCAATTGCTCGAGTTCGGCGCCGACGGCAAGTTCATCCGCGAGATCGGCAAGAACCTCTACGCCTGGTCGTTCGGCCACACGGTGCGTATCGATCCCCAGGACAACATCTGGGTGACCGACAAGGGCTCCGACATGGTGGTGAAGTTCAACCCGGCGGGGCGCGTGCTGATGGTATTCGGACGCAAGCAGGAGGCGTCTGATCGCGAGACCGCGCCGCTCGAGCGCCATAAGCCACCGCTGCCGGCGGAGACGGGACGCTTCCGCCAGGTGACCGACGTCGCGTTCGACCCGGCCGGCAACACCTACATCAGCGACGGCTACATCAACTCCCGCGTCGCCAAGGTCGATAAGGACGGGCGCTGGCTCAAGTCCTGGGGTGACCCGGGCAAAAAGCCCGGCGAGTTCAACACGCCGCACAGCATCGCCGCCGATGCGAAGGGCAACATCTACGTCGCCGACCGCGGCAACCGCCGCATCCAGGTGTTCGACGGCGAGGGCAGTTTCCAGCGCGAGATCCGCATCGACGTGCCGTACGAGAAGAGCGCGCAGCCGGCGATCGGCGCCGTCCCCGATCTCGTCAAGCTGGAAGCTTCCGGCGCGCCGCTCACCATGGCGCCCGGCGCCCCGTGGGCGGTCTGCATCACCCCGGGCGCGAACCAGGTGCTCTACGCCTCCGATGCCTATCCGGGTCGCGTGTACAAGCTATCGCTCGATGGCAAAGTCCTCGGCGTCCTCGGAGAATCGGGCAAGCAGCTGAAGCAGTTCGGCTGGATCCACGAGATCGCTTGCCCGAGCGAGAACGTGCTCTACGTCGCCGAGCTGCTCAACTGGCGAGTACAGAAGCTGCAGCTCCGTCCACGATAGGAGGCGTCATGCGCTGCGCCGCTCTTTTCACGCTGCTCGCCATGGGGACCACTTGGGCGCAAGACGCGCCGCGTGCGGTCGGCAAGGATTTGATGGTCAAGGCGCTGCCGGATTTCGCCGGAAGAGAAGGCGTGGTGCGCGCAAACGTCTATCCGCCGGGCGCGTCGAGTCCGCCGCATCGGCACGACGCGCACGTGTTCCTGCATCTCCTCGAAGGCGAGCTGATCGTGCAGGTCNAAGGCGCGCAGCCGGTGACCCTGCGTGCCGGGGATACGTATTACGAAGCGCCGGAAGATATTCACGTCATGTCGCGCAACCCGAGCGACAGCATTCCCGCAAAGGCGCTGATCTTCATGGTGAAGAAGATCGGCGCGCCCGCCACCACCGTGGTCAAGGACTAAGGAGCTCTCATGCGACTCTTCCCACTGCTGCTCGCTCTCTACAGCGTTGGCGCGCTCGCGCAGGCGCTGTCCGGAAAAGTGACCTCCAACGAAGAAGGCGCCATGGAAGGCGTGCTGGTCAGCGCCAAGAAAGCGGGCGGCACGATCACCGTCACGGTGGTGAGCGATGAGCAGGGCCGCTACAGCTTTCCCGCCAAGCGCCTCGCGCCCGGGAAGTACGAGCTGCGCGTGCGTGCCGTCGGCTACGAAATCGACTCGCCAAAAATGGTGACTGTCACCAATAAAGGTACGGCGACCGAGCTAAAGCTCAGGAAGTCGGCCGATGTCGCGGCCCAGCTCTCGAATGGCGAATGGATCACCAGCATGCCGGGTACTGACCGGCANAAAGACCTGCTGCTCAACTGCGTCGGCTGCCACACAGTCGAGCGGATCGCGCGCTCGCGCTACGACGCGGATACCTTCATGAAGGCCGTGCTGCCGCGCATGCAGGGCTACGTGAACCAGAGCATTCCGCAGCATCCGCAGCTGCGCAAAGCGGAGCGCCTGATGGAGGAGCGCGGCGACCAGCGCGTGCAGGTATATCGCTCGACCGCCGAGTACCTGAGTACGGTCAACCTCGCCGAGGCGCCGAGCTGGAGCTATGAGCTGAAGACCTATCCGCGGCCGAAGGGCCGCGCGACGCGCGTCGTCTACACGGAGTACGACCTGCCGCGCGAGACGGTCGAGCCGCACGACGTGATCGTCGACGACAAGGGCATCGCCTGGTATTCGAGCTTTGGCGAGCAGTATCTCGGCCGGCTCGATCCGAAGACCGGCCGCGTGCGCGAGTTTGCGATTCCGCAGGCGAAGCCGGGCTTCCCGACCGGCCTCCTCGGCCTGCGCGCCGATCGCGAAGGCAACCTGTGGCTCGGCAACATGTACCAGGCGCAGATCCTCAAGTTCGACCGCAAGACGCAGAAGTTCACGATCTGGCACCTGCCGCCCGAGCAGAACATCGACGCGGCGCAGGTGAACATGGTGAGCCCGCAGTCGGCGCACGTCGACGGCAAGGTCTGGACGCAGAACAACGGCTTCGCCGGCGTGCACCGGCTCGACATCGCCAGCGGCAAGATCGAGACCTGGGAGCCATTCAAGGACGCGCCGAAAGGCGAGCCGCATAATATCTACGACGTCGTTCCCGACTCGCAGAACAACGCCTGGTTCACCGACTTCCGGCGCAAGCACATCGGCCGCATCGATGCCAAGACCGGCGAAGTGAAGCTCTTCGAGATCCCGGCCGAGAAAGCGGTGCTCGCGCCGCGGCGCGGCCAGATGGACGCGCAGGACCGCTTCTGGTTCGCCGAGTATCGGGGTGACAAGATCGGCATGCTCGACACCAAGACCGGCGAGTTTAAGCAGTGGGAAGTCGCGCCGAAATGGTCCTCGCCGTACGACGTGGCGTTCGACCGCAATGGCGACGCCTGGACCGGTTCCATGGTCACAGACCAGGTGACCCGCCTAAACACCCGCACCGGCGAGGCGGTGGCCTATCTGCTGCCGCGGCGGACCAACATCCGGCGAGTCCATGTCGACAACTCGACCAAGCCGGTGACCTTCTGGGTCGGCTCGAACCACGGCGCCTCGGTGGTCAAGGTAGAGCCGTTGGATTAAAACGTTGTACGCTGGAATTTACAGGGGAGGGAGAAATGACAAGAGCCATGTTTACGCTGTGCCTGCTTGCATTGCTCGCCGCGTGCGCCGCGCCGGCGCAGCAGGGAGAAGCGGCCGCGGGGCAACAGGCGGCGCAAACGGTCGCCAGGGATTACGACTCTGAGTCCATCACCGGTAGTCATCTGAAACGGCGCGGCGGGGTCGCCGCGATGGATGGGCAGACCCTAAGCCGCGATGCCGTGGAAGACTGGCAGCGCCAGCGAACCGGTGTGAAGCCGCCGGGCGCGGCAAACTGATCAGCTTGCCGCTGCGGTCGAGGAGCAGAGTGCGGCCGGTGTAATCCGCTCGAACCATCGCGCCCCGGTGGTCAAGGTCGACCTGTTCGAGTGAAATGGGCTAGAACTTCCGCTGGACCCTACCGGAGTAGAAGCAAATGAAAACAGGCATGCTCGCGCTTTGGCTCGTTCCATTGCTCGCCGCGTGCGCTGCGGCGGTGCCGCAGGCAGATCCGGCGCCGCAGGGGCAGCCGGCACCGCAGGCACAGCAGTTAGAACCGGTCGTCGTCCACGATTACGCCCTCGACTCCATCACCGGTAGCCACCTGAAGCGGCGCCGCGGCATCTCTGCGATGAACGGGCAGACGTTAACCCCCGCGGCGCTGGAAGACTGGCAGCGCCTGCGACCTAACCCGAAGGGCGCGGGCGGCGGGTAGGCTAAAGCTTTTCCCTGAGCAGCGCCGCGATGCGGTCGGGCTTGGTGCCGGGCGGCAAGAAGGCGACGTACTTGCCGCTGCGGTCGAGGAGGAATGTGAAGGCGGTGTGGTCCACCGAGTAGCCGCCTTTGCCGTCGACGACTTTCTCGTAGTACACCTTGTAGCTGCGCGCGATCCGCAGCGTTTCGGCTTCGCTGCCGCGCAGAGCGATGAACCTTGGATGGAACGCCGCTGCGTACTCGCGCAGCACCGGCGGCGTGTCGCGCGCNGGGTCGAGCGTGACGAANAGCGGCTGNACGTCNTTCGCGCGCTCGCCGAGNAGCCGNAGTGCGCCGCCGATNGCNGCGAGATCNGTCGGGCAGACGTCNGGGCACTGCGCGNAGCCAAAGTAGAGCAGCACGAGTCGGCCGCGGAACTCGTCNAGCGAGCGCACGCGCCCGTTCGCGTCGGGCAGCGAGAACGGTTCACCGACCGGTACGCGTCCCGACATCAACTCGCCCATGAGCTTCGCCGCGTCGTCGCGCCGAGACTGCTGTGCTTGTGCGCTGAGCGCGGCGACCAGCGCCGCGGCGAGCGCTAGGCGCCGAATGTGAACTCCGTTCCGGTCGTCGAGGGCAAGTACTGCTCCGGCATCATGGCGCGCAGCGCCTCGGACATGCCCGGCCCGCTGCAGTGGAGCGGGATGATGACGTCCGGCGCGAGCTTCTGCAGCTCGGCGACCGTCTGGCGCACATAGTCGTCCGGCGCCGGGAAGAGATGGAATCCGCCCAGCACGGCATGCACTTTCTTCACGCCGGAAACATCGATCGCCTGCTGCACGCTGTTGACGATGCCGGCATGGCCGCACGAGGAGATCACCACCAGCCCGCGATCCTTGACGTTGAAGCAGGTCGCGTGCTCGTTCACATGCTGGTCCTGCACGAACTCGCCTTTCGCCTTGGCGTCCTCCGTCGCCATGTCGCAGCCCAGACCATTGGCGTCCTTGCGATACGAGACCATCGTGTTGGGTAGCATGCGCTCGAATGAGCGGCGGGCGATGGTGCCGGTGGTGAAGGCATGGCCGAGGATCACGGTCGGCTGGTCGCACTTCACGATCGTCACCTTCAAGGCCTCGAGCTCGCGCCGATCGAGCACGCCCCAGTCGCTGAAGTGGCCGGGCGCGCCGCTCCCGGTCTTGCGGTTGCAGAAGTTGTCTTCGCCGCCGACGTAGAGCGTGAGATCGGCGGGCAGCCGGCTGCGATTCGCCTTTAGGTAATCGACCAGGCCGCCGAAATGGTCGAAGTGGCCGTGGCTGAGAATCAGCGCCTNGGCCTTCGCCGGATCGACGCCGATGACTTCCAAATTGCCAAGATAGGTCTCGGGCGTGTAGCCGTAGTCGAGGAGCAGATTGCGAGTGTCGCCGCCCAAGCGGGATTCGAGCGCCAGCGCAAGGCCCCATTCGTTGTGCAGCACCTTGCGATAGTTGGCGCTCGACATGAAAGGCGAGCGGCGCACGCGCACCAGCTTCGACGCGGGCGCGCGCGGCGTGTCGTAGCTCGAATCGACCAGCACGCGGACGGCGACCGAGTCGACGGTCGGCACGCTGATCGATTTCGATTGCGGCACGGCGACGCGCGGCAGCGCGCCGAGGCCGACGAGTGCAGTGGATGCAAGGACGAAACGGCGGCGGCTGTTCATGGATCCTCCCCTGGATGGCGATGCGGTGCCGAAGGATACCTCGCGCGGGTCATTCGGCCTTGGCGCCCGAATCGCGCACGATCTTGGTCCACTTCGGAATCTCGGCGGCGATGTAGGCGGCGAATTCCTGCGGCGTGCCGCCGGCGACTTCGACCCCGAGCAGGTCCAGCCGCTTTCTCAGCTCCGGATCGCGCAGCGCAGCGTTGATGTCCCGGTTCAGCCGCTCGACGATCGGCGCCGGCGTGCCGGCGGGCACGACGACGCCGTGCCACGTGGTCGACTCGAAGCCCGGCACGCCCGCTTCCGCGACGGTCGGCAGGTCGGGCAGGCTCGCCGAGCGCTGCGCGGTGGTGACGGCGAGCGCGCGCAAACGGCCCGCTTTCACATAGGGAATCGCAGAGGCGGTGGTCGCAAACATCACTTGGCACTGGCCGGCGATGACGTCGGTGAGTGCGGGCTGCGCGCCTTTGTAGGGCACGTGCACCATGTCGACGCCGGTCATTGCCTTGAAGAGCTCGCCGGAAAGATGCGATGCGACGCCGGCACCGGTCGAAGCGTAGTTGAGCTTGCCCGGATGCTGCTTCGCGTAGGCGATGAGCTCGCCGACCGAGTGCGCCGGGACGGACGGATGCACGACCAGCATGTTGGGCTGGATGCCGACCAGCGCGACCGGCGCGAAGTCCTTCACCGGGTCGAACGGCAGGTGGCTGTAGAGCGCCGCGTTGGTGGCGAGGATGCTGTTGTTGCCCAAGAGCCAAGTGTTGCCGTCGGGGGCGCTCCTCGCGACGACTTCCGCGGCGAGGTTGCCGCCGGCGCCCGGACGGTTCTCCACCACGACCGGCTGGCCGCGCGTCTCGCCGAGCTTGGCGGCGAGGGCGCGGGCCAGGA
>C688J18823_10002550_pt1 | contig 11380 bp, 9 predicted proteins | sample HopSoiMetagenom1_FD_18823 | JGI IMG/M metagenome (IMG submission 18823) | reverse complement strand
CTGTGCGGGTTCCCACTGGAAGCGAAAGTGCCGCTGCAGTTCGAACACCGTATCTTCGGTGAATCCTGGTGCGTCAGCCATGTGCCTCTTCGCCGATGCCGTAGTTTATTTGCATGGCGTCAAGCATGCTCCACAGGACGTCGAGCTTGAACTGCAGGATGCCCAACGCGCGTTGCTGCTCCGCCCGGGTTTTAAAGTAGTCGAGCGTGACCTGCAATCCATGTTCCACGTCGCGACGGGCCTCGGACAGGCGTTTACGGAAGTAAGCATAGCCCTCCGGTTCGATCCAAGGATAGTGCTGTGGCCAATTGTCGAGACGTTTCTGGTGGATTTCCGGTGCAAATAGTTCGGTCAGCGAAGAGCAGGCCGCTTCTTGCCACGGGGCGCGTCGTGCGAAGTTGACGTACGCGTCGACGGCGAAGCGCACGCCGGGCAAGACGTATTGAAGTGAAGTGACATCTTCCCGCTTCAGGCCGCACGCCTCGGCTAGCCGCAGCCAAGCCTCGATTCCGCCTTCCTGACCCTCTATTCCATCATGATCGATGATGCGCAGGATCCATTTGCGGCGCTGCTCCCGGTCCGGCATGTTGGCCAGAATGGCGGCGTCCTTGATTGGAATGCTGATCTGATAGTAAAACCGGTTATACACCCACCCCTGCACTTGTTCCTTGGTGCACTTGCCGCTGTTCATGGCAATGTGGAACGGATGATAGATGTGGTAGCGCTTGCCCTTGGCGCGCAATTCAGCTTCGAATTCGGGCTTGGTCCATGGCAAATTGTCAGCGGCACCCATATACGTCTCCCGTCAAAGCGTCAAATCCATGCCGTCGTATGCGACTTCGATGCCGGCGGCGGTTAACTGTCTGCGCTCGGCCGAGTCTTCGTCCAGTATGGGATTGGTGTTATTAATGTGGATTAATATTTTGCGCGATGCTTTCAATGGCTTCAGTACGTCCATCATGCCGCCTGTGCCCGACTGGGGCAAATGGCCGATATCACGAGCATGCTTCCTGGACAGGCCCAGCTGGATCATTTCGTCATCTGTCCAGAAGGTGCCATCGACCATAACGACATCAGCCTCGTTTAGAAAGGGCTTCAGATGCGCCTCGATCTCTCCGAGGCCAGGCGCATAAAACAGCACTGCACCAGACCGGGGATCCGTTACGCGCATGCCGATGTTGTCTCCTGCAAGCGGCTTGTCGCGATGCGGCGAATAAGGGGGCGCATTGCTCTTCGATGCTACTGCCGTGAAAACCAGGCCCTCGGCGCCAATTATTTCAAATGTGCTGCCTTGCCTGATGGGAATCTCATGCCAGTTGACGCCGCAATAATGCTCGAGGATTTTGAAAAGCGGATTTCCGGTACTTAGATCATCGCGGACCATGTCCGTGCAATAGATCTCCAATGGACGCCCTTCGCGCAACATCAACAAACCGGTGGTATGGTCGATTTGCGCATCCATCAGCACGATAGACCGTATCGCCGTATCGCGTATAGCACGTGCGGGTTGCAGCTCCGCGAAACTTTTGTATTGCGTCAACAGGTCCGGCGAAGCATTGAACAAAATCCAGTTAGTGCCATCTCCGCTGATTGCAATCGACGATTGCGTCCTCGCAGTCGCGCGCACCGTGGCCTTTCGAACCCCGTCACAATTCCTGCAATTGCAGTTCCATTGCGGGAATCCCCCTCCCGCGGCTGCACCCAGAACTCTTACTCGTATTGCCATCTGATGGGCTATCGCTTAAACGGTTACCGGGCCAGAAAAGACAAAAGCCCCGTGATGGGGCCTTTGTCCAAGCCCAGCGCTGTTGAATTAGCGGTTGGCGATGTACATCGTGACTTCAAAGCCGAAACGCATTTCGGTGTACTCAGGCTTGCTCCACATATTTTTCTCCAGAAGGTTAGATTGACATTGTTGCTCGAATCATTGAACCCGGAATCCCGCAACTGTCTGCCGGGAGAGCCCAACGAGTCCCAAGCATTTTCCGGAATGTTTACCCTCATCACCCTAGAAAAATCACCAAATGGACATCATGATTTTCATTAGTTTGACCGGCAAACTTTACTTGTCTCAATGCGTTGCACTAACCTTAATCGATGGCTGATGCGACCTTTGACAGAGGATTTTATTTTCCATCGGGAACCGATTGGTACCGCGAGCGCCCCTTCAAAGTGGCCTTTGCGGTATCGGTGTTCATTCATGCTGTTCTGATTGCCGCTTTGCCTGGACTGCACGCCGTGCCGGCCGATTCTCCACCGGTACTGCAAGTCGAAATCGCGTTAGCGCCCGAGATTCCCCTTACCGAACAGGCGCCGGCCGTTCCACGCAGAGAGGTGGAGCCGAAACCCAAGGCCGAAGTCCAACCGCGTCGCCCGGAACCGCCGCGCGAGCCGCCTGTACAGAGGGCACAGCCCGAACGCCCGGTTGCTCCTAGCGCCGATATTGTTGAAGCGCCTCGCCCCGAAGTTAGTCCCGAGTTTGTGCGGCCGAAAGTCGAACCGCCACCCGTGCCGGTTGAGCAAGCAAAGCCCGAACCGAAAATGGAGCGGCCGCCTGCGCCGGTCGAACAAGCAAAGCCGGAACCCAAAATCGAGCCCCCGCCTGCGCCGATCGCTCGAATTGAGCCGCCGCCCCGGCCTGTAGTTGAGCGCGCACCGGACCCGGTCCCGGATTCCAAGAGCAATAATGTTCCGGATGCCAAACCGGTGCCTCGTGAACCTGCCGTCGTGGCGCCTCAGAGGAAGCCTCCGGACGCTAGTCTGGAACGCGCCTCGACCGACCTTTACAGACAGCTGATCTCAGCGCAGATCCGGAAGTATCAGGACTATCCGCCCATCGCCAAACGCAGGCACTGGGAGGGGACAACCGTTGTGGAGTTGCGATTCACTGCAGAAGGCAAGGTGGCGGACGTCTCCGTGATCGGAAAAAGTGGATATGAAGTCCTGGATGAAGCAGCTGTGAAGATGGTCCGCAGCGCAGCGCCATTGCCAACCCCTCCTGAGGGCTTGCGCATCGTACTTGTCCCCATTAAGTTCAGGCTTGATTCCTGAACATTCGGCGGGACAGGCCATGGCCGTAGAACAGAATGAGGCCATCGCCGATGTTTTGTATCCTCCGCTAGCGCCTTATCGCACCGGCCTCCTCGATGTGGGAAGCGGGCATCGGGTATATTTTGAAGAAAGTGGCAATCCGGACGGTTTTCCAGTGCTTTTTGTTCACGGCGGACCTGGCAGCCAGACGCGTTCTGCGCACCGCAGATTCTTTGATCCCGATTTTTTTCGTATCGTCCTGTTCGATCAGCGTGGTTGCGGCCAAAGCACACCGCAGGCCCTGTTAGCCGACAATACAACGGCCCATCTGGTTGCTGATATGGAACGACTCCGCTGCCATCTGAATATCGGTCGCTGGTTGCTGTTTGGAGGATCCTGGGGAAGTACGCTAAGCCTTCTGTACGCCATCACGTATCCCAAGCCCGTAGCGGGACTAGTGCTGCGCGGTGTATTTCTCGGTAGCGCTGCGGAAGTGGAGTGGTTTCTCTACGGCGTACGGCATTTTGTGCCTGAGGCCTGGGCCGAGTTCACAAAAGAGGTGACCGACGGCGTCGTGGCACACTATCAGCGCTTGGTGCACGCTGCGCAGCCGGAACTTGCTATGGCCGCCGCGCAACATTGGTCTGCCTACGAAACCCGAGTCATGGAACCGGAAACTACAGGTGCCTCTGCAAGCCGTTCCCCTTCCCGCGATAATCTGGCAGCGGTTCAGGTCCATTTGCATTTTCTCTCGAGGCAGTTTTTTCTGAAACCGAACGAATTGGCAGACAATCTTTGGCGCGTGAAAGATATGGCTGTCATCATTGTGCAGGGAAGGATGGATCTGGTATGCCCGCCCATGACGGCCGTCGCTGTCGCCCGCGGCATCCCTCGATCGGAGCTGCGCATGGTCGGGAACGGCTCACACTCAGCGTTCCAGCGTGAGATGGCCATTGCGCTGTGCACGGCGACGCGGGACATGAAGACACGGTTCGGGTAAACGCGAGTGCGTACCCTAAGCCTTCGTTTCCGGATTAATCTGGTCATCACGCTCGTGGTCGTGGCATTTACGCTTGCGACGGGAAACTTGTTGATCGAGGAAACCAGGCGTTCCATCCGTGAAGAAATGGAGGCCGGAACAAGAATCACCGCGCAACTGCTGGAAACAGTGATCTCCAATTCCCGTCTGAATTTGCAACAAGAAATACACAATCAGGCGCTGTTGTCGTTTCTGCAACGAGTGGGCCGGGTAAGGGCAAATGAGATCAGGCTCTATGATGAAAGCGAGCGGCTCATCTATACGTCCCCGCCTCCAATTTATAAGCGTGGGCGCTGGGCTCCCGAATGGTTCTCCCGGCTGGTAAGTCCAAGGTTGAGCGATTACCGGCTCAATCTGCCAAGCGGCAGCGTGGTTATTACCCCGGATGCTTCGCGTGCGGTCCTTGATGCATGGGACGACCTGAAACAGTTTTTCTGGCTGGTAATGGCCTTTTTCGTTCTCGTTAACGTTGTCGTGTTCTGGCTGTTGGGGCATTCGTTGCGTCCGATCGGCAAAATTCTGGGCGGACTATCGTTAATGGAAAAGGGACGTTTCGAAACCCGATTGCCGGTCTTTGGCTCGCCAGAGTTTGATTCCATCGGCCACGTCTTCAACCGTATGGCGCAAACGCTGGAAGAGAGCCTTGCCGAAAACAGGCGCCTGGCGCTGGTGACCAGGCAGTCCAGTGATGCCATCATCATCCACGACCTGGAGGGACGAATTTCCTTTTGGAATCCTGCCGCTGAGCGAATGTTTGGCTACCACATGGATGAAATTGCGGGCCGATCGGCGACACTGTTGACTCCGCCGGAACGGCGTGACGAGATCCAGGAAAACCTGAATACCGTTAAGCGACGAGAATTGATTGAACTGCTAGAGACACAGCGCTTGACCAAGGACGGGCGCGTCGTTGACGTTGCGCTATCCGCCGCTCCGCTTATTGATCCAGCCAGCGATCAGGTCATTGGCGAGATCTGCAGCATGCGTGACATCACCGAACACAAGCTCGTTCAGCTCGCCGAACGCGAATTACAGCAGAATCGACAGCTGACGCGGGCAATACAGAGCCGCCTGGAGGAGGAGCGTCGAAGTATTGCGCGGGAATTGCACGATGAACTTGGGCAATGTGTTACGGCGATCAAGACCATTGGAACGGCGATAGCGAATCGCACAAAGGACAGCAAGCCGGACACTCATGCAAACGCGCTAACGATCGTATCAGTTGCCTCGCACATTTATGATGTGGTGCACGGCATAATCCGGCAGCTTCGGCCGACCGCCTTGGACCACTTGGGATTAAGTGAAACCTTGCGGGATACGGTTTCAGCGTGGCGCGAACGGCATCCGGAAATAACCTGTGATCTGCGTTTGGAAGGCAAGCTGGACGGAATGGGAGAAACGCTCAATATCACCGTGTATCGGATCGTTCAGGAGTGCCTTACTAATGTGGCTCGGCATGCCGCAGCATCCCAGGCCGCCATCACAGTAAGGCGAACGGGGGACGAAGAGACTGATATGGTGACGGTCACGGTGAGCGACAATGGCAAAGGATTTGGCGAACAGCCATACCGGGATGCCATGCGGTTCGGGCTTATTGGCATGCGGGAACGCGTTCAGGCGCTGCATGGCGAATTTCGAATCGATAGCACGTCGGGTCAAGGCGCGACCGTAACGGTAGTAATCCCCGTGTTTGCAACGGCTGGCGCGCCGCAGGAGTGATGTGGTGGAAGGCAGATCGATCGGAAACATCAGTGTGATGCTTGTCGATGACCATGCGGTGGTACGCATGGGTTTTCGATTGCTACTGGAAGGTTCAGCGGATATCAAGGTGGTCGCTGAGTCGGATAGCGGTGAAGATGCTTGCCGCAAATTTCCCGAAGTAAAACCGGACGTAGTCGTGATGGACATATCCATGCCGGGTATTGGCGGCCTGGAAGCGATCGATCGAATTCTGGCGAGATATCCGGGCGCTCGTATTCTGGTTCTGTCCGCGCACGAGGATGCCATGCATGCCAGAAGAGTGCTAAAAGCGGGAGCCGCTGGCTACCTCACCAAGCGCAGCGCGGCTGAAGCGTTGATCCAGGCGATCAGGCAGGTGCATCAAGGAAAAACATTCCTGGAGCCTGAGATCGCGCAACAACTGGCCATGCAGCAACTCAATGGCGAGCGCAATCCGCTCGATATGCTAAGCGAAAAGGAATTCAAGGTTTTTCTTGCGCTGGCCAAGGGCCAGTCAGTCGCCGATATCGCCGACGTGATGTCGCTTAGCCCGCGCACTATTGGCACTCACTTGTACAACATAAAGCAGAAGCTCGGGGCCTCCAATTCGGCCGAGCTAGCCATTATTGCGATCCGCGCCGGCCTTATAAACCCATGAATATAAAGGTACGTCTGTATCTAGGATCGCTTGGCTAATGAAAATCATTAGTCCTGTTTCAGTGTTTTACGCTGGGGCCGGAGCGTGACTTGGATCAGAATTGCGCCATGGTCGTGAAATGAACGGCCTCGATGCGCGATCCGAAATCTAACTTCAAGAGGAGCTTTTGCCATGTGGACGAAACCGGAATACACCGAAATGCGTTTTGGCTTTGAAGTAACGATGTACGTGTTCAATCGCTAATCGCACAGCGAGACCAACAAAGGGCTGCTTTCGAGCAGCCCTTTTTGTTTGTGGACCAGGTGAAGAAAAAAAGCTCGACACAAGAATCAGCTTGCGCGGGATATAAAAAATGGCTCGATGAGGCATCATGAAATTCAAGCCGTCGGCACGTGCCCCCGCCATGGGTAACCCATACCCGCTTACAAATTTCCTACCAGAGAGATCATGATGAACAAAACCGCTTTGCTATTGGCGACCACCGCGATGACCATGGTCACCTTCACTGTTATCGCCGCGCCGTTTGCATATGTTCCGAACGAAGAGAGCGGGACCATTTCGGTCATCGATGTTGGTACAGACGAGGTCGTCAAGGAAATCCGCGCGGGCGACAAGCCCCGCGGTTTGGCTGTCTCCAAAGACGGAAAAAAATTGTACGTCAGCGACCAGCCGCATAATTCGCTTGTTGTTATCGACTTGGACAAGCTGGAGCCGGTCGACAGCATTTTTCTGGGCGAATCCCCCGAAGGCGTTGGTATCTCTCCAGACGGAAAATGGGTTGTTGCTGCAGTAGAAGTCAGTAACGCCATTGCTTTCATCAATACCGAGACCAACAAGAAGGAATTTTTGGTCAAAGTCAAAGGTGAAAATCCGGAACATGCAGTGTTCAGTCCGGATGGCAAATGGGTTTTCTCGAGCGCGGAAGAAGCTCACCAAATCGACGTGATTGACGTGCAACAGCGAAAGCAGGTCAATCAGATCGAAGTTGGCAAACGCCCGCGCGGCATAGCGTTCCTGCCAAACGGCAAGGTCGCTTATACGGCATCAGAATTCGTGAGTACCGTTTACGCGATTGACGTCAACAAGCAAAAGGTTTTGGCGGTCATTCCCGGCGGACAATTTTCGAACGGCGTAACAGCGCATCCTGACGGTTCGCGCGTGTTTGTCTCCAACGGCAAGGATGGAACCGTTTCGGTGATAGACACGAGTACAAATAAGATCACGACCACTATCCCAGTCGGCAAGCGTCCCTGGAACATGGCGATTACCTCGGACGGTGGGAAGCTCTACGTGGCAAACGGGCGTTCGGATTCGGTATCGGTCATCGATACCGCAACGAACACCAAGATAAAGGATATTCCCGTTGGCAAAAGGCCCTGGGGGGTTGTGATCCGTTAAGCAATCCGTAAGATCATGGCTTGAACAAACAAGCGAGTTACCGCCAAAACGTCGGGGAGGGCACTTGAATATTTCTAATACCGAGAGCGCACGCTATACCACGGCAGCTATTGTTTTCCATTGGGTCATTGCAATATTGGCGCTGACGATGATTGTCATCGGCATCTTCATGACTGATATTCCCAAGGGCAATCCCGATCGCGCGTTTTATTTCAATCTGCATAAATCAATCGGCGTTACGACTGCAGTCCTGGTATTGCTGCGGTTATGGTGGCGCATGAGAAATCCGCCTCCCATGCTGCCAACGTCAATGCCGAATTGGGAAATTAATGCGGCTAGAATCAATCATGCGTTATTGTATCTTTGTCTCATTGTGATGCCGCTGTCAGGATTTGCCGCAACGCAATTTACGAAATACGGAGTCAATTACTTCGGGCTCTTTAAAATTCCGCCAATGGGATGGGAAAGCAAACCAATCTATGACTTCCTGCAGGGCATCCACGGTGTGACGGCTGTTCTTTTTATTGCCGTGATCGCTGTCCATGTACTGGCGGCATTCAAGCATTTGCTGGTTGATCGCGACAAGGTATTCCAGCGTATCTTGCCCGGAGGGTCGCGCTCGTGATGTCTAGCAAACTTGCAGAGAATGCTTAAGCCAAAGCCTGGCTAGCCGCCAAACGGGAATGGTCACTTGCTGTGGTCCCAAACTTCGATAGTCTGGTACAGCAGGTCGAGCGGTCTTAAATTGAATTTGATGACGCGCAATTGAGCTTACTAGTCGGCAGCCGGAAGCTCGGCGAAGAAACTGGCACCGCCGCCCGGCGCTGTTTCGTACCCAACGGTGCCGCCCATGCGCTCCACAAGTGCCTTGCAGATGGCGAGCCCAAGGCCGGTGCTGCCCTTGTCTTGCTCCGCTTGCTCGAAGCGTCCGAACAATCTCGGCTTGAACTCCTCCGGCACGCCGGGGCCCTGGTCGGAGACGCTAAGGACCACGCGGCCCTCTGCACCTGAACGCGCGCCAAGCCGGATCTCGCCCCCCGGCGGAGAGAATTTCGCGGCGTTCGAAATGAAATTCGCAACAACCTGCAGCAGGCGCTTTCGGTCCGCCTTTACGCGCAGTCCGGCGGACGCCTCGACGCGCAGCCGCGCTTGATAGCGCTCCGCATACGACGCGTTCAGCGAAGCGGCCTCGTGGAGCAGTGATGCCATCTCAACGGGCTCGAGTTCGAGGCGCACGCGGCCCGACTGCGCGCCTTCGAGGTTCAGTATGTCCTCGATAAGCTGAGTGAGCCGTTCGCCGTTTGCGCAGGCCATGTCGACGAAGCGGCGGGCATCGGGCGGAAGCTCGCCGGCCGAGCCTTCCCTGAGAAGTTCGAGCGAGGCGACGATGCCCGTGAGCGGCGTGCGCAGCTCGTGGCTCACTGCGGCGACGAAGGTGTCCTTCATCTCGGCGAGCTTCCGGCGCGAGCTGATGTCACCGTTCGTGCCAGTCACGCGCACGGGCCGGCCCGAGGCGTCGCGCTCGTTGACCTCCGCGGCGCTCTCGATCCAGATCCAGTCGCCGGAATGATTGCGCACGCGATGCTCCGTCCTGTAAGCAGGGATCTCGCCCTCGAGCAGCCAGCGCAGGCGCTCACGCAGTCCAGGCAAGTCGTCCGGGTGAACGAGATGCTCCAGGTCGGCGATCGAGGTAGCGGTCTCGACCGGCTCGCGGCCGAGGATAGTGTTCCACCGGGGCCCGAGGCGTACGCGGCCGCTCGGTACATCCCAGTCGAACATCGCAAGTTCCGAACTCTCCAGCGCAAGGGCGAGCCTTTGCTCCTGCTCGTGCAGCGCGCGCTGCGTTTCGTCCCGGGCGCTGACGTCGCGCGCGATGCCGAGGATGTAATCGCCTTCCGGACGCCGGATGAGCGTTGTCGATACGTCCACCGGGAAGACGCTTGCGTCCTTGCGGATCAGCATCGCAGAGTACACCGGCGCCAGAGTCGGCCCATTCTTCAGGCGTTCGTACCGAAGCGCGAGCCGCGCTGCGTCCCGATCAGCGAAGATCATATCGGGCGGCTGGCCGACAAGCTCCTCGCGCCGATAACCGAGATTGCGGCACGCCCCGTCGTTCGCGTAGACGATGACCCCCTTGCCGGCATCGACCATGACAATGGTGTCCGGGTGCGCATCGACGGCGGCGCGAAACAACTCTTCCATGCTAGTTCTTCCTCTGCCAGGTCGCGACCCGTGTCATCGTGCCCCAGCGCGCTGAGGCGCCGGTCGCCCATTGCCACAGGCCTTGCAATCGCCACAGCACGGTGAGCTGCCGGTAGCCCAGGTTCTCGAGGAGCGCCACGGCAATGAGTGAAGCGAGCTCACCCGGGCGCTTGTACATGTGCAGCGACATCTCTTCGAGGACGAGCGCAGTCATCGATACCAGCATGCCGGTTGAGATCGCGAGCAGCATGAACGTCCAGAACGCCTCGGCTGCGACGAATCCGGACAAGAATCCCGCGGCCATGAAGACGTAGCCGGCCGCCTCGAGAAACGGCGCGGCCCACTCGAAAGCGATCATGTACGGCAGTGCGAGCCAGCCAGGCGCGCCGCCGCGCGGATGAAAGATGAGCCCGCGGTGCATCCAGAGTGTCTCGCTCAGCCCGCGTTGCCAGCGCGTGCGCTGGCTGCGCAGCATGCGGAACGACTCGGGTGCCTCGGTCCAGCAGACCGGATCGGGCAGGAAAGCGATGGCGTACGGGCGCCGCTCGATCCGGTGCAAGCGGTGCAGTCGCATGATGAGCTCCATATCCTCGCCGAGAGTATCGACGTTGAAACCGCCCGCGCTGACAACGGCTTCCCGGCGGAACAGACCAAAGGCGCCGGATACGATTGGCACGGCGTTGACCGCAGCCCAGCCGAGGCGGCCGAAGAGGAAGGCGCGCAGATATTCCATGACCTGGAAAAGCGGAAGCATGCTCGTCGGTAGTCCCACCGCGTGCAGGAAACCGTCGCGCACCTCGCAACCGTTCGCGATGCGCACCGTGCCGCCCACCGCGACGACATCCGGTTCGTGCAGGAACGGCGCGGCCGCGCGACGCAGGCTCGAGCGCTCGAGGATGGTATCCGCGTCCACCACGCACACGAGGGGATAACGCGCGGCATTGATGCCGGCGTTCACCGCGTCCGCCTTGCGGCCGCCGTTCTCCTTATCGATCACGCGCAAGTTGGGAAAGTGCGCGGAGCGGTACACACCGCGCACCGGCTTGCATGCCAACCGCTGACGGTAGGCCTCAGGAAAAGGCGCGAGAGCGAATTCGCGCGATAGCGCTTCGAGGGTCGCGTCGCCCGAGCCATCGTTGATGACAATGACCTCGAGCTCTGGATATTCGAGCTGGAGCATGGAGCGCACCGACGCACAGATGGTCGCCTCTTCGTTGTAAGCCGGCACCAGCAGCGAGACCGGTGGCTCGTACGGTGAATAGGCGCGCGGCAGCAGGCCGAGGAGCCGCTCCCCCAGGCGCTTGCGAAGCTCTAGCGCCGCGAGCATGTTTAGC
>C688J18823_10002549_pt1 | contig 11382 bp, 10 predicted proteins | sample HopSoiMetagenom1_FD_18823 | JGI IMG/M metagenome (IMG submission 18823) | reverse complement strand
AGACGTGACTGCGGTCGGGCGCGACCTGCGGCACCGCGACATCCTCGATCTGGTTGATGCCGGCATCGTAGACTTTCGCGGCGTTCTGTCGCGCTTCCGTCCACTGGGCAAGGTGCGGCAGTTTCGCCGACAGGATCGCCGCCTGCATTCCGTCGAGCCGGCTGTTGATGCCCTCGATATGATGCTGGTGCTTCACCAGCCCGCCGTGACGCGCCAGCATGGTCATGTGTTCGGCAAGCTGCGCGTCATTGGTTACGACGGCACCGGCATCGCCCATCGCGCCGAGATTCTTGCCCGGATAGAACGAATAGGTCGCGGCCGCGCCGAAGGTACCGACCTGCTGGCCTTTATAGCGGGCCAGATGCGCCTGCGCGCAATCCTCGATCACCCATAGCTTGTGCTTGTTCGCGATCGCCATGATCGCGTCCATGTCGGCCGGCTGTCCGTACAGATGCACGGGAATGATCCCGACCGTGCGTGGCGTGATCGCGGCCTCGATCGCCGCCGGATCGATCGTGAAGGTGGCGCCATCGGTATCGCAGAACACCACGGTAGCGCCGGCATGCGTAATCATCGCCGACGTGCTGATCCAGGAATGCGCCGTGGTGATCACCTCGTCGCCCGGCTTGACCTTCAACGCGGCCATCGCGAGATACAGCGCATCGGTGCCGTTGGCACAGGAGACGCAATGCTTGACGTCCACGGCCGCGGCAAAATCCCGTTCGAAGGCGTCGACGTAGGATCCGCGAATGAAAGCGTTGTCGCGGATGACGGAGGCAATCGCGGCGTCGATCTCGCTTTTGATGGACTGATACTGCAGTTGCAGATCCGCAAAGGGCACTGGCATCGGATCGTCTTTCCTACTTGTCCGCCAACAGCCGGCGCGCCGGATTGCCGGCATAAGTCCCTGGCGTCGCGATGTCCCTGGTTACCACCGCGCCCGCGCCGATCACGACATCGTCGACGATCCTGACCGGCATGATCGTGGCGTTGGAGCCGATCGAGACGCGGTTGCCGATCACGGTCTCGCGCCACAATTCCCTGTTGCCGCGAGCCGGGCCGCCGGTCGAGAACGTATCATTCACGAACATCACGCCATGGCCGACAAAGCAGTCTTCGCCGATGGTGACCAGTTCGCAGATGAAGGCGTGGGATTGCACCCGCGTGCGCGCGCCGATCACGACACCTTTCTGGATTTCGGTGAACGGCCCGACAAAGCAGTCGTCGCCGATCTTGCAGCCGTAGAGATTACACGGCTCGACGATCTTAACGTGCGCGCCGAACTCGACATCGCGAACGCCGGACTGATGTATCTCCGGCCGGTTCACGACACGACACCGAGCCGGCCCAGCCGCGGCGCGAAATGGAGCGACACCTCGTCGCCGGTCTCGATCGATTCGTAGAGCGCGGAAATCAGTTCCAGGCTCTTGCGCCCTTCGAGGCCGTCGACCAGCGCCGAGCGCTGGTTCACCAGGCAGTCGATCACGTGCTGGTAGTAGGCCTGATGGCCGAAGCCGTAAACGTTGGGCGGATTGACGGAAAATTTCTCGATCACGTCCTTGTCGGACGGAAGCTCTTCGACAAAGCGCCAGTGCCGGATCTGGTTGACGGCGAAGCCCGCGATCTCGACCGTTCCCTTCTCGCCGAGAATCGAAAGCGAGCCCTCGAGGTCGGTCGGGCGCGCAGCCGTCGTCGCCTCGATGATCCCGAGCGCGCCGTTGCGGAATTTCAGGGTTGCCACCGCCGTGTCCTCGGCTTCGATCTTTGCCAGCGCCGTGACGGCACGGGCATGAACGCTGACGACGTCGCCGAAGAACCATTCCAGCATGTCGACGTGGTGGCTGGCCTGGTTGGAGAGCACGCCGCCGTCATAGGCCCAGGTGCCTCGCCAGGCATCCTGATCGTAATAGGCCTGGTCGCGGCACCACCGGACGCGGACGGTACCGAGAATCAGGCGGCCAAAGCGGCCGGCCTCCAACGCCCCGCGCGCCTTCACCACCGGAACGTTGAAGCGATTCTGCTTGACGACGAACAGCTTGACGCCGGCCTCGTCGCAGGCGCGGATCATGTCGTCGGCGTCCTGCAGCCGCAGCGCCATCGGCTTCTCGACGATGGCATGCTTTCCGGCCTTCGCGCAGGCGATGACATGGGCGGGATGCATGCCGCTCGGCGTCAGCACCGCCACCGCGTCGATATCCTGCCTGGCGAGGAAGTCGTCGATGTCATAGAGGGCAGGCACCCCGAACTTCGACGCGATCGCGTCGGCACGGTTGCGAACGGTGTCACAAACGGCAACGAGCCTGGCTCCGTCGATATGATTGCCGCCCAGAAGTTCCGAGTGGCGTTTGGCGATACGCCCGCATCCGAGCAGGCCGAATCTGATCATGGGGAGCCTTGTTCCATTAGCCGTCAGAATCGACGTTAGCCGCCTGATTGACCGCAGCCAACCCTTCAAGGCGGCCTGGCCCCAAAAGACTCCCGCCGGAGTCGCTGGATTTTCATCCATCCCAAACCGTTGACAATAACCTCGGAAGACTGCAACGACGCTGAAGCCCCCCAATTGCGGGATTTCAACCCTCGACGGGGCTAGACGGCTCAGCGGGATTCCCGCTCCGAAACACAGCCCGATGAGCAGGGTATCCCCTGCTCACGCGGGAAAGAACCGCTTTTCGAGGAGTTCCGCCACCCTCGGTTGCCGCTATCCGATTCGCTGGCCTATATTGGCGCTTGGCGTCGGCCGAGTTCACACGTAATTTTTCAGGTTAGATGCAACAGGAAATTCAGCGGCGAAAAGGCACCCCCGGGCCGATGAATTCACGCCCCGTACCTGCTTGCGACGGTGCCGGGGCGCAGTCGAGCGCCGGGTCGGACCTGCAGGGCCGCCGCGACGGCAAGAAAACCAGGGTGCTCGTAACCGGCGCCGACGGGTTCGTCGGGCGTCATCTGGTTCCGTATCTTGTCACGCAGGGATACAGCGTGGTCGCGGCATCGAGAGCGATAACCGCCTTCGACAATCCGGACGTGACCGCCGTTCCGCTTTCGGATCTGTCGCGGATGTTCGACTGGCAACCCCTGCTGGACCAGTGCGACGCCGTCGTTCATCTTGCAGGCATTGCCCACAAATACGCCGCCGACGATTTTTATGATCGCGTCAACCATCGCGCGACGTCGGCGCTGGCACGGGCGATATCGCGCGGCGCGACAAAGCATCTGGTGTTCATTTCCTCGATCGCCGCCCAGTCCGGCTCTTATGCGGATCATGACCTCACCGAGGATGATTTTCCGACACCGAACAATGCGTATGGACGGTCAAAATTTGCCGCTGAGCAGGCGATACGCGCGGCCGGCATCTCGTTTACGATCTTGCGTCCCGTCGTGATTTACGGCGAAGGCGAGAAAGGAAACTTCGCGACCGTCCACCGGATTTCGCGCCTGCCGATTCCGCTTCCCTTCGCGGCACTGTCCGCGCAGCGATCCGTGCTGTCGATCGAGAATTTCAACTCGGCCGTCGCGACCGCGCTGAGCAATCCCCGCGCGCAGGGAGAAACGTTTATCGTGTCCGACCCGGCGCCGGTCACAGTCGCAGATCTCATCGCGCGTTACCGCGGCAGCCAAGGCAGACCACCCTGGCTGCTGCCGGTGCCCCAAAGCTGGATCAAGGTAACGCTGCAGGCCGCCGGCCAAGGTGCGGTTTGGGAGCGGATAGGCCAACCGCTCGTGGCGCCTCCGAGGAAGCTGCTAGCCATCGGATGGAAGCCGGCCTGAACGACCAGCGACGGGCACACCGGCCTCAAAACCGGACGCTGCCCTCCAGGCATAAAACTCGCTGCAGGCTCCTGCAGAGGCAGGTCGTTCCATCACCCTGCAAGGTCGGGTCGGCCGAAATCCACCCTATTGGAGCCTTGCACGATCTGCCCCCCTGCCGTATCTAACGACCGGAAAATAGAGGGGTTTCCGGGCTGAATCCGGAACCGGTCGCCGCTTTGGACCTGCCAAATTGCCAGACAACAGCCACCTTACGATCGCCGAAAGCGACACGATCGAGCAGGCATTCCAGCGGCTCAATGCCAACATGCTCGGAATCCTGTTTGCGCGTGATGCCGGGGGGCGCGTGATCGGCGCCGTCACGGACGGCGACATCCGCCGTCGGTTGCTGACGGGAATGTCGATCCAGGGCGAGGTGGCGAGTTGCATTAACCGCGACTTTGTGTGGGCGCGCGCCGGTGCGCCCCGCGAACAGATCCTCAAGCTGCTCGACCAGCGGGTTCATGTCGTCCCGATCCTCGACGCCGACGGCCGTCTGGTGGACGTGTTCAGCCGCGATCTGTTCAATCTCGGCCAGGAGAGCGAAGTATTTGCCCGCGCCCGCTCGCCGGTCCGCATCAGTTTCTCCGGCGGCGGCACCGACCTCACGCATTACTTCGTCGACAATGACGGCGGCTCCGTCATCAACGCGACCATTGCGCTGTACGCGCATGCGACGCTGCGCCGGCGAAACGACAACCGGATCCGAATCTACTCGCACGATTTTCGCTGCACGGTCGAAGCCGAAAATCTCGCGAGCCTCGGCAGCGAAGGCGAACTGGCGCTGATCAAATCGGTGGTCCGCCTGATCCAGCCGGCCTACGGCTTCGATCTCGACGTCTCGGCCGATTTTCCCGTCGGCTCCGGGCTCGGCGGCTCGGCGGTGGTATCGTCCGCCATCATCGGCTGCTTCAACGAGTTTCGCTCCGACCGTTGGGACCGTCACGAGATCGCGGAAATGGCCTTCCAGGCCGAGCGGCTGATGCTCAACATTCCCGGCGGCTGGCAGGACCAGTACGCCACCGTGTTCGGCGGCTTCAATCACATGGAATTTTCGTCGGAGCAGAACACCATCGTTCCGCTTCGCCTCGAGCCAAATATCATAGCCGAGCTCGAGGAAAGCCTGGTGCTTTGCTATACTGGATCCAACCACGATTCCGGTTCGATCCACCGCGACCAGAAGCAGCAGCACGAGACCAGCGACGCCGTCGCGGCTGCAGCCAAGCAAAAGGAAGTGACACGCGAGATCCGGCATCATCTGCTGCGCGGCCAGCTTCTCGAATGCGGCCGCCTGATCGACGAGGCATGGCACGCCAAGCGCCGCCTCAGCCCGCTGATCAGTTCGGCCGAACTCGACGCAATCTACGATCTTGCGAAAGCCAATGGTGCGGTCGGCGGCAAGCTGCTCGGCGCTGGCGGCGGCGGCTATTTCATTTTCTTCGTCCGCCCGTTTCACCGCTATCCGCTGATTGCAGCGCTGGAGCATAAAGGCCTGTCCTGCTCCCGCATCGCGTTCGAGGAAAATGGCCTGCGGACCTGGAAATCGCGGATCAAGTCCTAATTGCTCACGGGCCGGATATGGTGATGCAAAACAAGAGCGATCGTTCGATCGCGGTCGATGTTCCGGCTGGAGAGGCTGGACGGATATCACGCGATATCTGTCCTCTCTGCAGATCTTCCGTGCGAACCCCGTTTAAAACGGTCACACGCCTCGGGTCGCACCACGAGATCGTCAAATGCTCGGGTTGCGGCTTCGTATACGCTGCAACGGCGCGATTTGATACCGCCGATCACGGCGAGATATCCACGCTCTATTGGCGCTTTCGTAGCCGCCACAATCAAATCCGGCGCCTGATCCATCAGCACCTGAAGCCCGGCTCACGTATCGTGGAGATCGGATGTGGCCGCGGAGAGCTCGGTTATATCATGAAAGACGATCCATACACCTATGTCGGCTATGAGCCCGCAGACGGGCTGTCGAAATTCGGTCAGGAGCACGGCGTCAATATTGTCCACGACTTTTTCAAGAGCGAAACGGCGGGCGCCACCGACGCCATCGTCATCGACAATGTGCTCGAGCATGTTCTCGATCCCCAGGGCCTGTTGTCCGATGCCGTATCGACCCTTCGCGATGGCGGGCTGGCCATCGTCATCGTTCCAAATCGCGACGACCTTCGGCAGATCGTACCGAGCTGGCGGGATTCCCGTCACTGGATTCCACCTGACCACATCAACTATTTCGCAATGAGCGACGTGAAGCGGATGTTTGCCAACTGCAAACTCGGCGTGAAGCCGTTTGCCTTCCATGCGTTGACCATGGCAGATTACTGGTATTTCCCTCGTGCAATGCTGGAAATTGCGAACATCTCTCTGCTTGGGCACAATGTCTACGCGATAAAGCGTCAAGCGTTTCAAAAGGAAGGCGCATCGGCGCAATGAACGCATCCTCAGGGAAAAACAATCCGAAACGATCGTTGAAGATCGCCGACCGTCTGGTCGGCAATGATCATCCATGTTTCGTCATTGCGGAAGTCGGCAACAACCATAATGGCGATTTCGATCGCGCCATCGCGCTGGTCGATGCCGCGGTCGCAGCCGGCGCGGATTGCGCCAAATTCCAGATGCGCAAGCTGGACGAGGTCTATCGCGCCTCAAGCCTTTCCGGCAAAGACGACGACCTCGCCGTCGAATACACTCTCGACCTGCTGCGCCGCTTCGAGCTGACCACCGAGCAACAGCGCCGCGTCGCGGCCTATTGCGCCTCGAAGAACATACAATACCTCTGCACGCCCTGGGATGCGTCAAGCGTCGCGACGCTGGAGACGTTCGGGGTTCAGGCCTACAAGGTCGCCTCCGCCGACCTGACCAACCTGCCCTTGCTGGCGAAACTGGCCGCGACCGGCAAGACGCTGATCGTTTCGACCGGCATGAGCACATCGGATGAGATTCGCGCCGCGGCGGAATTCCTCGACGACCGCACGGCGCAATACGTGCTGCTGCATTGCCAAAGCACCTACCCCGCGGCGCTTCACAACATCCACCTGCGCTTCATGGAAACGCTGCGGGAGATCCACCCCTTCGTCGGTTATTCCGGTCACGAGCGCGGAATCGCGGTTTCGATCGGCGCGGTCGCACTGGGCGCGATTCTGATCGAACGCCACATCACGCTCGATCGCGAGATGGAAGGCCCGGATCACGCGGCGAGCCTCGAGCCGGAAGAATTCAAGGCGCTGGTGTCGGGCATTCGCGAAGTGGAAGCCGCGCGCGGCGAGAAGCTCGCGGAACGTGCGCTGAGCCAGGGCGAGCTGATCAACCGCGAGAACCTCGCCAAGAGCCTGGTGGCCGCCCGCGACATCCCGTCCGGCACTGTCGTCGCCGAGGGCGACGTCGCCGTCAAAAGCCCGGGCCAGGGCCTGTCGCCGCTCAAAATGCCGGCCCTGATCGGCCGGCGCCTCAACCGCGCGATGGCGCGAGACGACTACTTCTTTCAGAGCGACCTCGCCGACGGCGCCACCACCGCGCGCCGCTATCGTTTCGACCGGCCCTGGGGCGTGCCGGTCCGCTATCACGATACGCAGCGCTTTCTGGAAATCTGCCAGCCCGACATCATCGAATTCCACCTCAGCTACAGCGACATGGAGCGCGATCCGGCCGCCTACCTGTCCGGCACGTACGATCTCGGCTTCGTGGTGCACGCGCCCGAACTGTTCGCCGGCAGCAAGCTGATGGATCTGGCGACTTCAGATGAAGCACTGCGCCGCTATTCGCTGGGACAGACCCAGGCCGTCATCGACATCACGCGGGGCTTGAAGAAGTTCTTTCCGAAGACCAGCCGTCCACCGATCGTCGCCAATATCGGCGGCTTTACCATGGATGAGCCGCTGTCTGCGGAACGGAAGGCGGAGTGCTATCGCATCTTCGCCGCCAGTCTCGCCGAACTCGATCTCGACAGCGTCGAACTGATCCCGCAGACCATGGCGCCGTTCCCGTGGCATTTCGGCGGGCAGCGTCACCAGAACATCTTCATTTTTCCGGACGAGTCGGCCGCGTTCTGCGCCAGGCATGATTTGCGGATGTGCGTCGACATCTCGCACACCAAGCTTGCCGCCAATCATTTCGGCTTCGATTTCGCCGAGGGCCTCGCGCAGCTCGGCCCGCATACCGCTCATCTCCACTTTGGCGACGCCAAGGGTCTCGACGGCGAAGGCCTGCAGATAGGCGAAGGCGAAATCGACTTCGACCAGATCGGCGGCATCCTGCGCAAGCACGCCCCCGGCGCCTCGTTCATTCCCGAGATATGGCAGGGCCACAAGAACATGGGTGAAGGATTCTGGACGGCGCTCGAGCGCCTTGAGGGCCGCATATGACGAAGGTTGCGCCCGCGCGAACGCTGGCCGTCATCGCCGCGCGCGGCGGCTCCAAGGGAATTCCGCACAAGAACCTGATCGATCTGTGCGGCAAGCCGCTGATTGCCTGGACCGTCATGCAGGCCGCCGCCGCGGAAGGCGTCGACGCCGTCGCGGTTTCTTCCGACAGCGACCAGATCCTGGCCGCCGCGGAGGCCGCCGGCGCGGTTGGCGTCCGGCGCCCGGAAGACATCTCCGGCGATCTGGCGTCGTCGGAGTCGGCCTGGCTGCACGCGCTGGAGCATCTCGATGGCAAGCTTGGCCCGTTCGGGCGCGTCGTCGCGCTGCAGGCAACGTCGCCGATCCGGGAATCCAGCGATATCGAGCAGGCGCTCGCGACCTTCGAGCGGGAAGAACTCGATAGCCTGCTCTCGGTTTGCGAGGTCGAGGATTACTTCAACTGGCGCATCGGCGCCGATGGGCCGGAACCGATCAACTACGATTTCCGAAATCGGCGGATGCGGCAGCAGATCGAAAAGCGCTATTTGGAGAACGGCTCGTTCTACGTTCTAATTCCCTCGCTGCTGCGCGAGCAGAACAACCGCCTCGGCGGCAAGATCGGAATGCACCTGATGGAGCGCCACAAGATGTTCCAGATCGATCGCCCGGAAGACATCAAGCTTTGTGCGGCTATCATGCGCAGCTACGGCTATGCATAATCCCGCAGCCTTTTCGCTGGAAGGCAAGACCGCCGTCGTCACCGGCGCTTCGCGCGGCATTGGCGCGGCCATCGCGCAGGGCCTTCAGACGAGCGGCGCAAAAGTGTTCGGCCTCAGCCGCAGCGGCACGGCCCCTGCCCATGTCACGGGGATCAAATGCGATCTGGCCGATGATTCCACCATCCAATCCGTATTCGACAATCTCGCGAAAACCGGAGAACGGCTCGACGTGCTGGTCAACGCGGCGGGCGTCAGCCTTCCCGCTTCCGCGACGAAGAGCGAACTCCAGCGATTTCGCGACACACTGGCGGTCGACCTCAGCGGCATCTACGCGACGATCCTTGCCGCCTATCCGCTGCTGAAGAAAGCGGGCGGCGGCTCGATCATCAACGTCACCAGCATCAACTCGGTGCGCGGCTTTCCCGGAAACCCGGGCTATGTCGCGGCCAAGGCGGGCCTTGCCGGCCTCACCCGGGCGCTGGCCGCGGACTACGCGCGCGATGGTGTCCGCGTCAACGCGCTCGCGCCCGGCTATGTCGCAACCGAGATGACTGCTACGAGTTTCGCCGACCCGGCGATGCATGAGGACCGCCGCCGCCACACCATGCTCGGCCGCTGGGGCAATCCGGACGATCTGGCCGGCGCCGCCGTCTTTCTCGCGTCATCCGCCTCGGCCTATGTGACCGGACAGGAATTGTTCGTCGACGGTGGCTGGACCACAAAGGGCCTCGCGATCAGCGAAGGCAACAGGCCGTGACGACATCGCAACGAATCGGTTTCATGCAGGGACGGCTTTCGGCCATGGTCGACGGCAAGATCCAGGCGTTCCCGTGGAACGAATGGCGTGAGGAATTTCCCCGCGCCAGCGCGCTCGGCCTGACCCGGATCGAATGGACCATCGACCAGGACAGGTTGCGCGAAAACCCGCTCAACACCGCAGCCGGTCAACAGGAAATCCTCGAACTGTCGCGCCGCCACGCGCTCAGGCCCGCAAGCCTGACCGGCGACTGTTTTATGCAAGCGCCGTTCTGGAAGACCGAGGGCGAGACCCAGAAATCGCTGGTCGACGATCTCGATCTGGTGCTCGCCTCCTGCAGCATCCTCGGCATTGAATTCGTCGTCATGCCGCTGGTCGACAACGGCCGGATCGAGAGCACGGCGCAGGCGGAGACCTTGCTGCGCGTTCTGCTCGATCGCGCGGCCTCGCTGTCGAAGCAAGGCGTCAAGATCGTGTTCGAATCCGACCTGCCGCCAGCACCGCTGGCGCAGTTCATCGACAAATTCCCGCGCGAAGTGTTCGGCATCAATTACGACAGCGGCAACAGCGCCGCGCTCGGCTATGATTCAGCGGAAGAGATTGCGGCCTATGCCCCGCGCATTCTCAATGTGCATGTGAAGGACCGGCTGCTTGGCGGCACCACCGTGCCGCTCGGAACGGGCGCGGCGGATCTCGCCAAGACCATCCGCCTCATCGAGCCGTCCGGCTATCGCGGACAGTACATATTGCAAACGGCGCGCGCCACCGACGGCGATCACGCCGGCGCGCTGGCACGATATCGTGACATGACCGTGCGCTGGATCGAGGACGCAAAGCGATGAAACTCGAAATCGAGGGCCGGATCGCATTGGTGGTCGGCGCGAGCCGAGGCATCGGCTTTGCGATTGCCGACACGCTTGCCGCCGAGGGCGCCAAGGTCGCGATGGCGGCGCGCGGCCTCGACGGCCTCAAATCGGCTGCGGACAGGATCGGCCGCGGCGCCTCATGCCATGCCGCCGACGTCACCAATCCCGCCGCCGCGCTTTCGCTGGTGAATGAGGTCGAAAAGCAGTGGGGCACAATCGACATTCTTGTCTGCAACGTCGGGAGCGGCGCTTCCGTGCCGCCGGGCAAGGAAACCGCGGCCGAGTGGTCGCGGGTGATGGACATCAACCTGTTCGCCGCCACCAACATGATCGAAGCTGCGCGACCGCTGATGGACCGCGGCAAGGGCGATCGCGCGATCGTCTGCGTGTCGTCGATCTGCGGGCTCGCCGCGCTCGGCGCGCCGGTGACCTATTCGGCGGCGAAGGCAGCGTTGAATGCGACCGTGCGCGGCCTCGCCCGGCCGTTGGCGCTCGAAGGCATCCGTATCAACGCTGTTGCACCGGGCAACATCCTCGCTGCTGACGGTACGTGGGCACGCAAGATCGCCGAGAATAAAGCCGCCGTGGACGAGATGCTCGCTCGCGAGGTGCCGATGCGCCGACTTGGCAGACCTGACGAGGTCGCGGACATCGTCGCCTTCCTCGCCTCCCCCCGCGCGGCGTTCATCACGGGCACCGTGATCGTGGCCGACGGCGGACAATTGCGTGCTTGAACAGGAGCGTCCCATGACCGCCCCCTCCGCTCGATACGATCTCACGGGGCGCACCGCGCTCGTCACCGGCGCCGGAGGTTTGCTCGGACGTCAGCATGTCGCCGCCCTGGTCGATGCCGGCGCGCGCGTGGTGGTCAGCGACATCGGACAGGCGCA
>C688J18823_10002547_pt1 | contig 11384 bp, 11 predicted proteins | sample HopSoiMetagenom1_FD_18823 | JGI IMG/M metagenome (IMG submission 18823) | reverse complement strand
CGCCCGAGCCGGCGATGACGAAGCTCGGAGCGGCGTCGTCTTCCGCGACCGTGAACGAGAAGGCGTAGAGCGACGGCTCCGCCGGCGGGTCGAGCGCCGGACAGACGTTCGAGCGCGCGACCGGGTTGTCGCCCTCGCGGAAGATGCCCCAGCGCTCGAGCGTCACGACGTAGATCTGGTTGAAGGCGCGAAAGCCGTCCTCGCTGAAGGGCGCGGGCGAGCGCAGCTCGCAGGCGCAGAACGCGATCGGCGGCCGCCCGGCTTCCGCCATCAGCCGCTCGGCGCGGCGGAAGCCCTCGGCGAGCGGCACCGGATCGCGAAAGTGCAGCCGCCGGATGGCGTGGCCCGGCATCGCCGCGACGCCGCCGGAATACTGGAACACCGCCGGGATGTAGCGGTACCCACCCGCCGCGAAATCAGCCGTCGCCATCTCAAATCGCCTCCACCTCGCGCCCGATCGGCGGATTACAGCCCATTGACAAGCCTTTGTCGCCCTCCGCACACTTGCGGCAACCAATAAGGGCGCGTCTGCAGCCCGCCAGGGAGGATTTCTATGAAGCGTCAAAGCGGACGGCTCGGCTTCGGAGCGCTCGTCGTCGGGGCGGCGCTTGCCGCCGGCGCGGCGCGGGCCGACGTCAAGATCGGCGTCATCTACGACTACACCGGTGCCTTTGCGGGCGGCGGCTCGAAGGCGGCGGCGATCGCGACCAAGATCGCGGTCGATATGATCAATGAGAAGGGCGGCGTCGAGGGCCAGAAGATCGACGCGATCTACGCCGACGCCCAGTCGAAGACCGACGTCGCCATTAACGAGGCCGAGCGGCTTCTCAACGACGCCAAGGTCGACCTCCTCATGGGCGTGTTCTCGAGCGCGCAATGCGTGCCGATGGCGGCGAAGGTCGACGCGGCGAAGAAGTTCTTCTGGGCGAATGTCTGCGTCGCCTCGGCGGTGTTCAAGGACAAGAACCTGCAATACGTGTTCCGGCCGCAGGTGCATTCGGACCAGTTCGGCGAGGCGTCGTGCAAGTTCGTCGCCGAGAGCGCCAAGGCGAAGCTCGGCAAGGAGGTCAAGGACGTCAAGGTCGCGATCATTCACGAGGACGGGCCCTACGGCGTCGGCGTCGCTGCCGGCAACGAGGCGGTCTGCAAGCAGCTCGGCATGCAGATCGTGCACAAGGAAGGCTACGCGGCGACCTCGACCGACCTTTCCGCACTCGTGACGAAGCTGCGGCGCGCGCAGCCCGACGTGATCCTGCACACGGGCTACAACCCGGACATCACGCTTTTCCTGCGCCAGTCGAAGGAAGCGGGCCTGAAGTGGGCGGCGCTCATCGGCCACGGCGCCGGCTACGGCCAGTTCGACAAGCTGATGGAGACCTTCAAGGACGACGTGAACTACGTCTACAACGTCGACCCGGTCGCGGCGCAGCTCCTCGACCCGAAGACGCTTAAAGCTGGCCTCGGCGACCTCACCGCCGAGATGGTCCGCCGCTACAAGGCCGAGACCGGCGCCAACGAGGTTCCGACCCACGTCTCGATGGGCTTCAACCAGACCTGGATCTTCCTCACCGACGTGCTGCCGCGGGCGATCAAGAAGCACGGCGGCTACGACCCGGAGGCGCTGCGCAAGGCGGCGCTCGAGACCGACATCCCGGAGGGCGGCACGATCCAGGGCTACGGCGTGAAGTTCTTCCCGCCCGGGACACCGATGGCCGGGCAGAACGAGCGCTCGACCCCGGCCGTGATGCAGCTCGTCAATGGCGAGACGAAGGTGGTCTGGCCGGCGGCGATCAAGACCATCGACGCGGTGATCCCGCTGCCGAAGGGCCACGCCTTCGCGCGCTGACGCGGCGCCGCTGACAGGCGGGACGCGCCGCGATGGCGATGCTGCGCGTCTCCGGCCTGACCAAGAAATTCGGCGGCTTCTTCGCCGTCAAGGATGTGTCCTTCGCGGTCGAGGAGGGCGAGATCCTCGGCCTCATCGGCCCGAACGGCTCAGGGAAAAGCACGACCTTCAACTGCATCGCCGGGCTCTACCCGCCGACCGCCGGCTCGGTCCGCTTCGAGGACGCCGAGATCGGCGGGCTGTCGCCGAACCGCATCTGCCACAAGGGCATCGGGCGGACCTTCCAGATCCCGCGCCCGTTCCGCAACCTGAGCCTCGTCGAGAACGTCGCGCTGTCGGCCTTCTTCGGGCAGGACCGCGGCGTCTCGCGCGCCGAATGCTGGCGGATCGCCGAGGAGGCGCTGGCGACGGTCGGGCTGCCGGCAGACGGGCGCGGCTCGACCGACGGGCTCGGCGCCGCGGCGCTGAAGAAGCTCGAGCTCGCCCGGGCGCTCGCGACGCAGCCGCGGCTGCTCCTTGCCGACGAGAGCCTCAACGGCCTCGACCATGCCGAGATGGAGCAGGCGGCCGACATGCTGCGCCGCATCCGCGAGGTGAAGGGCATCACCATCGTCTGGGTCGAGCACATCATGGGCGTGCTGATGCGCGTCGTCGACCGCGTCGTGGTGCTCGACCACGGCGAGGTGATCTTCGAGGGCCGGCCGGCCCAGGCGCAGGCCGACGCCCGCGTCATCGAGGTCTATCTCGGGCCGGAGGCGGTGGCGTGAGAAGGCCGTCCGGGCCCGCGTCCCCGGGCTAGAGGGCGATGACTTCCCGTCGAGTCGTCATCCGGCTCTACCTCTTTGTTTGAGCATGATCTTTTCCGAAAACCGGTAGCCACTTTTCGGGATCATGCTTTAGCTCGCCCCTTCGGCTGCGGTGTAGGCGTAGATCACGCCCTTGTCCGGCGGGATGTTCTGCCCGACGTCGGCGAGCGCCCAGCCGACGCACCATTGGATCGTCTTTGCCGGGCCCGTGACTGCGGTGCTCCCGGGCATGGCGCCGGTCTCGCCCATGGTGCCGGCGAGATGGCGGGTGATCGTCATCACCATCCGGCTGATGGTCGTCGGGTCGGCGTCGATGCCCCAATCCTCGAAGTCGAGCGTGATCTGGTCGACGGCGCATTTCGGCGCGGTGCCGCTCTGGTCGAGGGTCCACGGGCCCATGATTCCGGTCATCGGCGGGTTCGCATCGGCGTGCGGAAATCTCGCCGCGAACATCGTCGTGACCGTGCCGCAGAGCTGCTTCTGAAGCAGCTTGACGGTGTCGCTGACGTTGCCCGGGATCGGCCCGAGGTCTTTTCCGAACGCGGCGCCGGCGCCGGCGCGGAGCCGCAGCGGTCCGGCCGGCCGCGGCAGATTGACGTGCGTGACGGTGACGTCGGTCGACATGGAGTCATGCTTCGCGGCGACGCGAAGAACCGGCCGCGGCCGCGGATGCGACGATGTGCCGGGCGTTCAGGCGACGACGCGCCGGGCCCCGCTTCAGGAGCGCCGGCGCGTCGCTTCGCCGTGCCGGACTAGTCGAGGCCTTCGGCGGCCGTATAGGCGTAGATCACGCCCTTCTCGGGAGGAGTGCCCTGGCCGACGTCGACGACGGCGAACCCGACGGCCCAATAGATCTTCTCAGAGCCCGTGACCGCCGAGCTGCCGGCCATGGTTCCGGTCGAGCCCATGGTGTTCGCGAGATGCATGGTAATCGTCTTCACCATGTGGTCGATGATGCCGGGCTCGGCGTCGATGCCCCAACTGCCGAAATCCAGCGTGATCTGGTCGGTGGCGCATTTCGGGGCGGTGCCGCCCTGGCTGTTGTCCCACGGCCCCATGATCCCGGTCATGGGGTCGTTGGTGTCGGCGGTCGGCCACTTGGCTGCGAACACTGTCCCGACCATCTTGCCAAGCTGCGTCTGGAGCTTCTTGGTGGCGTCGCTCGGCGTGCCCGAGACCTGCCCCAAGCCTTGCTCAGTGTAGGCCGGCTGCAGCGCAAAAATATTGATGACGGTAACGTTTGTAGACATCTGCCCATCCTCTTCTTCGGGAATGTTATCCCTCCGGGAAACAGCCCGGCCCCAACCACAGATTTATCTGCTCCGTGGATTCTTACATAGGTTGCAATGTGCCCGATCGTTCATGGGTGCGCAAGCCCTTCCTCGCCGCCACTGTTTGAAAGCTCGTCGCGCCCGCGATACCGTGCTGCTCCCCGGGCGCGCAGCCGCCCAAGACGCGGCGTCGCGAGCCGCCTCTCCGCCTTGACGGCCTGTCGATAGGGCTCAGATCCTGCGATGCTCGTGCTCAGCAACGTCGACGCCGGCTATGGCGGCTTCCAGGCGCTGTTCGACGTGTCGATGACGGTCGAGGCCGGCGAGGCGGTCGCGGTGATCGGCGCGAACGGCGCCGGCAAGACGACGCTCCTGCGCGTCGTCTCGGGCCTCCTGCCGGCAAGCCGGGGCGACATGACCATGGAGGGCGTGCGGCTCACCGCCATCGCCCCGCACCGGATCGTCGAGACCGGCATCGCCCACGTGCCCGAGAGCCGGCGCCTGTTCCCGCGCCTGACCGTCGAGGGCAACCTCAAGATGGGCGCCTTCATCCCGGCGGCGCGGGCGGGGTTCGCCGAGCGCCTCGCCTATGTCTACGGCCTGTTCCCGCGCCTGAAGGAGCGCCGCAACCAGCTCGCCGGCACGATGTCGGGCGGCGAGCAGCAGATGTGCGCCATCGCCCGCGCGCTGATGAGCGGGCCGAAGCTCGTCCTCCTCGACGAGCCCTCGATGGGCTTGGCGCCGGTCGTCGTGGCGCAAGTCTTCGAGCTCGTGCGCCGCATCCGCGCCGAGGGCTACACGGTACTGATCGTCGAGCAGAACGTCGCCCAGGTGCTGAAGATCGTCGACCGCGCCTACCTTCTCGAGGTCGGGCGCATCAAGGCGAGCGGGCCAGCCGCGGCGCTCCTCGCCAGCGACGAGGTGCGCCGGGCCTATATGGGGCTGTGAAGGGGATGGAGCGCACGCCTGTCATTCCGGGGCGGCGCGCAGCGCCGAGCCCGGAACCCATAACCACGATGCTTCCCGGCGACGCTGAAACGGTCGTGCGCGTCCCGGCGCCGCCGGCGTTTATGGGTTCCGGGCTCTTCGCTGCGCGAAGCCCCGGAATGACAGCGGGGTGAGCATGGACTGCCAGCTCGACATCTTCTTCCTCGAGGCGGTGCTGAACGGCATCCTGCTCGCCGGCTTGCTCGCGCTCTTGGCGCTCGGGCTCAACCTCGTCTTCGGCGTCATCGACGTGGTGTGGATCTGCTACGCCGAGCTCGTGATGGTCGGCATGTACGGCATCCATTACGCCCACAAGGGCGGGGCGCCGTTCCTGCTCGCGGCGCTCCTCGGCATCCTGCTGATCGCGGCGGCGGGCGCGCTCCTCCACCTTCTCGTCATCCGGCCGGTGCTCGACCAGGCGCCGATCAACCAGCTCCTCGTCACCGGCGGGGTGCTGTTCTTCCTCCAGGCCGCCGCCACCATGGCCTTCGGGGTCGAGTTCCGGAACATCGGCATCCGCCTCGGCTCAGCGAGCCTCTTCGACATGTCCTTCTCCTGGGCCCGCATCGTCACCTTCGCGGTCGCGCTCGGCGGCATGCTGGCGCTGTGGCTGTTCCTGACCCGGACCTACATGGGCACGGCGATCCGGGCGATCTCGCAGGACCGGCAGATCATGCCGCTGATGGGCGTCGACCAGCGCAAGGTCTACCTCGTCACCTCGGCGATCGGCGGCGGCCTCGCCGGCCTGGCCGCCGCCCTGATGGTGCTGCAATACGACATCTATCCGCAGATCGGGCTGCAGTTCGGACCGCTGATCTTCATGATCTGCGTGCTCGGCGGCCTCGGCAACATGATCGGCGGCTTCGTCGCCGCCTTTATCATCAGCCAGTTCATCGCCATCGGCGGCTCGTGCTTCGCGACCGAATGGGGCTACGCCATCGCCTTCCTGTTCTTCATGGTGGCGATCTTCATCCGCCCGCAAGGTCTGTTCGCGAGGCGGGCGTGATCCGGATCTCGCGCCCGGCCCTGATCGGGCTCGCGGCGCTCGTCGCGCTGCCGTTCCTGGTGCGCTTCCTCTTCGCCTCCTCGGAGAAGTACTACCTGCACATCCTGATCCAGATCCTGATCTGGTCCTTCATCTACACCGGCTGGTCGCTGATGGGCCGCTTCGGCCTGACCTCGCTCGGGCATGGCGCCTTCACCGGCATCGGCGCCTACACGAGCGTGCTGCTGTGGAACATCCTCGGGCTGACCCCCTGGCTCGGCATCCCGATCGGCGTCGCGCTCGCCGCCGCGGTCGCGCTTCTCGTCGGCTATCCGTGCTTTCGGCTGCGCATCACCGGCCATTATTTCGCGCTTCTGACGCTGGCGCTGACCGAGTTCATCCGGCTCTGCATCGTCGGGCTTCGCGACTACACCGGCGGCTCGCTCGGCACGCAGCCGGCGCGCGCCGGCGGCGGCGTGTCGCTCCACGCGCTGCAGTTCGAGCCCGACCGGGTGCTGTCCTATTACATCGCGCTCGCGCTCTGGGCCTTCGGCCTCTACGTCTGGCTGCGCGTCGACCGCAGCATGGACCGCTACGCGCTCGACGCCGCGAGCCAGGACGAGGACGCGGCAGCCTCGGTCGGCATCGACGTGACGCGCGAGAAGCTCAAGGTGACGGCGCTCTCGGCCGGGATGTGCGCGCTCGGCGGCGCCGTCTACGCCCAGTACCAGATGTATATCGGCCCGGAGACGATCGCCGGCCTCGGCGTCTCGCTCAACATCGTCTTCGCGGTCATCGCCGGTGGCCTGTGGACGCTCCTCGGCCCGACCGTCGGCGCCGTGTTCACGCAGCTCCTCTCCGAGAGCCTGCGCGTCGGCATCCAGGGTTCGGGATTCCTCAAGGACTGGCTCGGCTCGGCGGCGCTCGCGCTCGACACCGCGGTCTACGGCCTGCTCCTGATCCTGTTCATCATCTACATGCCGAAGGGCATCCTCGGCACGATCATGGAGTGGCGGGGCAAGACCCGCAGCGCCGGGACTAAAGCATGATCCCGAAAAGTGGCTACCGGTTTTCGGAAAAGATCATGCTCAAACAAAGAGGTAGAGCGGGATGACGACTCGAAGAGGAGTCATCACGCTCTATCGTCAGCTCAGCGTCGCCAGGAGCCCGGCCATGAGCCGGCCGCGCTGGACCAGGCTGTCGACGAGGATGTGCTCGTCGAGGGTGTGGTAGCCGGTGCCCTGGACGCCGAGGCCGTCGAGCGTCGGGATGCCCCTCGCGCCGGTGAAGTTGCCGTCCGAGCCGCCGCCGGCGCTCTTGTGCGGGATGTCGAAGCCGAGCGCCTTCGCGATGCCGCGCGCCGTCTCGTAGAGCGCGAGCGACGCCGCATCCGGCTCCCAGACCGGGCGGGTGACGCCGCGCGTCACGGTGAAGGCGACGTCGTCCGCCGTCCCGGTGAGCGCCAGCATGCGCTCGACGCCCCGGTCGAGATCGGCCTGGCGCTTTGCCATCGACAGCGCCTCGGCCCGGCAGGTCGTGGCGACGCAGTTGACCCACTGCCCGCCATGCACGACGCCGACGCTGAAGGTGCAGTCGTCCGAGGTCATGGCCTCGATCTCGATGATCCTGCGGGCCATGGCGCGGATCGCCGAGCGCCCCTCGGCAAGCCGCGCGCCGGCGTGGCTCGGCCGGCCGACGGTCTCGAGGTTGAAGCGCGCGATGGCGTAGCGGCCGGTGACGACGCCGGCCTCGGCGGTCGCAGGCTCGGGCACGAGCACGAAGCGGTGGCGCGCCGCCTCGGCCTCGACGACGTCGCGCGTGCTCGGCGTTCCGACCTCCTCGTCGGGGGTGAACAGCACGGTCACCGGCAGCGGCGTCTCGATGCCGGCCCGGGCGAGCTGACGGATCGCCTCGAGCGCGACGTAGTTGCCGCCCTTCATGTCGCAAATCGCCGGCCCGTAGCAGCGCTCGCCGTCGCGCCTGAACGGCAGCGCCGCCAGCGTGCCGACAGGGTGGACCGTGTCCATGTGGCCCATGACGAGGACGCCAGGCTCATCCTCCTTGGGGTGCGGAAAGCGCGCCCGCACGCAGTCGCCGAAGCCCATGCGGCCGGGGATGCGCTCGATGCGCGCGCCCATCAGCGCGAGGTCGCGGGCGGCGAGATCCATCATTCGGTTCACCGCGGCGGCGTCGTAGGTCGGGCTTTCGCACTCGATCCACGGCCGCAGCCCGGCAAGCATGGCGTCGGCGTCGAAGGGCAGATTCGTCGGGTTCATTGGGGCCTCACAGAATCTGGCTCAGGAACTGCTGCGTGCGGGGATCGCGGGCGTTGGCGAAGAAGTCCTTCGGCGGGCCGTGCTCGACGATGACGCCGCGGTCGGTGAAGTAGATGTGGTCGGCGACCTCGCGGGCAAAACCCATCTCGTGGGTGACGATCACGCAGGTCATGCCCTCCTCGGCGAGATCGCGGATCGTGACCAGCACCTCCTTGACGGTCTCGGGGTCGAGCGCCGCCGTGACCTCGTCGAACAGCATCACGTCGGGATTCATGGCGAGCGAGCGGGCGATGGCGACGCGCTGCTGCTGGCCGCCGGAGAGCTCGCCCGGATAGGCGCTCTCCTTGCCCTCGAGCCTGACCTTGCGGATCAGGCGCCGCGCCCTTGCCTCGACCTCGGCCTTGTCCTCTCTCAGCACGTGGATCGGCGCCATCATGACGTTCTGCAGCGCCGTCTTGTGCGGAAAGAGGTTGTATTGCTGGAACACCATGCCGACCTTGCGCCGCAGCGCGAGCTTGTCGAGCTTGACGTCGTTGACCTCCTGGCCCTCGACCAGGATCGAGCCGCGCTCGATCGGCACGAGGGCGTTGATGCAGCGCAGAAGCGTCGACTTGCCGGAGCCCGACGGGCCGATGACGCAGATCACCTCGCCCTTCATCACGTCAAGCGAGACGCCGCTGAGCACGGTGACGGCGCCGAACGCCTTGTGCACGTCGGCGATGCGCACCAGCGGCTGGTCGGGCGTCCACGGCATCGGCGTCATCAGCGCACCTGGAAGCGGCGCTCGAGCGCGACGGTCGCGCGGGCGATCGGGTAGCAATAGGCGAAGAACCAGAGCAGCAGGTAGAGATACATCGGCACGAGCAGCTCGGTGCGGCTCTCGGCGGCGAGCACGTCGCCGGTCAGCGTCATCGCCTCGTTGACGCCGACGATCGAGGCGAGCGCCGTGCCGACGACGAGGATCGCGTAGAGGTTCATCCACGGCGGCAGCATGCGCTTCACGCATTGCGGCAGGATGATCATCCACAGTGTCTGGCGGCGCGAGAAGGCGAGCGCTTCGGAAGATTCCCACTGCCCGGACGGGATCGACAGCACGGCGCCGCGCACGAGCTCGGAGACGTTCGCCATCACCGCGAGCGACAGGCCGAAGGTCGCCTTGAGCCATGCCGGAAGCGGCACGATCGCTTGCCCGATCGGCATCTCGAAGGGTAGGAGCAGCATGCAGTAGAACAAGAGCACGAGCCAGGGCGCGTTGCGGAAGAACTGCGTCATCGCCCAGGAGAAGCCGCGCACCGGGCGGAAAAGCGAGATCTGCATCAGCCCGAGCAGCGTGCCGAGCGCGGTCCCGATCGCCATGGCGATGAAGCTGATGGCGATGTTGAGGAGGAAGCCGGTGGCGAGAAGCGGCGTCCATTTGACGAGCGTCGCCAGGATCGACGGCACGCCGGGCGCGGCGAGCGCGTCGCCGATGCCGATCGAGAGGACGAGGCCCGAGACGAGCGCCAGCGCGTGGCCGCGGCCCGGCCGCCGGGCGCCGGCCGAGCGCGCGCCCGGCCGGAACGGCAGCAGCACCGGCAGATCGGTGCGGCCCGCGATCATGACGGTGCGTAGCCCGGGATGCGCATCGCCCGCTCCCAGCGCGTCATCGCGTAGACCAGGACCCCGACGAGGCCGACATAGATGATCAGGAGCGTGTTCATCATCTCGGGCACGTTGAGCTCGTCGGACCAGATCTGGTTCGCGACGTAGAGCATCTCCGGCACGGCGATCGCATAGGCAACAGTCGTGGTCTTGATGAGATTGACGAGGTTGTTGTTCAGCGCCGGCAGGCTGATCCGGAAGGCGAGCGGCAGGATCACAAAGACATAGGCCTTGAGCCGGCTGTAGCCGAGCGCCTCGGCGGCCTCGACGGTCTCGCGCGGCACCGCCTCGATGCCGGCCCGGAAGATCTCGACGTTGAAGGCGCCGGCGTAGAGCGACAGCCCGATCACCGCCCAGGCGAAGTTCGAGACGAGCGGCACGGAAAGGCCGGTCTCGGTCGTCATGCGCAGATAGCTGCCGAGCGCGAAGTAGAAGAAGTAGAGCTGCACCAGGGGCGGCGTGTTGCGGAAGAACTGGATGTAGCCCTGCATCGCCAGGCGCAGGAGGCGCAGCCGCGCCCCTTGCGCCCAGGCGCCGATGACGCCGATCGCGACGCTCGCGGCGACGCAGATCGCCATCAGCCGCACCGAGGTCAGGAACCCGTTCCAGAACCGCGCCCGGTCGAAGGCGTCGTAGAAGATCGTGAGCTTGATCCCGGTCGCCTCGTGCAGCCACCGGAACCACTCCCAGACGGGGTGAAGGTCCATCGCCTGTTTTTGGGAATCTCCCATGCCCCTCATGCTGAGGTGCGAGGAGCGGAGCGACGAGCCTCGAAGCACGCACCGGCGGTGGGACGCTGCACTGGCGGTGTGCGTGCTTCGAGGCTCGCTTCGCTCGCACCTCAGCATGAGGGGCATGGGAGGATAGAGGCAGGTTAGCTGCGCAATCAGTTGGTCTTCGTCTTCGCCTTGGCCTCGGCGTTCATCTTCTTGAGGTAGGCCGAGGCCGGGATGTTCCACTTCTTCTCGAGCTCGATCATGCGGCCGGAGCGGTGCATGTCCTCGAGCGTCTTCGCCACGAACTGTCCCCACGGGCCCTCGCGCTCCTCGAGCTTCACGGCGACGCCCCAGGGCTCCTCGAGGATCGTCTCGAGCGGCATCTCGTAGTCCTTCCACTTGGCGTCGGCGAGGCGCTCGGCGAAGGCGGTGTCGTCGTAGACCCAGGCGATGCAGTTGCCCTGCATGAGCGCCGTCTCGGCCTCGGCCTGGCCCTTGAAGGCGACGATGTCGGCGCCGTATTTCTCGGCGACCGGCTTGTTGTACCAGGCGCCCTGGATGCCGCAGACCTTCTGGCCCTTGAGCTGCTCCCAATTCTTCAAGGCCGCCTTCCGGCTCGCCAGCACGTTGACGCCGGAGGCGTAGTACAGCGGGTCGATGATGCCGACGACCTGCCGGCGGTCCGGCTTGTCGTTCATGGTCGCGATCATCAGGTCGATCTTGCCCTGCTGCAGGAACTGCATGCGGTTCGAGGACACCACCGGCTCGAGCTCGAGCTTGACGCCGAGCTTGTCGGCGACCTCCTTGCCGATGTCGGGCTCGAAGCCGACGATCGCGCCCGACGGGTCGCGGAAGC
>C688J18823_10002546_pt1 | contig 11386 bp, 10 predicted proteins | sample HopSoiMetagenom1_FD_18823 | JGI IMG/M metagenome (IMG submission 18823) | reverse complement strand
GAAGCGGTGGTGGAGCAGGCGGTGGAACAGGCGAAGGGCCGCGACATGGTCGGTTTCTATGCCGGCGGCACGCTCTATCGCGGGTTCTCGAGCTCCCTCGGCCAGCGCAACTGGCACGAAGTCGACAGCTTCAATTTTGACTGGAGCCTTTACTTGCGGGGCGACCAGGCGGTGAAAACCAGCTACGCCGGCTTCGACTGGGAACCGGCCGTGTTCACGCAGAAGATGGCGCGCGCCGCGGAGGAGGCGGAGCTTCTCGCCCTGACGCGGCGCACGCTCGAGCCCGGCGACTATCGCTCGTATCTCGCCCCGGCGGCGATGAACGAGGTGATGGGGCTGCTGTCGTGGGGCGGCTTCTCGGCGCGAGCACGGAAAACGAAACAAAGCCCGCTCCTCCTGATGCAGGAAGGGCGCACGCTTTCTCCGCAAGTCAGCATCACGGAGAACGTCGCTCAGGGCATCGCGCCCGGGTTCCAGGGCCAGGGGTTCCTCAAGCCGCCGCGCATCCGGCTGATCAAGCAGGGCGAGCTTGGAGATCCCCTCGTCTCCCCGCGGTCAGCGAAGGAATACGACCTGCACACCAACGGCGCCGGCGGCGGCGAAGCGCCGGAATCCCTCGACATGGCGCCGGGTGCACTGGAAGAGGGCGTGGTGCTCGGCGAGCTGGATCGCGGCCTCTACATCTCCAACCTCTGGTACCTCAATTTTTCCGATCGCCCGGCCGGGCGCATCACCGGCATGACGCGCTTCGCCACCTTCTGGGTCGAGAACGGCCGCATCGCCGGGCCCGTCACCCCGATGCGGTTCGACGATTCGGTCTACCGCATGTTGGGGAGCGAGCTTGCCGGGCTTACGCAACGGGCGGAGATGCTGCCCGACGCCTCGACCTACGGCGAGCGGTCCACCTCGAGCGCGCGGTTGCCCGGGGCGCTCCTCAAAGCACTTCGCTTCACACTCTGACGCGATAATGGCCGCCATGGATCCGCTGGACGACCTCCACCGCCGGGTGAAGCTCGACCCGGCTGCGGGTTCAGGAAATTCCGACAAAGTGGAGATCATCACCGGCTCATGAAATACAACGGCAGCTGTCATTGCGGCGGCATCGCGTTCGAGGCGGAAGGCGAGATCAAGGACGTCCTCGAGTGCAACTGCTCGATCTGCCAGCGGAAGGGCTCGCTCCTCTGGTTCATCCCGCGCGATCAGTTCAAGCTGCTCACGCCGCAGGATGCGATGAGCACGTACACGTTCAACAAGCATTTCATCAAGCACCACTTCTGCCCGCAGTGCGGCATCCATCCGTACGCCGAGGCGGCGGATCGCTCGGGCAAGCCGATGGCGGCGATCAATGTGCGCGCGCTTGAGAACGTCGATCCCAAGGCGTTTCCCGTCAAGCCGTTCAACGGCCGCGCGCTATAACTTCCCTCACGGTACGCGAGATTCTGTCCGGCCGGGCGCCCAAGGATGCGCCGGTGACGGTGCGCGGCTGGGTACGCACGCGGCGCGACTCGAAGGCCGGCATCTCGTTCATCCATGTCTCCGATGGCTCCTCGTTCCATCCGGTGCAGGTCGTCGCGCCGAACACGCTCGCCAACTATGCCGATGTGCAGAAGCTGACGAGCGGCTGCGCGGTCGAGGCGACCGGCAGCATCGTGCCGTCGCCCGCNAAAGGCCAGCCCTTCGAGATGCAGGCGGCCGAGATCCGAGTGGTCGGCTGGGTGGAGGACCCGGACCACTATCCGATCCAGCCGAAGCCGCACTCGCTCGAGTTCCTGCGCGAGGTGGCGCACTTGCGCCCGCGCACCAACGTCATCGCTGCCGCCACGCGCGTGCGGCACACGGTGGCCCAGGCGATCCATCGCTTCTTCAGCGAGCGCGGCTTCCTCTGGGTGAACACGCCGATCATCACGGCGGCGGACGCGGAAGGGGCAGGCGCGCTCTTTCGGGTCTCGACGCTCGACTTGGCGAACATCCCGAAAAAGGAAGGCAAGGTCGACTTCGCGCAGGACTTTTTCGGCCGCGAGACGTTCCTCACCGTATCCGGACAGCTCAACGTAGAGTCGTACTGCCTCGCGCTCAGCAAGGTCTACACCTTCGGGCCAACCTTCCGCGCGGAGAACTCGAACACCAGCCGCCACCTCGCCGAGTTCTGGATGATCGAGCCCGAGATCGCTTTCGCCGACCTGGCGGCGGACGCCGATCTCGCCGAAGCGCTCCTCAAGTACACCTTCAAGGCACTGCTGGCCGAGCGTCCGGACGACATGGCCTTCTTCGACGAGCGCATCGAGAAGGGCATCGTCGCCAAGCTGCAAGGCATCGTCGACTCGGAATTCGTGCGCATGAACTATTCCGACGCGATTGCGATCCTCGAGCGGGCGAAGGAGAAGTTCGAGTACCCGGTGAAGTGGGGCGTCGATCTCCAGTCGGAGCACGAGCGGTATCTCACCGAGAAGCATGTGAAGAAGCCGGTCATCGTCATGAACTACCCGAAGGCCATCAAGGCTTTCTACATGCGCGTGAATGACGACGGAAAAACCGTGGCGGCGATGGATGTCCTCGCGCCGGGCATCGGCGAGATCATCGGCGGCAGCCAGCGCGAGGAGCGGCTGGAAGTGCTCGACGCGCGCATGGACGAGATCGGCATCGACAAGGAGCACATGGGCTGGTACCGGGACCTTCGCCGCTACGGCACCGTCCCGCACGCCGGCTTCGGCCTCGGCTTCGAGCGCACCATCTCCTACGCCACCGGCCTTTCCAACGTCAGGGACGCGATCCCGTTCCCGCGCACGCCCGGCAACGCGAAATACTAATTGGGGTCAGATCAACATTTCCGGACCGATTTGACCCCAATTATTCGGCTTTGATGCCCTTCGACTTGATGAGGATGGAGTAGCGCTTTACTTCGGAGGCGAGGAACTTGCCGGTTTCCTCGGGCGAGGTGATGAACGGATCAAAGCCCTGCTCCTGGAACTTGTGCCGCACTTGCTCGGAGCCGAGCGCGGCATTCAGGGAGCTGTTCAGCTTGGCGACGATCTCGCGCGGCGTGGCAACCGGTGCGAGGAGTGCGAGCCACTGGTAGAAGACGAAGTCGGCGACGCCGGCCTCCTTCATGGTCGGCACGTCGGGCAGGAGCTCCGAGCGCGTGGCGCCGGTGACGGCGAGGGCCTTCAGGTTGCCGGCCTTTACGTGAGGCACCGCGGCCGACAGCGTGGGAAAGCTCATGTCGACCTGGCCCGAGAGCGTATCGACGAGCGCCGGGCCGCCGCCGCGATACGGCACGTGCACGATGAATGTCTTGGTGATGTCCTTGAACATTTCGGCGGCGAAGTGGAACGTGGTGCCGTAGCCGGCCGATGCGTATGAGAGCTTGCCGGGATTCGCCCGCGCCAGCTTGAGCAGATCCTGCACGTTGTTCGCTTCCAGCCGCTTCGGCACCACGAGTGCGTGCGGCGCGGTGGCCACCATGCCGATCGGCGCGAAATCCCTCAGCGGATCCCACGAAAGCTTCGGGAACAGGCTCTGGTTGGTGACGAGCGGGATCGTGTTGAGCACGATCGTGTAGCCGTCGGGCGCCGAGCGCGCCGCGGCTTCCATGCCGATGTTGCCCGAGGCGCCGCTGCGGTTCTCGACCACCATGTGGCCCTTCAGCTGCGCGGCGAGCGGATCGGCGATGAGCCGCGCCATGATGTCGACGCTTCCGCCCGGCGGGAACGGCGAGATCATCTTGATCGGCTGGTTCGGATAGGTCTGCGCCGCCACCGTCGCGGCGAGCGCCATGCCCGCCAGTGCAAACACGATTCTCATTTTCGGCTCCCCCTGGGCGGGAAAAGTGTAGTCCAGTTCGTGCATATAATCGCCCATCAGGAGGAGGCCGTTTTGAAAGCCCCGTCATTCGCGTACGCCAGAGCGAAGTCGCTCGCCGAGGCGTTCGAGCTCATCGAGCGTCCGGGCGCGAAGATCCTTGCCGGCGGCCAGAGCCTGATCCCGTCGCTCAACATGCGCCTCGCGCACCCCGATCTGCTCGTCGACATCACCGGTGTTGGGGACCTGCGCGGCATCGAGCTAAAGCCCAGCGGGCTGCGCATCGGCGCGCTCGCGACCCACGCGCAGATCGAGAAGTCCGAGCTCGTCGCGAAGCACGCCCCGCTTCTCGCCGAGGCGGTGAAGCACGTCGCGCATCCAGCGATCCGTAACCGCGGCACCATCGGCGGCAGCCTGGCGCTCGCCGATCCGGCCGCGGAGTATCCGGCGGTGGCGCTCGCGTTGAACGCCACCATCGTGCTCGCTCACCGGCGCGGCGAGCGGCGTATGTCGGCCGAGCATTTCTTCAAGAGCCTGTTCGAGACCGACATCCGGCCGGGCGAGCTCGTCGCGGCGGTCGAATTGCCGAAGGTCGAGCGCTCCGTTTTCCTCGAGCTCGCCCGCCGTCACGGCGACTACGCCATCATCGGTTTGGCCGCAGTCGTGAGCGCGTCGGGCAAGCGCATCGCTTTCTGCGGCGCCGGCGGCACACCGGTCCTCGCGCCTCTCGCGGCGAAGGAGAGCACGCTCGAAGCCGCGCAGCGGGCCCTGGAGAAGGATCTGCAGCCGCCCGCCGATCTCTATCACTCATCGAGCACCAAGCTGCATCTGGCGAAGGTGCTCCTCTCCCGCGCATGGAACACGCTCTCGAAACCACACTGACCGTCAACGGCCAGCGCGTCACGCGCCGCATCGAGCCGCGCCAGCACCTGGTCGATTTCCTGCGGGAAGAGCTCGGCCTTACCGGCTCGCATATCGGCTGCGAGCACGGCGTGTGCGGCGCTTGCACGATCCGCGTGAACGGCGAGATCGTGCGCGGCTGCCTGATGCTCGCCGTGCAGGCGGACGGCTGCACGGTGGAGACGATCGAAGGCCTCACCGATTCGAAGGAGCTCGCGCCGCTGCAGAAGGCGTTTCACGAGCACAACGCGCTGCAGTGCGGGTTCTGCACACCGGGAATGCTGCTGGCAGCGCAGGATCTCGTTCGCGCCGGAAAGAAATGCAGCCGCGACGAAATCCGCGAGCACATCTCCGGCAACTATTGCCGCTGCACCGGTTATCAGTCGATTGTCGATGCAATAGAGGAAGTAATGCGGACGGAAACGCATGGGTAGGGCTGAGCTCCCGCTCCACGCGCCCGGCACGCAGGTCGATCGCGGCTATATCGGCCAGAGCGTGCCGCGACCGAATGCGGCGCGGCTGCTTCAGGGACGAGGGGCGTTCACCGACGACCTACGCTTCCCGCGGCTCGCTCACGTGGTGTTCTTTCGCAGCCCGTATGCGCACGCGCGGATCAAGAAGCTGGATTTCAAAGCCGCCAGTCGAGCGCCCGGGGTCATCGCGGTGCTCGATGGCCGTGCCGTCGCCGAATACTGCACGCCGTGGGTGGCAGTGCTCGCGCACCTGAAAGGAATCAAGTCGCCGCCGCAGCACGCGATCGCCATCGAGCGCGCCTGCTGGCAGGGCGAGCCGTGCGCGGCGGTCGTCGCCGAGTCGCGCTCGCAGGCCGAGGACGCCGCGGCGCTGATCGAGGCCGAATGGGAAGAGCTGCCCGCCGTGATCGACATGGAGGAGTCCCTCGCCGGCAAGCGCGTGATCCATCCCGAGCTCGGCGACAACATCTGCTTCAAGCGCGAGCTCGACACCGGCGGCGCCGCGGAGGCCTTCGCGAAGGCCGACGTAGTGGTCGAGGACACCTTCCACTTCGGCCGCCACACCGGCGTTTGCCTCGAGGGCCGCGCGATCCTCGCCGACTACAACGCCGGCGAGCATTCGCTCACCGTGTATCACGCGACGCAGGCGCCGCACATGATGCAGGACATCTTCTCGCGCCACCTCGGCATCCCCGAGGCGAACGTGCGCGTGATCACCAAGGACATCGGCGGCGCGTTCGGCATCAAGGTGCATGTCTATCCCGACGAGATGGCCACCGCGGCGATCTCGGTGATGCTGCGCCGGCCGGTGAAGTTCATCGCCGATCGACTGGAATCGTTCCTCTCGGACATTCATGCCCGGGAACACAACGTGCGCGTGCGCGTAGCGTGTACGAAGGAAGGCGAGATGCTCGCCTTCGACCTCGACGATCTGACGGCCATCGGCCCGTACTCGGTCTATCCGCGCACGAGCGGCATCGAGGGCAACCAGGTGGTGAACCTGACCGGCGGGCCGTACAAGCACCAGCACTACCGCGCGAACATGAACGTGGTCTTCACCAACAAGAACGTCACGTGCCAGTACCGCGCCGTGGGCCATCCGATCGCGGTGGCGCTCACCGAAGGCATCGTCGACCTCGCCGCGCAGAAGCTCGGCATGGATCCGGCCGAGTTCCGCCGCAAGAACCTCATCAGCGACGACGCGTACCCGTACACCAATCCGGCCGGGCTGAAGTTCGAGAAGCTGAGCCACCACAAGACGCTGGACCTCCTGCTGAGGACGATGCGCTACGACCAGCTCCGTGCCGAGCAGGCGGAGCTGCGCAGGAAGAACGTCTATAGGGGAATCGGCCTCGCATCGATGATCGAAGTGACCAACCCTTCGCCCGCGTTCTATGGCGTCGGCGGCGCACGCATCTCGGCGCAGGACGGCGCGACGCTGCGCCTCGAGCCCACCGGCATGGTGACCGTGCTCTGCAGCGTGACCGAGCAGGGGCAGGGGACGGAGGCGATCTTTGCGCAGATTGCCGCGAGTGCGGTGGGCGTTTCGCTGGACAAGGTTCGCGTAATTACGGGCGATACCAGTGTGACGCCCTACGGCGGCGGCACCTGGGCCTCGCGCGGCGCGGGGATCGGCGGCGAAGCCGTGCTGCAGGCCGGGCGCGCGTTGCGCTCGAACCTGCTCGACGTCGCCGCGGCAATCCTCAAGATGGACAAGGCCGAGCTCGACATCGCCGGCAATGCGGTGATCAACCGGCTGACGACGNAGAAGAAGCTCGAGCTCGCCGAAGTCGGCCGCGTCGCCTACTTCCGCCCGGACACGCTGCCGATGGAGTTCCAGTCGGAGCTGACCGTCACGCGCCATTACACGCCGCGACAATATGGGTTCACTTTCACCAATGGGATCCAGGCGTCGCTGGTGGAAGTGGATACGGACACGGGCTTCGTGCGCTTGATCAAGCACTGGTGCGTCGAGGACTCCGGCACGGTGATCAATCCGATGCTGGTGGACGAGCAGCTGCGCGGCGGTGTCATCCAGGGCATCGGCGCCGCGTTGTACGAGGAGTGCATCTACAGTGCCGACGGCCAGCTCCTGAACGGCAACATGGCGGACTATCTCGTGCCCATGGCGGGCGAGATGCCCGACATCGTCTGCCGGCACGTGGAGACGCCGACGCTCCAGTCGCAGCTCGGTGCCAAGGGCGTCGGCGAGGCCGGCACCGCCGGCGCGCCGGGGGCGATCATGAACGCGATCAACGACGCGCTGCTTCCGCTCAACGCCCGCGTGACCGCGATGCCCTTCACGCCCGAGCGAATCCTCAAGGCACTGAAGAAAGTCGAGTAATGGCAAAAGATGCACGCGTCCAGTCCGCGATCTCGCACTGGGCGCCGAGATTCGTTTCCAACGGCGTGCTGCTGGCCGATTTCGAGGACGTCACCGCCTCGGTCGAGCGGTGGGAGGACTGGTGTCGTGCATGGAGCGACCGCGCCAAGGTCCATGAGGACCTTGGACGAGCGAGCTTGAAGGACGGCTTCAAGCTGACGGCGGGCGAGCACCTGGTCCGCGCCGGCATCTACTACCACTTCGCGAAATTCGTTTTCGTGCAGGACGTGGACGAGATGCGCGCCGCGCACATGAAGGCGGTGGAGTGCTATCGCGATGGCGTGGTGCTGCTGCGCCCCCATCCCGGCAAGCGCGTCGCGATACCCTTCGAAGGCAAGACCATCTTCGGCGTCCTGCGAGGCTCCGGCCCCGTGGTGGTCATGGCGCCGGGGCTCGATTCCACGAAAGAAGAGCTGCACGCGTACGAAGAGCCGTTCCTCGCGCGGGGCATGGCTACGCTCGCCATCGACGGACCCGGGCAGGGCGAGGCGGAGTACGAGATCCCCATCTGCGGTGACTACGAGCGCGCGGCGAAGGCGGTGTGCGACTGGATCGAGGAGCGCAGCGACCTCGATGCCAAGCGCATCGCCATCTGGGGAGTCAGCCTGGGCGGTTACTACGCGCCGCGCGCCGCGGCCTACGAGAAGCGAATCAAGGCGTGCGTCGCGCTCTCCGGCCCCTTCGACTGGCAGACCATCTGGGACGGTCTTCCCGAGCTCACGCGCGACACCTTCCGCGTGCGCTCGCATTCCAAAACCATGGACGAGGCACGCGCCAATGCGCGTAAGCTCACGCTGGTGGAGGCGGCGAAGAACATCCAGTGCCCGATCTTCGTCGTCGCCGGCCGCCAGGATCGCCTCGTGCCCGCGGCCGACGCCGAGAGGCTCGCGCGCAGCGTGCGCGGCCCGGTCGAGCTGATGGTCGTCGAGGACGGCGGCCATAATGCCAACAACCGGCCCTACCGCTACCGCAGTCGCACGGCGGATTGGCTCGCCGGGCAGTTCGGATTGCCAAAACTATAGTCATTGGAGGATGGACATGAGGAAGCTCATCGCATTTGCACTTTGCGCCGCCGTCTCGGCGCTGGCCCACGCGCAGCAGTTCCCGACCAAGCGCGTCGCCTTCGTCTCCGGCGTCACGCCGGGCAGCGCCTCCGACACGATGGCGCGCATCATCGCGGAGAAGCTGCAGCAGAAGTGGAACCAGACGGTCATCGTCGAGAACAAGCTCGGCGCGGGCGGCCTGGTCGGCGCGAAGTACGTCGCCGGGTCCGAGCCCGACGGCCATCTCATCATGATGTACGCCTCGGCCTTCACCGTCTCGCCGCTTCTGCAGCCCGACGTGATGAAGACGAGCGAGCTGCAGCCGGCGGCGATGGTCGCCACCATTCCCACGGTGCTCGTCGCGCAGCCGGAGAAGTACAAGACCCTCAAGGATTTCATCGGCGCGGCGAAGGCGAATCCCGGCAAGCTGGTCTGCGCCGATGCCGGCATCGGCAGCGCGACGCACATGGCGTTCGAGAGATTCCGCTTCTCGGCCGGCATCCAGGACGTCGTCAACGTGCACACCAAGGGCGTCGGCGAGGCGCTCACCGAGGTGGTGGCGGGCCGCGCCGATTGCTATTTCGCCCTCGTCTTCCAGGCGAAGAAAATCGTCGACTCGGGCAAGCTCATCGCGCTCGCCACCAGCTCGCCGAAGCGCAGCGCGTTGATGCCCAACATCCCGACGCTGGAGGAGCAGGGGCTGCAAAACGCGTCCTACAACTTCTGGGTCGGCGCGCTGGTGCCGGCGAAGACGCCGCGCGCCATCGTGGACAAGCTGAACGCCGATATCACCGCCGTGGTCGAGACGCCGGAGGTTACGGAGCACATCAAGAAGCTCGGCTGCGATCCGCTCATCGGCTCGGTGAAGGACTTCGAGGACATGGTGGCGAAGGAGATCCGCGAGAACACCGAGCTCATCAAGAAGGCCGATATCAAGCCCAACTGACTCTCCAGTAGGCTATTTCCCGACAGCGAGGTCGGAGGCGCGCCGCTAACATTGCGGGTGATGCTGGTCACCGTCTGGGAAGCGGACCGCNAGGGCCGCGCCTCCTATCACAGCCCCTCGTGGCACGAATACGTCGGCGCCGCGCCGGGCGAGTCGCTCGGCGCGGACTGGCTGCGCTTCTGCCATCCCGAGGACCGGCAGATGCTGCTCGAGGAATGGAACAAGGCACTCGATAGCGGCGGCAATCACCTCTACGACATCGAGGTGCGCATCCGCCGCCACGACGGCGAATACCGCTGGTTCCGCGTCTCGGGCAATCCGATTCGCGATGAAAGCGGCCGCGTTTCCAAGTGGATCGGCAGCTGCAAGGAAGTCGCGCCAGACGTCGCGCCTCGCCGCACCGCTCCTTCGCTCGCCAGCCGCGCCGCGGGCCTCGGGCAAAGCATCCTGGCGGTCGACGACAACGTCGACGCGGTCAGCGCCTTCGCGCTGCTGCTTCGGCAGCTCGGCCACGAGGTCGAAGAAGCGCACGACGGCGTCACGGCGCTCGCCATCGCGCGGCGCCTGCGTCCGACGGTTGTGTTCCTCGATCTCAACATGCCGCGCATGAGCGGCCACGAGGTCGCTCGCGCGCTGCGCGCGGATCCGGCGTTCGCGCGAACGCTGATCATCGCCGTGAGCGGGTTCGGACAGCCGAACGACGTCGAAGCAGCTCGTGCGGCGGGCTTCGACCATTACATCGTCAAGCCGTACGACATGGACTTCGTGAAGAGCCTGCTCGGCTCGCGCGTTTCGCACACCCTCGGCAGTTAAGCGCGCTCGCAGGCCTTAGACTTCGGGCTACCACCCGGAGGAGGGTAGTCATGAGAGCACTGTCCGTCATGGTCCTGGCGTTTTGGACCACGGCTGCGTCCGCCCAGCCATTTCCTTCCAAGCCGATCCGCATGATCGTGCCGTTCCCGGCCGGCGGCACGACCGACATCGTCGCCCGGCTCGTCGGCCAGCGCATGCAGGAGGCGACGGGGCAGCCGGTCCTCGTCGAGAACAAGGGCGGCGCGGGCGGACAGATCGGCGCCGCGGAGGTGGCGAAGGCAGCGCCCGACGGCTACACGCTCCTCATGCACAACATCACCTTCCCCATGGCTTCGGTCGCGGCCCAGGTGCAGAACCGGCCGATGTACAACATCGACGGCGACTTCGCCGGCGTGTCGATCGCGGTGTTCGTGCCGCTCGTCATTACCGCGAGCACCCAGGTGCCGGTGAACGACCTGCGCCAGCTCGTCGATCTCCTGAAGCGAGAGAAGGGCGAGAAATACACCTATGGCTCGACCGGCCCCGGCTCGTTCATGCATGTGATGGGCGAAGCGCTCGCCAAGCAGACCGGCATCGAGATGACGCATATCCCGTTCAAGGGCGCGGCGCCGCTCAAGCAGGAGCTCATCGCCGGCCGCCTGCAGGTGGGCGGCGACCAGCTCTCGTCCTCGCTCGCCGACATCAAGGCGGGAAAGATCAAGGCGCTGGCGACCAACGCGTCGAAGCGCATCGGCGACCTGCCGGATGTCGCCACGGTGCGCGAGCAGGGCTTCCCGATCCTGGAAGCCGACGGCTGGAACGGCGTGTTCGCGCCGGCGAAGACCCCGCGCCCGGTGATCGATCGGCTGCAGAAGGAGATCGCGGCTGCCGTGCATCAGCCCGACACGGCGAAGCGCCTGCGCGAGATCGGCGCCGAGCCGATCGGCTCCAGCCCGGCGGAGCAGGACGCGATCCTCAAGCGCCAAGTGGAGCAGTTCCGACCCGTGATCAAGGAGATGCGCATTGAAAACAATTAAGCACCTCGTCTGGA
>C688J18823_10002545_pt1 | contig 11388 bp, 11 predicted proteins | sample HopSoiMetagenom1_FD_18823 | JGI IMG/M metagenome (IMG submission 18823) | reverse complement strand
CGCCGTGCCCACCGATATGAAACTGGTCGTAGGTCTTGGCAATCCTGGCCGCGAGCACGAGGGCACCCGCCACAATGCCGGTTACTGGTGGGTGGACCGACTGGCCGCGAGGACCCGCACACATTTGCGTGCGGAAGCCCGTTTTCACGGTCTGGCGGGCAAGCTGGTGGACACAGGTGGAGAATGCTGGTTGCTCAAGCCGACGACGTACATGAATGTAAGCGGTCGCGCAGTGCAGGCGCTGGCGCAGTTTTACAAGATTGCGCCGGCGGACATGCTAATCGTGCACGATGAACTGGATTTGCCCCCGGGAGAAGTCAAACTGAAAAAGGGAGGCGGCTCTGCCGGACACAACGGGCTCAAAGATATCACTGCCCATCTTGGGCCGGACTATTGGCGGCTGCGAATAGGCATAGGTCGCCCGCTGGATCGCGAGCAGATGATCAATTTCGTGCTGAACGCGCCGCGCAAGGACGAATTGCCGTTGATCGAAGAGGCCATCCTGCGCAGCCTCGATGTCTGGCCCCTGGTGCTGGAGGGGAAGAGCGAGGCGGCAATGCTGAAGCTGCATACCAAGGTGTGAACCGCGAACAGTGAACAGTGATCCGGCCGCCGGGATCTACTGTTTACCGTTCACCGTTTACCGATCACCAGACATGTCTCTCAAATGCGGAATCGTCGGTCTGCCGAACGTCGGCAAATCGACTCTGTTCAATGCGCTGACCAAGGCCGGTATTGCCGCGGAAAATTATCCTTTTTGCACCATTGAGCCCAATGTAGGCATTGTCGAAGTACCCGACCCGCGCCTGGCGCAATTGGCAGCCATCGCCAAACCGTTGAAGATCATCCCGGCCATCGTGGAATTTGTCGACATTGCCGGACTGGTCGCGGGAGCATCCAAAGGTGAAGGACTGGGTAACCAGTTCCTCGCTACGATTCGAGAAACGGATGCCATCGTCCATGTCGTTCGCTGTTTTGCCGATGACAACATCGTGCATGTGACCGGCAAGGTCGATCCACTGTCGGACATGGAAACCATCGAAACAGAGCTGGCCCTTGCTGATTTGGCGACGGTCGAAAAAACACTGTCGCGCAGTCGCAAGCTTGCTCAATCGGGGGACAAGGAAGCCAAACTGCTGGTTGCGGTGCTGGATAAAATCCAGTCGCAGCTCGACCAGGCCAAACCGGTGCGCGCGCTGCATTTATCCAAAGAAGAACGGGCACTCATTAATCCGCTTTGTTTGATTACCGCCAAGCCGACCCTGTATGCAGCCAACGTCGACGAAAAAGGCTTCGGGGAAGACAATCTGTTGCTGCAAAAGGTACGGCAAAAGGCAGCAAAAGAAGGGGCACCTGTGGTGGCCTTTTCGGCGCGCATGGAAGCAGAGATCGCGGATCTATCCGAGGACGACAAGCGGGTGTTTCTGGCGGACCTGGGGCTGGAGGAGCCCGGCCTCGATCGGCTGATCCGCGCTGGCTATGCACTGCTTGGTTTGCAGACCTATTTCACCGCCGGTGAGAAGGAGGTGCGAGCCTGGACCATCCACAAAGGTGACACCGCACCCCAGGCAGCCGGCGCCATCCACACCGATTTTGAAAAAGGTTTTATTCGCGCCGAAGTGATCTCATTCGATGACTATGTGACTCATCGCGGCGAGCAGGGCGCGAAGGAAGCTGGAAAGATGCGATTGGAAGGCAAGGAGTACATCGTCAAGGACGGAGACGTCATGCATTTTCGTTTCAACGTCTAGTTCGTTCTGGGTTTAGCCCGGAAGCTGCCGCATCAAGCTTCCGGCTTAGCGGCGGCGCCCCGTACCGCCCAGGATGGAACCCAGCACGCCGCGCATAATCTGACGCCCGACTTCCGATCCAATCGCACGCGCCGCGCTCTTGACCATCGCTTCGCCGGCGGATTGCCGGCGCGAACTTCCTTGGCCGAATACGCTACCGAGCACATCGCCAAATACCGACCCGGTGGACCCTGGCGCAGGTGCTGATGGAGAGGCCGGCGTGGCTGCCGCTTGTTGGCGGCGCTCCTTAAGTACTTCGTAAGCGGATTCGCGATCCACGACCTGTTCGTAGATGCCGGCTACCGTCGAGCGCTTGATGGAAGCGGTGCGCTCGTCCATCGTAATCGGTCCGATGCGGCTGCGCGGCGGCAGTACAAGAGCACGCTCAACCACGGCAGGGGTGCCTTTTTCATCGAGAAACGACACCAGGGCTTCGCCCACTCCGAGTTCTGTAATGACTTGTTCGATCTTAAGCGCGGGATTGGCGCGCAGTGTCGTCGCGGCGGTATTCACGGCCTTCTGATCGCGTGGGGTGAATGCGCGCAAAGCGTGTTGCACGCGGTTACCGAGTTGTCCAAGAACTGTGTCGGGGACATCGAGTGGGTTCTGCGTTACGAAATACACACCCACGCCTTTGGAGCGGATCAGCCGGATGACTTGCTCTATTTTGCTGAGCAGGGCAGGCTCGGCGTCGGTGAATAGCAAATGCGCTTCATCGAAAAAGAACACTAGCGTGGGCTTTTCGGGATCGCCGACCTCGGGCAGGTGCTCGAACAGTTCCGAGAGCAGCCACAGCAACAACGTGGCATAGGCCTTGGGCGAATTCATGAGCTTCTCGGCGGCAAGAATATTGATAATGCCGCGCCCCTTGTCGTCCGTCTGCATCAGATCGGCAATGTTGAGGGCCGGCTCACCGAAGAAATGATCGCCCCCCTGTTCGTCGATGGCCATCAAACCGCGTTGGATCGCGCCTATGCTGGCCGAAGAGATGTTGCCGTACTGGGTCGTGAACTGTCGCGCATTGTCCCCGACGTGCTGAACCATGGCGCGCAGGTCTTTCAGATCAAGCAGCAACAGCCCCTGGTCGTCGGCAATCTTGAACACCAGATTCAGTACGCCGCTCTGCGTTTCGTTCAAATTTAGCAGGCGCCCCAGTAGCAGCGGTCCCATTTCCGAGACGGTTGCCCGCACGGGATGTCCCAATGCGCCGTACACGTCCCAGAAGACAGTGGGCCAGGCCGTAAAGGAAAAATCTTGTAGAGCAAGTTTGTCGACACGCTCCTTCAGCTTCGGATTCATTGAACCGGCCTGCGACAGCCCGGCAAGATCGCCTTTGACGTCTGCCATAAACACCGGTACGCCGATCGAGCTGAACCCTTCGGCCATGGTTTGCAGGGTCACGGTCTTGCCCGTGCCGGTAGCGCCGGCAATCAAGCCATGCCGGTTAGCAAGCGCTGGTAGCAGAAACAGTTCGTGCGAGGCTTTGGCAATGGGCAGAGCGCGGGTCATGAGTATTTGCGTGCGGCCGCAGGCGGACCGTGTGGTAAGATTTTTGAATAATTATATCAGCGCGACTAGGCCGATCGACGCGCGTAGCTATGGACGCGGCCCTGCCACGCCAGTGTCTACGCAGAGGAAATCATGGCAGGTCACAGCAAGTGGGCGAACATTCAGCATCGCAAAGGCCGGCAGGATGCCAAGCGGGGCAAGGTGTTCACGCGGCTGATCAAAGAAATCACCGTCGCAGCGCGTCTCGGTGGCTCCGATCCGGCAAGCAATGCGCGTCTACGGTTGGCAGTCGACAAGGCCTACGCCGCCAACATGCCTAAAGATACGGTGGAGCGCGCGACCAAACGCGGCAGCGGTGAGCTGGAGGGCGTCAATTACGAAGAGATCCGCTACGAAGGATACGGTATCGGCGGCGCCGCGGTCATCGTCGATTGCATGACCGACAACCGGGTTCGCACGGTCGCCGATGTCCGGCATGCCTTCGCCAAGAACGGCGGCAACCTTGGCACGGAAGGTTCGGTCGCCTTCCTGTTCAAGCACTGCGGACAACTGTTATTTGCTCCCGGAACAAGTGAAGAGAAAGTCATGGAGTCGGCCCTGGAAGCGGGCGCCGACGACGTAATCGCCAATGACGACGGCAGCATCGAAGTCATCACCGCGCCGAATGATTTTTTTTCGGTCAAGGACAAACTGCAAAAATCCGGTCTCAGGCCGGAAGTGGCAGAGGTCACCATGAAGCCCACCAGCGAAACGCTGCTCAGCGGCGAAGATGGCACAAAGATGCAAAAGCTCATCGATGCATTGGAGGCGCTTGACGACGTGCAGGAAATCTACACCAGCGCAGTCATGGACGAGGCGACGCCAGCATGAAACGCGCGCGGTGGTCTTGACCAGCGCGTGGCCAGGCGGCTTTTCATTCCTGGCGCGCACCTGGTTTGCGCCCCGGCGCGTGTTCGGGTTCACATCGTGACGGTACGCATTCTTGGTATTGATCCGGGGCTGCGTGTAACAGGATTCGGCGTACTGGAAATCGCCGGCCAGCAGCTGACTTATGTTTCCAGCGGTCGCATCCGGACTGCGGACACCGGTGAGCTGCCGGAGCGCATTCGCACCATCCTGGAAGGCTTGTCACGCGTGATTGCAGAACTCAAGCCGCACCAGGTCGCCGTGGAAAAAGTGTTCGTGAACATCAATCCCCAGTCAACGCTGCTGCTCGGCCAGGCGCGCGGCGCGGCGATCTGCGCAGCAGTGATTTGCGCTTTGCCGGTAACGGAATACACCGCGTTGCAGGTAAAGCAGTCGGTGGTCGGCAATGGCCATGCACGCAAAGAACAAGTACAGGACATGGTGCGGCGCCTGCTGAAGTTGCCGGGCGATCCAAGTGCAGATGCGGCCGATGCGCTGGCCTGCGCCATCTGTCACGCGCATGGCGGTCTGGGGCTCGGCAAATTGCAAACGCGCGGCCTGCGAATGAAACGGGGGAGACTGGTGTGATTGGACGGCTTGCGGGCCAATTGATCGAAAAACGTCCGCCAACAATTGTCGTCGATGTGCAGGGCGTGGGCTACGAAGTAGACGTGCCGATGAGTACGTTCTTTTTGTTGCCTGCCACTGGCGCTGCGGTCAGCCTGCATACGCACCTGATTGTGCGCGAGGACGCGCATCTGCTGTTCGGTTTCGCGACGGACGAGGAACGCCAGGTTTTTCGTAAATTACTCAAAATCAGTGGCATCGGCGCGCGCACGGCGCTTGCGGTGTTGTCCGGGATGTCCGTGGCGGAGTTGTACCAAGCAGTATCCGCTCACGATGGCGCTCGTCTCATCCGGATTCCCGGCATTGGCAAGAAAACCGCGGAGCGCCTGCTGCTGGAACTGCGCGACAAACTTAGTGCGGGCAGCGGCCTGAACACGTCAGGGGGCACGGTGGAAATCAGAAGCGACGCACTGAACGCGTTGCTGGCACTCGGCTATAGCGACAAAGAAGCGAGCCACGCGCTCGCCAGAATTACGCCCGATACGCCGGTTCAAGAAGCACTCCGCACTGCTCTCAAGTTGCTGTCGAAGGTTTGATTCCGCACAAGCGGGTGCGACTTGTAATGTCGCCCGGGCACGACACACCGCACGCACCGGCAAGTCACGTTTACAGCCGGCGCTAGGCTATAATCCGGGTCAATTTTATGACTGGGTCGTGCTTGATGAACGAGGTTACTTGCGAATGAGCGTTGCCGCCCGCGTGGTTATCTTGATCCTGGCTGTGCTGGCGAACTCAGCCGAAGTTATTGCGGCTGCCGAAATCTCCGCCGAAAAACAGCGGCAAATCGACCAACTCATCGAGATCCATGATTTGACGACATCGGTATCGATAGGCAATTTCTATCTCAAACAGGAAGGCCTTATCGCCATTCGTGGTCTGCTGACGCGGTTGGGAAATCAGGACAAGTTGGGCCCTGGCTGGAATTCGCGCGATCCGCAGTGGCAGCGCGCCGAAAGCGTGCTGCTCAAGGAAGTAGTGGACAAAGTATCGCAGGACTTCACCTCGCTGGATTGGCTGCGTCCACAATGGCAGGAACTCGACTCGAAGGAATTCAGCGCCACGGAACTGGATGCGCTGCTGGTCCACTTCCGTTCCGATGTCGGCCGCAAACAGGCGATGATCGTGGACCATACTGTCTCGACGCACGTGATGGCGACGTTGTCGTTCTCCGGCAAGCTCAAGGACATCCCCGGAATTCAGGAAGAAAGAAACCGCATGCAGGCCATCTGGAACAAAGAAGATGATGACATGCGCTTTTCCATCCAGGATGCGAGCAACGCGGATGCCCAGCGCTTCGCCTATTCGGCGTTGGGAAAGAAATACTTCGTGACAGCGATCCTGAAACTGACCGGCATCATCAGCCGCCGCCTTGACGATCTTGCGCAAGCGCTACCGAAGGAGGTCAATGCGCGCGCGGAAGATATCCGGCCGTTGTTGCAGGAGTTCAAGAGCGCCCACAGATGATGCGTCAAGCGGTCTGCAAAAATGCGGCGATGAAGGATGATTGAAACCGACCGGCTGATTACGCCCGACCCGCAGTCGACGCACGAAGAAGCGCTCGAGAAGGCCCTGCGTCCCAAGCAATTCGATGAGTACATCGGCCAGGAAAAGATCCGCGGTCAGCTGCAAATATTCATTCAGGCCGCCAGGCAGCGCGGCGAGTCGCTTGATCACGTATTGCTGTTCGGGCCGCCCGGCTTGGGCAAGACCACGCTTGCGCACATCATTGCGCGCGAGATGGGCGTGAATTTGCGCCAGACTTCAGGACCCGTTCTGGAACGTCCAGGCGATCTCGCAGCGCTGCTGACGAATCTGGAACCCAACGATGTGCTGTTCATCGATGAAATACATCGCTTGTCGCCCGTAGTCGAGGAAATCCTTTATCCCGCACTGGAGGATTTCCAGCTGGACATCATGATCGGTGAGGGTCCAGCCGCGCGGTCCGTCAAACTGGATTTGCCGCCATTTACCCTGATCGGTGCTACGACGCGAGCCGGCATGCTGACGAACCCCCTGCGCGATCGCTTCGGGATTGTTTCGCGCCTCGAATTTTATTCACCCGGGGAACTGACCCGGATCGTTGAGCGGTCGGCCGGCCTGCTGAACGTGGAAACTACGCACGAGGGCGCATTTGAAATCGCATCGCGCTCGCGCGGTACGCCACGCATTTCCAATCGTCTGTTGAGGCGGGTGCGCGACTTTGCGGAGGTCAAGGCACAGGGGCTGGTGGATCGGGATATTGCCGATGCGGCCCTCAAAATGCTCGATGTGGACCGTATCGGTCTGGACGTCATGGACCGCAAGCTGCTGCTTGCTGTGGTGGAGAAATTTGGCGGTGGCCCGGTGGGTATCGACAATCTCGCCGCGGCGATTGGCGAAGAGCGTGACACCATAGAAGACGTGCTCGAGCCTTTTTTGATACAGCAAGGCTATCTGCAGCGTACGCCGCGCGGTCGCATGGCAACCGCATCCACTTACCGGCATTTGGGCCTGGCAATGCCGTCGGCTTCGGGCACCGCTGAACTGTGGAGGGAGGCTTAACATCCTGTTCGAGATTCCGGTACGCGTGTACTACCAGGATACCGATGCCGGCGGCGTAGTATTCCATGCGGCGTATCTAGATTTTCTGGAGCGGGCCCGAATGGACTGGATGCGCGCGCGCTGCTTTGATTCGAGACATCTGCTCGGCCGCCACCAGTTGTTCTTCATCGTGCGCAAACTCGAGCTTGCATACCAGAAACCAGCCCTGCTGGATGACTTGCTTCTTGTCAGCGCCACGCTTCAAAAGTTGGGTCACGCACAACTGACTTTTGACCAGCACGTCAGGCGCGACGGTGAAACATTATTGCGCGGCCGGGTAAACATTGCCTGTGTCGCAGCCGGCAGTTTGAAACCCGTGCCGTTTCCAGATGAAATTCGCGCTTCATTGACAGACGAAGCAACAACGGCCGCGACTGAAGTAACCCGGCCCGGTCAACCCCGAAGGCAGCTAAACCGCGTTTAACTTGAGTTAGACACAACCATGAATGTTTCCCAAGACCTGTCCCTGATCAGCCTCATAGGCAATGCCAGCGTGCTGGTNCAGTTGGTATTGGCGCTGCTTCTGCTGGTTTCCATGATTTCCTGGTGGTTTATCTTTCGCAAGATGTTTGTTGTGCGCGATGCCATTCGGCGCACCGACCAGTTCGAACGCAGCTTCTGGAGTGGCGCCGATCTCGGCACGCTTTATCAGGCAGCGGCAAGCGCGCGACTCGATGCAGGAAGCATGGAACGTATTTTCGAATCCGGATTCCGCGAATTCGTCAAGCTACGCAAACAGAGCGGCGCCAGTCTCGTCATGATCATGGAGGGCACGCGCCGTGCAATGCGCGCGACTTATCAGCGGGAGCTTGACCGTTTGGAGGCGCATCTATCATTCCTCGCTACGGTCGGTTCGGTGAGTCCCTACGTTGGCTTGTTCGGCACTGTGTGGGGCATCATGAACGCTTTCCGCGGACTCGCTAACGTGGGCCAAGCTACGCTGGCACACGTGGCGCCTGGCATTGCGGAGGCGCTAGTTGCCACCGCAATGGGCCTGTTCGCCGCCATCCCGGCAGTGATCGCCTTCAACCATTTCGTGCGCCATATCGAGCGCCTGTCAACACGCTTTGACAGCTTCCAGGAAGAGTTCTCCAACATCCTGCAGCGCCAAGCCGGTGCCCAGACCGTTGGAGCACATACTGGCACTCACCCTGTTTTCAACCCGGGCTGATTATTCATGGCTGTAAACCGCCGGCGTCACCCGCGCCTGATGAACCAGATCAACGTCGTGCCTTATATCGACGTGATGTTGGTCTTGCTGGTCATTTTCATGGTCACCGCGCCGCTGATGAATCCCGGCGTGATCGATCTCCCGTCCATCGGAAAATCATCCGCGCCACCGGCAATGCCCATCGAAATTTCCATCCGCGTGGGTGGTGCGCTGTCCTTGACTGACCGTGACATGGGTAATGCCGAGCGCCCGGTGAATCGTGACGAGTTGATCCGACTCATCAAGAGCAAGCAAGCGAAAAAACCGGATCAGCCGGTGGTGATTTCGGCGGACAAAGACGTCAAATATGAAGCCGTGATTCAAATCATGGACATGTTGCAACAGAATCAGGTGAAGCGCGTTGGGCTGCTGGCGAAGCCGCGTTCGGGGTGAGTGGTGCAGACGCTCAAGGAACCCGGTCGAATTGCTTCCGGCGCACTTGCAGTGCTGGTGCACCTGATGTTTTTCGGCTTTCTCGTGTTCGGACTGAGCTGGCAGAAGAAAGTCGCGAGCCCGATCGTGGTTGATTTATGGCAAGACTTGCCCGAGCCGACCAAGAAGTCAGCGCCGTTGCCGGAGCCGCCGCCTCCGCCTCCGCCGGCACCCAAGGTAATCCCGAAGCCGCCACCGCCCGCACCGGTGCCCGAAGTGAAAAAAGTAGTGCCGCCAACGCCGCCCAAGGTAGAGGCGCCTAAACCCTCAGCTGCCGACATCGAGCTCAAGGAAAAGCTGCGCAAGCAAAAAGAAGAAGAAGCTGCACAACGGGAAGAGCTGAAGAAAGTTGAGGCCGAGCGCAAGGAAGCACAGCGTAAAGCCGAAGCCGAGCGCAAGGAAGAGCAGCGCAAAGCGGAAGTTGAGCGAAAGGAAGAGCAGAAAAAAGTCGAGCTGGAAAAGCGCAGAGTGGACGAAGAGCAGCGCAAGGCGGAAGCGGAGCGCAAGGAAGAGGAACGCAAAGCCGAGGTCGAACGCAAGGAAAAAGCGGAGTTGGAAAAGCGCAGACTGGAAGAAGAGCGGGTTAAGGCCGCCGAGGAACAGCGGCGGATTGAAGCGGCCAAACGGGAAGAAGAGAGCAAGCAGCGTGCAGCTGCGATGGAGCGCGAACGCCAGCAGCTCGAAGCCGCGCGTAAGCAACGGGAAGCCGAAGAAGGAAAGCGCCAGGCCGAGTCTGCGGCGCGGGCTGCGCAGCAGAAGCTCATCGATGACTGGAGAGCGCGCATCCAGAACAAGATCAAAAGCCGTGTTGTCGTCCCGCCCAGCATAGAGGGCAATCCGGAAGCCCGCTTCGAAGTGGTATTACTGCCTGGAGGAGAGATCTTAAGCACAACCCTGAAAAAATCGAGCGGCAACCCTGCTTACGATAGGGCAGTAGAGCACGCGATTGCAGGTGCTCATACATTGCCCGTGCCGACGGATCCGGATCTGTTTCAGGAGAATTTTAGAGAATTGAACCTGGTATTCCGACCGAAAGATTAATAGACCGATGACTCATTCAATACTTCTCCATTACCAAATAATGTTCCGCGTTCGCCACGTTATCGCGAGCTTAACCATCATGCTGTGCCTTGGCGTCTTCGGTGGCAGGGCCGCTGGAGCCCCGCTGGCGATCGAAATTATCGGTGGAGGCGCCAACCAGATTCCGATAACGGTGCTGCCGTTTGCCGGCGAGGAGCGCTTTGTTCATCGCGTTGCGCAAATCATCGCGGCCGACCTGCAAAGAAGCGGCTTGTTCAAGCTCGGTTCGATTGGCAGCGCGCGTCCACTGCCGTCCGAGCCATCTGATATTAATTATCGCTATTGGAAAAGCGACGGAACCGAAACCATGGTGATCGGCAGTGTCGTCGAGAAGAGCGACGGGAATGCCGAAGTGCGGTTTCGGTTGATGGATATCGCCAAGCAGTCTCAGGTGCTCGGCTTTTCCTACACGGTAAGAGTACCGCAGCTGCGCTTCACGGCGCACAAAATCGCCGACCTCATTTACGAAAAGCTTACCGGCGATCCTGGCGTGTTTGCTACAAAGATTTGTTATGTGACGAAAGGCGACAACCGCTTCGAATTGCAAGTCTCGGATGCGGACGGCTTCAATTCTGACTTCATCCTCGCGCACAAGGAGCCGATCATTTCACCGCAATGGTCGCCGGATGGAACACGCATTGCGTACGTGTCCTTCGAGCGGCGCAAACCAATTGTGTTTGTCCACAACTTGCTGGATGGGACACGTACTGTGCTCGCCAACTTCGAAGGCTCGAACTCCGCCCCGTCATGGTCGCCGGATGGCAAGCGCCTTGCCGTCGTTCTGACCAAGGACGGCACATCGAATCTGTATGTGATCGCGGCGGACGGAAGCGGATTGGCTCGACTGACCAGCAATCTTTCAATCGATACTGAACCAAGTTTTTCACCGGACGGAAAATATATCCTGTTCACTTCAGATCGAGCAGGCGGCCCGCAGATCTACCGGTTGCGCGCCGATGGCGTGGGCGACGCCGAACGCATGACTTTTGAAGGCAGCTACAACGTAACGCCACGCTACAGCCCGGATGGAAAATCCTTCATTTTTATTCACCGCAACGAAGGCCACTTCAACGTCGCAGTGCAGGATATTGCCTCTCGTCAGATGCAAATTCTCACTGCAGGCGGGCTCGACCAGTCGCCGACTTTTGCACCCAACGGCAAGATGATCCTGTACGCGTCCGAGGTAAAGGGGCGTGGTATATTAGCCGCCGTGTCGAGCGATGGACGGATCAAGCAAAAAATTACCGCGCAGTC
>C688J18823_10002544_pt1 | contig 11390 bp, 14 predicted proteins | sample HopSoiMetagenom1_FD_18823 | JGI IMG/M metagenome (IMG submission 18823) | reverse complement strand
GGCATCGGTGATCAGGTCGGTGCGAAAGATCGCCGCGGCGATCACCCGAAAGCCGACCAGGCCGGCGAGGAACACGTCACCGAGTTTGGGCAACCGCTCGATCAAGGACTGTCCGTAGCCCATCTGCGAGGACGCGCGTTTGCGGCTGATCCCCAGTTCGGCGCCGATTTCGGCGGCGATGACCTCCCAGCCATCGACACACCAAAAGTTGTGCTCATCGGTCTGCTGCTCGATGCGGCGCACGGTGAACTCGCCCACCGCCATCAACTGGCGCGCGAACGCCGCCCGCTCTTCCTGCTGGGCCGTACCCATCAGGTCGAGTAGCTCGGCGTCGCCACATCCTTCGAACACAATTTGGTCATCCAGTCCGGCCGGACGAGACGACAGTCTGAAATGCAAGCTTGTGGATGAATCCGGGACTGGGGATAACTACGCCTCCGAGCCGGGAAATGTCGGACCCGTCAGGTATCGCTGCACGGTCGGGCCGATCCACGCGACGAGCTCGTCGACGCCGGCAGACGCGATCGGCTCGATCCTCAGCTGGTATCGCGCAAACGCCAGCCCCATGAGGTGCGACGCCACCAATTCGACGCGCAGCACCGCGTCTCCTACGCCGAATTCCGCGGCGAGGCGCTCGGCGACGGGCCCCGCGAGGGTGTCCTGCAGCAGCTTCTTCGCCAACGGCTGATCTGCGGCCGAGCGCCACACCGTCAGCAGCGGCTCGAAGGTGTCTCCCCGGTCCCAGCGCTCGATGAAGCGCCGGACGAGGCGCTCGCCGATCTGGTCGTGGCCCTCGTCGAACATCCCGGCAAGCTGGTGCAGCGGATGCTCCGGGATGTCGATCACCGCGGCGGCGAACAGTCCCTCCTTGTTGCCGAAGAAGTAGTAGACCATCGCGACATCAACGTCGGCCTCGGCGGCGATCCCTCGCACGGTCGCCTGCTCATAGCCCTGCTTGAAATGCTCGCGCGCCACTTCGACGATGCGCTGCTTGTTCCGCTGACCAGTGCGCCATCGGCCGGTTCGCCGGCTTTCAGCCATGCCGTCCAGCGTACTTCAACGCCTGTTGACATTTCTCCATCACGAGGCGTAGCGTCTTCTTCAGCAGTTGTTGAAGAAGGAGGTTTTCGAGATGGCACGTCGACGACTGTGGTGGCGGCATCTGCTCAGCGTTCTGCTGGCGCCGGCCATGATGACGGTCTTCATTCCATGGGCTATTGCGGCACTTACCGGTGTCGAGGCACCAGATTTCGGCACCACGCGCGGCTGGCTGTTGGTCATCGCCGGCGGCCTGCTGATCGCGCTGGGCCTCGCCATGTTGGTGTGGACGGTGGTGCTGTTCGACCGCGTTGGCGAGGGCACGCTCGCGATCGGCTCACCGGTCAAGCTGGTGGTACGCGGCCCCTATCGGCACGTCCGCAACCCGATGATGACGGGCGTCTTCTGCATCCAGCTCGGCACGGCTATCGCCACGGCTTCGCCGTGGCTGTTCGGCTGGTTCGCGTTCTTCTTCACCTGCGTGCTCATTGCGATCCGCGGTGTCGAGGAGCCGCATCTGCGCAGGCGGTTCGGCGCCGACTATGAGGACTACTGCCGCCATGTCCCGCGCTGGATTCCGCGGCTCACCGCGTGGGAGCCGATCCGGGTCTAGACCCAGTACGGCACGCGGGCCCGGTACTGGCGCATCGCGAACGCCGCAAGCACCCAGCCAATAACCGTCAAGGCAACGACCACCAACCAGTGCCGCAACTCCTGGTCGGCGCCCAGCAATGGCGCGCGCACGATGTCTAGGTAATGCAGCAGCGGGTTGAGCTCGACGATCTTGGCGTACGACCCGGCGCCCTGCTGCCGCAGCGTGGACTCGTTCCAGATGATGGGCGTCATGAAGAACAGCAACTGCACCAAGCTGAACAGCAGAGGACTGATGTCGCGGTAGCGGGTGGCCAGAATTCCGAAACACAGTGACACCCATACACAGTTGAGCACGATGAGGCCCAACGCAGGGATCACAGCCAGGTCCGTCCACTTCCACGGCTTCGGGAAAATGATCGCGATGATCACGAAGATGATGATGTTGTGCGCGAACAGGATCATCTGCCGCCACACCAGCCGGTAGACGTGCACGGACAGCGGCGTCGGAAGTTGTTTGATCAGACCCTCATTGGCCACGAACACATCGGCGCCTTCGAGGATGGCCGCGTTGATCAGGTTCCAGATGATCAGGCCGAGCGTGACATACGGAAGGTGCTCGGCGAGCGGCAGCTTGAACAGCTTCGAATACAACAGCCCCATGGCGACGGCTGTTGCGCCGGTCGCAATCGTGATCCAGAACGGGCCGAGCACCGAGCGGCGGTAGCGCTGCTTGATGTCCTGCCAGCCCAGGTGCAGCCACAGTTCACGCTTGCCGAACCCGGCGACGAGGTCGCCCCACGCGCGGCTCATCGTGCGCGACCGCGCCGCCGCGTCGGTGAACGTCACTGTGCAGGCCTTTCGAATTTCTCGCGGCGACCCAAGCGCCGCAACCGGATCCACTCCCGCAGCCCGGCCGGGTCGCGCCGCGACACCAGAAAGTACCAGCCGAACCGCATCCACTCCTGGAACACCAGCTTCCGCATGCCGGGCATGGACTGCAGATAGCCGCGATTGCGGTAGGTGAAGTAGCGCTTCGTGGCGTCGGCGGGGTACTGGGTGTGCATCCGACCGCCGAGGATCGGCTTGAACTCGTCGCTGCCCTCCGGATGCAAATACACAGCGTTCAGGCACGTGCCGAACGGCAGACCCGAGCGCACCAGCCGACGGTGCAGTTCGGTTTCGTCGCCGCGCACGAACAGTCGAAGGTCCGGAACGCCGACCGCTTCAAGCGTCGACGCGCGAAACAGTGCTCCGTTGAACAGCGATGCGATCCCCGGCAGCAGATCGTCTGTGCCCGTTCGCAATTCGCTGACCTGCCGCCGCCAGAGCAGCCCCCGTCGCAGCGGGAACGCCAACTGCTCCGGGTTCGCCATGTCGCACACCATCGGCGATACCTCCGCCAGCCCGTGTCTCGATGCGCAGGCCAGCAATGTGCCGAGCACTTCAGAATCCAACGGCCTGCCGTCGTCGTCGGCCAGCCACACCCAGTCCGCGCCAAGCGCCAGCGCGTGCAGCATGCCCAACGCGAAACCGCCTGCACCACCAAGGTTTCGGCGTGATCCGATATACGTGGTCGCGATCGGCTGGCCGTCCACAATTTCGCGCACGCGTGCGTCTTGCCCATCAGAGAAGTCGTTGTCGACCACCACCAGGTGATCCGGAGCGCGGGTCTGTGCGCTCACCGCATCCAGCGACTTGGCCAGCTCGTCGGGACGCCGATGGGTGACCACCACCGCGCATATCGACTCAGTCATGCGCCCGCTCGCGGGCGTCCTCGTCGAGGACTTCTCGCACGTGGCGGGCCGCGTCGTCGCCCTCGTATGCGCGCACGACGTCTTCGATGCCGCCCGTCATCTTGATGGTGCCGTGGTCGATCCACATCGCGGTGTTGCATAGTCTGGCCAGGAATTCGTTGGAATGGCTTGCGAACACCAGGATTCCGGATCGCTCGACGAGGCCCTGCAGCCGCGACTGGGCCTTCTTGAGGAAGTCGGCATCCACTGCGCCGAGGCCCTCGTCAAGCAGCAGGATCTCCGGGTCGATGCTGGTGACCACGCCCATGGCCAATCGCACCCGCATGCCGGTGGAATACGTGCGCAGCGGCATCGACAGGTAATCGCCGAGTTCTGTGAACTCCGCTATCTCATCCACCTTGGCCAGCATCTGTTTTCGCGTCTGACCGAGAAACAGCCCGCGGATGATGATGTTCTCGAACCCGGAGATCTCCGGGTCCATCCCGACACCGAGGTCGAACACCGGGGCCACCCGGCCCGTCACCGTAGCCACCCCGCGGGTGGGTTCGTAGATGCCGGACAGCAACCGCAGCAGGGTCGACTTTCCCGCGCCGTTGTGCCCGACCAACCCCACCCGGTCGCCGAGTTCCAGCGACATGGTGATGTCCCGCAACGCCTCGATGACCACGACGTTGGACTCGTTGCGTCCGATCGCGCCGCCGGCCTTGCCGAGGAACGCCTTCTTCAGCGAGCGCGTCTTCGCGTCGAAGATCGGAAACTCCACCCACGCGTTGTGGGTCTCGATGTGAGGGTGCGAAGGGCGGGTCAAAGGGACCTTATAAATACTGTCCGGTCCCGCCGCGTTGCCCCGGCGGACCGGTCACGCCGGGGGGCAGTTGGCGCATCTGCTCCAGTTGCTGACGCGCGGCCATCTGCTGCGCGAACAGCGCAGTTTGGATGCCATGGAACAGGCCTTCGAGCCAGCCCACCAGCTGCGCCTGGGCGATCCGCAATTCGGCGTCCGACGGAACGCCGTCATCGGTGAACGGCAAGGTGAGCCGCTCGAGCTCCTCACGCAGTTCCGGCGCCAACCCGTCCTCGAGCTCGCGAATGCTGGTGCGATGGATTTCGCGCAGCCGGTTGCGGCTGGCGTCGTCCAACGGCGCGGCGCGCACCTCCTCCAGCAGCTGCTTGATCATGGTGCCGATCCGCATCACCTTCGCCGGCTGCTCGACCAGATCGGTCAACGACTTGCCGTCGGCGTCCTCCTCGGCCGCCATCGCGCGTGGATCGCCGCCGATGATTTCGATGTTGTCGTCGTCGGTGTTCGTAGTCATTTCCCTCTCATCCGTCTGCTCTTCGCGCTAGCGCTCATCGCAGCGCCATTCGTAGATGCGGGCCTCTCCGTTGTCGTAGATCTTCTCCCACGACCGCGACCTATCTAGCGACACTAGCCCGTCGGGCATGACGAACCCGCGGACCACCGGTGTGCTTGTCACCACGTACCGGATGTTGAGCGCCTTGACCGCCTCGGCCACACGCGGGTCGGTGTCTGCGTCGTCGGCGTACGCCCAGAAGATGAACCGGTGATACCCCGGGCCCTGCTGCACCGGGTAGTCGTAGTGAGTCCACAGCGGATGAAGGCCGGCGGCGGCGTACATCCACGCCGTGCCGTCGGTGTTCGCATCACCGATCAGCGAGTCACGCGCCCCCGGCAATGTGGCCAGATACGCCCACGCCTGCAGGTCCTTGGAATCGACGATCACCCTGTCGTACTTCTCGCCGAACAGGAACTTGGCCCGAGGCAGGTAGGCCAGCTCGATGCCGACGCTGGCGACGACCAAGACGGTGGCCGTCGCTGCGTACCAGACCCGCGGACTGCCCTTGCCGACCAGCCGGCGCCCGCCTGCGACCGCGGCCGACGCGAGCGTGAACACCGCAATGCCGACCGCCGCCATGAGCAGCATCGTGACCACCGCCGACAGCCGCCGCGGATCGCTGTAGAACAGGTCGCTGAACTTGCCCGTGAGCGCGCCGATCGGGCCGCCGAACGGCGCCGACGAATGCACGATCGACACCACCAGCAGCAGCCACACCGCCAGCGGCCACCACACCCGTCGCACCACAAGGACGATCGCGCCGATGGCGCCCAGGATGATCAGCACCCACTGGATCGGAAAGTCGTTCAGGTGGCGGGTGTGCTGCACGACCGCGTCGATCAGGCCACGCTTCTTGCCCTCGTGCGTAATGAACGCGTGCCCGACGATGATCTCGGCCTGCTGCAGCACACCCAAGAACTGCGGCAGCAGCAGCGCCACGGTCGGAACGGCGATGACCAATAGGTTGACGAAATCGGCGACCCGGCCGCGGACGGGATGCCACAACGCCTCGAACAGCCACCACGCCGCCACGAACAGAACGACCACCACGCCGCCGGTGATGTGTACAGAGAACACCCCGAACAGCGCCAGCACCGCAACCGGGATGCGGTCGCGGTGTCGAACCGCTGACACGATCAGCACCATGGTCGGGATGGCGACGCCGTAGGCGGCCATGTTGGGCATCGAAGCCGTGTCGAACTCGATGTAGGGAATCGCGGTGAACGAGCCCGACAGTGCGGCCGCGGTGGCCGCGGCGCCTGCCGTACGCCACTCGTCGATTCGGCTGCGCAGCAGCTGCCACGTCAGCGTCGCGGCGCTGACCGGGAACAGCCAGATCGCGGCGGACACCGAGCTCAGCGTGTACGCGGTGGTCGGCGCGGCGCCGGTGAGTTGACTGAACACCGCTGCCAGGGCGTGAAATGTCGACGGGTAGTACAGCGCTTCGTGGGTTTCGACGTTGCGGAGCTCGCCCATGTGGGTCGGCGACGCCTCGCCGGTGTCGACGATGAAGCGAATCGTGTTGGCGTGCCAGACGGCATCCCAGTTACTTGGGATCGATTGCCAGTTCGGCATCCCGTTAAGCGCCGCCAGCCCGATCAGCAACGCGCCCAACAGCACGCCTGCGGCAACCACCAGCGCGGGCCCCCGGGTCGCCGCGCGGGCCTCGGCATCGACGTCGCGAACGCGGGCAAGCGCAATCCGCAAACAAAACGCGACGGCCGTCACGATGGCCAGAGCAAACAGAGCCGTCCATCCGTTCCACGGGACGCCAAGTGCGCCAAAGGGAACGATGGCCAAGGCCACGACGCCGTAGGTCAGGGCCGGTCCGACCGCGACGGCAGTGGGCCAAGTTAGCCGGCCGACACGTGCGACGAGAGCCCCGGGGATCACCAGCAACGACAGTGCAATTAGCACTCCGGACCCCAAGCTCACTGGACTAGTATGGCTGCCCAGGTGATCCGGTCCGGGCACGGCATGGGCTGCGACGGGGCGCGGCCGGGCATCAGCCAAAATCGTGTCGGTTTGTGAAATTCACAGACGCTCTAAGGTGGGCTGGCATGGCATACGACGTCGCCCGGGTGCGTGGTCTGCACCCGTCATTGGGCGATGGGTGGGTGCATTTTGATGCACAGCACGGCATGCTGCTCCCCGATTCCGTGGCCAGGGCCGTGTCGACCGCTTTCCGCGGGTCGATGCCGACTCCGGTAGGACCCCATCCGTCGGCCCAACGCAGCGCCGCGGTCCTGGGCGCTGCGCGCCAGGCCGTAGCCGATCTGCTCAACGCGGACCCGAAGGGCGTGGTGCTGGGCGCCGACCGCGCGGTTTTGCTGACGTCACTTGCCGACGCGTCATCGTCACGGGTCGGGCTGGGCTACGAGGTGGTGGTGACCCGGCTCGACGACGAGGCGAACATCGCACCGTGGCTGCGCGCAGCGAATCGCTATGGCGCCAAGGTGAAGTGGGCTGAGGTCGACATCGAGACCGGTGAACTTCCGACCTGGCAGTGGGAGGGTCTGATCACGCGACCGACCCGTTTGGTCGCCATCACCTCTGCCTCTTCGACGCTGGGCACGGTGACCGACCTGCGGGTGGTCACGAAGCTGGTGCACGAGGTCGGCGGATTGGTCGTCGTCGATCACTCCGCGGCCGCGCCGTACCGGCTGGTCGACATCGACGAGATCGACGCCGATGTGGTCGCGGTCAACGCGATGGCGTGGGGCGGCCCGCCGATCGGCGCGCTGGTGTTCCGCGACCCGTCGATCATCGACTCTTTCAGCTCGGTGTCGCTGAACCCGTACGCGACCGGTCCCGCGCGACTCGAGGTGGGGACGCACCAATTCGGCTTGCTCGCAGGCGTCGTCGCCAGCATCGAGTACCTGGCGGGACTCGACGAGTCAGCGCAGGGCTCGCGGCGCGAACGACTTTCGGTGTCAATGCAATCGGCGTCGACGTACATGAACCGGGTGTTCGACTACCTGATGATCTCGCTACGTTCCCTGTCCGCGGTGATGGTGATCGGCCGGCCCGAGGTGCACATCCCGGTGCTGAGCTTCGCGGTCAGCGACGTGCCGGCGGAGCGGGTGGTGCAGCGGCTGGCCGACAATGGCATCCTGGCAATCTCCAACGTCAGCTCGCGCGTGCTAGATGTCATCGGAGTCAACGACATTGGCGGTGCGGTCACCGTCGGGCTGGCTCACTACACGACGACGGCGGAGGTCGATCAATTGGTGCGCGCCCTGGCCTCGCTGGGCTGAAGGGCTAATCTGCCACGCGCAGAATGACTTTCCCGGACACCTCGCCGGAGTCCAGCAGCTCGTGCGCGGCCCTGGCCTGCTCGATGGGGAACTCGGCGCCGATGATCGGGCGCACCTGGCCGTCGCTGATCATCGGCCAGACGTTGGCGACAACCTCGGCGACGATCTCGCTTTTGCTGCCCGGGCCACTGACCGGACGCGACCGCAGTGCCGTGGCGATCACGCCGGCGCGCTTGCCGAGCAGCTTGCCGATGTTGAGTTCGGCTTTGACGCCGCCCTGCAGCCCGATGATTACCAATCGTCCGCCGGTGGCGAGAGCGTCGACGTTACGGTCGAGGTATTTGGCGCCCATGATGTCGAGGATCACGTCGGCGCCACCTTCGCCGCGCACGCGCTCCACGAAGTCCTCGTCGCGGTAATCGACGGTGATCTCGGCGCCCAATTCGGTGCAGAGGTCGAGTTTGTTCCTCGCCCCGGCGGTGACGGCCACCCTCGCGCCGAGCGCGCGTGCCACCTGGATGCCGTGCGAGCCGACGCCGCTGGCGCCGCCGTGGATCAGCAGGAGCTGACCGGCCGACAAATGCGCGGTCATCATCAGGTTCGACCACACGGTGCAGGCAACTTCTGCAAGTCCGGCGGCGTGATGCAGCGGCACGTCGTCGGGAATCGGCATCAGCTGGCCGGCCGGGACGGCGACGAACTCGGCGTACCCGCCGCCCGCCAGCAAAGCACAGACTTGTTGCCCGATGGCCCATTGGGCCACTCCGTCGCCAACCTCGGCAATGGTCCCGGAGACCTCGAGCCCCAAGGTCTGGCTGGCGCCGGGAGGGGGTGGATAGTTGCCCGCGGCCTGTAACAGGTCGGCGCGGTTGACACCCGCCGCACTCACTTTGATGAGGACTTCACCGAAGTTGGGCTTGACGTCGGGGATTTCTTGCCAGTTGAGCTGATCGGCTGCTTCGGCCACGATCGCGCGCATTGGGCTAACCCTACTACGCAGTGAAAACAGTCTGGATTTCCCGCCCGCAGCTATGCTTGCCTGCTTTACCATAGCGAAATGGAGGGGATGATTGCCGGGCGCACCGCTAGTGACATGCCTGGCTTGGATATCGCTGAGCAGAGGTCGTGGCAAAACTTCCTCGACTCAGCGTTGAGGATGTACGCGACCCTGAACCGGTCGCTGGTGGACGCGCATCATCTGACGCTCAACGACGTGCGACTGCTCGACATGTTGGACAAGTCCGCGACCGGCTCGGCGCGCATGGGGGATCTCGCCGAAGGGCTGATGTCATTGCCGAGCCGGGTGACCCGGCAGATCCGGCGATTGGAATTGCAGGGCCTGGTGCGCCGCGGCGCCAGCCCAGACGACGGCCGAGGCGTGCTGGCCTCGATCACCGAAGAAGGACGTTCCGCGGTGGCTGAGGCGATGCTGACGTACGGCGAGGGGGTCCGCACGCATTTCCTCGGCAGATTGTCCCGCCCGCAGATAGCTGCGATGGGGGAGAACTGCAGGCGGATTAACGTCGCCCTGAAGGCAGACGCCCCGCCAGCCAAGCTCGGCCGCGTCTGAAGCGGTCCGCCCTTCGCGCAAGCGCTCATCGGAGCAGTCGGGTCTTCGCGCAAGCGCTCATCCGCCCCGTACTCTTGTCGGCGGTGGCGTGGCAGAGCGGCCTAATGCACTCGCCTTGAAAGCGAGAGACGGCTAAAACCGTCCGGGGGTTCAAATCCCTCCGCCACCGCGCGCGGCGCTATTGCGCCTCCAAGATGCCCTTGAGCCGCCGCAGATCCTTCGCGGTTGCCCGTTTTATCGCGAGCGACATCATCGGCGTCGCGATCCGCGAAAAGCCCGCAGGCTCACCTCGGTTTCGAAGCCGCATCAGCGTGGCGCCGTCCTCGGCGTCCTGCCACTCGTACGTCGTCTCCATCGGGAACGGTCCCTGCGCGGTGCGCATCATGAACCGTTGATCAGGGGTCCACTCGACCACTTCGTAGGTGTAGGTCAGCGACCGGCCGAGGAACCGCGCGCAGAACGTGAATCGGGAGCCGACGGCCATCGGCTTGGGGGTCTCCCAATGCACCGAGTCGATGTTGGCATACCACGTGCTCGCGTTGTCAGGATCGGAACAGTACGCCGCGACGTCCGGCCGTGGCCGAGCGATCGTCGCATGGACCTCGACGTCGACGGTTGCCATGGCCCCATTGTCCCGGGAAACATCGCCGCTATGGCTAAGTTCCTCTATTCGGCCGCGATGTCGCTCGACGGCTTCATCGCCGGGCCGGGCGGTGACATGTCCTGGATGGCCGACTATCTCGGCCCGAATCCCGTTGTAGACGAGCTGATTCCGCAGACTGGGGCGATCCTCGCAGGCAACCGAACGTTCGNCGGCGACGATCCCTACCAAGGTCAGCCGGGCGAGGGAGAAGTCTTTGGCGGCGGGTGGGACGGGCCGCAGTTCGTGCTGGCGCACTAGCCGCCTGCCGAGCAGACGCCAGGCGTAACTTTCGTCGGCGATATCGACACCGCGATCGCCGAGTCGCGTGCTGCGGCGGGCGACAAATACGTCAACGTCCTTGGCGCCAGTGTCGCCGCCCAATGTCTCGACGCCGGTGTTCTGGACGAGGTGCTGGTGTCCGTCACGCCCGTGCTGCTCGGTGACGGCACGCGCCTGTTCGAGCACCCCGGCGGCCAGACCGTGCGGCTCGAGCCGCTCAGCGTTACGCACACGCCACAGNTGACCAACCTCTGGTACCGGGTCACCGCGTAGCGCGTGCCAGCGTCTGCACACCCGTCACGATCTGCGACTCGGTGAGGTTCGCGTAGCCGAGCATCAAACCAGGTGGTGCCGAGGCTGATTCGGCGTAACACGGTGCCAGCGGCTCGACCCTCACCCGCATTCNGGCCGCGCGATCCACCAGTTCGGTGACGGGGAAGCTGTCGGGGAAACGCACCGTCAGGTGAACTCCCGCCGCCGCGCCGAGCACGGTCGCCTCCGGCAGATGCCGAGCCAGCGCCCGCAGCAGCACATTTCGGCGTGACAGATACCGGCGGCGCATCTGGCGCAGGTGCCTGTCGTATCCGCCGGACGTCAACAGCTTCGCGAACGCGATCTGATCCATCACCGAACTTCCGGCGTCGGCCAGGCCTTTCGCCAGCGTGACCGGCCCGACGAGGTGCGCAGGCAGGACCATCCACCCGATCCGCAGTCCCGGCGCCAGCGTCTTGCTCGTCGAGCCCACGTACACCACCCGGTCCGGCGCGATGCCCTGGAGCGCGCCAACGGGCGCACGGTCGTACGGTATTCGGCGTCGTAGTCGTCCTCGATGACCAGATGATCCGCCCTGGCCCACTGCACCAGGGCGGTGCGTCGCGCGGCGGACAGCACCACCCC
>C688J18823_10002543_pt1 | contig 11391 bp, 10 predicted proteins | sample HopSoiMetagenom1_FD_18823 | JGI IMG/M metagenome (IMG submission 18823) | reverse complement strand
TCGCGGACCCTGGCGGACCTGGCGAGCGGACCCCAGTGCGGGACGGGTCGTTGAAACCCTTCCTACCGGGTCCGCTGGGGGTCCGCAAGATTTTCTGGGTGGGTTTAGGCCCCATGTTCTGTCGTAAGCCTTTGATCTGATAAATTACGAGAGCCGAACCGCACTCCCCTGACAAATTGTCAGCGAATTAAGTTGCGGCATCGGTATTGTGTCGCCTCCCCCAAAAGAACCGGCAGAGCTCGGGCGGTCCTCAGCGCGTCGCGGGGGCGTCGCGCGCGCTGGTCATCCTGCCGGCCGAGACGACCAAGCCATGCAGCGCGGTGAGATGATCAGTCTCGCCAATCATCAACTCATTCTCCTCGAGAAGAATCACGTCGCTCCCGGCGAGATCGGCAAGGCGGTCCGCCTGAACAGGCGGCGCCGATCGGCGTTTGCCTTCTGCGTAAAAAACATGAGAGAAATTCCAGTAGAACCAATAGCTGATCTCTGGCGGGCAGCGACTCTCGCGCAGCGCGACATTGATCTGCTCCAGAAAGCTTCCGCCCACTTCCATGATCTTTGCGGGCCGACAGGTCCGATCGATCGCCAAGGGATCGTGGGCGATCTTCGGAACGGGATAATCGGTATCGAACCAATACAGGTTCAGCATGTTGACGAGATCGCGGTCGGACCCTTCGGGGCTGCGGCTTTCGGTCCAGGCCGTGTTGATGCTGTCGAGATCGAGACGGAGTGTCTGCGCTTTCACAAGCGAAACGAGCTCTGTGGCCGCCAGGCTCGCCCCGAGCGCATTCCAATGGATACCGCCACGCGGAAAGAGCTCTATTTCATGACGGCCGCGCTCCGCCGCCATCAAGCCCGCGCCGTCGACATAGCGAATATGCCATTCGTCGAGCACATGCCGATAGGAGGTAAGCTTATCGGTGGTACCCCGCAGGACAGAAGGGCACGGATGCGACTGCGGCAAATCTTCGGGATAGATTGCTGCTTTAGAGGGCGTGATCAGATAAACGAACGCTTTTTCGTGTGACGTTGCGTAATCCTGAATGTCGCGGATCTTTTCCGCCCAATCGGCGAGCCTCTTGGCGTTCGTCTCGCCATTTCTTGCGCAATATTCAGTGATGTAAGGCCACTCGTAGAGCCACTTCTCGCGACCGAAGGCGACCGACGGGGCGTTCGGTATGCCAAATAGAGAATATTGGATTTGATTCCGCACGCGTATGGCAGGCGCATAGATCGGCAGCGTTGCGCCGAGCCGAAGCGACAACGCCGTTTGACCCTCGCCGCGCAGAAAGCTCGCGACGCTGATCGGCACCGATTTCTCCTCGGTCGCGCCAAAGAGCTGATTCCAGTTGGGAGTAGACAGGCGCGGAAAGACCGCCGCAACACTTAGATTCCACGCGGTGACGACAGAGCATACCGCAACGAAAGCAGCGGCGATTGCGAGCGGAATTTGACGGAGCCGCGGGCGACGCATGTTTAGAACCGGAAATAAAGAAACGGCTTGAACGGCGCAGCGACGGACTTGCCGATGCCGATTATGAAGAGCAGTGCCAGCATTGCCTGCAGCGCAACCTGCGAGCGCGGCCCATCGAAGAACCGCTGGAAATCCGGCCGATGGGCGAAGACCCGCTGCACAACGCAGACGACGACGCCGACGAAGGCCACGGACTTCACGTCGGGGGCGATCGCAATGGCGCTTGCAGGTGCGGAGGCGACGTTGAACATCAATTCGAGAATGTGCACAGCCTGGCTGAGCGAAGTGGACCGGAAGAACACCCAGCCGATCATCACGACAAGGACTGTGATGAGGTTGGCGAGCCAGACCGGCACACGCTCGAGCCAGCTCAAGAGGAAAAGTCGGTCTAAAATAAGGAAAAGTCCGTTGTAGGCGCCCCAAACTACGAAATTCCAAGCTGCGCCGTGCCAAATGCCGGAGGCAAGGAAGCAAATCCACAGGTTGAAATAGGTCCGCCCCGCCCCGGCGCGGTTACCGCCCAGCGGGAAGTACAGGTACTCGCGAATCCAGCTGGTCAGCGAGATATGCCAGCGCTGCCAGAAATCGGTCATGCTGGTGGCGATGTAAGGCATGTTGAAGTTTTCGAGCAGACGGAAACCCAGCATGCGCGCAACGCCGATCGCCATGTCGGAATAGCCGGAAAAATCGAAATAGATTTGCAAGCTGAAAAAGACGACGCCCCACCACGCGTCACTTGAGGTAAGGTTCGCCGGGCTTTGCCCGAAGACGAGATCGGCCCCGGTGGCTAGCGTGTCGGCGAGCAGCGTCTTCTTGATAAGACCGAGCATGAACCGCGAGAAGCCGATGAAGAAATCGTCCGCGTGCGATTCGGGGAACTGCTCGAATTGCCCGATAATGTCGTGATATTTGATGATCGGGCCGGCGAGCAGCTTCGGAAAGAAGAGCACGTAAGTCAGATATTGCGAGAAGTCGCGCGATGGCTTGGACAGGCCGCGATAGACGTCGACAAGATAGGTGATCTTCTCGAACACTACGAAAGAGACGCCGATCGGCAAGGCGATCGCCGGCAGTGCGATCGGCGGCTTTGCCAGCGCTTGCAAAAGCCAGTCGATATTGGCGACGAGGAATATTGTGTATTTATAGTAACAAAGAATTGCGAGGTTGAGCACGATGCCAAGCGCGAGCGCATACTTGCGCGCTGCGTTGTCTTCCGATGCGCCGATGAACAGCCCGATCCGCTGATCCGCAACACTTGACGCAAGGACGATCCAGACGAAGATCGGCTCGCTCCAGGCATAAAACAAGAAGCTGCCGAGGAGGAGAATCCATTTGCGCGCGGGCCGCGTGCGCCCGATCACGAAATAGATGATCAGGAGGATGGGGAAAAACAGAAAGAGAAAGAGAGGCTCGTAAAAGAGCATTCAGCGTTCCCGAGCCAGCCGCGAATTTGCGGTATCTTCAATCGGCATCATGCATCTCACTCAAGCAAGGCCAGTCCGCCGCCCGGCGCAAAGCCGTTGCCGATGGCGTATACACCGCCTTGCGCGAGACGTTCAATGTGCCTGAAGAGGACCGGTTCATCACGATCGGCGAGCATGACGAGGACGGCTTCCTGTTCAGCCGCACTTATATGAATATCGAGCGCAACGACGATCTCGTGATCCTGCAGATCACGGTCAGCAACACGCGAAATGTCGAGCAGAAGAAGGCGCTGTTCGCGCGTATCGCCGAGCTGCTGTCGCAGAATCCGGGGCTGCGGCGAGAGGACGTGTTCATCAATCTAGTAGAGGTCGTGAAGGAGAACTGGTCGTTCGGAAATGGAATTGCGCAATACGCGGATTAGTCCTGGCCCGTGGCGCTCCGCAGTTTTGCGCGGATGTCAGCGGACAGGCGGAACGCACGGCCATTTGCGACGGCCGCGACCCGGACGTCCGCTGTCAGAAGTATATCCGCTTTTCGCAAGATCGTTTGCACGAGTTCAGCCGAGGCGCCGCCGACGCGCATTACTTTTGTCTCTACGGCAACGAGATCGTCCATGCGTGCGGGTTTGAAAATCGATCCGCATCGCCCGCACGACGAACCCGAAGATCGCAGCCACCTGCCCTGCATGGATCGCACTTTGATGAATGCCGAGCGAACGCAGAAGCTCGGTCCGGCCACGCTCGAGAAACCGCAAATAGGATGCGTGATAAACAAAGCTGGAAAAATCCGTGTCCTCGTAATACACACGAATGAGGTGCTGATGCGGAGGCAGCGCTCAATCTTCTTCCGCAAACAAGCCAAACTGCGCCGCCGGCCGCGCCGGCTCGGCGAGGCCGAGATGCCGGAATGCATGGCCGGTCAGAACGCGGCCACGCGGCGTCCGCTGCAGAAATCCCTGCTGGATCAGGAACGGCTCGATGATTTCTTCAATCGCGTCGCGCGGCTCAGATAACGCCGCGGCGATCGTCTCGATTCCGACAGGTCCGCCGCCAAACGAGATCGCGATCGTCTCGAGATAGCGCCGGTCCATCTGATCCAGCCCGATCGCATCGACGTCGAGCATACGCAACGCGCGATCGGCAACGACGCGGTCGATCGTCGCCGCGCCCTCGACCACGGCGAAATCGCGCACGCGCCGCAACAGACGCCCGGCGATGCGCGGCGTGCCGCGCGCGCGCCGCGCGATCTCGTTGGCGCCTTCCTCGGAGATGGACACGCCGACCACGCGCGCGCCGCGTTTGACGATCGTCTCCAGCTCTTCGAAGGTGTAAAAGTTCAGGCGGATTGGAATGCCGAAGCGATCGCGTAAAGGGGTTGTCAACAGCCCCGCGCGTGTGGTTGCGCCGATCAGCGTGAATCTGGCGAGATCGATCTTCACCGAGCGCGCCGCCGGGCCCTCACCGATGATCAGATCGAGCTGGAAATCCTCCATTGCGGGGTAGAGGATTTCCTCGATCGCCGGATTGAGCCGGTGGATTTCGTCGATGAAGAGCACGTCACGCTCTTCGAGGTTCGTCAGCTGGGCGGCGAGATCACCTGCCTTGGCGATCACCGGCCCTGAGGTCGCGCGGAAATTGACGCCGAGCTCGCGCGCGACGATCTGCGCGAGTGTCGTCTTGCCGAGGCCGGGAGGACCGACGAAGAGCACGTGATCGAGCGCGTCCTTGCGGGTCTTCGCCGCCTCGACAAAGACCCTCAGGTTTTTGCGCGCAGCCTCCTGCCCGGTGAAATCGGCGAGTGTCTGCGGCCTGAGCGACGCGTCGGGATTTTCCGTGCGCTCTTCCGGAGTGACAAGGCGGCGGGGAGTGGAGGGCAAGAGTGCTGCGACTCAGGAGGACGGCGGTGGGACCAGTATCATGCGCAACGCCGAGAAATCCTACTGCGCCAATTCTTTCAGCCCACGCCGGATTAAAGCCGGCGCCTCGGCCGCGTCGCCGAGCGCGCTGACGCTCGCAGCCACAGCAGCCGCCGCCTGCGGCCGCCCGTAGCCGAGATTGACCAGCGCGGAAACAGCGTCCTGAACCGGCCGCGGTGCCCTTTTGGCCTCCTCTTCGCCGGCAAGCCGCGCGACGAGCGGATCGACGGCGGCAAGCGCCGGCGCCTTGTCCTTCAGCTCGGCAACGATGCGCGCCGCAAGCTTTGGGCCGACTCCGGGGGCGCGCGCGACGCTCGCCTTGTCTTGCGTGCCGATCACGGTTGCGAGTTCGCCCGCAGAGAGGATGCCGAGGATCGCTAGCGCCACTTTGGCGCCGACACCCTGCACGCTCTGCAACAGCCGGAACCAGTCGCGCTCGGCATCGGAAGTGAATCCGAAAAGCCGGATCGCGTCTTCGCGCACCTGCGTTTCGATCGCCAGTGACGCCGGCTCGCCGCGTGCCGGCAGGCGCTGCAACGTTCGCGACGAACAGGTCACGACATAGCCGACGCCGTTCACGTCGAGGATCACATGATCTTCTCCGAAGGAGTCGAGAACCCCAGTGAGTTTGCCAATCATGGCGTGTCATTCCCGACGCGCGAAGCGATCGGCAATCCAGAGACCGACAAGAAAGACTGGATTCCCGGTCGACCTCCCGTCGCCGGGAATGAGAGCGAGGCGCATCATTCCGCCGCCAGCGGCACGGCCGGCGTTTCGCCGCGGAATTTGGCGAGAAGGTCTGCTTCTTCGGCTTTCGCCGGCACGAGGTGGCGCGCTTTGACATGGCCGAAGCCCCGGATCTTTTCCGGAATGCTCGCTAGCGCCACCGCAATCGCGTGTTTCTCGGGCGATAGGCGCGTGAGGATTTCCTCGATCATCGCCTCATAGTCGGCGATGAGCTTGCGCTCGGTGCGGCGTTCCTCGCTATAGCCGAAAATATCGAGAGGCGTGCCGCGCAGGAATTTGAAGCGCGCGAGTAGTCCGAAAGCTTTGAACATCCACGGCCCGAACGTCGTTTTCTTCGGATGGCCCTTGTCGTCCTTGCGGCCGAGGATCGGTGGAGCGAGATGCACTTCCATGCGCATGTCGCCTTCGAAAGTCGCGGCGAGCTGCTTGGCGAAGCTGCCATCCGTATAAAGCCGCGCCACTTCATATTCGTCTTTGTAGGCCATCAGCTTGAAGAGATATTTCGCGACCGCCTCCGCCAACGCGGTCTCGCCAGGCACGCGGGTACGCTCGGTTTCGGCGACACGACGAACCAGCGCGCGATAACGCTCGGCATAAGCGGCATTCTGATAATCCGTGAGGAACGCAACACGGCGAGCGATGATCTCGTCCAGCGTCTGCGACAATTGCCGCGATGCCGTCGGCTTGCGCAGCGGCGTCACGAAGGCATCCACCGCCGCGGGATCGGCGGAGGCGCGGCGGCCCCAAACGAAGGCTTGCGTGTTCATCTCAACCGCTTCGCCGTTGAGCTCGATGGCCTTCAAAACCGCTCCTTCCGAAAGCGGCACCAGCCCCTGCTGCCAGGCAAAGCCGAGCATGAACATATTCGCGGCGATGGAATTGCCCATCAGCGTCGTAGCGATGCCGGTCGCATCGATGAACGCGACGCCTTCGCCCGCCGTCGAGCGCAGCGCGCGTTTCACGCGCTCGGCCGGGAGCGAAAAGTCCGCGTTGCGCGTGAAATCGCCGGGATAGACTTCCGCGGTGTTGATGACGACGCCGGTCTCGCCTTTGTCGATCGACGCCAGAACCTTTTTTGTGCCGGCAACGACGAGATCGCAGCCGAGTACGAGATCGGCTTCGCCCGCCGCGACGCGGATCGCGTGGATATCCTCGGGCTTGTTGGCGATTTTCACATGGCAATAAACCGCCCCGCCCTTCTGCGCGAGACCGGCCATGTCGATAATGCCGACGCCCTTGTTTTCGATATGCGCGGCCATACCCAGGATGGCGCTGATCGTGACGATGCCGGTGCCGCCGACGCCGGTGACGAGAACGCCGTAAGGCGTATCGCCGATGGCGCGGATTTTCGGCGCGGGCAGGTCTGGCCAATTGCCGGCTTCAATCTTCTGCGGCGCGCCTTTCTTCGGCTTGGCGCCATGCACCGTCACGAANGACGGGCAGAAGCCGTTCACGCAGGAGAAATCCTTGTTGCAGCTTGATTGATCGATCTGCCGTTTGCGGCCGAATTCGGTATCGACCGGCTGCACGGAGACGCAATTCGAGGTGATCCCGCAATCGCCGCAGCCCTCGCAGACGAGATCGTTGATGATGACGCGCTTGTCGGGATCGGGGAACGTGCCGCGTTTGCGGCGCCGGCGTTTTTCCGCGGCGCAGGTCTGATCGTAGATCATCACCGTCGTGCCGGGCGTCTCGGCAAGCTCGCGCTGCACCTCGTCGAGATGCTCGCGATGGTGGATGGTCAGCCCTGAAGGCCATTGCACCGAGCTGTATTTGTCTGGCTCATCGGTAACGACGGCGATTTTCTTGGCGCCTTCCGCAGCCACCTGCCGCGCGACCATGTCGACGGTCAGCCCGCCTTCATGGCGCTGACCACCGGTCATCGCGACCGCGTCATTGAACAGAATCTTGTAGGTAATGTTGGTATTGGTCGCGACGGCAAAACGCAGCGCCAGCGTCCCGGAATGATTGTACGTGCCGTCGCCGAGATTTTGGAAGACGTGGCCGCGCGTCGAAAACGGCGCCTCGCCGATCCAGTTGGCGCCCTCGCCGCCCATATGGGTGTAGCCCTCGGTCGAGCGGTCCATCCATTGCGCCATGAAATGGCAGCCAATGCCGGCATACGCGCGCATACCGTCCGGTACGCGCGTCGAGGTATTGTGCGGGCAGCCCGAGCAGAAATACGGGATGCGCACCGCCGCATCTTTCGTATCGGCGAGCATCGCCTGCGCCTGTTCCAGCCGGCGCACGCGCTGTTCGAGTTCTTCGTCGCGGTGATAACGCAGAATGCGTGTGCCGAGCGCGATGGCGATGTCGTTCGGATCGAGCGCGGCTTTAACCGGGAACAGCCAGTTTGCGTTCTCGTCCTTCTTGCCGATCACCGTCGGCTGGTTCGCGGTGCCATAGAGTTCTTCGCGGACCTGCACTTCGATAAGCGAGCGCTTCTCCTCGACGACGATGATCATGTCGAGCCCACGCGCGAATTCCATGAGGCCGCGCGGCTCGATCGGCCAGGGGCACGCGATCTTGTAGAGCCGCAGGCCGAGATTGTTGGCCTTCACCTCGTCGATACCGAGATCGTCCCAGGCCTGGCGCACATCGAGATAGGATTTGCCGACGGTGATGATGCCGATTTTGGCGTTCGGTCCGCCCGATGTGATGATGCGATTGAGTTTGTTGGCGCGCAGGAACGCGAGCATTGCATCGCGCTTATGGTCCTGAAGCCGCGCCTCCTGCTCCAGAATGCCGTCGCGAACGCGAATGTTGAGCCCGCCCGGCGGCATTACGTAGTCATCGGGAATTACGATCTTGACGCGGTCGATATGACCGTCGATCGAAGACGTCGATTCAATCGTGTCCTTCAGACATTTTATGCCGGTCCAGACGCTGGCATAACGCGACAGGGCAAAACCGTAGAGCCCGTAATCCAATATCTCCTGGACGCCGGCCGGCGACAGGATCGGCATCATCACGTCGACGAGATGGAACTCGGATTGATGCGCGGTTGTCGACGATTCTGCGGTGTGATCGTCGCCCATCAGCGCGAGCACGCCGCCATTCCTGCTGGTACCGGCGAGATTGGCATGGCGGAAAACGTCGCCGCAGCGATCGACGCCGGGGCCCTTGCCGTACCAGATCGCGAACACGCCGTCGTATTTGCCTTCGCCGCGAATTTCCGCCTGCTGCGCGCCCCAGATCGCGGTCGCGGCCAAATCCTCGTTCAGCCCCGGCACGAACTTTATGTCGTTCGGATCGAAGACGCTTTTGGCGCGATGCATCTGCTGGTCGATGCCGCCGAGCGGGGAACCGCGATAGCCGGTGATCAGTCCCGCAGTGTTCAGGCCGGCGAGACGGTCGCGCTCCTTTTGCATGAGCAAAAGACGCACGATCGCCTGCGTGCCCGAGGCAAACACCCGGCTCTTCGAAAGCTCGAAAACGTCGTTCAGAGAAACATGGTCGAAAGCTTCGGCGACCCGCGTCGCCGCGTCCTCCGCTCCGAGGCCGCGGTCAAAAACTTCGCTCGCCATTGACGTCTCCAGCCCGGCTCAGCGGCCGGTTCCGTGTACTCGAATCTAAGCAGATCGGGGGTCGCATTTAAGTCAGCAATGCTGACATTTTGCGGCCTGAGGGTCAATGATCCCAGCTGTTGGACATGGCTCCTCTGCCTTGAAACCACCGCCGACTTGGCGCACATCACATGGAACGCTTGTAAAAGGCTTGGCCTTTCATGGACCGCGGTCCAATTTCCACGGCGCGCCCAGGTCTCTCCTACGACCAAATCGCCCAAATCCTCGCCGATATTGCCTTACAGGCCGGACCGGCGATCATGCGCGTCTACGAGCGCGGCGACCCCGGCGCGCGTTTGAAGCACGACCGTTCGCCCGTCTGCGAGGCGGACGAGCTTGCCGAACAGGTGATCTTGAACTCGCTCTCGGTGCGGTTGCCGCAATGGCGCGTCATCGCCGAGGAATCGGCGTCGCGCGGCGTGATCCCGGTTTGCGGCCGCGGCTTCCTCCTGGTCGATCCTCTTGATGGCACGAAGGAATTTTTGGACCGCAACGGCGAGTTCACGGTGAACATCGCCCTGATTGTCGACGGCACGCCGCGCGCCGGAGCGGTCTACGCCCCGGCTTTGGGAAAACTCTGGTTCGGCGGCGAGCACGCCTATGCCTGTGAGGCGATTCCAGGCGCAGCTCTGCCGCCAATGGCGGAGTGGCGCGAGCTGCATGTGCGCCCGGTTCCCTCGCGCGAGGTGGTCGCCTTGACCAGCCGTTCGCATCTAGAGGCCGACACGGAGCGGCTGCTTGCCGCCCTGCCCGTAACGGAACGCCGGGCGATCGGGTCCTCGGTAAAATTTTGCCTGATCGCGGAAGCGCTTGCGGATTTCTACCCCCGCTTCGGCCCAACCATGGAATGGGATGTCGCTGCCGGAGAAGCTGTGCTGCGGGCCGCCGGCGGGCAGGTTCTCTCCCCGGATGGAGAACCCCTCTGTTACGGCAAGAAAAGCGAGGGATACCGCAGCGGCTCGTTTATCGCCTGGGGCGGGATCGCGCCGCAGCGAGCGGCCGAATATTTGGGCGCGTCAAGCAAAGCCACGGCAAAGGTTCATTAACCATAGCGCGGCACAATCGCGCGGTACCTCGCCATCGGCACGTTCGTCACGGCTCCGACATTTTTGCGGGCGATTCTGATGCCGGTTTGACCGGAGATATTGCATGCGCACGATGACCCGACGGGATGCGTTCCTGACCTTGGCGTCCTGCCTCGCAGCCAGCCCCGCCCTCGCCGCCCTTGGCGAGCGGCCCGGCAACTATTCCGACAATGAGATCGTCGACAGCGGCCATCGCTTCTTCGGCTCGATCTCGCGCGGCCTCGCCGAGGCGGTCGAATCGGCGACCCGGAAATGGGGCCGGCCCAACGCCTACATCCTCGGCCAGGAGGGTGCCGGCGCCTTCGTGGGTGGAGTGCGCTACGGCGAAGGCGTCATGTATACCCGCAATGCCGGCGACCGCCGCGTCTACTGGCAGGGGCCCTCGGTCGGCTTCGATGCCGGCGCGGACGGCGACCGGACGATGATGCTCGTCTACAATCTACCCGCGGTGGAGGCGATTTTCCGCCGCTTCGGCGGTGTCGATGGGTCGGCCTACCTCGTTGGCGGCTTCGGTCTGACCGCACTTCGCGCCGATGATGTCGTTATCGTGCCGATCCGCACCGGCATCGGCGCGCGGCTCGGGCTTAACCTCGGTTATATCAAGTTCACGCCGGAATCGACTTGGAACCCGTTCTGATCGGGCTCCTCTGCCGCCGCAAGTTTTCAAGGCACGCGATGGGCGTGCCTTTTGCTTTCACGATTCGGCCGTGGCATGGTCCGCGCGCCTTCGGCGGATCTTCTGGTGCTCTTTGAGGCAGCGCCTTGATTGAACAGGCGATGATATTTGCGCTCGGCTTCTTCGTGGCCGGGCTTCTTGCGCTGCTATTCCTGCCCGCGGTCCAGCGCCGCGCCGCGCGCTTATCTGCACGCCGCCTGGAAATGCAGCTTCCGCTCTCGATGGAGGAGATCGTCGCCGAGCGCGATCAGCTGCGGGCGGAGTTTGCGGTCGAACGGCGCCGCATCGAGCAAAAGCTGGAGGCGGCGGGCGAGGCTGCCGCCGAGCATATGGGTGAAATCGGGCGCCACACCGCAANGATCAACGACCTCAACGGCCAGCTTACCAATACCCGCGAAGAACTGCGTGCCGTTGGTGAGGCGAAGGACGCGCTGCATCGGGCGATGACCGAAACGGAGGCAACGCTCGCTGCCACTCTCAAGGCTCTGCAAGACGAGAGCGTT
>C688J18823_10002542_pt1 | contig 11391 bp, 13 predicted proteins | sample HopSoiMetagenom1_FD_18823 | JGI IMG/M metagenome (IMG submission 18823) | reverse complement strand
TCCTCCTTGCCGTGGTACGGCTTGTAGACGGCGGGGCTGCGGAACTCGACGTCGTCGGCGATCGTCGCGAGCGCCGCCTCCTCGTCACCGTCGATGATCGCGCGGCCGAACGGATGCGTGACGTTCACGCGGCGTCCAGCGCTTCGTTGACGAGCCGGTCGGCGAGCTCGTTGTGCGCGCGCTTCACATGGCGATACTCGACCCTGTCGACGCGGCGCGCAAGCGCGACCGCCTCGTCGTACAGCTCTCGCAGCGCGGCGTTCTTGACGCGGTACTCGCCCCGCATCTGCTTCACCATCAGCTCCGAGTCCGACACGACCTCGAGCTCCGGCACCTGCAGCTCGAGGGCCCGCTTCAAGCCGGCGACGAGGCCGCTGTACTCGGCGATGTTGTTCGTCGCCGTGCCGATCGCCTCGCCCTCCGCCGCGAGCACGGTGCCGTCCTCCGCCTCGAGCACGAAGCCGTAGGCGGCAGGCCCCGGGTTCCCGCGCGCGCCGCCGTCCGTGAACAGGCGCGCCTTCAGGGCGCCGGCTCCGGCACGACCACGAGGTTTCGGTTCACGGTTTCCGAGACTAGCCGCCGGGTACGCGGGCCTCATGGCGACTCTTCACGTACTTCCGAGACCAACACCCGAGGAGCGGGCGGACCGGGGCCTCCAGATCGAGGTCGACGAGGACCTCACGGTGCTCGCAAACACGATCGAGGACTGGACGGCACCACGGCAGAACTGGGAGTTCACACTGCACGAGGGCCATGACTTCGGCCGCACGAACAACGTCGAGGGCCGGCTTCTGTTCGTCCAGGGGGAGCAGACGTCGTCGGCGCGGTTCCGGCTCGACCAGCTCGGCTCCGTCGACGACTTCCAGGACACGCTCGTCCTCCGCTTCGAAGAGAACGAAGGCATCTGCAAGGCGATCAGCTGCACGTCGAACGGCCTCGACGTGGAGCTGCACCACATCGTGCTGCACTAGCAACACCGGAACCTGGTTCGGCGCAGCCGAACCAGGTTCCTCTCACGGCGCCGGATGCTCCTGGTTGTCGATCTGCGCGCGCTGCAGCTTGCCGCTGTAGTCGACGTACACGGACTTCCACTCGGTGAACACGTCGAGTGCCGCCTGGCCCGCCTCGCGGTGGCCGTTGCCGGTCTGCTTCATCCCGCCGAAGGGGAGGTGCACCTCGGCCCCGGTCGTGCCGGCGTTGATGTACGTGATACCGGTCTGCAGGTCGCGCATCGCCTTGAACGCCTTGTTCACGTCCCGCGTGAAGATCGACGACGAGAGGCCGTACCTGACGCTGTTCGCGGCACGCACCGCGTCCTCGAACGAGTCGACGGGGATGAGCGCGGTCGTCGGGCCGAAGATCTCCTCCTGCGCGATTCGCATCTGCGGGTCGACGTCGGCGAAGACGGTCGGCCGGTAGTAATAGCCGTGGCCCTCGACGCGCTCGCCGCCGGTGAGCAGCTTCGCGCCCTCGTCGCGGCCGATGCCCGTATACGAGTGGATCTTCTCGACGGCCGCCTCGTTGATCACCGGGCCGATGTCGGTGTCGTCCTCCCACGGCGCGCCGATACGCATCTGCTCCGCGCGCGCGACGAGCTTCGACTGCAGCTCCTCGTAGACGCCGCGCTGCACGATCACGCGCGACGCCGCCGTGCAGCGCTGGCCCGCGGTGCCGAACGCCGACCAGACGATGCCGTCGACCGCGAGGTCGACGTCGGCATCGTCCATGACGATGATCGCGTTCTTGCCGCCGAGCTCCAGATGCACGTGCTTCAACTCGTCGGCGGCGCCCTTCGTGACGAGCACACCGGTGTCGCGCGACCCGGTGAAGGTGATCACCGGGACGTCGGGATGACGCACCAGCGCCTCGCCCGCCTCCTCGCCGTAGCCGTGCACGACCTGCACGACGCCCTCCGGCAGGCCCGCCTCGTGCAGCAGGTCGACGAAGCGCTGCGCGAGCAAGGGCGTGTCCTCCGCCGGCTTGAGCACGACCGTGTTGCCGCACACGAGCGCCGGGCAGAGCTTCCACGCGGGGATCGCGATCGGGAAGTTCCACGGCGTGATCGCGCCGACGACGCCGACCGGCATGCGGACGCTCATCATGAACTTGTCGCGGAGCTCCGACGGGGTCGTCTGCCCGAACAGGCGCCGCCCCTCGCCGCCCATGTAGTAGCTCATGTCGATCGCTTCCTGGATGTCGCCGCCCGCCTCGGCCTTGACCTTCCCCATCTCGCGCGTCATCAGGTCGGAGAGCGACGGCTTCTCGCGCTCCAGGAGCTGCGCGAAGCGGAAGAGGATGTTCCCCCGCTCGGGGGCGGGAACGAGCCGCCACTCCTCCCAGGCGTCACGGGCCGTGCGGACGGCGCGGTCGACGTCCTCCGCGCTCGAGCGCGGGAACTGCTCGAGCACCTCGCCGGTCGAGGGATTCAGCGATTCGAAGGTGGCGGTCGCCATCGAGGGCGATCGTACCCCCGCGGGCTCACGCCTCCGACACCGTGTCGGTCTCGGGGAAGGTCCCCGGGACACGCGGGCGGCGCCGGTCTCGGATCTGCCGCTGCTCCTTGAACTCGCTCGGGTCCCCGCCGCTCCGGCGATCGGGGCCTTCGCGGCGGTCGATGATCACGGACACGTTCGGGTTGTCCTTGTAGTACTCGACCATCTTGTCGTAGAGCTCGGCCTCGAGCTCGCGTGGGATGACGCAATAGATCACTTGTCGTAGAGCTCGGCCTCGAGCTCGCGTGGGATGACGCAATAGATCACGTGCTCACTATAAGAACCCGACCCGACAATGCCAGGGCCACTGGACCTACAGCCGCGCGATCTCGGGGACCAGGCGTCCGTCCTCTTCCATGTGCGCGTTCCACGTGGTGAACGAGCCTTCGAGCTCGGACGGATCGTGGCCTCGTCCCTCGAGCCGGACCGGGTTGTCCGACTCCGGCGAGACACGGTACTGGTACCAGGAGATCTCCCACGCGACCGTGAGCACGACCTCGGAGTTGACGCCCGAGAGGACGACCACGGAGACCTGCGGCGTGCCGAGCGACTTCCCGATCCCACCGACCGTGCGCCGGTACTGCGACGCGTTGAAGAGGTCGGCCGCGTTGATCATCGCCTGCTCGTGGTCGGAGAGCCGGCGCAAGATCGGCTCCGAGACGATCGCCTCCTCCGCGGTGCGCGGCCGTGTGCCGAGGATCGTCGCCAGCCAGCCGCCGCCGCGGCGCTTCCGCTCCGGTGAGACGGTCGGCGTCGTCGGCGCGCCCTCGCGGAGCCAGCCGTACTCGACCGCCGCCTCCGCGCAGAGCGGGCAGACGTCGACGAAGCCGCCGCCGCCGGTCGGCGCGAAGCGGATCGCGTTCTCACCCATCAGAAGCGTCCGCTCGCAGATCGCGCACGAGCGGTCCACGGTGACCCGTGTGACGCGCGTCATGCGGGAAGCGTAGCCCTCGGGGCTACTTGTTCGTGATCTGCGTCGTGACGTACGTTGCAACCGCACGGATCTCCGCCGAGCTCAGGTCGTCCTTGAACGCCGGCATCCCGCCGCCGCCGTTCGTGACCTGGGCGATCACGGCCTCGAGGTTCTTGGCCTGCGGGATCGACGTCAGGTCGGGGCCGCCGTTGCCGCCCTTGCCGGTCGCACCGTGGCAGGTGGAGCAGTTGGCAGCGAAGATCGCCTTCCCGTTCGCGGCCGGCGCGGCGGTCGTCGTCGTCGCCGGTGCCTCCCCGGCATGGCCGACGCCCTCGCCGGCACCCGCCGATTGCTGCGGCCCGAGCGTGCCGTCGAGACCGAACAGCCACAGGTTGTCGCCGTGCGGCGTCGCCGCGAGGGCGTTGCCGGCAGCGAAGAATGCGACGTACTCGTGCCCCTTCCAGCTGAAGATCGTCGGGGCGTCGTTCGCGCCCGCGCCGGTCTGGAAGCTCCAGAGCAGGTTGCCGTTCGTCGCGTTGTACGCCTGCAGCCGTCCGTCGTTGCGCCCGATGAAGACCACGTTGCCCTTGGTGGTCGCGGAGCCGGCGTAGCACGCCTCCGCCCAGCGCTTCTGCCAGACGATCTTGCCGGTCGTCGCGTCGATGGCGGTGAAGGTCCCCGGGTTCGTGCCGAATCCGCCGGCGACGGTGAGCGTGCTGCCGACGGTGATCTGCGCGACGCCCTTCTGCTTCGCCGGCTTGCCCGTCTCGGCGGTGTAGCCGACCGTTCCGCTCTGCGCGCACACGTAGAACATGTGCGTGTCGGGGTTGTAGCTCGACGGCTGCCAGTTCGTGCCGCCCTGCGGCCCCGGCGTCATCGCGAGCATCGTGGCCCAGAACGCGGTGTACGGCTCCTGCTGCTTGATCACCTTGATCGAGCCGTTCTGCGACGCCTCCTGCGCGAGCTTCACGATCTGCTTGTACTGCGTGTCGGAGATCGTCTCGGGCACGAACGACGGATAGCTCGGTATCGGCTGCGTCGGCCAGCTCTTCTGGTCGGCGTTCTGCGGTACCGGCTTCTCGGGGATCGGGAACAGCGGCTTGCCGGTCTCGCGGTCGAGCAGGTAGAGCCAGCCGGTCTTCTCCGCCTCGCCGATGCCGTGCCGCGTGTGGCCGTCGATCTTCGCGTCGAAGAGCACGGTCGGGCTCGGCGCGTCGTAATCCCAGATGTCGTGGTGCACCATCTGGTAGGCCCAGCGCAGCTTGCCGGTGTGCACGTCGAGCGCGACCATCGAGGCCGTGAAGAGGTTCTTCCCCTCGCGCTGCGAGCCGTTCAGGTCGGGGCCGGCGTTCCCGGTCGTGAAGTAGAGAAGCCCGAGCTTCGGGTCGACCGACGGCGTCTGCCAGACCGGTGCGCCGCCGTTCTTCCACGAGTCGTTGGCGGGCCACGTGTCGTGCCCGAACTGACCCGGGCCGGGGATCGTCCAGAAGCGCCAGCGCATCTTGCCGGTGCGCGCGTCGTAGGCGGTGACGCGCCCGCGCGTCCCGAACTCGCCGCCGGAGATGCCGGTGATCACCATGCCGTCGACGTAGAGCGGAGCACTCGTGATCGAGTAGCCGTCCTGCCAGGGCTCGACGACCTTCGACCAGACGACGTTGCCGGTCTTCTGGTCGAGCGCGACCAGCTTGCCGTCGAGCTGGCCGATGTAGACCTTGCCGTCGCCGAGCCCGACGCCGCGGCTCTCCCAGCCGCAGCAGACCGTCGAGATCTCCTGGTTGATCTGCGGGTCGTGCTTCCAGAGGATCTCGCCCGTCTCGGCGCTGAGCGCGTAGACCGTGTCGTCGCCGGTCGGGATGTAGATCACGCCCTTGTAGGCGATGGGCTGCGACTCGCCGGAGTACTTCGCCGCGGTCGCCGACTTGAGATGCGTGAGCCACACGCCGCGCAGCTGCGAGACATTGGACGTGTCGATCTCGTCGAGTGACGAGTAGCGCTGGTTCGCGAGCGAGCCGCCGTTCGTGATCCAGTCGTCGGACGCGGTCGCGTTCAGGTCGTCCATCGTGAACTGCGGCGCCGGCTGGATCAGCGCCTTCGCCGCCTGCGCCGGCGTCTGCACGACCGTCTTCGTCTGCTGGCGCTCGCTATGGCCGATCACGTAGCCGACGACTGCGGCGGGGACGAGCAGCACGACGAGCAGCAGCCAGATCCCGACTTCGAGGAATCCGTCTCTGGCTGTGCGCCTCACGGACGCGGGCTACCCCCGGACGCCCGGGCAAAACACCAGGAGGATCGGCGGACTGCCGTTCGTCGCCGGCGGCGGCGTCCAGCGCGGTCCGCGGCACGACCTGTGTCTCGCCCGTCCCCTCGTCCTAGGCCGGAACCGCTTCCTTCTCCTTCTTCGCGTTCTCGATCAGCTTCTGCGCGATGTGTGCGGGCACTTCTTCGTAGCGAAGGAACTGCATGTGGTACTCGCCGCGGCCGCCGGTGAGCGAGGTGAGCGCCTGGTTGTAGGTGAGCACCTCCGCCATCGGCACCTCCGCCTTGATCGATGTCATGCCGCCCTTCGGCTCCATCCCGTGCAGCCGGCCGCGACGCGAGTTGAGGTCGCCGTTGATCGCACCCACCGCATCGTCGGGCACCATCACCTCGAGCTCCATGATCGGCTCGAGCAGCGTCGGATCGGCCTTCTCGTACGCCGACCTGAACGCCATCGAGCCGGCGATCTTGAACGCCATCTCCGAGGAGTCGACGTTGTGGTAGCTGCCGTCGACGAGCGTCACGCGCACGCCCTGCACCGGCGCCCCGGCGAGCTCGCCGTGCGCCAGCGACTCCTGGATCCCCTTGTCGACGGCGGGCCGGAAGCTCTGCGGGATCACCCCGCCGACGATCTTGTCGACGAACTCGTAGCCGACGTGATCGTCGAGCGGCTCGATCGTGATCACGCAGTCGCCGAACTGGCCGCGGCCGCCGGTCTGCTTCTTGTAGCGGCCCTGCGCCCGTGCCTGACCCTTGATCGTCTCGACGTACGGGACGCGCGGCTGGTGCAGTTCCATCTCGACGCCGAACCGGCGCCGCGCGCGCTCGACCGCCACCTCGACGTGTACCTGGCTCATGCCGGCGAGCAGCTCCTCGCCGGTCTGCCGGTCGCGCCGCAAGTGCAGGGTCGGGTCCTCCTCGCTCAGCCGGCGCAGCGCCTGCGCCACCTTGTCCTCGTCACCCTTCGTCTTCGCCGTCACCGCGAAGCTCATCACGGGCTCGGGGAAACCGAGCGATGGCGGATCCAGGTCGTGCTCGGCGTCGACGAGCACATCGCCGGTCTGCACTTCCTTCAGCTTCGCGACCGCACCGAGGTCACCGGCGCCGAAGCCGTCCGCCTTGTGGTGCTCCTTGCCCTCGAGCGTCACCAGCGAGCCGAGCCGCTCCTTCGAATGGTCTCTGTGGTTGACGAGCGTCGTGTCTGGGTGCACCTCGCCCGCGTAGACGCGGAAGATCGAGATGCGGCCCGCGAACGGGTCGGCGACCGTCTTGAAGACGAACGCTGCGATCTTCGCGTCGGTCTCGATCGGCGAGCCCTTCTTCGCCGGGCTCGGGACACCCTCGACGATCAGGTCGAGCAGCGCGTGCGTGCCGAGGTTCTTCGTGGCGACGCCGCAAGCGACGGGGTAGATCTCGTCGCGCGTGACCGCGTTCTTCAACGCGGCGGCGATATCCGTCGCGGGAATCTCCTCGCCGCCGAGGTAGCGCTCCATCAGCGCCTCGTCCGTCTCGACGACGGCGTCGAGCAGCTTGGTCCGGTGCTCCGCGACGGCGTCGGCCATCTCGTCGGGGATCGCGACGGGATCTTCCTCGCGCGCGCCCGACGGATCCATGTACGCGCAGTTGTGCAACAGGTCGACGACCCCCGTCACCTCGTGCTCGCTGCCGATCGGAAGCTGGATGGCGATGCAGCGGTTCGAGAGCTGCTCCTGCACCGATGCCAGCACGCGGTAGAAGTCGGCGCGCTCGCGGTCGAGCATGTTCACGAACACGACGCGCGAGAGCTCGAGCTCCTCGGCGCGCGCCCAGACCCGGCTCGTGTTCACCTCGACGCCCATCACGCCGGAGAGCACGACCAGGGCACCTTCGACGACGCGCAGCGACGCGACGGTGTCGGCCTGGAAGCCCGAGTCCCCGGGCGTGTCGATCAGGTTGATCTTGCGTTCCTGCCAGTCGAGGTTCACGAGCGCGGCCGCGAGCGACATCTGACGGCGCTGCTCGTCCTCTTCCCAGTCGGAGACGGTGGTGCCGGCCTCGACCGCCCCCAGCCGGTTCGTCTTTCCCGCCTGGAAGAGCAGGGCCTCGACGAGCGAGGTCTTGCCCGTCCCGCGGTGGCCGACGACGGCGACGTTGCGGATCTTCCCGGCTTCGATGGGCATCGAGTCCTCCTGGCGCTGGGGGCGACGGTGTCGCCGTGAATCCTATGCGGGGAGACGATGCGGAGCGAAGCGCGCAACGAAGGCCATCGCAGCGGCGGCGATCGACATGCCGGCGAGCGCCGCGAACCACGGATCGAAGCGGTCGGTGCCGGCGAGCAGCCCGTGCAGCGTCGCGAACCCCCAGACCGGGAGCGTCAGGTAGTGGATGCGACGCCAGACGAGGTGCGGGATCTGCTTCCGCAGCGCGTTCGAGATGCCCACCGCCGCGGTCAGCTCGGCTGCGACGACGCCGAGCCCGACCGCAAACGGACGGTAGCCCGCCGTGAACGGAACGAGCTCCTGGGCGAGCGAGAACGGGACGACGCTGTCGAGGAGCAGCGCGCCGCCGTGCAGCACGATGAAGACGCCGGTCAGCGTCGCGAGGAAGCGGTGCACCTCCTCGACCGCGAAGCGCGGCCACACGAACCGCGTGCGCCCGGCCATCAGGACGCCGAGGACGACGGACGACGACAGCAGCAGATAGGCGCAGATCCCGGAGGAGCGCGCGACGTACCAGGCGACGGCGCTCATACGTAGGCGGGGGATCGTGGCGCGAGCTGGCGCCAGGTCTCGTTGATGCCGACCGCGCCGTTGCGGGCCACGAAGCGACCGGGCAGGCCTCTGCGGTCGAGCCACGAAGGCCCGGCCTCTCCGAGGAGGAGTGCCGCCTTGGCGGCGACGTCGGCGACGACGCAGCTCTGGGCGGCGACGGTCACGTCGAGCCACGGCGTCTCGGACGGGGCGCCGGTCAACGGATCGATCAGGTGGTGACCGCCCTTCCAGGCGCGCTTGCCGATGCTGCTCGTCGCGAGGCCACCCCGGTCGAGGATGATCGTGTCGCCGCCGGGCAGCCCGACGACCAGTGGCGCGGTCGTCGCGATGTCGCCGCCCGCGGAAACCCAGCCGCTGCCGAGCAGCGCGAGCGCGTCGTCGACGGTCTTCCCCTTGACGACGCCGTTCAGGTCGAGGATCACGGGTTCGCTGCGCAGCAGGTACGTGCCGCGAAGCCGCATCGAGGCGCTCCCCGGGACACATGCCGGCACGACCGCGACTTCGTGGGCAGGCAGAGCATCGAAGTCGCGGTCGTAACCGGCCGCAAGGAGCGCCGCACCGACGGCCGGAGTCACGAGGCCGCCGGTGGCGCGGGACGCGCCGAGTGCCAGGCAGAGCATCGACGCGAACGCCTCCGAGACCGACGTCAGCCCACGCGGCGAGGCGTTGACGCGATTGAGCTCGGAGGAACCGAGAAACCTGCTGAAGCGCCGGTCGCGCTCGTCGAAGAGAGCGCGCACCTCGTCGAGCGGCGCACCGTCGGTGACGAGCACCTCGCAACCCATGGAGCGGAAGGAGTTCACGAGCCTCCGCTCTGGACGCTCGGGGCGCTGGAGGAGTCGGCGGAGCCGATCGAGCCGCCGCCGTCGAAACCGAACGAGCTGTCGTCCTGGAGCGTGCTGTCCTCGGAGAAGACGTCCGAGGTCGTGGCCTGCGACCCGCTGTCGTGCGTCGCCGGGTGGGCGTCGCGCACCGCGAAGCCGAACAGCGCGAACGCCGCCGCGGCGACCGCTCCGATCGAGTAGCGGGCGATCCGGAGCCGGCGGCGGGCTGCCTCGATGCGGGACTCGTTGACTGCCATACCGACAGCGTGGCGGCCGGGGCTAAGTCGTCCCTAAGACGCGGATGTGGATTTGCTGTGAGCTCGGCTCAGACGCGCTGTGCGGCGCCCGCGAGCCGCGCCTTGAGGCGGAGGATCGCCTTCGTGTGCAGCTGCGAGACCCGCGACTCGGTCACGCCGAGCACCTCGCCGATCTCGCGGAGCGTCAGCTCCTCGTAGTAGTAGAGCGTGACTACGAGCTTCTCGCGCTCGGGCAGGCGCGCGATCGCATCCGCGAGCGCCTCGCGCATCTCCGTCTCGTCGAGCGCCTCCTGCGGACGCGGGCCGGTCGTGTCCTCGATCGTGTCGAGCAGCGAGACCTGGTCACCCTCGCCCGAGACCGACCAGAGCTCGTCGAGCGCGGCGATCGAGGAACGCGAGATGTCGGTCAGCGACTCCTCGAGCTCGTCGACGGAGATCCCGATCTTGGCCGCGATCTGCTCGTCGGTGGGCGCCGTGCCGAGCTTCGCCTCGAGCTCGGCGATCGCCCGCTCGATCTCGCGGGCGCGCGAACGGACGGAGCGCGGCACCCAGTCGAGCGCGCGGAGCTCGTCGATGATCGCGCCCTTGATCCGCGAGATCGCGTAGGTCTCGAACTTGATGTCGCGGCCGGGGTCGTAGCGCTCGATCGCGCTGATCAGCCCGAGCAGGCCGTAGGAGACGAGGTCGCCCTCGTCCACGTGCGCCGGGAGCCCGGACCCGAGCCGGCCTGCCACGTACTTGACGAGCGGCGCGTACGTGAGGATCAGCCGGTCGCGGAGCGCCTTGTCGTTGGTGCGCCGGAACTCCAGCCACAGCGCCTGTGTGTCCTCCCCGGCCACGGGAGGAGAATACGCGCTAGGAGCGGATTCTCCTCACTGCACTCAGGGCGAGGCTGCCCATCCAGACCGTCAACGCGCCTGCCGCGGCTGCGAGCACCCACTGTCCCGCCGAGCCACACCAGAGCGCGATCGCCCCGAACGCAAGCGTCAGCACGCTGAAGAGCGCGGCCATCGGCATGCGGCGATGCTACTCCCGGCCAGGTGGTCCGCAGTGCGCGCCGATACAATCCTCCGCGCAGCCCAGGGGCGTGGCGCAATTGGTAGCGCACCGGTCTCCAAAACCGGGGGTTGCAGGTTCGAGTCCTGTCGCCCCTGTTTTGACAGTCCCGCCTGGAGGCCGAGTGTGAAGGTGCTCGTCGTCGACGACCAGTGGCCCATGCGACTGCTCGTCAAGGTCAATCTGGAGTCCGAGGTCGTCCAGGTGCTGGAGGCGGAGAACGGCGCCGAAGCGGTCGAGCTGGCGGTGCGCGAGCTGCCGGACGTGATCCTGCTCGACGTGATGATGCCGGGCATGGACGGCTTCGAGGTTGCGGAGACCCTCGCCGCCCACCCGAGCACGAGCCATATCCCGATCGTGTTCCTCAGCGCACGCGCCGATTACGCGAGCCAGGCGCGCGGTCTCTCGATCGGCGCCGGCGACTACATCACGAAGCCGTTCAACCCGACGAACCTGCTCGCGACGATCGAGCGGCTGCTCGGCGACCTCGAGGCGGGCCGGCTGGACGAGCTGCGCGCGAAGAAGCTCGAGAAGCTGCAGACGCTCTTCAAGCTCGCCGACCTCGAAGAGCCCGGGCCGTCGGTCCGGCGCGACGCGCCGCCGGCTCCGCCGGCCGCGTAGTTGCCGACCTTCCACGTCGTCGTGCGCCAGGCAGGGCCGGAGTTCGACCGCTCGCGGCCGCTCGAGGAGCAGTCGCAGTGGGAGGAGCACGCGCGCTTCATGGAGGCGCTCGTCGACGACGGGTTCATCCAGCTCGGCGGCCCGCTCGGCGACGGCCGCGTCGTGCACGTCGTGCAGGCGGGGTCGGAGGACGAGGTCCGCGAGCGCCTCGCGGCCGACCCG
>C688J18823_10002541_pt1 | contig 11391 bp, 12 predicted proteins | sample HopSoiMetagenom1_FD_18823 | JGI IMG/M metagenome (IMG submission 18823) | reverse complement strand
TTTCCTTCGGATGGGTTAGTAAAGTTTGTTGAAAAGATCGTTTTTCACCCGTCCGTATAAATTGGACATTTCATACCCCTTCAGCAAATCAGAAAGGGATTTGTTTGATCATGAAAATGTTGGAGGAAACGAGTTTTCTCTAGCACTTTCAGGGACATTCAGCTTAAGTGAATAAATAATCATTTGTAAAGTTTCAATCATTTATCAAAAAGCATAGAAAAAATGCATATCTTTTTGTAAAATAATAATTGCTAGGGGGCCATACTTTTGGATAATAATATAAGAATTCTAATTGTAGATGACGAAGAAAGAATTAGACGCCTGTTAAAAATGTATTTAGAACGGGAGAATTACTTGATTGACGAAGCTGAAGATGGAAATGAAGCGTTGGAGAAAGCGTTTGCGAATGAATATGATATCATCCTTCTTGACTTAATGATGCCTGGTAAAGATGGTATTGAAGTATGTCGTGAATTGAGAGAAAAGAAAGCGACTCCAGTCATCATGCTGACGGCTAAGGGTGAGGAAGTCAATAGGGTTCAAGGCTTTGAGGTGGGTACCGATGACTATATTGTGAAACCGTTTAGTCCCCGTGAAGTGGTACTTCGTGTCAAAGCATTGCTCCGTCGATCATCAAAAACAAGTTTTATACAAACAGAAACGGTAACGAAAGATATCATCGTATTTCCTCACTTAACGATTGATAATGATGCACATCGAGTTTTAGCGGATGGAAAAGAGGTTAGTTTGACTCCAAAAGAATACGAATTACTCTTTTTCCTTGCCAAATCTCCTGATAAAGTGTTCGATCGTGAACAACTTTTGAAAGAAGTGTGGCATTATGAGTTTTTTGGAGATTTACGAACGGTTGATACACATGTAAAGCGTTTGCGTGAAAAGCTAAATAAAGTATCTGAAAATGCATCCAAGATGATTATTACTGTCTGGGGTGTTGGTTATAAATTCGAGGTTGTAAATGAATGATGTTTTGGCGAAGCGTAGTTGTTAAGCTTTGGTTTACCATTCTTTTGCTTGTTTCTGTCATACTATTGATTCTTTCCATTACCATCTTGGAATTTTTACAAAATTATTCAGCTTCCGAAAATGAAAAGGATTTAACAAATACGGCTGAAAAAATTGCAAAAATTGTCGAAACTCATACTTCCGAGATTGGTTTGGAAATTGCTTGGGAAATCATTAATGATGTGACAAGTGTAACGATAATAAAAAATCCAACCAATTATTACACTTCTCCAAGTCAGGGGAATCGTGTCGAACTGCCTGTTTCTTATTTTCTGGAAAACGGTGAATTAGTTAAGGTAATGGAACAAGGGGAAACAAAAAGAATTGTCACTTCTGTTTCTAATCAAATAAAGGGAAAAGACCAATCACAACTCGTAATCATCGGAGTACCTTTAAAGCAGGAAGATGATCAATTCGGAGCCGTTTATATTTATCAAAATGTTGAAGTCGGTGAAGAAACGACAAGAGAAACGACAAAGTTTATCTTGGTTGCTGCAGGGGTAGCGATTGTTTTAACAACGTTCTTTGCTTTCTTCTTATCAACGAGAATAAATGCGCCTTTACGAAAAATGAAGGAAGCGGCATTTGAGGTTGCACGTGGAAAATTCGATACCAAAGTACCGATTTTAACCCGCGATGAAATAGGAGAGCTTGCAACTGCTTTTAACCAAATGGGTAGACAGTTGCAGTTTAATTTAAACGCATTAAGTCAAGAGAAAGAGTTGCTTGCCAGTATTTTAAGTGGAATGGCCGACGGTGTCATTACATTTAATCGTGATGGGACCATTCTAATGACCAATCCACCTGCGGAACTTTTTTTACAAAATTGGTATTTTGAAAAGAAAAATCAAGAAAATACAATCGATGCAGTACCATCAATGGTGATGGAGCTATTTGAACTTGCGGTTAGTACGGAAAAGGAACAAATAGGAGAAATTACTCTTCAAGGTCATTATTGGGTAATGATTGTAAGTCCACTCTATAGTCATCAAATCATACGTGGTGCCGTTGCAGTTGTGAGGGATATGACGGAGGAACGTCAGCTAGATAAGATGCGAAGTGATTTTATTGCGAACGTTTCACATGAGCTACGGACTCCAATTGCTATGATGCAAGGCTATAGTGAAGCAATTGTCGATGATATAGCCCAAACAGATGAAGAGAAGAAGGAAATGGCCACGATTATTTACGATGAATCTTTAAGGATGGCTAGACTTGTTAATGAACTTCTTGATTTAGCCAGAATGGAGTCAGGATATTTTAATTTATCTGATGAAGAGGTCGAGCTCCAATCCTTTTTTCAAAAAATTATGCGGAAATTCCAAGGATTATCTAAGGAAAAAAATGTGGAAGTATTTTTCCATAGTAAAAGCAATGTAGAGTTTTTCGTGTTTGATCCAGATCGAATCGAACAAGTACTAACGAATCTGATTGATAATGCCATCCGGCATACACTAGATGGTGGTTCTGTAATGATAACGAAACAAATGGATGAACGTGGACTTGTTCTTATCGTTGAAGATACAGGATCTGGGATTCCTGAAGAGGACTTGCCATTTGTTTTTGAACGTTTTTATAAAGCGGATAAGGCAAGGACAAGAGGGAAATCTGGTACAGGTCTAGGATTAGCCATTGCAAAGAATATTGTCGAAGCTCACGGAGGATTTATTACAGTCCAAAGTAAACTTGGACAAGGAACGATCTTTTCCTTTCTAATTCCCTGGAAAACAAAAAAATAAATATGATTGCAACTAAAAAGTTTATGAAAAGCACTTGTCAATGACAAGTGCTTTTCATATTGGCTTTGATCAATCAGATTATGAACAAAATATGAAATATACCTAGGTATAAAATATTCCATTTTGTCACATTCTAATAGATGTGTTTTTTAAGAGAAATGGATTAATCGCATCTTATTACATGAAACTATTTTCATGTCTAGAATCTCTAATGAGAGTTGTTTCTCATAGTTTGAAAAGATGTACAAGAACAAGGAGGAAAAAATGAGCGATTACATAAGACGTTTTTTGAATACGGGGTTTATGGCACTATGTGTCACTCTTTCATTCTTTGGAGTCCTACAAGCTCAAGCAAATACTGTAGATATTAAGGAGCTTACACCTAATTGGATGTGGCCGTCTGACGGTGTGATTACTGACTTGTTTGGTACAAGACAAGGTCATCATAAAGGGATTGACATAGCTGCACCCATAGGCTCACAGGTTTATGCTGTAGAAAATGGTGTAGTATCGAAATCCTATTACTCTGATACATATGGAAATGTGGTATTTATTAAACATGATAATGAAATAGAAACGGTATACGCTCACCTAAAAGAACGGAAAGTTCATGAAGGAGCTATCGTTCAGCAGGGAGAGGAAATTGGCGAAATGGGAAGTACTGGAGATTCCTCAGGAGTTCATCTCCATTTTGAAGTTCATTTGTCCAAGTGGACATTCGATAAAAGTAATGCCATTAATCCACTGTTGGCATTAGGGGAAGTGAAAGTCGGTCAAGCTGTAGCTGCAATTAAGAAAGACGAACCCGAATATGTATTAGAGACATCCGCTCTTCTTGAGAAAAATGAAACCATAGAGCAAACACAAAATAAAAGTGATCCTATCTATTCACAATACCATTCAGATGAAAAGGACCAAGAACAAACAAACTACATTGTTCAAAATGGGGAAACCTTATGGTCGATTTCAAATGAATTTCAAACAACCGTACATGAGATTCAAGAGCAAAATGGACTTGAAACGAATCAAATTAAGGTAGGTCAGGCACTTTCGATACCGGTTAAAAAAGGGAAGAATATTTATGTGGTCCAAAAAGGAGATACCTTGACTTCCATTTCCAAAAAGTCAAATATAAGGCTGGATCGATTGCGAGAAATGAATCAATTAACAGAGGATGTCATAAAACCACAACAAATACTAATCCTAAGTCAATAAGTGTACAAGAAAAAAGGCCAACTATGGTCTTTTTTTGATTAATTTTGTCTAAAAAATGAAAGTGAATAATAGTAACTAATATTTTAAGTCGATTTTCTTCACAAGGGTAAAAATATCCAGTATAATAAATTTATAAAAATGAATACGATCTATCTTCGGGGCAGGGTGAAATTCCCGACCGACGGTGATGAGAATATATTCTCTAAGCCCGTGAGCCTGTTTTTTGGGCAGGATTTGGTGCAATTCCAAAGCCGACAGTAAAGTCTGGATGGGAGAAGATGGAGGTTTGGCTACATTCGAAAAAAATGTTTTTTTTGAATGTTATTAAACTTGCCTTCTAAAAATATTCTCCCTCAAGTTGTATTGCGACTTGGGGTTTTTTATTGAATTTTTTAGTTGGAGCTTATGCTAAACCTCCCTTCGAAGGAATCAGGATGGATCCTACTAAGGGAGAGAAAAACATGAAGAAAATGAAGGTCAAAGCTTTAGTATCAATTGCAATGTTAAGTAGTATTGCGTACATTTTAATGTTATTAAATTTTCCGATTCCGCCATTTCCAAACTTTTTAAAGATTGATTTTAGTGATATACCGGCACTGATTGGAACGCTTATTTTTGGTCCTATGGCAGGAGTGTTAATTGAATTATTCAAAAACATACTGGACTATTTTATGACAGGAAGTGAAACTGGAGTTCCTATCGGTCATTTTGCTAATTTTATATCAGGACTCTTATTTATTTTACCAACCTATTATTTATATAAAAAATTAAAAACTAAAAATGGAATGACTTTTGCATTAGTTGTAGGGACTTGCTTAATGGCAGTCATTATGAGTGTGCTTAACTATTTTGTACTTTTACCTGCCTATACATTTTTCTTGAATATGCCTGTAATGAGTGCACCAGACACCCGTCAATATATTGTAGCTGGAGTTTTACCGTTTAATATCATTAAAGGGTTTGCTATATCACTTGTGTTTATGATCCTTTATAAGAAAATGAAGCCATGGATCAACAAACAAGCTTCATATAATTAATGGATTGCTTGCTCACTTATAATAAAACCAAAAAAAGCAGCCTTCACCTGAAGGTGCTTTTTTTGGTCTATAGAAAGCGTCGAATGTTTGTTGCTTTCGTTTACATGATGGACGAAAATAGCTGAGAATAAAAAAAGACATCCCCCTTCATAAGGGACGTCTTTTGATGTTTTATTCGAATTTAGTCGGATTTCCGTCGAATGCTTCGTCAGCTACTTTAATTGAATCAGTAGGACAACCATCTAGAGCATCCATCATATCATCGATTAGTACATCTGGAACTTCTGTATTTCCTGCATTGTCATCTAAAGTGACAAATGCGATACCTTCATCATCATAATCATAGATATCTGGTGCAGCAGCTCCACAAGCACCGCATGCAATGCAAGTTTCTTTGTCTACTATTGTGTATTTCGCCATGAATAATAACCTCCCGTGATTGTATGTGTTTTATTTTATTGAGTTACGAATTTACAATGATAAACTCTTTTCTCTTTCCTATTGTAAAACTGTCTGAAAAACTTTTCAATAGGAAAAATGCTAATATTCATATTAAATTCATTAATTTCTGAAATATTATAAAAATAAACGGTTACTTTGCTTCGTGATATGATTATAATAAATGCATAGCATCAATGTTTTGGTACAATATTTTTATCGAAAATGAAAATCTGGTGATGATAAAATGGAACTAACATTTTTACAAACAATGATCTTATNTTGCTTACAAAAAATAAATGGTGAACGAACGATTTATTCCATCTATCATTTGTTGAAGGGAAAGAAGTCCTCTCAAACNATACAAGATACACATTTATTTCACTTGCAACCGTTATTTCAAACAGAAACGAACTTGAGTCGAAACGAATTAGAAAAGATCGTTGCCNAATTTTTATCAGATCAATTGCTNATTAANATTTCTGATCATCGTTATCGTGTTACAGAATATGGAGAAAACCTTTTGGGAAAGTCTTTAGCCCATCTACCGATTCCTNNNTTTTTAAATGGTTGGAAATANCAGAGGAAAGCAAATGTTTTTTGGGAAAGACTATCTCTTTCAGTTCAAGTAATCTCACATCTTCAGAATAATGAATCCAAGTATATGCCTATTCAAAGAAAAGCTGAAAATCTTATATGGATTAAACATTTTCTGAAACAAAATAAACTGAGTAGAGAGAACCTTGGATTGCAATTATACGCTGAATTAATCGCCATTTTGGAAAGCGATGCTACGATTGAACCCGGATTATTGGTTCAAAGGTTAAGTGGCTATCGTACGATAGGTCTAACGGAAGTGCAAGCAGCAAAAATATGGAAACTGGATCCCACCTATTATCATTATCAATTTTTAAATATCCTTCATTTTATAATGGGACAAATTGAGGGAAATAAGCTTCAATTTCCAATCCTAGTTCAATTTTTAGATCAATCGAAAGAAACAAATTTAACTCACTCAACGGAAAAGACCTATTCGTTATTAAAGCAAGGATATTCCGTTACGGATATTATGTCCATTCGCAGATTAAAAAAAAGCACAATTGAGGATCATCTTGTAGAATTAGCACTGCACAATAAAAAATTTTCGATTGACCCATATATTTCAATTGAGAAACAACAGCAAATTCAAAGGGCAGCAAAAAAATTGAATTCAAAACAGCTGAAGCATATATATCATGAAGTTAAAAATGCTGATTATTTTGAAATAAGGCTAGTATTAGCGAAGTATGGGGATGAATCATGAGATTAGAGGACTATCTAAATAAATTTTTTCATTTCAATACGTTTCGACCTGGACAAAAGGAAGTGATTACTTCAATTCTGGATGGATTCCACACAATGGCCATGTTGCCTACTGGTACAGGTAAATCTCTTTGTTATCAGTTGTCTGGATACTTAAGGAAGGGGCAAGTATTAATTATTTCACCGCTTTTATCCTTAATGCAAGATCAAGTGGAGCAAATGAAAATGAATGGGGAAAAGAATGTTGTAGCCATAAACTCCTTTCTAACTGGAGTAGAGAGAAAACAAGTTCTGAATTCTTTAGAACGTTATAAATTTATTTTTATTTCACCTGAAACTTTATTAAACGATGGAATGATTGATCTATTAAGAAAACTAGACATCACATTGTTTGTTATTGATGAAGCGCATTGCATCTCTCAATGGGGGTATGATTTCCGTCCTGACTACCTAAAGCTCGGTGATGTCCGATTAAAACTTGGTCAACCGCTTACTTTAGCCTTAACGGCAACGGCGACTACAGAGGTGATTCATGACATTATTGATTCACTACAGCTTGATCATTGTGAGAAACACCTATTTTCTGTGGATCGCCCTAATATTGCTTTAACTGTAAAAAAGTCAGAAAATCTTCAAGGTAAGTGGAAACAGCTTTACGATTTTGTTTTGCAATTAGAAGGACCTGGAATTGTTTATTTTTCTAGTAAAAAAATGGCTGAACAGGCATCAAATTACTTGCAAAATAAGGGGTTATCACGAGTGATGGCGTACCATGGAGGGATGGATCAAGAATCTAGAATTTTAATTCAACAACAGTTTTTACATAATCAACTTGATATTATTTGCGCAACAAGTGCATTTGGTATGGGAATTAATAAGGAAAATATTCGTTTTGTTATTCACTTTCACATGCCTCAACAGATGGAATCCTATCTCCAAGAAATTGGGAGAGCGGGGAGGGACGGAAAATCCAGTGTGGCTGTTTTGCTTTATTCTCCGGGAGATGAACAATTGGCTTATCAATTAGCTGAGTCAGAAATACCTTCGTCAGACCAATTGGATTGGCTTTCTACGGTTATCCAAACGACTAATCAAGACTCCCTACTTAATCATGAATTTCAAGATGAACTAAAAAAATTGGGTGGTTTTACGGATATTCAATGGAGGGTATTATCTGATTTTTTACTTTTACAATACAGTGAAACAGAAGAAATAAGTCATTCTTTTTTACGTTTTATGCATGAATTGGAAAAAAGAAGAATGATGAAAAGAAGTAAGGTTGCTTCTATGAAAAACTGGGTTCAGTCAAAAAGCTGTAGACGAGATCAAATACTACTTTATTTTGATGAAGAAATAAATAGGACAAAACCTGAGTATTGTTGTGATTATTGTACGTTTGATCAAGAGATTTTTTATCAATCTTCTAATAAAAATCAGTTTCTTGTCGAATTTAGTTGGAAACAACGATTGGCTGATATATTATTAAATAAATAGATTATTTAAAGAGAATAGCTGAAAAGATTTTCGCAAATTGGACCTATTAAATCTCGAAAGTCGACTTAATTAAAAGCTTGTTAGAAGTTATTGTTGATTTTGACACAGCTATGATGAGTTGAAGATCCACAATATGATTAATGATCGTAGCTAATTAAAAAATAAGTGAGCTGGAAATATGAAAACAAAGTATTTTAACCTGATTAAAGACATTAAAGATAAAGATTTAATAATTTCTTTATATTTTACACAAATGTTACTATTAACGATTGCCTTTATTTTAGGTATATTTTTATTTGACAGCTTTTCTGCTTTTTTGGCTTTATTCACAATTGTTGATTCCAATATACTTATTGTCGGCGGAACGGTCGGTCTAATCATCGTTTTAGTGGATCTGTTATTTATGAAACTATTACCTCCAAGCTATTATGATGATGGTGGATTGAATGAGCGGCTTTTTCAAAATCGGCCTTTATATCATATTGCTTTGATTGCGGCAGTAGTGGCGATAGGGGAAGAGATATTGTTCAGAGGGGTGATTCAAACTCATTTTGGTTTGATTGCTTCGAGCTTACTATTTGCACTTGTGCATTACCGTTATTTATTTAATTGGTTTCTATTTGTGAATATTATCGCATTGAGTTTTTTAATTGGGTTTATCTATTTTCAAACAGGAAATTTGCTGGTTACGATTTTTATGCACTTTCTAGTTGATTTCCTAGGTGGATGCATCATTAGATGTAAATTTATAAAGAAACATAAGGAACAGGATGGGATATTCGATGAATAAAGAAGATCCTTATAGAGATCAAGCAGAGAAACTGAGACAAAATATTGAACGAAAACAATTCGAAGAGGGACAAGTAGTCAAAAGGGAAGAATTACCTCCAAGAAGCCGTATTCATCATCAAAAACAAAAGAAAAATAAATGGAAGCTGAAATATCCTGTCATTCGACTGTTGGTATTATTTTTTATCTTACTTCCCATAACTATTTTTAGCATCTATTCGACCATTGCAAGGGATAAAGTCGGAAATATACTGAAAACAGATGGAGAATCTACTGAGGGTTTTGAAACTATTAATATAGAAAAATATGATAATAACCCAATAAATGAAGAAATCCAGGTGGAAGAAGAAAATCCTGAGACGAAAGACAATGTAAGGGAGAATAGCAATTCATCTGTTAATGAATCAGGGGATAAGAACGGTGAGGCAGAGGTGAAATCATTAACACAGAATGTGGAATCCACTTCTCAAGATTTAGAAGTCGAGAATAAAGCAAAAGATCCTGTTTCGCCGGATATTGTTTATCATACCGTTCAGCCTGGTGAAACCATTTTTAGAATATCAATAAAGTATTATCAATCCAAAGCTGGGATTGATACGATTAAAACAGCGAACAATTTAAGCAGTAACGAAATTAGAGTTGGGCAAGTGCTCACAATTCCATTAAATAAGTAAGCCGGTTCCTTTTTTGAACCGGTTTTTTTCATATTTATTTGAACAAGCTCATAGATTAAGATAGATCATGGAAGGTGGGATAAGTGATGGAATCATCTATTATAAGGCTTGATGAGAGAACGGATCAAGCAACGAGAAAGGTGCTACAAAAGGTTGTAGAAAGAAAACAAAACTATGAACAATTAAAGTCAAGGCATCTTATTGTCATGTGGAGTACGATCCTTATTTCATTCTTTTACTTTATCTATTTGTATTACTACCTCTTTCAGCCTTATTCTTATTCATTTTCTGCTATTTTTTCAAGCTATGTGAACCAATCTAGTAATTTATATATGCTTATTTTCATTATTGGTTTATATGGATTTATGAATTTAATACGCGGAAAGAGAGATAAGGCGGAAAAGGAATTTCATGCATTACGTTGTGAAATTATTGATAAGAGTAAAGATTTATGGAAAAAAGAAGACGAATGGAAAAACCGACACATTGTGTTTGAGATGATGAAAGAAAACTTTGATATTAACTTATTTCATGAAAACAAATAAGAGCACAAATTCTGCTCTTATTTGTCTTCTCTTGTTAAAATATTTTTTTCTTGCCCTTGTCTTCTTTTAGAATTTCCACAGCTTCACGGAAACGAAGGGAATGGACGATTTCCCTTTCTCTTAGAAAGCGAAGGGAGTCATTAATATCTGGGTCATCGCTCAAATTAATGAGCCATTGATAGGTTGCTCTAGCTTTCTCTTCTGCGGCAATATCCTCATATAGGTCTGCAATTGGATCCCCTTTAGCCTGGATGTATGCAGCTGTCCAGGGAACACCACTCGAATTTGCGTAATATAGGGCATTATCATGGATGGCATAATGGTCTCCAAGTCCAGCCGCTTTCATTTGATCAGGGGTAGCGTCTTTTGTTAATTTATAGACCATGGTAGCAATCATTTCTAAATGGGCAAATTCTTCTGTTCCGATATCTGTTAATAAACCAATCACTTTATCTGGAATGCTATATCGTTGATTTAAGTACCGGAGCGCAGCAGCCAACTCACCATCAGCACCACCATATTGTTCGACTAAATATTTTGCCAAATGAGGGTTACACATACTAACTTTAACTGGGTATTGAAGTTTTTTTTCATAAATCCACATTTTACTACACTCCTCCTTGTTTTAAGTCTTTTAAGTAATCGATATGGGCACCTCTGCATCCTAGTAGTCCAGTTCTGACGCCTAGCCGCTCAAGGTCTTAAGCTGTGCGGCTGACCAAGGCGTCTCCACATTTCAAATAGTCGAGCTCCGGTGGCTAGCGACTCGGAGTCATAAGCCAATCACTTCTGAAGGCAAAGAACGCCTTCTGCCAGCGCTCGTCTTATGCTGGTCGTCTGGGCAAAGCCACCTCTGCATCCTAGACCTGCCAGGGCCATGGGGTGTCGTTCCAGTTCCATGGAGTGCCAGAATAGCTATTGCCAAATTGTTGAAGGGGACCGTATTTACTTTCGATTACTTTCTTTAATTTTTTGCGTTCAGAGGCGTAGTGATTAAACTGTTTGATCGCTTCGGCATCTCCGTCATGTGTGTCTAGATATAAAGTTAATTCTACAAGTACAAAATCAACGGTCTGGAGTTGTTCAAGGAGTTGATAATAGTCGGTTGGCATTTGTTTCATCCCTTAAGCCCCCC
>C688J18823_10002540_pt1 | contig 11392 bp, 11 predicted proteins | sample HopSoiMetagenom1_FD_18823 | JGI IMG/M metagenome (IMG submission 18823) | reverse complement strand
TCCCGATCATTTGCCGCAGCTGCGTCCGCAAAAGGCTGTGGATGGCGGAGGCATCAGCGGCTGATGCAGTCAGTCCCGTTCCGATCGCCCACACCGGCTCGTATGCGATCATGAAATCCGCGGAGATGAGATTCGGAGTCTGCGACAGGCCCTCACGCAGCTGCTGTATCACAAGAGTCTCTGTTTGTCCCGCCTCTCGCTGCTNGATGGTTTCGCCAACGCAGAGCATGAATCGAAGGTCGGCCTTGGCTGCGGCGAGGCATTTCTTCGCGCATTGCGAATCGGTTTCGCCGAAAACGTGTCGGCGTTCCGAGTGTCCGACCAGCACAACTTGCGCACCGGCATCTGCGGCCATGCCGGCGGAAATCTCACCGGTGAAAGCTCCCTTCTCCGCCCAGTAAATATTCTGTGCGCCGACCGTCACATCCTGTCGACCGGCTACCGCCGATACGACCGCGGTTAACGACACGGCCGGGGCAAATATTATCACCGTCCGATCGGATCGCGGCTTGTAGGCGGGGAGAAAAGTCTCCATGAACGCTTTCGCCGCACTGGGACCGTTGTTCATCTTCCAGTTGGCGGCGAGAACCTGACGGTCCACTAATCTGCCTCGTCCAGGACTTCGACCCCGGGAAGTTTTTTCCCCTCGAGGAATTCCAGCGACGCGCCGCCGCCGGTCGAGACGTGGCTCATTCTTTTGTCTAGCCCCGCTTCACTCACTGCGGCCGCCGAGTCTCCGCCGCCTACTATGGTGATGGTGCCTCTCGAAGTCGCGGCTGCCATCGCCTCAGCGATCGCACGCGTGCCGGTGTCGAAAGGCGGTTGCTCGAAGACGCCCATCGGTCCGTTCCAGATCACGGTTTTCGCGGATGCGATTGCGCGCGCAAACGATTGGGCGGATTGAGGTCCGATGTCGAACATCGCCTGATCCTTCGGGATCGCGTTTCTGGAAACCGCTCTGGCATTCTTCGCATTGTCGAGCGAAGGCGCAACCATGGCGTCGTGCGGCAAGGTCAGACGCATTCCACCACGGTCGAGAAGGTCTTTCGCCATCGCCACCCGATCCTCTTCGACCAATGACGTGCCGGTCTCGAGTCCCATCGCGCGAAAGAACGTGCACGCCATCGCGCCGCCAACGAGCAACCCGTCGACCTTGGGGAGCAGCTGTTCGATCACATCGATCTTCCCAGAGATCTTGGCGCCTCCAAGTATCGCCACGAACGGACGCGCCGGATTACCGAGCGCGCCACCGAGGTAGTCGAGCTCCGTCTGCATCAACAGGCCGGCCACGGCGGGCCGCAGATGTTCGGCGACGCCGACGGTCGAAGCATGTGCGCGATGCGCGGAACCGAAGGCGTCGTTGACGAAGAAATCGCCGAGCTCCGCCAGGGCGCGAGAGAGGCGCTGATCGTTTTTTTCCTCCCCGCCGAGGAAGCGAGTGTTCTCGAGCAGAAGGATTTCGCCCGTCTTGAGACTTCGACAGGCCTGAACGGCTTCGTCGGAGTCAGTGCTCTCGACAAAAATCACCTTGTGGCCGCACAACTCTTCGAGTCGCTTCGAAACGGGCTGCAGTGAGTACTTCGGATCCGGTTTCCCTTTCGGGCGTCCGAGATGAGAGAGGATCACCGGACGCGCCCGGCGCTCGAGCAACAGCTCGATCGTCGGCAGCGATGCCCGAATGCGGGTGTCGTCGGTAATCTGTCCGTCGTCGTCGAGCGGGACGTTGAAGTCGACCCTGACGAGCGCCCGTTTGTCTCTGACCTGGGCGTCGTCGAGATCGCGAACCGTCTTCTTGCGCATGGTGAGGTCTTTCTAGAGCCGCTGTCCCATGAAGCGCAGCATGTCCACGCAGCGCGATGCGTAACCCCACTCGTTGTCATACCAGCCCTGCACGGTGACCAGAGTGCCATCGATGACGTTGGTGGTCTTCGAGTCGAGGATGCAGGAGGCTGGATCCCCGATGAAATCACTGGATACCAGCTCCTCGTCAGTGTAGCGCAGAATTCCCTGCAGCGGACCCGAGCTAGCGGCCTTCTTGAACGCCTCGTTGACGGCGTCCTTTGTGATTCCAGTCTTTTCGATTTCGACTGTAAGAACCGTATACGAGACGTCGGGCGTAGGAACGCGAATCGAGCTGCCGTCGATCTTTCCTTTCACTTCGGGAATCACCAGCGAGGTAGCCTTGGCGGCGCCGGTCGTGGTAGGAATCATCGACAACGCCGCGGCCCGTGCGCGCCGCAGATCCTTGTGCGGCAAATCCAGAATTTGCTGGTCGTTGGTGTAGCTGTGGATCGTGACCATCGACCCGTGACGGAAACCGAAGTTGTCGCGAATGACCTTTACCATCGGTACCAGGCAATTCGTCGTGCACGATGCATTCGAGACAATGATGTGCTTCGACGAATCGTACTTGTCGTCGTTGACGCCCATGACGATGGTGATGTCCTCACCTTTGGCGGGCGCGGATATCAGTACTTTCTTGGCGCCGCAGTCGATGTGCTTGCGAGCCGCCGATGCGTCGGTGAAGCGACCAGTGGATTCCAGAACGATATCCACGCCGAGATCCTTCCATGGCAGCGCGCCTGGATCCTTCTGCGCGAGCACCTTCATCTCGTCGCCATCAATGGTGATCGAGTCGGTCCCCGCTTCCACGTCGCCCTGATAGGTGCCGTGAACGGAGTCGTACTTGAAAAGATGCGCCAGTGTTTTCGTGTCGGTGAGATCGTTCACTGCGACAATGTCGAGATCAGCGACGCCGGCGTTCTTGGCGGCGCGCACGACCTGGCGGCCAATTCGGCCAAATCCGTTGATGCCTACCCTCGTTGCCATTCCTCTTTGCTCCGGTTGGTTAAAGCCGGTCGCCGCTCGCGCGTGCCCGGCCGAATGTTACGTAAGAAATTATTCGAGCTCCCGCATCGTACAGTACCTTCGCGCAGGTATTGAGCGTCGCCGCTGTCGTCACGACGTCGTCTACAAGGACCACGTGTGCGCCGCGCAGCTTCTCCTGCCACTCGCTCGCCGTGCGAAACGAGCCTGCAACGTTGTCCAGCCTCTCTTCCGGTGTCAACCGAGTTTGAGACTCGGTTTCGCGCAGGCGAGCAACCACATGCTCCCACACAGGAATGCGCCACCGCCGGCTGAGTTCGCCTGCAATGAGCGCACTCTGATTATAGCCACGCTGGCGTTTTCTCGCTGAAGCGAGCGGGATCGGCACCAGCGCTGCTCGCTCCTCGACGACGTCTCGCGGCCAGGACAGCCGAGCCATGCGGCCGGCAATTTCATGCGCGACGTCTGCCCAGCCTTCGTATTTGAGGGCCTGCACGATCGCTGATGCCGGCTCGGCAGGCATCCAGCAAACCGATCGGACCGTGCGGACAAACGGTGGCAGTAGGTTGCACCAGGCGCACTTGTCTGTCGCCAGCGGATGGCCGCATCGCTGGCACTGCGGCGACGGCAGATTCGACAATCTCGACCAGCAGAGGCTGCAAACCATTCCGGTTTCGCTGTGCGACATGAGGGTGTCGCAGGAAACGCAGGTTCGCGGGAGCAGCAGGTCGAGCGCGCCGCCGACGAATCGCGTCACCGCCAAACGTGCTGAACCAGCCGCTAGGCCAGCGACCTCCGCATCGCCTCCCTGTCGGGCTCCCTGCCGAACCACCGCTTGAATGAGAGGGCGCCCTGCTCTATCAGCATCGGTAATCCGTCCGCGGCTGGATTGCCGTTTTGTCGCGCCGCTCTTACCCATGGCGTTGCGCCTTTGCGGTAAACCAGGTCGATAACCGCCGCCGTTCTCGGAATCCTTGCGATCTCAATTGGCATCTCATCGCTCTGCTGGCCGACCGGAGTCGCATTCACCAGCAACGTCGCATCGGTGAGCGCCGCGTCCAGACTCTTTTCGGCTCGCGCAACATCGCGAAAACGTCGAGCCAGTTTGGCGGCGCGGTCCGGATGACGCGCGATGACTGTCACCCTTGCGTTCGTCCACTGCTCGATCGCCGTAAGCACCGCCGCTGCTGCACCCCCGCTTCCGAGCAAAACCACTCTCGCGTCCGCGGGATCGCCCCCCAGGAGCGCCTTGGCCGCGGCTTCGAAACCGGCGACATCGGTGTTGTCTCCATTCAGGCGTCCCGACTCGAACCAGAAAGTATTGACGGCACCGACGCGCTCGGCCACGTCGCTGAGATCGTCGCAGCTTGCATGCACTGCAACTTTGTGGGGAATCGTCACGTTCCCCGCCGCGCCCATGTCCTTCAGTTTTCGCAGGAAGACGCGCAGCTCTCGTGTCGGTACATCGATGGCTTCGTACTCGAGCGGGATTCCCGCCGCCTTGAGCGCCGCGTTCTGAAAGATCGGCGACAGAGAATGGGCGACGGGATGACCGAGGAGCACCAGACGTCCCGGCAGCCCGGGCACTTCATAATCAGCTGCCAAGGCGGTCGAAAAGCCTCTCCAGTTCGCGCTCGAGTACATCCGCTGTCTGTCGATACGCCTCGAGATCACCGCCGTACGGGTCAGTGATGCCCTGATTGGCCGAACCCGAAGCGTACTCATCGATCACGTGAACTTTGCCTCTTCCGCCGAGCTGCTTCACCTGCTCGAGGTGACCAGGCGTCATGACGAAGATAAGATCGGCCTCGGATACGATGGCCGGTGTGAGCTTACGCGCACGATGACTGGTGAGATCGACCCCGCGCTCCATGCCAACCAGCAGTGCCTCGTCGGTCGCAGGGATGTTATCCCAGGCGTTGGTGCCCGCGCTCGAGACACTCACATCCGCGATGCCACGACGCTCAGCGACTTTTCGCGCCAGCGCTTCGGCCATCGGACTCCGGCAGGTGTTGCCGCTACAGACGAAGAGAAGATTCATGGTTATGCATTGCCCACGAGATCAGGAACGCTTTCTCTCAATCTGTCCGCCGATATGGCGCCAGGGCGGATGACGCGAGGCAGTCTGCCTGTGCAATCGACCACGGTGGACGGCTGCGATTCCTCGAGGCGGCCTCCATCGAGGACTCGCAGGGTACCGCGCAGAATGGCCTCGCTCCACTGAGTCACTATTTGCTCGGCCGCTGTCGCCGGCGGCACACCGGGACGATTTGCGCTCGTCGAAGTGATCGGGTCTCCATGCGCGAGGATGAGTCGCGCCAGAGAGCGATGCGGAGTCCAGCGCACGGCGACGCCGCCTTCAGGACCGCGCAATCTGTCAGGCACTCGCTTTTCTCCACCAGGAAGTACGAGCGTCAGCGGCCCGGGCCAGAACCTCGCTGCCAACGTTGATGCGTATCCGGTGAGATGCAGTCCGAGACGCGTGATCATGTCGCTCCGGGCAACCAGTAGCAGAAACGGTTTTCCCGGCGCGCGTCCCTTGAGCTCGACGAGCGCCTGAACGGACCGCTCATCGACCGCGCCGCCGAATCCGTAGACTGTCTCGGTGGGATACGCGAGCACTTTCCCCGCGGCGAGATGAGCGAGCGTTCCATTGATGGCAGCCTCGACCTCCTCCGCCGACCAGAAGGGAACGACCATTGGCTGCGGCTTCATTCGCGGAAGATACTTAGCGCCTCCGCCAACGCGAAATCTGTCTCCTCGGTGATTTTGACAGCTCGCTCACTGCCGCGTACCACGACCACCGACAATCCGATCCTTTCGCACAGAGCGGCGTCGTCAGTGGCAACCCGATCCGCTTCGCGCGCCTCTCGATGCGCCCGCTCGAGGATTTTGCGTGGAAACGCCTGCGGCGTCTGAGCTCTCCAGATTCCGAAGCGATCGACGGTCTCGATCACTCTCCCGGTTGAATCGGCGCGCTTGAGAGTGTCGGCCACCGGCAGCGCGGCGACCGCGCCGTTACCCTTGCGGGCTTCGTCGATCACGCGCCGGATGGTCTCTGCCGATACCAGTGGTCGCGCCGCGTCGTGCACAACCACGATCTCGCACTCGGTTGGCAGATCCTCCAGTCCGTTCGCGACGGATTCGCCACGGTGCCGACCGCCGATCGACAGCAACAGCCTGTCGGAATCGCTCTGGAAAATCCAGGGTGGTGGATCGCCGACGTATTCTCGCGGCAGAACACAAACCACCATCGCCACGTCACTGATCGCCTGAAAGGTCTGGACGCTGTGGAGCAGCATCGGCTTGCCGGCCACCCAGCGGAATTGTTTGAGCTCCGCCGATTCCGTTCGCGTTCCGCTGCCTGCCGCAACGATTATGACACCGACGTCCCGCTTGTCGCTTCCCGCATCCCGCATCCCTGTTCCCGCTCTATCCATTAAAGAGATGCCTGAAGAGATCGCTGATCGTCCGCACGCCAACGACTTCAATGCCACGCGCGCCTTTCTTCGGAATCCCCCGCTCCGCCATATATGCCCTGGAGATACCCATCTTCGCCGCTTCGCCAAGTCTCCGTTCGGCCTGGGATACAGGCCTGATCTCGCCACCAAGTCCCACCTCGCCGAGGAAGATCGCGGAGTTAGAGACAGGCCGGTCATAGACGCTCGAGGCGAGCGCGCTCGCGACCGCGAGATCGCCAGCCGGCTCCTGCATCCTCACGCCACCAACGACGTTGAGAAAAACATCGAGCTGCGAAAATGAGAGACCAGCGCGCTTGTCGAGCACAGCCAGCAGCAGCGCCAAACGCCTGCCGTCGAAACCGGTGCTGACTCGCTGCGGAGTTCCGTAACCGGCCTTTGCGGCGAGTCCCTGGATCTCGATCAGAACTGGACGCGTGCCTTCCATCAATGCTGTGACGGCGCTGCCAGAGGAGGTAGTCAGACGGTCGCCGAGGAAAAGCTCCGACGGATTCTCGACAGCGATGAGACCTTGTTCGGTCATTCTGAAAACACCGATCTCGTCCACACTGCCGAACCGGTTCTTCGTCGCGCGGAGTACCCGATGCTCGAGCATCCCTTCGCCCTCGAAGTACAACACTGTATCTACGATATGCTCGAGCGTCTTTGGACCAGCGATGCCACCGCCCTTGGTGACGTGTCCAACGGCGAATACCGTGGTCTCGGTCTCCTTGGCGAAGCGCATCAGACGCGCTGCGCATTCACGCACCTGACCCACGTTGCCGGGCGCGCCTTCCAGGTCCGATGTAAAAATGGTCTGTATCGAATCGATGACGATCGCATCGAACTTCTGAGAGCCAGCAGTCGCGATGATGGTCTCAAGGAGAGTCTCATTCAGCAGAACGACTTCTTCCGCCGAGGCATGGAGACGCTCGGCGCGCAGCTTCACCTGGAGCGCGGACTCCTCGCCGGAGACGTAGAGCGTAGAGTGCCCAAGTTCCTGCAAGCGACCCGCAACTTGGAGCAACAAGGTGGACTTGCCGATGCCCGGCTCGCCGCCGACCAGGACCATTGATCCGGGCACAACGCCACCGCCGAGCACGAAATCGAACTCGTTGATTCCTGTTTTGATCCTGCGGCCGGCCGAGCTCTGAACATCTCGCAGTCGCTGAGTAACTGCGACGCTTCCGCCTTCGGCCATCGACTTCGCGCCCTGCACTCTGCGGCCTGACGCTGTCGCCGATGAGCGCGGCGCGGCCATCTCCTCGACCAGAGTGTTCCAGTCGCCGCAGACATCACAGCGCCCCGCCCACTTGGGATGGTCCGCGCCGCAGCTGGTGCAGCGGTAGACGGTCTTTGCCTTTGGGCTCACTGCGACGCCAGGCGCGGCGACAGATTTTCGAAGCGGGTGTAGGTCTTGTTGAAGAACAGGTTCACGAACCCCGTCGGACCATTGCGCTGCTTGCCGACGATGATTTCCGCGCGGCCTTCGAGGGAATTTCCGTCCTTGTCGGTCGGTCCCTCGTACATCTCCTGGCGGTAGATGAACATGACGAGATCGGCGTCCTGCTCGATCGCGCCGGACTCGCGAAGATCGGAGAGCTGCGGTCGCTTGTTCTCACCCGTCCGCTGTTCGGGAGCGCGGGAGAGCTGTGAAAGCGCAACCACCGGGATTCTGAGCTCGCGCGCCAGCGCCTTCAGCGACCGCGAGATGTAGCTGATCTCCTGCTGACGACTCTCGGTGTTTGTCGGCCCCTGCATCAGCTGCAGATAGTCGACGACGACCATGCCAATGTTGTTTTCCATTTTGAGACGGCGCGCCTTGGACCGCATCTCGAGCAGAGTCATTCCCGGTGTGTCGTCAATCCAGATCGGCGCGTGACTCAGAATTCCGGCGGCGCGACCCAGGCGAACGAACTCGTCGTCATGCAGCTTGCCTTTGCGAAGCCGCTGCGCGTCAACCCGGCCTTCGGAAGTGAGAAGGCGCTGCACCAGTTGCTCCTTGCTCATCTCCAGTGAGAAGAACGCCACCGGAACGTTGGTGTCGAGCGCGGCGTTCTGGGCGATGTTAAGCACGAAGGCGGTCTTCCCCATTGACGGCCTCGCAGCGACGATGACGAGATCCGATGGCTGGAAACCTGCCGTCAGCTCGTCGAGATCCTTGAATCCGCTGGCCACACCCGTAATCGAACCGCCGCCGCGCTGGATCTCTTCGATCCGCTCCATCGTCGGCCAGAGCAGTTCCTTGATACGCGTGAACCCTTCGCCGCCGCGGCTCTGGTTGACCTCGAAGATCTTGTGCTCGGCTTCATCGAGCAGCTCGGTTGAAGGAGAGCCTGACTCGAACGCCTCGGCAACGATTGCTGTAGAGACTTCGATAAGCCGGCGTCGGAGCGCCTTCTCGCGAACGATCTTGGCGTGATACTCGACGTTGGCCGCCGTTGGAACGGCGTCGACCAGAAACCCGATGTAATCCTTGCCGCCACTCGATTCGAGGGAATTGGAACGAGCAAGCTCCTCGGAGAGCGTCAGTGGATCTACAACGTCGCCTCGCTCGGAGAGGGCGAGCATCGCGCGGAAAATCCGGCGGTGTCCCTCGCGGTAAAACATCGTGTCGTCGAGAAATTCCGTCGCGCGAAGAATGGCGTCGGGATCCATGAGCATAGCCGACAACACCGCCTGCTCCGCGTCTTCGGAGTAAGGCGGGCGACGATCCTTATATGGATCACGAGCGGGAGCTGCTATCGAGTATTCTACGGGCGAGCTTGACATCTTCCCACGTTGGCCGCTTCCATGCCGGGTTCCGGAGTAAAGCAGCCGGGTGATAGGTGACGACGAGCGGTATGCCGTGATATTTGTGAACGAAACCACGGAGTTTGCCGATCGGAGTTTTTGTGTTTAGCAGAGTTTGCGCAGCGAAGGTTCCAAAAGCAACAATGACTTTTGGCTTGATCAATTCGAGCTGTCGGATCAGGTAAGGACTGCACGCTTCGACTTCTTCCGGCTGCGGATTTCGGTTACCCGGCGGCCGGTGTTTCAGAACGTTGCAAATGAAGACCTGCTCTCTGGTTAGGTCGATTGCCTCGAGAATCTTGGTGAGCAGCTGCCCCGCCTGGCCGACGAATGGGCGACCTGTTTCATCCTCTTTCGCGCCGGGTGCTTCTCCGACGCAAACGAGCTTCGCTTTCGGCTCACCCTCTCCGGGAACACCCTTGGTCGCAGTCGCGTAAAGCGGACACCGCGTACACTTCACCACCTTCTTCGCGATTTCCTCGAGGGTATCGAGCTTCGCAATCTCCTTCGGGATGATGTCGGCTTCTTCGTTGCCGACGACGAGTCCCTTCTTGAAAGCCATGTCGTTGGAGGTGACTGGAGGAGCGGTGGGTGTTTCCTGAAGCTCGGGTTTCGGGACTACAGTTTGATCCGGCTGCGGCGCAGATGGAATGGCGGCGTCAACATTCACGCCAGCCTGCCTCAGCGAGGTGCGCCAGTCCTGCGTTTCGTCACCTGAGCTTTGTTCTGCCACCGCGCGCAGACTTGGCGCTGGAGGCTTCGGTCTCGCGCGGCCAAAGGCGCCGAGCAGTTGCATGACCTCATCGACATGAAGGCTGTCGAGAACGAGCTCGGATTCGCCGAGCTCGCGGCGCTGCTCCAGATATCGCCGCAGCAGAAGCTTAGCGTCCACTGAGCTCCTCTTCGACGCGATCGAGAAGCACCTCTGCGAGATCCGTCTTCGACATCAGCTCCAAGTCTGCTTCCTTGCCATCGCGGCCGATCACTGTGACGCGGTTCGTATCGACGCCGAAACCGGCTCCTGATTCGGTGGCGTCGTTCAGCACCACCAGATCCAGATCCTTGGCTTTGAGCTTCTCTTTGGCGTTCTTGATTCCGTTGGTGGTCTCCAGCGCGAACCCGACGATGACGCTTTTTTTCTTCCGCTTCGAGATCGTCGTTTTGAGAATGTCTGGGGCTGCTTCGAGCTCTATCTTCGGCGCCGACCGCTGCTTCTTGATCTTCTGAGCGGCAGGCACCGACGGACGAAAATCAGCGGGAGCCGCCGCCATGATCAGCACGTCGGCGCTGGGCAGTTTTTTCGCGACTGCCTTTGCCATATCCTCGACGGTTGACGTCGTTACAACGTTCAGTTCTTTCGGAAGAGCGATGTCGACGTGTCCGGCAATGAGGGTGACCTCAGCACCACGACGCCACGCAGCCCGCGCGAGCGCGACCCCCATCTTCCCGCTGCTGTGATTCGAAATAAATCTGACCGGGTCCAGCGGCTCGCGCGTAGCCCCGGCGGTAACGACGACGCTTTTTCCAGTCAGAGAAGATTTGTTCTCGAGCAGCCGCCCGACCTGACTCATGATCTCCTCCGGCTCTGGCATTCGGCCCGGCCCAGTTCCCTCCCCCACCGCCAAGGGACCATCCGCAGGCTCGAGAACTTCGTACCCAAGAGATCGTACGTGATCCACGTTCCGCTTCGTCTGCGCGTGGGACCACATCCGGTCGTTCATTGCTGGAACGAGGAGAACCTTGGACGTGGCCGCGAGGAGGCACGCTGTCAGGAGATCGTCGGCGAGACCGTGGGCTGCGCGACCCACGAAATCCGCGGTGGCAGGCGCGACCACAATCAGCTTCGCCTCGCGCGCCAGCTTGATGTGGTCGAGCGCGTGTCCGGGTCCGAAGATCTCGGTATGCACAGGGCGCCCCGTAACCGCTTCGAATGTGATTGGTCCAACGAACTCGCGTGCCCCGCGAGTCATCACCACATCCACTTCAGCGCCGGCCTGTGTAAGCAAACGCGCCAGCCACACGGACTTGTAGCTGGCGATTCCCCCGGTGACTCCGAGGAGGATGCGACTGCCTGAAAACGGACGCGCGGTAACTACTCCACGCGGCGGCGCGGCACGACCCGATACTCGACCTCACCATCGGTGAGCTCTTCGAGTGAGCGCGTCGTAAGCTTTTTCTCGCCTGGCGCCGAGCGGTCGCGCGGGAACTCATTAAGGACGCGCGCGTATTTGGCGGCGACCAGAACTCCCAGATACTTGTTGGTCGCGTGCTTGGCGACTTCGTTCGGGATGAAAACCTGCATCACTTCCTCGCTG
>C688J18823_10002539_pt1 | contig 11404 bp, 18 predicted proteins | sample HopSoiMetagenom1_FD_18823 | JGI IMG/M metagenome (IMG submission 18823) | reverse complement strand
ACGCTAAACACCGTAGCAGTCAAGTCTCTCGATCAAACCATGAAGAAACTCGAGCAGCGCGGCGGGAAAATCTGCGTGGCGAAGATGGCGATCCCAAACGTTGGCTGGCTCGCTTACGCGGCAGATCCGGCCGGCAACGTCTTTGGAATTATTGAACCAGATTCGAAGGCCAAATAAACCAAAAGGAAAGATTATGACAGTAAATACTATTCGACTTCACCGTGTGCTTCGGGCAACGCCCGAAAAAATTTACAAGGCGTTTCTCGATCCCGACGCGCTGGCCAAATGGCTTCCGCCTAACGGCTTCACTGGAAAGGTGCACCAGATCGACGCGAAAGTTGGCGGCAGTTACAAGATGTCGTTCACGAATTTCACGACGGGCAAAAGTCATCCCTTCGGAGGGACGTACGTCGAATTGACTCCGCACGAACGAATTCGCTACACCGATAAATTCGACGATCCGAATCTTCCGGGCGAAATGCAAACGACCATCACGTTGAAGAACGTGTCTTGCGGAACTGAACTAAATGTCGTGCAGGAAGGCGTCCCCGCCGTTATTCCCGCCGAAGCGTGCTATGTCGGGTGGCAGGAATCACTCGCGCTTCTCGCGAAACTAGTCGAGCCCGAAATTCCGGATTAAACCCAAGGGCTGCGTCACCACTCGATTACGGTGCTTGCCCATGTAAGGCCGCCGCCGAACACAACCATCAGGACGTAATCGCCGCGTTTGATTCGGCCGGTGCGGTTTGCTTCATCGAGCGCAATCGCCACTGCGCCAGCGGAGGTATTTCCGTAGCGATCGAGGTTCACGAACATTTTGTCGCGCGAAATGCCGAGCCGATCGGCGACCGCCTCCATAATTCGTAAGTTTGCCTGATGGGGAATGACGCAGGCGATGTCCTCGATAGAAAGCCCTGCCTGATCGAGTGCTTTTTTGGCCGCCCTCAACATCGCGGTGACAGCTTGTTTGTACACTTCCTTGCCCGTCATGTGGATGGTGACTAGGTTCATGTCCACGTTTTCACGCGTGATCGGGCAACGCGAGCCGCCGCCCGGCATGAACAAAATATTGGTGTAGTCTCCGTCGCTTCCGATGTGGGTAGTGATTATACCGTGAGGACTGCCCCGATGGCGCAAAACAGCCGCGCCTGCGCCGTCCCCAAACAACACGCACGTGTTCCGATCGCTCCAGTTCGTAATTGAGGTCAGCTTATCTGCGCCGATGACAAGAACGGTGTTGTACGTGTGCGATGTGATGAACTGCTGCGCGATTTCCAACCCGAAAATAAAACCTGCGCATGCTGCTGCAATGTCGAGGCAGGCGGCGTTCGTCGCTCCGATCTTTTTTTGAACGAAGCAGGCCGTGGCCGGGAAAAGCATGTCCGGCGTGGCGGTCGCCACAAGAATAAGATCGATTTCTTTGGGCGAAATCTTCGCCTGCTCAATGGCCTTTAGCGCTGCTTTCGCTGCCATGTCGCTCGTATGTTCGTCCTTCGCAGCGACGCGACGTTCTTTGATGCCGGTGCGAGTGGTGATCCACTCGTCGTTTGTGTCTACCATGCGCGAGAGATCCTCGTTAGTCAGAACCTTCTCGGGCACATAGCTTCCAGTGCCAACGATTGAAACTGTTCGCAGCGTCTTATGAGAGCGCGGGTTCGAGCGGGGCTGTCGTTTCATGATACCGGCGAATCTCCTCGACGATATGCGGGTTCACCTGCTGTTCAATGGACTCGCCGGCGACGCGGAGTGCGTTCTTCACAGCCAGCGGAGTGCTTGCGCCATGCGCGATGATGCAAATGCCATTTACCCCGAGAAGAGGACTGCCGCCGTACTCTTCATAATTCGTCTTGTCCTTGATCGTTCCAATGGCACTCTTCGCGAGAAATGCGCCGACTTTTCGCATGCGTGTACGCATGAGCTCATGCTTGAGCCACCGAAACATAGCGACCGCGATTGATTCGCACGTTTTCAAGATGACGTTTCCAACGAATCCGTCGCACACGACAACCTCAACGGGATCTTCAAAGAGATGGCGGCCTTCTATGTTGCCAATGAAGTTTAGCGAACTTAGTCTCAGCATCTTGAATACTTCCTTGGTCAATTCGGTGCCCTTGACATCCTCGTCGCCGAGCGAGACCAGACCAACGGTCGGATTCTTGTAATGCAGAACATGCCGTGAATAAACCGAGCCCATAAACGCATATTGAAGAAGGTGCTCTGGGCGCGCATCGATATTGGCGCCAGCGTCTATCAAAACGAAGACATTGGTCTCGGTCGGAAGCACCGCTGCAATTCCCGGACGATCGATCCCTGGCAATGTACGAAGCTTAATCGTACTCGCGGCAACGGCTGCGCCTGTGTGCCCGGCGCTTACTACTGCTTCCGCATCACCGTGCTTTATAAGATCGACAGCTCGGCTGATGGAAGAATCTTTCTTTCGCCGAACAGCGGTCCAGGCGCGATCGCTCATATCAACCACCTGAGTGGAATGCACAATGTCGATCCGCGAATCGTTGCACTGGTGTTTGCGCAGCTCGTTTTCAATCTTGGCGGAGTCTCCGACCAGATAGAGCTTGTCGATCTGTTTGTAATCGCGCAGCGCCATAACGGCGCCGGCAACGAGATTAGGCGGGCCAAAGTCACCGCCCATCGCATCGAGGGCGATCTTCATCAGGGCGAAAGTTTGCGAGGTAAAACGATTGATTGCAAAGCGAAATTTGTAGCCGTTTCGCGTTGCGAAGCATCAGTGCTGAGCATGCGACATTGGCGTCGCTCAGAGAGCGACGGCTACAATCATTTGCTCTCGAGCGTCAACACCTGGCGACCACGGTAGTAGCCACACGATGGACACGCGATGTGCGAAGGCACGCTGCTCCCGCACTGTGGGCATTTGTTGAGCTGCGAGGCGTGCCAGCGATTTGCCGCTTTCCGCGTGCGCAATCGCATCTTTGATGTTTTGCGTTTTGGGACTCCCATGGCAGGCGCTTACCAAAGCATCATTCGCCGGAATTACAACCAGCGTCTCGGTGTTCTGGTAAACTGTGAACCGTTAAATTGGCGACTGCGGCAACGGTTTAACCCTAAAGACTTCAACGATTCAGCCTTAGTTTATCCAACGCGCTCCAATCTGATCTTCGTCTTACATGCTGTTCTTCGGTTTCGACCTGCCTGGCCTTACACACCCGATCGCCGTCCCTGTCGCAGTGGGGATGTGCCGGTAAATTCAGCAACAGGTCCTCCCGCATGAACGGTGTCAGATCGACAGTCTCGGGGCCATGCAGCTCGGTGTGCACGGCGAACGCGGGCACTCGAATTTCATGCACAAACTTTTCCAGACACGATACGCAACGCAGTTCCACCGGCTGCGACAACGAGCCGTTTGCCCACAGACCACCGTCACTAACGCCGACATCGATGTCGTAACGCAAAGGGCCAGCACACTGCAATTCTTCCGATGGCAACTCCTGGATAGGACAATCGGCTTCGCCGCTCAGGTGCAGACCTTGCGGCGGGATTTGGTTGAGATGTACTTTCATAGGCTAACCCTCCGACATTCATTGGCTAAATTTCCCATTGAGCGCTTTCACCACACACGCCGGAACAAAGGTTGAGACATTCCCGCCGAGCCGGGCGATTTCCTTTACGATGCGCGAGCTAAGATAAGTATATTCCTCCTTTGGCATTAGGAATATCGTTTCTACCGCAGCATTTAGATTTCGATTCATCAACGCCATTTGAAATTCAAATTCGAAATCGGAGACTGCGCGTAAACCTCGAATCACGGCTCCCGCATCTTGAGCACGGGCGAATTCGACGAGTAAGCCGCTAAATTCGGCGACTCGGACGTTCTCGATTTGGCCGGCGGTTTCTTGCAGCAAATCCAGACGTTGCTCCAGTGAGAAAAGCGGTTGTTTCTCGTCATTATGCGCGACTGCGACGACAACCTCGTCGAATAATTTTCGCGCGCGCTCAATCACATCCAAGTGCCCATTGGTGACCGGGTCAAAGCTGCCGGGGTAAATTGCGCGCCGCATTTTCGAAATTCGCAGAGGAATCGCAAATGAAAAGTCGAATGGCGACTGACCGGCCGGAAGCGTGAAGTCCTTCGTTACGTCGGCGCGGTTGCTTAAAACCGACGAAACATCACATTGCGATTAACTTCAATGCGCGACTCATCTCCTTATAAAACTGTTGCTGTCGCGACAACGTTTTCACCTCGATTCAAGCACGTTCTTGCTGAAGCGAAACGGATCCGCGACCGGTTCGCGGCCGAACTTCATCTGATCTACGTCGGGGCCCGAAGTTCGGAAACGCTGAGCAAATTTACAGACGTGCTCGGAGAATTGGAGCTACCAGCTGATTTGCCGATTCATTACGAGGAGGGCGATCCAGCCGAGGCTATTCTGGCCGCACTCGCGAGGGAAAATATAGACGTGCTCGTAGCCGGTGCGCTGGAGAAGGAGGTCGTGTTACACCCGTTTCTGGGCAACGTCGCACGTCGACTGGTGAGAGAGGCTGATTGTTCAGTGATGCTGTTCACGCATCCGCAAAAAAAGCCGAAACCGTTGCGCCGAATCGTGTTCATTGCAGACGACTCGCAGCAGCGAGTGGCGGCATTCAAGACGACGCTGATGCTGGCGGAAGCAGAATCGTGCGAGCGACTTTACGTGATTGGAATCAACACTGCGTTTGATGAAGCGCGGGCTTCGATCGCCGGCGATGCCACCGGAAGTGCCACACAGAAGCAGAAGGATCGCGAGGAAGACGGTCTTGAAGAGTTCGTTTTGTCAGCGGGCGCGACTGAAGTTCCGATCGAGACGCGCTTTATCAGGGGTGCTACGAGTCTCGCTGCATCCGATTTTGTGCGATCGGTGGAAGCCGACTTGCTTGTCGTGCCGCTGCCGAAGAACCGCGAAACAGTTCAGCGACTGCCGAGCAATATTGCCTGGGTTGGCGACGTCATTCCGTGTAATCTCTGGATCGTGCGCTAGAGGGCCGGCTTGTCATTTCTAGCGAAGTCGAGGAATCCCGCGGCAAAACCTAAGATGATTCCACGGATCCTTCGACTCCGCTTCGTTTCGCTCAGGATGAGTGGCAACTAAATCGATTGGCGATCCCGTGATGAACGACGCGCCTGAATTTCAACCTTACGGTTTGCCGCATCTGACGGTGATTTTTATCACCATCGTACTTCCCTTTGCACTTGCGACACTCGTACGGCGCACAAAATCGCAGCGGGTCGAGCGGGTCGTCATCGCTGCGTTATCAGCAGTGCTGATTTTGAATTACGTGGCTTATATGATTTTCATTCGCAGCCGCGGCGTGGTGGATTGGCTGCAGATGTTGCCGATGCAGATGTGTGACTGGGGCATCGTTGTCGTGATTGTGGCAATGTGGACAGGACACCAGCGTTGGTTCGAGGTTGCGTATTTCTGGGGGATTGGCGGCACGCTGCAAGCCGTCCTTACGCCGAATCTGCCTTACGGTTTCCCAGACTGGCGGTTCATTAGTTTCTTCACCTCGCACTGCGGGATTATCGTCGGCGTGGTTTTCCTGATGTTGACGCGCGGCTATCGGCCATATCCAGGTTCCGTTGTGCGCGTATGGTTGTGGTCGGAGTTCTATTTCGTGGTCACGTTAGCCGTTGATAAGCTTACTGGTTNTAATTATGGATTTCTCCTGCATAAACCTGAGGCATTTTCGATTTTGAGTTTTCTNTCCGATTCATGGCCNGTGTATCTTTTGCAGCTGCACGGGGTGGCANTGCTGTTTTTTCTCGCGCTGTACGCGCCCTTTGGNNTTTTTGATATCACGAAAAGAGGATTAANTNGGAAAGCAGGAAANCAGGAGGCAAACGCGTAATTTCCCTCTTCNGATTTTCCTGCTTTCCTGATTCGTTTTCTGCTGTGTGAAAACTAAGTCGCTCAAAATTCGAAATGTCAGCATAGGCGGCAANCGNCCTGCGTTTATTCTTGGCCCATGCGTCATTGAGTCGGAAAAATTTGTCTGGCGCATGGCGAGGAAGATCGCAGACGTGTGCGCTTCGCAGGACGTTGATTTCATTTTCAAAGCGTCGTACGACAAGGCGAATCGAACTTCTGTTCGATCCTTTCGCGGCATCGGCGTGCGCGAAGGTTGCGATATTCTCGCAGATGTTGGGCGCGAACTGAAGATTCCGGTGACAACAGATATCCATTCCATAGTCGAAGCTGAGATTGCCGGGGAAAGGATCGACATGTTGCAGATCCCGGCGTTCCTCTGCCGGCAAACCGATCTGCTGCGAGCCGCTGCGCAAACGGGGCGTGCGATAAACGTGAAAAAAGGTCAGTTCCTCGCGCCGTGGGATGTGCGAAACATCGCCGAAAAACTGATCGCGTTCGGCAACACACAATTCTGTTTTACCGAACGCGGCACGACCTTTGGTTATAACAACCTCGTAGCTGACATGCGCTCACTCTATTGGATGCGTGACGCAGGTTATCGCGTCATTTTCGATGCCACGCATTCCGTGCAGCGGCCCGGCGGGGCAGGAGATTCAACATCCGGTGACGGCAAATTAGCCCCGGTATTGGCAAGGGCCGCAATGGCTGCTGGCTGTGATGGGATCTTTATGGAGGTACATGAAAATCCCGCTCGAGCTTTGTCCGATGGGCCGAATCAGGTCCGGCTAAACGATTTGCCGAAGCACCTGCGCATGTTAAAGGCTATTCATGCTGTGGTTTCAGGTAAGGGCGATTGACCTCAATCGCCTGGGCACGAAGCTCAAGGCCAAGAGGCGGTCGGTTCGCCTGAACCGCGCCTATCTGCGCTGGACATCAATCTGCTTATTGTCTGCCGTCCTATCAATCTTGATAGGATTGTCTAATGCGTCGGCCCAATCAAAAGGTCGCAAAGGAAAGCCTCGGGCGAAGGCCGGGGCGGGTTCATCTGCCGGCGAGCAAAGCCTAACGAACATTCCGCTGCCGATCGGGCACGAAGCAAAGGGCCTCGTCTTGCCGGATTTCGATGGCGACGGGCATTTGCGGGGAAAATTCGAAGCGGGAACGGCGCACCGGATTGACGAGGAACATGTCGGCTTTGAACAGCTCAAGATTACAACCTACACGCCGGAGGATCAGCAGGACCTCAGAATCGACATGAGCACGTCCGTACTCGATTTGAAAACGCGCATTTTGAGATCAAAAGAGCGCACCACCATCCAACGCGCGGATTTCAACATTGCCGGCGACTCAGTGGAGTTCGACACAAACAGCAGAACCGGGCGGTTGGTCGGGAACGTAAAGATGGTGATCACCGACAAGTCACGTTTCACGGCCAAACCCAATACGAATCCATGAAGGGGTGGACGGCGTTAGTCTTGGTTCTCGCCTGCGCCACGGGCGCACGCGTTTACGCGCAGAGTGCTGCTGCGACGCCGAAAGCGGACGCAGCCGTGCCCAAAGCAGTCGCAGCGGCGCCAACGAAAAAACCAAAGAAACAACCGCCCCAGAAACAGGATAAATCGCCTGCGAACTCTTTATTTGGTCAAAGCTCCATGGGATTGAACACTAATGAACCGACGACCACAGAAATTTACTCAGACGAAGCGTTTTTTGATTCGACCAAGAACATGGGCACATTTACGGGCGAGTGAAAGTGACCGATCCGCGTTTCAATCTTCAATCTGACAAATTGACTGTGTTCATTACAAAAGGGGAAAACCAAGGGTTGGAGAAGGCGATCGCCGAAGGAAACGTAGGCCTGGTGCGCGAACGGCCCGATCCGAGCGGTGGTCCGCCAACGCGCGCAGTTGGTCGGGCGGATACGGCAACTTACGCGGCCGCGACTGGTGACGTCGAATTGCGAGGGACGCCACGGGTCCAGGAAGGAGCGAACATGCACGTCGCAACGAGTCCTGATACCGTAATGATCATTAACCAGAATAGCCAACTTCGAACTCACGGCCCAAGCCGGACAGAAATTCGTCAGGAACCCAACGACGATCAGGCGAAGGAAAAGAAACGCGAAGCAAAAAAGGCCGCAGCTCAAGCCGCGCCGTCTCAGTCTGTGCCTGCAGCAGCCCTGCCCACGCCGTGATCAGCCAAACTGCACCCGTTTCCATTCCGAAACGGTCTTCGGCAGCGTTGCCGAAGATGGAGACGGTTCTTTCTACCGACCAACTGGTGAAGATTTACGGTGGCCGGGCAGTGGTGGACGGGGTGGACATGAACGTGCGCGCGGGTGAGATCGTTGGACTTCTCGGGCCGAACGGAGCGGGAAAGACGACCAGTTTTTACATGATCGTCGGCTTGGTCCGGCCGAACAGCGGTCGCGTGATTTTTTCGAACGCCGATGTGACGGATTATCCAATGTACAAACGCGCCCGGCTCGGCATGGGGTATCTGCCCCAGGAAGAATCAATCTTTCGCAAAATGACCGTCGAACAAAACATCATGGCGATTTTGGAGACGCTTTCACTGAGCAAAGCCGAGCGACGGAATCGTTGCGATCAGTTGCTGCATCAGTTCGGAATTGAGCGAATTGCAAAAAACACTGCGCTAACCTTAAGCGGCGGCGAAAAACGGCGTCTGACCATTGCCCGCTCGCTGGTTACCGAACCGAAGTTGTTGATGCTCGATGAGCCGTTCAGCGGTGTCGACCCGATTGCCGTTTATGATGTGCAACAAATCATTGTTAACCTGCGCAAATCGGGGTTGGCCATCATGATCACCGACCACAATGTGCGCGAGACTCTCTCCATCGTGGACCGCGCCTATTTGATTTTTGATGGACGCGTCGAGAGCGAAGGCACTAAAGATTTCCTCATCAACGATCCGATCAGTCGGCAACTTTATTTGGGCGAACGCTTCAAAATGTAATTCCTGTGATGCAGACAATCGTGTCTGCAAAGGATCCAGTGCCGCCCAGATTGTTCACGGCGGTTCGTTAGGTTTGATTGATATCAAGTCGACGTGCGGTAGCATTTGTTCCGGCAATGGAGTTTGCCCTTTCCGTGGGTGCGGGAGAGAACCGCGTGAGCTGATGACTCCTTCGAACACGAAGGAGTTTTTTTATGCTCAGTTATACTTTAGTGATGCTCGGCGGCGCACTGGGGACTGGAGCGCGATTTTGGATGTCGGGATTCATTGCTGAAGGCGGCGGCGAGTTTTTCCCCCTCGGCACCCTTGTCGTAAATGTTACCGGTTCCTTCCTCGTTGGATTCTTCGCAGCGTTTACGGATCCGGAAGGGCCCATTCTTGTGGCGCCGCGATTCCGGCAATTTTTCATGATTGGTGTCTGCGGCGGTTACACAACGTTTTCATCTTTCAGCTTACAAACATTCGATTTAGCCCGGGAGGGAGATTGGTTGAAGGCGCTACTGAACACGGTGCTGTCGTTCGCTTGTTGCCTCGTAGCCGTATGGCTCGGCCGCGTTCTCGCTCTCATGCTCCTGCGAAAATGAAACAAAATATGCAAATTCCCCAAGACGCCGTGCTGCTTCGGATTTTTATCGGAGAAAGCGATCGCTGTCGCCATCAGCCATTGTATGAGGCGATCGTTTTAAAGGCGCGCGAGATGCAGATGGCCGGCGCGACGGTGTTGCGCGGCCCGATGGGATGGAAAATCAAGGCATCTGCACACGGCAAAAATTCTTCGCCTCTCCATGGATCTCCCAATGGTGATTGAGATCGTGGACTCCGAAGAGAAAGTGAACGCATTTCTGCCTGTGCTCGATCAAATTATGGGCGGCGGATTGGTCACGCTCGAAAGAGCCAAGGTGATTCGCTATCAGGATCGAGAGAAAAGCTAAGATTCACGCAACGCAGGGGAACGGGGCGACCCGATGTGATGCAGATTGGAAATTGCGGGTATTCACGGTAGAAGTTACGGCTAATGGCGGAACAATCCGGGACGCAAACGATTACATCCTCAAGCGATCAGCAGAAGAGCGTTCCAATTGTCACCGTCGAAAGCTTCTACGCTTCGCATGCTGAAAAGTTGCAGATGAAGCTTGAGGGTGCGCGTGTGGGCTTTCATCGAAAAATTCGGGAGCCGACCATCAATAGGCCCGGGCTCGCGCTGTCGGGGTTTTACACCTATTTCGCCGAGAAACGCGTGCAGGTGCTGGGCGCTGCGGAACATTCTTACCTGAAGAGTTTGCCCGCCAAAGTGCGCGTCGACCGATTTAGCAATTTATGCGAGCACAAAATCCCGTGTCTTGTGATGTCGCGCGGATTTCATCTCGCGCCGGAGTTGCTGAATGTCACGGGCGAGGCAAAAATCGCGGTGTTTCGCACTCCGATGATTACAATGAAGTTCATCAACGCCGCCACGATCGCTCTTGAGATGGATTTCTCGCCCATGGTGACGGAATTCGGAAGCATGGTGGATATTTTGGGTGTTGGCGTGTTGATCCGCGGCGTAAGCGGCATCGGAAAAAGCGAATGTGTGCTGGGGTTGATTGAGCGCGGCTACAGTCTTGTCGCTGACGACGTGACGCGCATGACGATGCGGGAAGGCCGTGAGCTCATGGCCACAGCACCCGAAATGACGCGTAATCACATGGAGGTGCGCGGGATTGGTATTATTGATGTAGCAAAGGTTTTCGGCATCGGAAGCATTCGAGTGGAAAAACGCCTCGACCTCGTTGTTACGTTAAAGGAGTGGGCAGACATGGAAGAGGTTGACCGAATCGGGCTCGATCGGGAATTTTATGAAATTCTCGGACTCAAAGTGCCGCACGTCACCATTCCAGTTCGACCCGGGCGCGACATGGCGCGATTGATTGAAGTCGCCGCGATGGACGAAAAGTTGAAAGGCCTCGGGCAGAACGCAGCCGTTGATTTCAATACAAGGTTGCTTCGATTGATGGAGCAGCAGAGGACCAGCTAATGGGATTGTTGTATCGAAAAGGCAGTCGTGCTGCAGCGGCGCAGAAGATCGAAAAAGAGCTGACAATTGTAAACCGGCTCGGCCTGCATGCGCGCCCTGCTGCAATGTTTGTGCGAATTGCCAGCCGACATCGCGCGGAAATCTGGGTGTCTAAGGAAGGGGAAGAAGTAAATGGCAAAAGCATCATGGGCCTGATGATGCTTGCCGCTGGCCAGGGCTCAAAGCTGCGTATCCGCTGCGACGGACCAGACGCCGACAAGGCGATGGAGGAGCTCGAGGAATTGGTAAAAGCGGGATTCAACGAAGACTGATCCGACGGCCCGCGATGTCACAGAACCGACACCGCGAAGGACTTTCGTGAGTTTGACATTGGCCTTACTCTCGAAAGCGCATGAATGACAACCCGGAAATCCGGTTTGAAGGAATCGGCGTTTCGCCTGGAATCGCCTTCGGGAATGTTCATGTCGTCCGCGAAGACACGGATGAAGTGGTGCGTTACCAAATTGCGCCATCGCAGGTCGGCGATGAAATT
>C688J18823_10002537_pt1 | contig 11405 bp, 5 predicted proteins | sample HopSoiMetagenom1_FD_18823 | JGI IMG/M metagenome (IMG submission 18823) | reverse complement strand
GCGGCCGGCTGGTCGGCAAGCCGTTCCCGTTCGCGTCGCTGCTGGAGACCGCGCAAGATCGCGGCGAATCGTCGGGCACGGTGACGTTTCGCGAGCGCCCGTATCAATTCGTGATCGTGCCGGTGCTCGCGCCGCGGCCGATCGCGTGGGTCTGCGCCGGCTTCGAGATCGACGAGCGCGTGATCTCCGACGTGCGCCGGCTCGCGTCGACCGAGGTCGTGCTGACCAGCGGCGCGGCCGAGCCGCCGGAGCCGGATAGCGCGACCTACGCCACACTGCTGCATCCGCTGAGAACGAACGACGGCTCGCGCGTCACCGCGCTGTTGCAGCTGCCGCTCGAGGAAGCGCGCCAGCCGTTCGTCACGCTCGAGCTGAAGATCTTCGGACTGTCGTTCATCCTGCTGATCGCGGCGGTCGTCGCCGCGGTGTTCTTCGCGCGCACCGTCTCGCAGCCGCTGCGCGCGCTCGCCGATGCCGCGGGGAAGATCGGGCACGGCGATTACTCGACGCCGGTGAAGGTCACGCAGGCGGACGAGATCGGGCATCTCGCCACCGCGCTGAATCAGATGCGGTACGCGATCGGCGCGCGCGAGGACCAGATCATCTACCAGGCGACGCACGACGGCCTGACCGGCCTGCCGAATCGCACGCTCTTTTTCGATCGCGTTTCGCAGGCGATCGCGTTCTCGAAACGGAGCGGTGAATCGGTCGGCATGATCATGATGGACGTCGACCGTTTCAAGGAGATCAACGACACGCTCGGCCACAACTTCGGCGATCAGCTGCTGATCGAGATCGGCCGCCGCCTGGAGCGCACGCTGCGCGAGAGCGACACCGTCGCGCGGCTCGGCGGCGACGAGTTCGCGGTGAAGTTCACCGCGCCGACGCAGAAGCACGCAACCGAAGTCGCGGCCCGCGTCCGCACCGCCTTCGACGCCCCGTTCGTCCTCGGCGATGTCACGATCGAAGTCGCGGCCTCACTCGGCATCGCGCTCTTTCCGGTGCACGCCGACGATGCCGACGCGTTGATGAAGCGCGCCGACATCGCGATGTACGACGCGAAGAAAAACCACACCGGCTTCGCCATTTACGAAGCGGGACGCGACGAGCACAGCCTGCGCCGCCTCACGCTGATGATGGAGCTGCGGCAGGCCATCGCGCGCGACGAGCTCGAGCTCTACTTCCAGCCGAAGATCGATGTAGTCACCGAGCGCGTGGTGCATGCGGAAGCGCTGGTGCGATGGAAGCACGCGGTGCACGGCGTGATGCGGCCGGACGAGTTCATCCCGCTCGCGGAGCAGGCCGGCAACATCGGACTGATCACGAAGTGGGCGATCCGCAAAGCGATCCGGCAATGCGCGGCGTGGCAACGCGAGGGACTCGATCTCGCGGTGGCCGTGAATCTCTCCGCGCTCGATCTGCTCGATGCGGAACTGCCGACGCTCATCAGCGGATTGTTGTCCGAGGCTGGGCTGCCGCCGTCGAGACTGGTGTTGGAGATCACGGAGAGCGCGGTCATGAAGGATGCGGCGTACGCGCTGAAAGTGCTGCGCGATCTCAAGCGTCGCGGTGTGGCGCTGGCCATCGACGATTTCGGGACCGGCTACTCGTCGCTCGCACATCTCAAACGGTTGCCGGTCGATGAATTGAAGATCGACAAGTCGTTCGTGCAGAACCTCACCGAGAGCGCGACGGACGATCTGGTCATCGTGCGCTCGACGATCGAGCTCGGTCACAACATGGGCCTGATCGTAATTGCGGAAGGGGTGGAGACCCCGGAGTCGTGGGCGATCCTCAAACGCCTCGGCTGCGACATGGCGCAGGGCTACTACATGAGTCCACCGCTCCCCGTGGATGAGTTCAGCGAGTGGTTCGTGAACTCGGTGTGGGGCGCGCAACGGATGAGTAAGCCGGTGGCTTGAACGCAGAACGCAGAGAATTGAGAATCAGCGAGCCCGCGCTTCTTGCGTCGTTCCCTTTCTTAATTCTCACTCTGCGTTCTGCGTTCTACGTCATCCCGAGCGTAGTCGAGGGACCTGCGTGGGCGGGCGGCACGCTCATCGCGCCACCACGCACCCAGCTCCCTCGACTACGCTCGGGATGACGGAGAGCGCGTCATCTTCCGCACCGCCTCCGTCACAATTCGGTAACCAACCTTCCTGCGACAATTCCGTCTTACCAATCCAAATGACGAAGACACGCAGCGTCCTTCTTCTGGCACTGGCCTGCGTCGCGCTCATCGCGCACGCCGAGGAGGCGCCGGTGGCGATCACGCGGGCGAGCGGACCGATCAGCGTCGACGGCGATCTTTCCGATCCGGCGTGGCAGACCGCGACGAAGTTCGACGAATGGTTCGAGACGAACGTCAGCGACAACGGCACGCCTCCCGCGAAGCAGACCGGCTGGGTCACATACGACGATCGCTTCTTCTACGTCGCGATCAAGATGGACGATCCCGATCCGAAGCAGATCCGCGCACCGTTCGGCGATCACGACAACATCAGCGGCTCGACCGACGACTACGCCGGCGTGATCATCGACTCGCGCAACGACAACAAGACCGCCATCCTCTTCCTCGTCAATCCGAACAACATCCAGTACGACGCGGCGACCGACGACAACACCGGCGAGGACAACTCGCCCGATTATTTCTGGGACTCGAAGACGAAGATCACGTCGACCGGCTGGCAGCTCGAGATCCGCGTGCCGTTCGCGTCGCTGCGCTACCGCACCGACATCCAGACGTGGGGGATGATCCTCTACCGCAACTACCCGCGCGAGCGCCGCTTCCAGATGTTCACGCACCGGCTGCCGCGCGGCTCGTCGTGCTTCGTCTGCAACTACAACAAGGTCACCGGCCTGACGAACCTGCCGTCGGGACAGCATGTCGTCGCCGCGCCGTACGTCGCCGCGCGCCGCGACAACGGCTCGACCAGCAACGACGAAGGGCTCGACGTGAAGTGGACGCCGAACGTCTCGACAGCCGTCGATGCGACGATCAATCCCGACTTTTCGCAGATCGAATCGGATGTCGCGGCGATCACCGCGAACGAGCGCTTCGCCATCTTCTATCCCGAAAAGCGCCCGTTCTTCCTCGAGGACGTCAACCTCTTCGCCACGCCGATCCAGGCAGTGTCGACGCGCACGATCACGTCGCCGCGATGGGGCTTGCGCAGCACCGGCAAGTTCTCCGGCGACGCGTACACATTGCTCGTCGCGCAGGATCGCGGTGGCGGTCAGGTGATCATCCCCGGCGCCGAGACTTCGGACTTCGCGGACCAGGATTTCTCGTCGACGGCGGCGATCGGCCGCATGCGTCACGACTTCGGCGAGACGTCGTTCGTCAGCTTCCTCGGCACGACACGCGAGATCTCCGGCGGCGCGCACAACCGCGTCCTCGGGCCCGACACGGTGTGGCGGATCAACGACAAGTGGACGTTCACCGGACAGATGCTGCTCAGCGACAGCCGCACGCCGGAGCGTCCCGATCTCGCGGATGAATGGGACGGACGGCATCTGCGCTCGCACGCCGGCTACGGCCGCGTCACGCGCAACACGGCGACGACCGATCTCTTCGTCGAAGGCTACGACGTCGGCGACGACTTCCGCGCCGACAACGGCTTCGTGCCGCAGGTCGGCTATCGCTCGCTGTACGAAGAGCTCGGACACACGTTCCGGCCGAAGGGCTTCTTCAATCGCTTCCGCGTCTACGAGTTCACGCAGTACCAGACGCTGCAGGACGGCTCGGAGCTGTACTCGCTCGCATCGATCGGTTTCGGCGCGGATGGACGCCATCGCTCGTTCTGGCGTCTTCGCGCGGCGACCGATCGCGTGCGCAACGGCGACTCGCTCTTCAGGCGCAACCGGCTCTACTACACGGTGCAGTACGCGGTGAACAAAGTGCTGTCGTTCGTCACGCTCGACGGCTGGGCCGGCGATGAAGTCGATTTCTCGAACAACCGTCCCGGACACGGCGCAAGCCTGACCGCGTCCGCCACGGTGCGTCCGAACGACCACCTCGAGCTGCGGCTCAACAACGGCCTGCGCTGGCTCAATGCCGGCGGCGGACATCTCTTCACCGCACAGACGGAGCGCCTGCGCGCGCAATACACGTTCGACTCGCGCCGCTACCTGCGCCTCGTCATCCAGAATCAAAGGTCGAACGTGAATCGCTTCCTGTACGACGATCCGTCGTCTGTCGACCACCACTCCGGCTCGCTCGCCTCGCAGATCCTCTTCGCCTACAAACTGAACTGGCAAACGGTGCTCTTCGTCGGTGCCGGCGATTTGCGCGAAGTAACATTTGCCGAGGACCCCGACCTCCACAAAACCGACCGCCAGGTATTCATGAAGTTGTCATACGCGTTCCAGCGATAGGAGTGCGGCACCAAGCTGCCGCACTCCTCCGTCGAGCGCGTCGTGAACCTCCGCTCGAGAAGATCGGCGGCGAGAACGTCCAGTACGTAATCACGCGCGAATAGCGGCTGTCTGCTATCTTTTCCTCATGAGCGTCCAGGCCCAGCCCATGTCGCTCGAGCGCGAGCTCGAGTACCGGAAAAAGCTGACGTCGATCACCAACAAGATCAACTCGGCCGAATCCATCCCGCACATCCTCATGTCGCTCGCTCCGCAGATCCTCGAGCTGCTCGACGCCGAGCGCCTCACCATCTACGCCGTCGACACGAAGAATCAGGAGCTCTATTCGCTGCAGAAGATCGGCGATGTCCCGAAAGAGATCCGCGTCCCGAAATCCTTCGCATCGATCGCCGGCTTCACCGCGCTCGCCCGCAAGACCCTCAACATCAAAGACGCCTACGAGGCCACCGAGCTCGCCCGGTTCCACGCCAACCTCCGCTTCGATCAGCGCTGGGACAAGCAGTCGGGCTTCCGCACCCGCGCCGTCCTCGCCGTCCCCATCCTCTTCGAAAAGTATCTGCTCGGCGTGATCCAGCTGATCAACAAGCGGCACGGCACCGCATTCAGCGAGCACGATGAAGACGGCGCCGAAGAGATCGCCCGCATCCTCGGCATCGCCTTCTACAACCAGCACAAAGTCACGCGGCAGACCAAGCCCTCGAAATTCGGCGCGCTCGTCGACAAAGGCATCATCTCGGAGAAAGACCTCGAACAGGCCGTCTCCAACGCACGCGTCAACAACACGAACGTCGAGAAGGTGCTGATCGAAGAGTGCAACGTGCCGAAGGAAGAGCTCGGGCGCTCACTCGCCGCGTTCTACGGCGCAACGTTCTTCAGTTACGACGGCACCCAGACCATTCCGGCGGACCTGCGCGAGCGCGTGCCGTCCGACATGTGGAAGAAGTACACCTGCGCTCCAGTCGAGCGGAAGCCGGGACTGCTCGTGATCGCCGTCGACGATCCGCAGGACCTCACGCGGCTCGACGGCATCCGCGCCATGAGCCTCTCGCCGCGCTACGACTTTCAGGTCGGTCTCAAGCACGAGATCATGCAGTACATCCTCAACTCGTACGGCGAGAAGGAGAAGGAGCCGGCGACCGAAGGCGCCGATCTGGCGAGGATCATCGACTCGCTCGGCGAAGGGGAGAAGGTCGAGCTGGACGACGAACCGAAACCGGATGAGCCGGAGATCGATGAGACCGACTCCGGCATCGTGCGTTTAGTCAACCAGTTGATCATCGAGGCGTTCAACCGCGGCGCCTCGGACATTCACGTCGAGCCCGACGGCGCGAAGAGTCCGTGTCTCATCCGCCTGCGCATCGACGGCGACTGCTCGAAATTCATGGAGATCCCGGGACCGCACCGCAACGCGGTCGTGCAGCGCCTGAAGATCATGGCGAAGCTCGACATCTCGGAGCGCCGCAAGCCGCAGGACGGCAAGATCCGCTTCAAGTACTCGCGCGGTGCGATCGAGCTCCGCGTGGCGACGATCCCGACCGCGAATCAGAACGAAGACGTCGTCATGCGTATCCTCGCCGCCTCGAAGCCGCTGCCGCTGGAGAAGATGGGCTTCAGCGAGCGGAATCTGACCGCGTTCAAAACGCTGCTGCAGAAGCCGTACGGCATCTGCCTCGTGGTCGGTCCGACCGGCTCCGGTAAGACGACTACCCTCCACTCGGCGCTCGGCTTCATCAATACTGAGGACATGAAGATCTGGACGGCGGAAGACCCGGTGGAAATCACGCAGAAGGGACTGCGGCAGGTGCAGGTGCAGCCGAAGATCGACTTCACGTTCGCGGCGGCGATGCGCGCGTTCCTGCGCGCCGATCCCGACGTGATCATGGTCGGCGAAATGCGCGATCACGAGACGGCGGCGATCGGCATCGAGGCGTCGCTCACCGGCCATCTCGTGTTCTCGACGCTGCACACGAACTCCGCGCCGGAGACGATCACCCGCCTCCTCGACATGGACATCGATCCGTTCAACTTCGCCGACGCACTCCTCGGCATCATGGCGCAGCGGCTGATCCGCGTGCTCTGCCCGAAGTGCAAGGAGGGCTACAACCCGACGGCGGAGGAGTACGAGGAGATCATCGAGGCGTACGGCTACGACTGGTGGGGCGGGACGGGAATCACGTACTCGCCATCGCTCACGCTCTATCGGCCGAAGGGCTGCTCCGCGTGCAACGACTCCGGCTACAAAGGCCGCATGGGCGTGCACGAGCTGCTGGTCGGGACGGACGAGCTGAAGAGGGCGATCCAGCACAAATCGCCGATCGATGAACTGCGGCGGCTGGCGCTGAATCAGGGGATGCGGACGCTGCTCCAGGACGCGATCGAGAAGGCCTTCAAGGGCGTGACCGACATCAAGCAGGCGCGCGCGATCGCTGTCAAATAGGGGCCGCCGCGGACGCCGGAGGCGCCGCGCGCGGGCGGGCGCGTTGCAGCTGGCGACTTCGTCGCAGCTGAACGGCGCCCGACGATGCGCGCGGAACTGCTGCCTGCTATCTGTTATCTGCTGTCCGGCAGCCTTTCCGCATCGCCCGCAGCGCTTCTCCGAACGACATCGCCGCAGGTTACACCCTCACCCTCGCGGCCCTGGCCTCCGTCCTCGCGGCGCGCTCGGAATCACGCTCCCATCGTTGTTGCCGTTGTCGTGGGGGACGCGCACCTGCACGGTTCCGGTGGCGATGTTGCCGGCGGCGTCGGTGCACTCGATCTCCAGCGTGTAGATCCGCTCGTTGTTCTCTCCGGAGCGTTCGGCGCGCAGGCTCGCGGTCAGCGGACCGGTGATCTGCCAGTCGTCGTCGATCGTCTCGTTTGCGGTGACGTTGACGATGCGCGACATCACCGGCGAGCTGACGGTGTCCATCGCGTTCACCGTGACCGTCACTTCCTGCATCTTGTGATCGGGCGGTCTGAGCACGCTCGGATCGACGCTGATGTTGACGATCACCGGCGGCGTCGTGTCGACGACGATGACGTGGAACGTGCCGGCCGTGCAGCTGACGAGGGTCGAGCCGAGCGGAAAGAGCGAGTCCGACGCCGGACTGCACCCGCTCACGTCGTAATGGACGTACGCACCGCTCGCCGACGCCGCCTCGGCCGTGATGTCGGGAAGCGGCGCGATGAACGGCGTGACCGTCACGTGGAACGTGCCACTCAACGTGCCGGCGGTGCAGTTCACGGTCGTCGTGCCGGCCGGAAAGAGCGAGCCCGAGGAGGGCGTGCACGTCACCGGGGCGCCGTTCGATGCGCTTGCAGTGAACGTCACGACCGCGCCGCCCGGACCCGTCGCCGCAACAGTGACGTCGTCCGGCAGGATGAGATGCGCGTTGTCATTGAAGGGCGTCACGGTCACATGAAACGACCCGGTCAGCGTGCCGGCCGAGCAATTGACGGTCGTCGTGCCGATCGGAAAGAGCGACCCCGAAGGTGGCGCGCATGTCACCGCGGCGCCGTTCGATGCGCTGGCGGTGAACGTGACCGGCGCGCCGCTCTCCACCGTCGCCGTGACCGTGATGTCGTCCGGCAGGATCAGATATGCGTGCTGGTCGAACGGCAGCACGGTCACATGGAAGAAGCCGCCCATGTCGCCCATCGTGCAATCGACCTCGGTCGTGCCGATCGGGAAGAGCGAGCCGGACGACGGGTAACACGTCACATTCTTCGCCGTGTATTTGACGATTGCACCGTCGGGACTCGTCGCCGGAACCGTCATGTCGGGCGGAATCTGAATGATCGGCGGCGGCGTCTCGATCACCGTGATCCTGAATTCGCCATACGCGGAGTTGTTCGAGAAATCGACGGCCGAGCATCCGACCGTCGTCGTCCCGACCGGGAAAAAGCCCGGCCCTGGCATGCACGACACCTTTGGATTCGGATCGACCGCGTCTTCGGCCGTGACGTGGAAGCTGACGTACGCGCTGAACGGAAGCGTGCCTGTCTTCGCGGTGATGTCTGCGGGAAGGTGCAGCACCGGAGGCGTCTGATCGAGCACCTCTGACGCGCTCACGGTGAACGATGTGACGGAGAACGCAGACGCACTGAAGGCGAGAAGGAGGGCACCGAGGGCTGCGCGCATGGACGCATGCGGCATGCTGCTTCGGTGCCCGCCTTGCGGAAGATCAGAAGCGGAACCCCACCCCCGCCGTCGCGATCACCGGATTGATCTTCACCCGCGTCTCCGAGTTCGGGCCGGTGATGAACACCGCGGTCGCGCTCGACTTCAGCGGCACGTACTTCACGTCGCCGTGGATGTCCATGTTCGAGCCGAACTTGATGCTCAGGCCTGCGTCGGCGGCGAAGCCCGCGTCGTCCTTGAACCGGATGCGATTGACACCGAGGTCGTTCGCCCCTCTCGCGCCGTCGATGTCGTTGAACAGCACGTACGCGGCGCCGCCACCGATGTACGGATCGATGAAGCCGTTCGGCGCGAAGTGCCACTGCAGGACGGCGGTGATCGGCACCATGCTCACGCGATTGTTGTTGCTGCTGAGACCGGCGGAGGTCAGGTTTGCCTTCGGCCGTACGCGTGACGCCGCAAGCTCGAGCGAGACGGTGTTGCCGAAGAAGACATTCGCCGCGGCGCCGTAGCCGAGGTCGCCTTTGAAGTCGATGTCGAGAGTTCTGTTTGCCGAACGGTCGAAGGTGCCGTTGCTGTTTGGATCGACCCACACCGCATTCACATCGAGATCGAAGAAGCGGTTTGCCGCGAAAAGGGGAGAGGAAACCAGGAGCAGAAGAACGAGAGCGAGAGAAAAACGGGACGACATGAGTGGCAAAACCTCCTGCCGCCGCGGGAGCGAAACTTGCGCCAGATGCAAGCGCAGTCAGAGCTCGTTGCAGATACCGATGATGGCCTTCGTGAACTCATCGACATCGAACGGCTTCGGGATCACCACCTTCACGATGTCGAGGTCGAGCTGTGTGAGCGCCTGCTGCGACACCGCCGACACCACCGCCACCGGCAGGTTCAGTTGTTCGCGCTTGATGAACTCGATGATCTCGAAGCCGTTCACCTTCGGGACCATCAGATCGAGGATCAGCACCGAGTAGCGGTTGCTGCGCAATTTCTCGAGTGCGCTTTGTCCGTCGACCGCGCTGTCGACCTCGATTTGGCGGCGCTGCAGGAGCCGCTCGACCAGTCGTCGAATACCGGCGTCGTCTTCGACGAGCAGTGCACGGTGTGTTTCCATTGGTGACCCATATCAGCATAAGCGATTAAACTCCGCCCCTATGCGAAGAATGCTTTTGCTGCTGCTTGTTACGCTCGTCTCGCTGCCGTCAGTCAATGCCGAGGAGCTCTCGGCGGCGAGTCTCGACAAACGCAGAAAAGCGCTGCAGGACCTGCTGAAAGAGCAGTGGGACGATTCGCTCCGCCGCGCACCCGAGTACGCATCGGTCCTCGGCGACCGCCGTTGGAACGACAAGTCGAGCGATCTGTCGGAGAAGGCCGCGCTCGAAGACATCGCCATCGCGCGCAAATTCGCGAAGCGCTTCGACGCGATCGATACCACCGGCTTCGACGAACAGGAGAAGCTCGACAAAGAGCTGATGCTCCTCGATCTGCACAACACCATCGAGGACGAGAAGTTCACGCCGTGGCTGATGCCGGTCACGCAGATGAGCGGCTTCCACCTGCAGGCGGCGCAGTTCCCGGCGCTGCTGACCTTCACCAGCATGAAGGACTTCGACGACTACCTCACGCGCATGCACCGCCTTCCCGCGCAGTTCGCGCAGCTCGAGACGGACATGCGCAAGGGCATGACGAAGAAGCTGATGCCGCCGAAGTTTCTGCTGATGAAAGTGGCGGATCAGGCGGATCAGATCGCGAAGATGGATGCGGAGAAGTCGCCGTTCGTCATGCCGCTGGCGAAGTTCCCGAGCTCCGTCTCGACCGACGATCAGACGCGCATCCGCAACGCCTTCATGGATTCGATCCGCAACGAAATCCTTCCGGCGTATGCGAAGTTCGCGAAATTCGTACGTGAGGAATACGCGCCGCACGGAAGGACGGAAGTCGGTGTCTGGTCGCTGCCGAACGGCGCCGCGCGTTACGCCGCGCGCATCCGCCGCTCGACGACAACGAACATGACGGCGCAGGAGATCCACGACCTCGGATTGCGCGAAGTGGCGCGCATCGAAGGCGAGATGCTCGAGGTGGCGAAGCGCCTCGGTTTCAACGATCTGCCGGCGCTGAATAAGTCGATCGAAGCGAATCCCGAGCTGCGCGCGAAGTCACGCGAGCAGATCCTCGATTTGTATCGGCACTACGAAGATCAGATGTACGCGAAGCTGCCGCAGCTCTTCGGACGTCTGCCGAAAGCGAAGCTCGAAGTGATTCCGATCGAGCCGTTCCGCGAGCAGCAGGCAGCGGGTGCGGACTACAACACCGGCGCGCCGGATGGCTCGCGTCCGGGACGCATCAACGTCAACACGTACGATCCGCCGTCGCACAAGACCATCACGTTCGAATCGACCGCGTATCACGAAGGCGTGCCGGGCCATCACATGCAGCTCTCCATCCAGCAGGAGCTGCCGGCGCTGCCCGACTTCCGCAAGCAGGGCGGCTACACGGCGTACGTCGAAGGGTGGGCGTTGTATTCGGAGCGGCTGGGCAAGGAAGTCGGTTTCTACGAGAACCCGTACAACGATTACGGGCGTTTGCAGGACGAGATGCTGCGCGCGATCCGGCTGGTGGTCGACACCGGCCTGCATTACAAGAAGTGGAACCGTCAACAAGTTGTCGATTTCTTCCACGCCCATTCGGCGCAGGACGAGATGGACATCCAGAACGAGACCGACCGCTACATCGTGTGGCCCGGCCAGGCCCTCGGCTACAAGATCGGGCAGCTGAAGATTCTCGAGCTGCGCGAGAAGGCGAAGCGCGAGCTCGGCGGCAAGTTCGACATCCGCGCCTTCCACGACGAGGTGCTCGGCGCCGGCGCCCTGCCGATGAACGTCCTGGAAGAGCGGATCGACAAGTT
>C688J18823_10002535_pt1 | contig 11409 bp, 8 predicted proteins | sample HopSoiMetagenom1_FD_18823 | JGI IMG/M metagenome (IMG submission 18823) | reverse complement strand
TTCCGCTATCGTTGCTCAGCTTCATGTCGCGAGTGCCAGTTTGCCGTTTTGCTATGACTTCGCGCTGATAACAATTCCGTTCCTATGAGCGAGCCCGGCCTCTTCTCGGCATCGCGCCGATCCTGTGTTCCTTCGCACTTGCCAAGCTGTCCCTCATAGTGACAATCGCCGTTCTGGCTTTTCGTAAACTCCTCGTCGGCACGTACCAAAACGCCCGGAGGCGCTCCCACCATTTTTTCCTGGGCGCATCCGGGCAGTGGTGTTGCGCTCGCATCACATGAACGCTCCGAGCACTCGCGGAGGTGTTCGATACGATCGGATGGAGTTTAGACCGAGCCAGCCGGCGCAACGGCGGGAAAGTCCTTCTCGGGATCGAACACATTGTTGAAAAAGTTCGTCAGGGAGTACATGGCCACGAGCGCGACGATCTCAATGACATTCGCATCCGTGTAGCCGGCATTGCGGACGGTCTTTAGATCGGCGTCGCTGATCTTGCCGCGGGTCTCGGCGACTTTGCGCGCGAACTGGATCCCGGCGTCCCGCTTCGGGTCGCTGGCGTGGCCCATCCGAGCGAGAATTATTTCATTGGCCGGCAGCTTGGCCATATGATCGGCCGTAAAACTATGAACCGTCAGGCAATAGTCGCAGCCATTCACTTCGGACACAGCGAGACCGATGCTATCACGCGTCTTCACGTCGAGCGACTTGCTCAAGGAGCCGAGCAGGGCGGCCCATGCGTTGAACGCGATCGGGCTTGCCGCGAAAGTCGCCATCATGTTCGGCGTGAACCCGATGTTCTTGGTGAACATGTCAAGGGTCGGCTTCGACTCGGGTGGCACTTGTTCCGGCTTTAGAGCTGCAATCCTGGGCATCATGTTCTCTGTATTTTGATGGCTTCACTAATAATCAGACCAGATTCAACACTTCAGCCACCGGCCGCCGCGGCTTCTGTGGCCAGTTTCCCGGACGCTCGGCCCCTACGGACAACAGCATGACCGGTACTTCATCCTTCGTAAGCGCGAACTCGCGGTGCACTGCTTCAGCATCGAAACCGATCATCGGGGTCGAACCCAGGCCTAGCGAGCGGGCCGCATAAATCATCGCCGCCGCGCCGAAGGTGCCGGTGCGTACGGCCTCGTCGCGCTGGCGCTGCGGGTATTCCATGTACAGGTCCCGTGCGGGGATCTCCCATTCCGGCACCATCTTTGCCGGCATGATACCCTCTTTTACCAGCGGTGCCAGACGGTCGGGTACCACGCTAGAGTCGGCCAACTGGCCGCAGATGATGAAAGTAACAGCCGCCTCGGTGATCGCGGGCTGGCTCCAAGCGATCGGACTGAGGCGAGCCTTGGCTTCCGGCGTGCGCACCGCGATGAAGCGCCAGTTCTGCAAGTGGAAGGATGTCGGCGCGGTGGTCCCGATTCGAACCAACTCGCGGATTTGGTCGTCGCTCAACGTGGCGGCAGGGTCGTAGTACTTCGTGGCCCGGCGGCTCAGGATGCATTCGATGACCTCATTGGTCATAGTTCTTCTGCTGGTCATAGTGATTCCGTTGGTCAAGTTGTTGTTCTGCGTGAGGGAATAGGCTGCGATAATGAGGGCTTTTGCTCCTTTTACTGGAAATGCTAACGAGCCCGCTCGGTAGTTTCCCACGTTGCTCCGGCTCTTCCGATAGGACGCGCCCGGCCACGTGCATCGAAGGCGCACGTCGTTCAGGGACGAGTGCGGATGATCGTCTTCCCGTCGATGCGCTCGGTCGGATTGAAAGCGGCGACGGCGTCATGGAGGATCGAGACGGTGCCGATGTTCGTCCGCAGTCGCCCGTCCCGCACCCGCTGGACGATTTCAGTCAATTGGGCACGATCGGATTCGACGACGAAGTCGACCGCCAAGGCGTCGGCAGCGCGCGCCTCGCTCGGCCCGACGATGGACACCAGCGTTCCTCCGGCTCGGATGAGGCGGGCGGAACGCTTCCCGATGTCGCCGCCGATTACGTCGAACACCAGATCGACTCCGCCGACGTCTTCCAGGACGTCGTTGTCGAGGCTAACGAACTCGTTCGCGCCGAAGTCGAGCGCCTTCTGACGATGAGCGCCACGCCCGGTGCCTATGACGTAAGCGCCGGCCTCTCGTGCGAGCTGTGTCACGATTGATCCGACTGCGCCGGCCGCGCCGTGCACGAGAACGCTCTGCCCTGCCTGAAGGCGGCCGTGCACAAATAGCCCCTGCCACGCCGTGAGGCCCGAAATTGGCAGACTCGCGCCCACTATGAAGTCGACGTCACCCGGGAGCGGGGCGAGGTTGCGCGCCTCCATTGCTACATACTCCGCCAGGGTGCCGTCGCGATACCAGTCGGCGAGGCCGAACACCCGCTGTCCAACCGACAACCCCGTTGTGCCATAGCCGAGGTCGGCGACCACTCCGGCCAACTCGTGTCCCGGAATCGACGGTGTTCGGTCACGATCGAGGCGGTCGGTCCATGTAGAGGGCCACTCCAGCTCAGTCGGGACGAATCCCGACGCATGAACTTGAACGACGACGTCGTTGATCGCCGCTTGCGGCTGGGGCCGATCCACGAGCCTCATACCCGCAGTTCCCGCCGCCTGGTCCGTTACGACAATTGCCTTCATCATCGGCCTCCCTGTGTGTGGTGTGTCGTCATTTTCAAGTTCCCTTGCAGACGAGCAAAAGTACGGTCGTGAAAATTGATGGTCTAATGACGGGTGGCTATGTAATCGATGCCAGGGACGCGAAAGCACAGAGCGCGTCGGCCGAGCGAATACCCCGCCGGGCATCGCGCGTCGCGAATTGAAGACCCTGCGGGTATGATAGACTGCGATGCCCCGGTGCTGTGATAGACGGCACGAGAGACGGTCAATCCGGAGTAATATTCGGAACCGGGAGCAGAGCCACGTCATCCTCGTAGCTGGCCTGAGGGCTTTCTTGGTGGCCGGAGGTTGTAACGTCCAGACGTGTGGTAATATCCGCACCAGTACCGAGAATTTGGCCTACGGGACACAGGTTTGCGGCTTCCATCAAGAATGTGCGCTGCTGGGCGTCGAGGTCTCCTTCAAGCACCACGGTGCGCTCGAACGAATCCTTTTCGCCTCGGGAGCCGTGATGGAAGCTGACGCCCACCTTCACGCGCTCCAGCGGTAGTTTCTGGCGCTGAGCCTGGAAACGAACGCTCATAGCACTGCATGCGGCAAGAGACGCGCTGAGAAGGTCGTAAGGATTGGGTCCAGAAGAATTGTGGCCGATGCCATCTGGGCCGCCGACAGCAAACCGAGATTCGCCGACATGGCAAATCAGCGCGCCATGATTGGTGGGGTCGGTTGCGACAACAACTTCGCGAATCTTGGTCACGATTAGGTCCCGATCCTTCGAATGATTGATCCATCGACTTCGACGAGCTTGTCCGCCAGTGACAGCAGGAAATAGATGTTAGCTGTGGTGGGAGATCCCAGCCTTGCGTCCACGCAAGCGAGCGCGTTCAGCAGGTAAGTCCGAAGGCCGTTCAGGTAAAGTTATCATTTCCATAATCGCCAGGAATGCTCCGTAGAGCGTATCGTCGTCCGGGTGAACAACTCCGTCAATGCGTGTGACGGGCCTACGGTCCGTCCGGTCACGAAGAATGCATTAAGTCCCAGTCAGCCGAAGGCCCAGAGCGTGGACGAGCACACCGCTTTCCACACTCGGTCCTCAAACGATGCGTGACCTTCTTCAGTGATCGTTGCGCCAGTTAAGTCCCAGGAGGACGCAACGAAGCCCGTCGTACGAGCTTTCCTCGGAGCCCTTGACGCGACTTCGCGGCGGCATCGATAGCCGGTGACTGCACGCGGCCTAGAAGGCTCTGCAGAGTAACGCGGCGCCCTCGAGTGCGGTGCGGCTTCTGAGGTCCCTCGCTAGGCGTCGTGCTCGCGGGTCGAGCGGCAATAACGAGCGTTTATCGACTCCATAGCAAGAGGTGATTTCAGTCGCCGACGTTGCAAGGTCACTCTCCAAAGTATCGTCGAGGGATATTTAGGGTTTCGCGGTCGGCACGCGGGACCAACATGGGAATCTTTGAGAGTGGGTCGACATGCTAAGCAACGATGTATTCGAAATCCTCGCTCCATGGGCNCGCTGACACTGCGACCTCCNTCCTTAGGGGCGGCGGAACCTCCNGCGTGTAGTTCGTTTCGTCGCCTTCGGTGCAGCGGNGCGCCGATCGTTCTGCTGCTTGCGTTGGCGCTCGTTGGCTGCCAAGACAAGGCGCAATCGCAGGCGGCCGCGCCTCCGCCACCNTCGGTGACAGTNGCGCAACCGGTGAAACGAACAGTCACCGACTGGGATGAGTTCACCGGNCGGTTCGAGGCGATCGAGGAGGTTCAGGTCCGCGCTCGCGTCGGCGGCTTCATCNACAGGGTCGCGTTCACGGATGGTGCGATCGTTCATGCAGGCGATCTGCTTTACATCATCGATCCACGCCCGTTTGAGGCGGTCGCGTTGCAAGCCCAGGGTCAACTCGACGACGCGCGGGCCAAGGAAGAGCTTGCGAAGCGTGAACTCGACCGTGGCCTGACCCTGGTTCAAACTAGCGCGGTCTCGCAGCAGGTCGTCGACCAGCGCCGTCAGGCTTTGCAGGCGGCTCATGCGGCTGAGACGCAGGCCGAGGGTACATTGAAGGCCGCCCAGCTCAACGTCGAATTCAGCCATGTGCTGGCGCCGATCACCGGCCGCGTCAGCCGTCATCTAGTGACCCCGGGCAATCTGGTGCAGGGCAGCGAAAGCGGCGCGACCCTGCTGACCTCGATTGTGTCGCTCGATCCGATCTACTTCTATTTCGATGTCGACGAGCCGACCTATCAACGCAACAGCAAGCTGTGGTTTCAAGGCAGGCGGCCGAGTTCGCGCGACACCGCGAACCCGGTGCAGGTGTCGTTGACCGGCGAAACGAAACCCTCACATGAGGGCAAGATGGACTTCCTGGACAACCGGCTCGACGTCTCCACCGCGACGCTACGCAGCCGCGCCATCATCCCCAACAAAGATCTCTCGATCCTACCCGGCCAGTTCGGCCGCGTTCGCCTGATCGGCAGCGCGCCCTATGAGGCGCTACTGATTCCGGACGTCGCGGTCGCAACCGACCAGTCGCGGAAGATCGTGTTCGTGGTCAAGGACGACAATAGGGTGGAGGCAAGGCCGGTGGTGCTCGGGCCTCTAGATGACGGCCTGCGGGTGATTCGCGAGGGCCTAAACCCAGAGGACCACGTCATCATCGACGGCATTCAGCGCGCCCGCGTCGGCGCCCAGGTGACGCCAAAGATGTCGCAAACGCTGGGAGGCGACAAGACTCCGCCAGGTGCCAAGCCATGAATCTTGGAAGACTTTCCATCAACCAGCCTATCCTCGCGATGGTGCTGTCGATCGTGCTTCTGATCGTCGGCACGATCGCCTATCAGACGCTGCCGGTGTCGGAATATCCGCAAGCAGTGCCACCGACCGTCACTGTGACCACGCAATATCCTGGCGCCTCGGCGCAGACNGTTTCCGACACCGTTGCTGCTCCAATCGAGCAGGAGATCAACGGGGTCGAGGACATGCTNTATCTCTACAGCCAGGCGACCTCTAATGGTCAGCTCACGATTACCGTCACCTTCAAGCTCGGCACCGATCTCGACAAGGCNCAGGTGCTGGTGCAGAACCGGGTCGCAATCGCGCAGCCCCGTTTGCCGGAGGAAGTCCAGCGCAACGGCGTCGTCACCCGCAAGAACTCGCCCGACATCCTGATGGTCGTGTTCATGCTGTCCCCCGACGAGAGTTTCGACCAGCTCTACATCTCCAATTACACGCTGCTGCAGGTCCGCGACCAGCTGTTGCGGCTCGACGGCGTCGGTGACATTCAGATGTTCGGTGCGCGCGACTACTCGATGCGGCTGTGGCTCGACTCGGAGAGGATCGCCAATCTCGGCCTGACCTCGACCGAAGTAATGGCGGCGATTCGGGCGCAGAACCTGCAGATCGCAGGCGGCCAGATCGCGGAGCCGCCGATCGCCGATCGCGCATTCCAGCCGAATCTCGTCTTCACCGGCCGCCTCAAGGACATCGGGCAGTTCGAGGACATCGTGGTGAAGGCCGGCTCGGACGGCCGCACGGTGCGGCTGCGCGACATTGCCCGCGTCGAACTCGGTGCGCTCTCCTATGCCACCAGCAGCCGCATCCTGCGTAAGCCGGCGGTTGCAATGGTAGTGACCCAACGGCCCGGATCGAACGCGCTTGCCACAGCGAAGGCAATCTCTACGACTATGGCAAAGCTGAAGGAGAGGTTCCCGAAGGGGCTCGATTACAATATTGGCTACAACCCCACCGAATTCATCGCCCAGTCGGTCCACGAGCTGATCAAGACGGTCTACGAGGCGATGGCGCTCGTCGTCATCGTGGTGCTGGTATTCCTGCAGGGCTGGCGACCTGCGATCATCCCGATCATCGCGATCCCGGTGTCGCTGGTAGGTACCTTCGCGGTAATGGCCGCGCTCGGATTCTCAATCAACAATCTGACGCTGTTCGGGCTTGTACTCGCCGTTGGCATCGTGGTCGATGACGCGATCGTGGTGGTCGAGAATGTCGAGCGACATCTCCGGAATGGTATGAGCCGGCGCGAGGCGGCGCTTAAGACCATGGGGGAGGTCGGCGGCGCACTGGTTTCGATCGCACTGGTGCTCTGCGCGGTGTTCGTGCCGACAGCTTTCCTCGGTGGCATCTCCGGGCAGTTCTTCCAGCAGTTCGCTGTCACCATCGCGGTCGCAACCGCGATCTCCTGCTTCTGCTCCCTGACGCTCTCACCCGCGCTAGCCTCGCAGATCCTGGTCCCGCATGAGGAGAAGCGGTCGGCTGCGCGTTGGAACCTAATCGCGCGCGGCTGGTCGGCCTTCACTGGTGTCTTCAACCGTGTGTTCGATTGGCTGTCGAATGGCTATGCGGCTGTGGCATTCCTGGGGATCCGGCATTCCGCGCCGATGCTGTTGCTCTATGTCGCGTTGATCGGCAGCGCCGGCTGGCTGCTCGCGACCACCTCGCAGGGCTTTATCCCTGCGCAGGATCGCGGTTACCTCATCATCTCGGTGCAGTTGCCGGGCGCCGCGTCGCTTGCGCGAACCGCTGCGATCGTGCGCGAGATCGAGCGGATTGCATTGGATACGCCGGGTGTCGTCCGGGTCGCGGCGTTCAGCGGCTTTTCCGGCGCAACTCGCACGCAGGCCGGCAACGCCGCTGCGTTGTTCCCGGTGTTCGACGAGCCGGAGGCACGGCAGAAGAAGGGGTTGACGGCGATTGCAATCACGGCCGATCTGCGCAAGCGGCTGTCGACGCTCCAGGGCGCTTTCATCATCGTCATTCCACCGCCCGCGGTGCCGGGCATTGGCACCGGCGGCGGCTTCGCTATCCGCATCCAGGATCGACAAGGGCGCGGTCCCGAACTGCTCGCGGCTGCGACCAACGAACTCGTCAGAGCCGCGCAGAAGTCGCCAAAGCTGACCTCCGTGTTCTCGCCTTATTCGGCAAACACACCGCAGCTGTTCGTCGATGTCGATCGCGTAAAGGCGCAGAAGCTCGGCGTGCCCATCGCCAGCATCACCGACACGATTGAAACGTACTTCGGCTCGACCTATGTCAACGACTTTAACCTGTTCGGGCGGACCTACCACGTCACGGCGCAGGCCGACCTGCCGTTCCGGAAGGAGACCAGCGATCTTGCGCGGCTGCGCACCCGCAACGCGGTCGGCGACATGGTGATGCTCGGTAGCATCGTGGACTTCAAGGACATTTCCGGGCCCGACCGTGTCGCGCGGTACAATCTATACTCGGCGTCCGAGGTACAAGGTGAACCCGCGCCCGGTGTGAGCTCGACGACCGCGCTCGACACCATCCAGAAGGTCGCCGACGAAACGTTGCCGAGCGGGTTTTCCCTCGAATGGACCGATCTATCCTATCAACAAGTGACGGGCGGCAATGCCGGTCTCTATGTGTTCCCGATCTGCGTGCTGTTCGTCTATCTCGTACTCGCCGCGCAATATGGCAGCTGGACGTTGCCATTTGCGGTGATCCTGATCGTGCCGATGTGCCTGTTTGCCGCGACGATCGGTGTGCGTATCCTGGGCCAGGACGTCAACATCCTGACACAGATAGGCTTTGTGGTGCTGGTGGGCCTGGCCGCCAAAAACGCGATCCTGATCGTCGAGTTCGCGCGTGATATCGAGCTCGAGGGCAGGCCGCGGCTGGAGGCGGTGATCGAGGCCTGCCGGCTCCGCCTGCGGCCGATCCTGATGACCTCGTTCGCCTTCATCCTAGGCGTGCTGCCGCTCGTGGTGTCGACCGGTTCCGGCTCGGAGATGCGCCAGGCGGTCGGGGTTGCGGTCTTTTTCGGTATGCTCGGTGTTACGCTGTTCGGCCTGATCTTCACACCAATCTTCTATGTGGTGGTCCGCAACCTCGCGGAAGGAAAGAACGAAGGCAAGCCGACTCAGATAACCGCGGCTGGGGCAGGGTGACAGGCAGTGGCGCCCATCCGCGACAAAGCTGCAACTTTTCAGTGCATGCGAGGAGCGGATGCGCCGACTAACCCGCTTCTATTGCACCAGGCGAGTGGAATGAAACCGATAACGACCCGGCATTTCTAATGGCTGCGTGCTGGCTTACCGTTCCTCAGCTGAGCTGTCCCGTGACTGTTTTAGCGAGCGCTCGCCAGCTTAGGACCGCCGAGTCGTCCGCTTGGGTCGATGCACTCTCCGCGTCGCAAGGACCCACTGTAGCAACGAAACACGTAGGAGACACCGATGTCATTCCGCTTCATCACCAAGTCTATCCACGCCTACCTCATCGATTATCCCGTCGCGATCGTCTTAATTGCAATGCCGTTCGTGCTGAACCTCGGCCAGAGCGGACCGCTCGCAATGTGGCTTTCGACTGTCGCCGGTGTGGCCGCGCTGCTCTTGGCCGGCCTGACCGACCATCCCACCGGGCTCGTCCGCATCATTCCCTACTGGCTGCAGCTTTGGGTGGATCGCGCAGTCGGGATAGTGTTTGTCATCGCACCCTTTGCCTGCAATTCGATGGGATCGACGCCTGGTATTATTGGATCCTCGCTGCCGCTGTCCTGTTCACGACGTCGGTCTTGAACGCACCTGAGGATTCGGTCACGCCGTTCGAGATTGGGCAGGCGTACAGCGGCGTGAAGGCGGCGGCTCCGTGGTTGAGAGTCGAAATGTTGCCGGTGTTGGTCTGCGGCAGTCCGTCACGAACCCGCGCGGAGCGTGGTATTCACGGCCGCCCTGGCGATTCTCCCGAGAGCGATACGCTTGGAACCTGGGATGGGATCATTCTTCATAACGCCGATGGTGGGGGCTTGCACTTTGTAAGCCTTCGGGCGGTTCGGCCGCCTCGCGCGCTTGATATTCAGGAGACTCAAGATGGCGTTTGCTCAGCCGCCGGACCGAAGCGCCGCGTTCGGGCCACGCCTTGACTATTCGGCGCTGACTCCCGCAGCGGCGGCCGTTTGCTACCCTTTTCTACTCCGGGCCTTTCATGCCGTCGTCGTCACGCAGGCCGCAACGTCCTCGCCATTCGCAATTGCCGGCGCGACCTTGATTCTGGCCATGGCATTCGTCGTGCCGTTCCTCGCGTTCGCGCTCGCTTGCCGGCCCGACGCCGATCCCGTGACGCGGCGGCTCGCCTATGCCGGCGTGGCGACCCCAACGCTCTTCGTCTTTCTTGGCGTCGTTCAGGTCCTGATTCATAGCCCATTCCCTGACGAACTCGTGTGGTGCGCGCTTTGGCTTACGATCGCGATTTGGCCACAGACCGCCGGCAATCGCGCCGCGGCAACGGGGCCAACCGTGGGGCGCTGGCGCATTGTCCACGGAATAACGGCGGGGGTCTTGTGCCTATACGTGGCTTTCCATCTAGCCAATCATCTGTTTGGCTTGATCGGCCCCGACGCACATGCGGCCGTCATGAAGATCGGCCGCGTTGTCTACCGCTCTGGCGTGGGTGAACCGCTGTTGGTCGTGGCGATGCTTTTCCAGATTGGCACCGGGCTGTTTCTGGCATGGCATTGGAGTGCCGCCCCGCAGGGCTTCCATCGGACATTTCAGGTCGCCTCGGGGGCCTACCTCTCGGTGTATATCCTTGGGCACATGAACTCGGTTTTCATCTACGCAAGAGAGTTTCTCGGCATACCCACAGATTGGAATTTCGCGATCGGCGCCCCGAGCGGGCTGATTCACGACGCATGGAACATCCGCCTCTTGCCTCACTACGCGCTGGGAGTGTTTTTTGTCCTAAGTCACCTTGCGTCGGGATTACGGATGGTACTGATCGCGCATGGCGTCGATCGGCTCGCTGCAAATCGTCTTTGGGGCGCGGGCATCGCAATAAGCGCCTTTATCTCGGCAGCGACCATCGCGGGTATGTGCGGCATTCGAATCAGCTAGGCAACAGCGGCAGGCTAAGGAGCCGAAATGGACCGTTCCGTACTTCCGTTGCTGGCCTACTAGGAAGCCGACGCGACAGCTTGAACCGGATCGAATTTGCAGCCCGACGGGCTTTTTCTGAGAGGTGATTTTCTCCGAGCGGAGAAGGCGGCCACTCTCATGGTCGTTACGCACAAGAACCTTAGACCGCACCGTCACCCGTCCACGCTGCGACGCGCGCGGGATGATGGGGCAAGGACTAAGACGACGATTTCAGCAAATTTGTATCAACCGGCAGGCTGCGCAGACGCTTGCCGGTCGCGGCGAAGATCGCATTGGTCACCGCAGCACTGACAATGGCTGTCGGAGCTTCACCGACACCACCTGGAGCTTCCGCGTTTTTAACCAAGTGCGTGTCCACGACCGGCACCTCGTCGATACGCATTGGCAAATAGCTGTCGAAGTTGCTTTGCTCGACCCGACCATCCTTGAACGTGATTGACCCATGGAGAGCGGCGGTCAGACCGAAAAGCGTTCCACCTTGAATCTGTGCTTCGATCGTGTCTGGATTGACGTACATGCCGCAGTCAATCGCGCAGACGATCCGCTTGACTTTGACAGAGCCATTCGCGGCCACTTCGACTTCGGCGACCTGCGATGTATAACTTCCGTATGCGAATTGCACCGAAATCCCGCGGCCGTGCCGCGCGGGGAGGGGTGCGCCCCATTCCGCTTTTTCCGCGGCAAGCGACAGAACGGCAAGTGCTCGCGGATTGTGGCCAAGCAATCCCTTGCGATAAGCGACAGGATCTTGCTTCGCGGCATGCGCAAGTTCATCTATGAAGCTTTCGACCACAAAAACATTGTGAGTTGGTCCGACTCCGCGCCACCAAGATGTCCGGACACCTGGTGGCTCGACCCGGACAAAGTCGACGTGGACATTTGGCAGTGCATAGGGCGG
>C688J18823_10002534_pt1 | contig 11409 bp, 7 predicted proteins | sample HopSoiMetagenom1_FD_18823 | JGI IMG/M metagenome (IMG submission 18823) | reverse complement strand
GCCACATCGTCACCGACCCGGCACCGAGCGCCATGGTGAGATAGGGCGGATGGCGCTCCGGGTCGAAGCCGAACCGGGTCACGTATTCCTGCGCGTACTTCGGGCCGATCGCATCGAGGATGCGGATCGACACCATGTTCTTTGATTTCGCGAGCGCCGTGCGCAGCCGCATCGGTCCCTCGAACTTGCCGTCGTAATTCTTCGGCTCCCACCGCTGGCTGCCGGTCTCCTCGGCCTCCAGCACTACCGGCTCGTCCGGAATAACGGTGGCCGGCGTGAAGCCCTTCTCGAGCGCGGCGGAATAGATGAACGGCTTGAACGCCGAGCCGGGCTGGCGCCATGCCTGGATGACGTGGTTGAACTTGGTGCGCGAGAAATCAAACCCGCCGACGAGCGCGCGGATCGCGCCGTCGCGCGGGTCGAGCGCGACAAATGCCGATTCAACGTCCGGCAGCTGCGCGACGTGCCAGCTCTTGCCTTCGTGCTGCACGCGGATGATCGAGCCGCGGCGGATGCGCTTTTGCGTCGCGGTCTTCGGATCGAGCGAGCGCGCTGCAAAGCGCAGCCCCTCGCCGCTGAGCGTCATTTTTTCCCCGGTGCGCAAAGCGATCTCGACCTGCTTCGTGTCGGCCGACAGCACCACGGCCGCCAGCAGATCGTCGCTGTCCGCGTGCTCGGCGAGCACATCGTCGTATTCGTCCTCGGCGATATTGGGCCGTAGATCGACGTAACCCTCGGGACCGCGGTAGCCCTGCCGCCGGTCGTATTCGAGTACGCCCTTGCGCACGGCTTCGTAAGCCGCTTCCTGGTCCGCCTTGCGAATGGTGGTGTACACGCGAAAGCCGCGCGTGTAGACGTCTTCCGGATAGTGCTCGGCGAGTGCCTGGCGGACCATCTCGGCGACGTATTCGGTGTGAATAGAGTATTCGCTTACTTCACGCTTGGCTCGCAGCGGCGCTTTGAAAGCCTCGTCGTATTGCGGCGCATCAATGTACCCGAGCTCGGTCATGCGCCGAAGCACGTACTGCTGGCGCTGCTTGGCGCGCTGCGGGTTGGCGATCGGGTTGTAGAGCGACGGCGCTTTGGGCAGCCCGGCCAGCATGGCGATCTCGCCCAGGCTCAGCTGGTTGAGCGCCTTACCGAAATAAATCTGCGATGCCGCCCCGAAGCCGTAGGCGCGCTGGCCGAGATAGATCTGGTTGACGTAGAGCTCGAGGATTTGCTCCTTCGTGAGGCTGTGCTCGATCTTGAAGGCGAGCAGCGCCTCGTACAGCTTGCGCGTGAGCGTCTTCTCGGAGGACAGGAAAAAGTTGCGCGCCACCTGCATGGTGATGGTGCTGGCGCCCTGCCGCCGTCCGCCGGCCACCAGGTTGGCATAGGCCGCGCGCAGCACGCCGATGTAGTCGATGCCCGGATGCTGATAAAAGCGCTCGTCTTCCGCCGCGATGATGGCGTGCTTGAGCTGCGGCGGCACTTCGTCGATCGATACAACGGCGCGCCGCTCCTCGCCGAATTCGCCGATGAGCGTGCCCTCCGCCGTGTAGATGCGAAGCGGAACCTTCGGCTGGTACGCGGTCAGCGCGCCGAGCTCCGGGAGGTTCGGGTAGGCAAGAACGACAAGCAGTCCAAGGATGAGGACGGCGGCCGCCACCGAGCCCGCGAGCAAGGCCGCCGGAAAGCCAAGAAACCGAAGCCACATTGGGAAGTTGGACCCTCGCCAGCCGCGCATGCTGGCGCTCGACGGGGAGTCGATCATAGCGCGCTCATCTCGTCCATTAATTAACTAGACACCTGCAGGGGTTGTTGCTAGCATTTAACGCCAATTCTACGTATCGCGGCTAAGTTTCGAGACGCAAAGGGGAATTAAGAATGCAATTCGACCTCTTCACGCCCAAGGCGCCGCCGTTGTTTGGATTGGATATCAGTTCTTCTTCGGTGAAGATGCTCGAGATTGTCGACGCCGGCAAGGGCACCTATCGAGTCGAGCGCTACGCCATCGAACCGCTGGCGCGCGACGCGGTGGTGGACGGCAATATAAATAACCTGGAAGCCGTGACCGACGCAGTGCGCCGCGCGCACAAGCGGCTTGGCACCCGCACCAAGCACGTGGCCATGGCGGTGCCGACCGGTGCGGTGATCACGAAGAAGATCGTCGTTCCGGCCACGCTGCGCGAAGAAGAACTCGAAGTCCAGGTCGAGAGCGAAGCCAACCAGTACATTCCATTCGCGCTCGAAGAAGTGAATCTCGACTTCCAGGTGGTCGGCCCCTCGGCCGCAACCCCGGAGGAGCAGGAAGTGATGATCGCCGCCACGCGCAAGGAGAAGGTCGAGGACCGTGTCGCGGTCGCCGAGTCCGCGGGCCTCAAGGCGCTGGTCATGGATGTGGAGTCCTTCGCGCAGCAGACCGCGCTGTCGCTCGTGGTGCAGGCGCTGCCCGCTGGCGGTAACGATCAGAACATCGCCGTGGTCGATGTCGGTGCGAACGTCATGAATGTGACGGTGCTCAGAAATGATCAGTCCGTCTACGCGCGCGAGCAGGCATTCGGCGGCAACCAGCTGACCCAGGAAATCGTCACGCGCTACGGCATGAGCGCGGAGGAAGCGGAAAACGCCAAGCGCTCCGGCGGCCTGCCCGAGGACTTCGACGCGGAGGTGCTGCGGCCGTTCATGGAAAACCTCGCCGGCGAGATTCAGCGCGCGCTGCAGTTCTTCTTCACCTCCACTCAGTACCACAGCGTCGAGCACATCCTGCTGGCCGGCGGCTCCGCCGTGATTCCGGGGCTCGACGAGGTGGTCAACACGCGTACGCAGGTGCCGACGAGCGTCGCCAACCCGTTCGCCCAGATGCAGACATCGCCGCGGGTGCAGCTCAAGCGTCTCATGGCCGACGCGCCCTCGCTCATCGTCGCCTGCGGGCTCGCCATGAGGAGATTCGACCCCCAATGAACGCCGCACGCATCAACCTGCTGCCGCACCGCGCCGAGCGGCGCAAGCGCGCGAAGCGGCACTTCGCCATCGTCGCCGCCGGCACAGCGGTCGTTGGGCTGCTGGTGGTCGGTCTCATCCACAGCTACTACGCCGAGCAGATCAGCAACCAGCTGGGTCGCAACCAGTTCCTGAAAAGCGAGATCGGCAAGCTCGATCAGGAAATCGCCGAGATCAACAAGCTGAAAGACGAGATCCAGGCGCTCCTCGCGCGCAAGCAGATCATCGAGACGCTGCAGGCCGACCGCGCCCAGACGGTGCACCTGCTCGACGAGCTGGTGAAACAGATGCCCGAAGGCGTTTTCCTCAGGTCGATCATCCAGAAGGGCATGCGGGTACAGCTGCTCGGCTACGCGCAGTCGAATGCCCGCGTCTCGACGCTGATGCGCAATATCGAGGCGTCGCGCTGGCTCGGCGATCCCGAGCTGATCGAAGTAAAGTCGGCGCCGCTCGACAAGCGCCGGGTATCGGAGTTCACCATGTTCATGTCGCTCAAGCGGGCCCCGAGCGATGCGGTTGCCGCCCCTGCGGGCGCACCGGCGCCGGCCGCGAAGAAAGGCTAGCCATGGCCGTCAACTTCAACGCCTTCATCGACGAATTCAAGCGCACCAACTGGAAGGATCCGGGGACCTGGCACGCGGCGCCCAAGGCGGTGGTGCTGCTCGCCATTCTGGTGGCCATCCCGGTGGCCGGCTATTTCGCCGACACCGCCGGCCAGATCGACGAGCTCGAGCAGATGCGCAATCAGGAGAGCAAGCTCAAGCAGGAATACCTCAACAAGAAGAAGCAGGCGATCAACCTCGACCTGCATCGGCAGCAGCTGCGCGAGATCGATACGCAGTTCGGCGCGCTGCTTCGCCAGCTGCCGAACCGCTCGCAGATGGACGCGCTGCTGGTCGACATTAACCAGGCGGGCCTCGGGCGCGGACTGCAGTTCGAGCTGTTCCGGCCGGCGCCCTCGGAGATCACTCGCGATTTCTACGCCGAGCGCCCGATTTCCGTGAAGGTGGTCGGCACCTATCACGACATGGGCGCCTTCGCGAGCGACGTCGGCCAGCTGCCGCGCATCGTCACGCTGAACGACGTGACCATCACCGCCGGCAAGGATAACCAGCTGGCACTGGACGCTACGGCGCGCACTTTCCGCTATCTCGACGACGAGGAGCTCGCCGCGCAGCGCAAGGCGAGCGCGGCGAAGAAAGGGGCGGCGAAGAAATGAACCGCGTCCTCACCGTCGGCATCAGCTCGCTGGTGCTTGCGCTTGCCGCCTGCGGCGGCGAAGAGCACCGCGACCTCAAGCAGGAGCTCGCGCAGCTCACCAAGGACTTCCGCGGTCAGGTGCCGCCGCTGCCGCAGGTGAAGCCCTATGAGCCGGTGCCCTATACCGCCGAAGGGCAGATCGACCCGTTCCGTTCCGAGCGCATCGAGGTCGCGCAGAACACGCGCCCGTCGGGCAGCCAGAGCAAGCTCGCCGAGCACGAGAAGCGCGTCAAGGAGCCGCTCGAGGCATTCCCGCTCGAGTCGATCCAGATGCTCGGCACCATCTCGCAGCAGAAGGAGACCTTCGCGCTCGTCAAGGCGGGACCCAACCTCTACCGCGTCCGCAAGGGCAACTACATGGGCCAGAACTTCGGCGTGATCACGACCATCGACGAAGGACAGATCAAGCTGAAGGAGCTGGTGCAGGACAGCGGCGGCGAATGGGTGGAGCGCAACAGCGCCCTGCAGCTGGTCGAGGCGCAAAAATGAGAGCGCGCACCCTGCTTTAGCGCCGCCGTACTCCGTGGAGGCACAAAAATGAAAACCAAGACGCTTCTGTACGCATCGCTCCTCTGGCTCCTGGGCATCGGCCTGGTCGCCGCCCAAGGCAATACCATCGAAGCGTTCGACGTCAGCCAGCAGGGCGGCAAGACGGTCGTGCGCGTCACCACCAAGGAGCCGCTCGGCAACGTGCCGCCGAATTTCGCCGTCTCGAATCCGCCGCGCATCGCCTTCGACTTTCCGAATACCGCCAACGGGCTCGGCCGCTCGGCGCAGGACATCAGCCAGGGCGAGCTGCGCAGCATGAACGTCGTTCAGGGCACCGACCGCACGCGTCTGGTGCTCAACCTGCGGCGCCCGGTCATGCATGAAGCGAGTATCGAAGGCCGCGACATGCTGATCACACTCTCCGAGGCAACGGTCAGCCAGACCGCCCCCGGCGGCCAGGCGGCGCGTTTCGCCGATGGCCGCCCCGATACCAAGCACGCCATCCGCGACGTCGATTTCCGGCGCGGCCGCTCGGGCGAAGGGCGCATCGTGGTCGACCTCTCCGATACCACCACCGGCATCGATATTCGCCAGCAGGGCCAGAACATCATCGTCGAGTTCCTGCGCACCGCGCTGCCCGACAACCTGCGCCGGCGCCTCGATGTGGTGGACTTCGGCACGCCGGTCAACACCGTCAGCACCTTCCAGCAGGGCGAGAACGTGCGCATGGTGATCGAGCCNAAGGGACAGTGGGAGCACACGGCGTATCAGTCCGACACCCAGTTTGTGCTCGAAGTGAAGCCAGTGTCGCCCGACCCGTCGCGCGCCTCGCAGCGCGGCCGCTACACCGGCGAGAAACTCTCGCTCAACTTCCAGAACGTGGAAGTGCGCGCCGTGCTGAACGTGATTGCCGACTTCACCGACCTCAACATCATCACCAGCGACACCGTGGCCGGCAACATCACGCTGCGCCTGAAGGACGTGCCGTGGGACCAGGCGCTCGACATCATCCTGCAGACCCGCGGCCTCGACAGCCGCCGGAGCGGCAATGTGATCTGGATCGCCCCGCGCGACGAGCTAGCCACCCGCGAGAAGCTGGCGCTCGAGGCGCAACAGCAGATCTCCGACCTCGAGCAGACGCGCACGGAAACCTTCCAGATGAACTACCAGAAGGCGACCGACGTGCAGAAGCTGCTCTCCGACCCGGCGCAGCGCATCCTGTCCAAGCGCGGCAGTGCCGTGGTCGACACGCGCACCAACACCCTCTTCGTACAGGACACGCCCAGCCGGCTGGAAGAGGTGCGGCGCCTGCTCGCGAAGATCGACGTTCCGGTGCGGCAGGTGATGATCGAGGCGCGCATTGTCGAGGCGAATGAAACGTTCAGCCGCAACCTNGGCGTGCGCCTCGGCTACAACGACCGCAGCGCTCGCTCCGCGCAGGGCGGCAACCTGGCGGTCGGGGCNGAGCTGATCAATACCGGGCAGTTCGCCGGCCTCGTCCAGGGCACCCCAGTGCTCAACGGNCCCGGACTGCAGTCCAGCCTGCCGGCGAACGGCCTGAACGGTTTCAATGCCGGTCAGCTTTCATTTATCCTNTTCAACTCCGCCGCCACNCGNATCCTCAGCCTNGAGATCTCGGCGCTCGAGGCCGACGGCAAGGGCAAGATCATCGCCAGCCCGCGAGTGCTCACGGCCGATCAGGTCGAGGCGCTGATCGAGCAAGGCACCGAGATCCCGTACCAGCAGGCGACCTCGTCGGGCGCCACATCCGTGTCGTTCCGCAAGGCCAACCTGGCCCTCAAGGTGAAGCCGCAAATCACGCCCGACGGCAACGTCATCATGACGCTCGACGTAAACAAGGATCAGCCGGGCGCGACGACGGCGGCGGGCGTGCAGATCAATACCAAGCACGTGAAGACCGAGGTGCTGGTGGAAAACGGCGGCACGGTCGTGATCGGCGGCATCTACGAGCAGAACGACCGCACCGACATCACCAAGGTGCCGCTGCTGGGCGACCTGCCGGTGATCGGCTGGCTGTTCAAGAATTCGACACTGACCACGGGCAAGACCGAGCTGCTGGTGTTCATTACGCCGCGCATCATGAACGAGCGGCTGACGATTCGCTGATCGCCGCCACGCGCGGCATCGAGCGGCCGGGCTTGCCCGGCCGTTTTTGTTTCTAGAATGCCGTCATGGCAGGCCCCGGCAACCTCTTTCTCATCGGCATGATGGGCGCGGGCAAGACCACCGTCGGTCGGTTGCTCGCGCGGCGGCTGCGGCTGCGTTTTTTCGATTGCGACCACGAGATCGAGCGCCGCTGCGGCGTGAAGGTCCCGACCATCTTCGACATCGAAGGCGAGTCGGGCTTTCGCCTGCGCGAGTCCCAGACGCTCGCCGAGCTCACCGCGCTCGACGACATCGTCCTCGCGACCGGTGGCGGCGCGGTGCTCGCGGAGGAAAACCGGCGGTGTCTCGCCGCGCGCGGCACCGTTGCCTACCTCTGCGCCCGCCCGGAAGAGCTGTACGAGCGCGTGCGGCACTATCGCAACCGGCCGCTGCTGGCCACCGGCGATCCGCTGGCGCGGTTGCGCGACCTGCACGCGCAGCGCGACGCGCTGTACCGCGGGATCGCCGACGTGGTGATCGACAGCGGCCGCCTCAGCATCCAGGCGGTGACCCGTACCCTTGCCGAAGAGCTGGCCCAGCGATGGAAAGCATCCGCGTAGCGCTCGGCAGCCGGGCCTACCCAATCCATCTCGGCGCCGGCATCCTCGAGGGGGTCGAGCTCTATGCGCCGCACCTGCGCGGCACCGCGGCCGTCGTGACGAACGCGGTGGTGGCGCCCCTCTACGCAGCGCGTGTACGAAAAGCGCTCGAGGCCGCGGGCGCGCGCATCGTCGAAATAGTGGTGGAGGATGGCGAGCGGGCCAAGGGCTGGCCCACGCTCGAGCGCATCTTCGACCGCCTGCTCGAGGCGCGCCTGGGACGCGATACAACCCTCGTGGCCCTGGGCGGCGGGGTGGTGGGCGATCTCGCGGGCTTCGCGGCCGCTACCTATCAGCGCGGCGTCGCCTTCGTGCAGGTGCCGACGACGCTGCTCGCCCAAGTCGATTCCGCGGTCGGCGGCAAGACGGCGATCAACCACCCGCGGGGCAAAAACATGGTCGGCGCATTTCATCAGCCGGTCGCGGTCGTGAGCGACGTGGCGACGCTCGACACCCTCCCGGATCGAGAGCTGCGTGCCGGCCTAGCCGAAGTCATCAAGCACGGCGCCGCCCTCGACGCCGCTTTCTTCGCCTGGCTGGAGGCGCGCATCGCCGAGCTTCTGCAGCGCGAACGCGCGGCGCTCATCCACGCCGTGCGCCGCTCGTGCGAGCTCAAGGCGGCGATCGTTGCCGAAGACGAGCGCGAGGCCGGCCGGCGCGCGCTCCTCAACCTAGGCCATACCTTCGGCCACGCCATCGAGGCGGCGACCGGCTTCGGTCCCTGGCTGCATGGCGAGGCGGTGGCGGCCGGCATGGTGCTCGCGGCCGACCTTTCCGCGCGCGCCGGCCTGCTAGCCCGCGAGGACGCCGCGCGCCTCACTGACCTCATCCGCCGTGCCGGGCTGCCGACGCGCGCCCCGGCGATCGCGCTCGGGCGCTGGCACGAGCTCATGTCGGTCGACAAGAAGAGCGCCGGGGGCCGGACCCGCTTTGTGCTCCTCGAGGCCATGGGCCGCGCCCAGTTGCATGCCGATGTGGACCCACGCCTCCTCGACGAGATCCTGGCTGCTGCAGCGCAGTAATTGTTGTAGCGAGCGGACTGCAACGGTATATTGGAAGGTCCGACCTCACCTTTTGTGCAGAGCCGCACGGACCTCTTCTTCTCATGGGCCTAGCGCCACAAGGGCTTTACCGACCTGAAAACGAGCATGACGCCTGCGGCGTCGGCTTCGTCGCCAATATCAAGGGCAAGAAATCGCACACCATCGTCGAGCAGGGTCTCACGGTGTTGCGCAACCTCACCCACCGCGGCGCCGTGGGCTGGGATCCGAAGCTCTCCGACGGCGCGGGCATCCTGATCCAGATCCCGGATCGCTTCTACCGCGAGGAGATGGCGAAGCAGGGCGTGAAGCTGCCGCCCGCCGGCCAGTACGGCGTCGGCATGGTGTTCCTGCCGCGCGATCCGGCCTCGCGTATCGCTTGCGAGTACGAGATCGAGCGCGCGATCAAGGACGAGGGGCAGCACCTGCTCGGCTGGCGAGACGTGCCGGTCGACAACTCCGATCTTGCCGACCCGGCGAAGAAAATCGAGCCGGTCATCCGCCAGGTGTTCATCGGCCGCGGGCGCCGCCTCACGGTTACCGATGCGCTCGAGCGCAAGCTCTACATCATCCGCAAGAGCTCCGGCCACGCCATCCAGGCGCTCAAGCTGAAGCACGGCAAGGAGTTCTACGTGCCGTCGATGTCGGCGCGCACCGTCTGCTACAAGGGCATGCTGCTCGCCAATCAGGTCGGCGAGTACTACCTCGATCTCAAGGACGCGCGCGTCGAGTCGGCGATCGCGATGGTGCACCAGCGCTTCTCCACCAACACGTTCCCTTCGTGGGACTTGGCGCACCCGTTCCGCCTCATCTGCCACAACGGCGAGATCAATACGTTGCGCGGCAACGTCAACTGGATCCGCGCGCGCCAGGGCGCGATCTCATCGCCGATCCTCGGCGATGACCTGAAGAAGATCTGGCCGCTGATCTACGACGGCCAGTCCGACTCCGCCTCCTTCGACAACGCGCTCGAGCTCCTGGTGATGGGCGGCTACTCGGTCGCCCACGCGATGATGATGATGATTCCCGAGGCGTGGGAGCAGCACACGCTGATGGATCCGCAGCGCCGCGCGTTCTACGAATACCACGCGGCGATGATGGAGCCGTGGGACGGCCCGGCGTCGATCGCCTTCACCGACGGCCGGCAGATCGGCGCCACGCTCGACCGCAACGGCCTGCGGCCATCGCGCTACATCGTCACCGACGATGACCTCGTCATCATGGGCTCGGAGTGTGGCTGTCTGCCGGTCCCCGAGGAGCGCATCGTCAAGAAGTGGCGGCTGCAGCCCGGCAAGATGTTCCTGGTCGATCTCGAGAAGGGCCGCATCATCGACGACAAGGAGCTCAAGGACTCGCTCGCGAGCGCCAAGCCCTACGCCGAGTGGATCGAGCGCATCCGCGTCAAGCTCGACGAGGTCGAGAGCGAGAAGACGCAACCCTTCAAGTCCAAGGTGGCACTCCTCGACCGGCAGCAATCGTTCGGCTACACCCAGGAAGACCTGAAGTTCATCGTGCAGCCGATGAGCGCCGCGGGCGAGGAGCCCGTCGGCTCGATGGGCAACGATTCGCCGCTCGCGGTGCTGTCGAACAAGAACAAGACCCTTTACCAGTACTTCAAGCAACTGTTCGCGCAGGTGACCAATCCGGCGATCGACCCGATCCGCGAGGAGCTGGTCATGTCGCTCGTCTCGTTCATCGGCCCGAAGCCGAACCTGCTCGGCATCGACGAGCTCAATCCGCCGCTGCGCCTGGAAGTCTCCCAGCCGGTGCTCGACTTCTACGAGATGGAGAAGATCCGGCACATCGAGCGCTACACCGGCGGCAAATTCAAGTCCTGCGAGCTCGACATCACCTATCCCGTCGCCTGGGGCCAGGACGCGGTCGAGGCACGGCTCGCCTCGCTCGCCGCGCAGGCCGAGGACGCGGTGCGCTCGGGCTACTCGATCATCGTCATCTCCGACCGCCTGGTCGACCGCGAGCGCGTCGCCATTCCGGCGCTCTTGGCGCTCTCCGCCATCCACCAGCACCTGGTGGGCAAGGGCCTGCGCACCTCGACCGGCCTGGTGGTCGAGACGGCCAGCGCGCGCGAGGTGCATCAGTTCGCGCTGCTCGGCGGCTACGGCGCCGAGGCGGTGCATCCGTATCTCGCGCTCGAGACGGTCATCGCGCTCAATCCGGGCACTGCATCCAAGGCGATCAAGAACTACGTCAAGGCGATCGGCAAGGGACTGAAGAAGGTGATGTCGAAGATGGGCATCTCCACCTACATGTCCTACACCGGCTCGCAGATTTTCGAGGCCGTCGGGCTTGCGCGCTCGCTGGTCGACAAGTACTTCACCGGCACGGCTTCGAATATCGAGGGCATCGATCTCTTCGAGGTCGCCGACGAGGCGATCCGCGTGCACCGCGCGGCGTTCGACGAGCGCGACCCGGTGCTCGCGACGATGCTCGAGACGGGCGGCGAATACGCCTGGCGCGTGCGGGGCGAGGACCACGCCTGGACGCCCGAGTCCATCGCCAAGCTGCAGCAGGCGGCACGCACGAACTCCGCCGCCACGTACAAGGAATACGCCGCGCTCATCAACGACCAGTCGCGGCGGCACATGACCTTCCGCGGCCTGTTCGAATTCCGCTTCCCGGCGAAGCCGGTGCCGATCGAAGAGGTCGAGACCGCCGCCGAGATCGTCAAGCGCTTCTCCACGGGCGCGATGTCGCTCGGCTCGATCTCAACCGAGGCGCACACCACGCTCGCGGTCGCCATGAACCGCATCGGCGGCAAGTCGAATACCGGCGAAGGCGGCGAGGACCGGCGCCGCTACGCGCTCGTCAAGGCGGGCGAGTCGCTGCAGTCGCGCCTCGGCAAGGGTCGC
>C688J18823_10002533_pt1 | contig 11411 bp, 12 predicted proteins | sample HopSoiMetagenom1_FD_18823 | JGI IMG/M metagenome (IMG submission 18823) | reverse complement strand
TGAGCATCCCTCCACAGCCTCGATACAGCAAGGAAGAGTTTGCCCGCCGCGGCAACGAGATCTACGAGCGCGAGGTCCAACCTCGGCTCACCGAAGAAGATCGCGGCAAGTTCGTTGCTATCGACATTGAGGGGGGCACTTTTGAAGTCGATGTGGACGAGATCACCGCCTCGCACCGGCTTCTCGCTCGCAATCCGGACGCCCAGATCTGGTTCCGCCTGGTCGGCTCTCCCCAGACCCGCCGCTTCGGCCCCCGCAGCCGGAACGCCGCTTGACCATGATCGTCGGAGCCATGAATACACAGCGCGAGGCCATTGTGCGCCTCGTGGTCCTCGGGCCCGGGGGACGGGAGAGGCGGATCGAGGCAGTCCTCGATACGGGCTATACGGGTTCCCTCACTCTTCCGGCAGCCGTGGTTTCCGCCCTGGATCTGCCTTTTCGTGGCAGGGGAAGCGTCCTGTTGGGAGATGGCAGCGAAAGCGAATTCGATGTCCACGAAGCGATTATCTCCTGGGCAGGCGAGCGCCGATTGGCCGCAATCGATGTAGCGGAAACAGATCCACTTCTGGGAATAGGCCTTCTGCTGGGGAAAGAGCTGACAGTTCAGGTGATTGCGGGAGGATCAGTTTTTCTTCAAAGACTGCAACTAGCCTGATCCGAGCGAGCAGCGCCCGCCGCCGGTAGCCCAATGCCGGCTGGCGACGGCGATAGAGGTAGCGGGCTGGTAAGGAGGAGCCTGCCGTCGCCCCCCGCCAGGAGGAGAGGTGAGCTCGGCCGCCAGGCGCGGGTCTTCGAGGGTCCCGTCCCAAGCTCACCTGGGCGTCTGGACGTGCGCTCCCCCGAATCGGGTGGCACCTCGCATGCCGGCGCCGCTCGCACTTCCCGCCCCACCCTCTCAGGCCACAGGTACACACATCTTCGGAGCCGCCTGCGCCTTGACACCACGACGCCGCGCAGAGGATCACCGAAGCATGGACCAGAAGGTCATCACGATGCTCGACGAGGATCTGTTCCGCCGCGCGGAAGGGGAGTCCATGCGGCATGGGTAAACCCTTGAGCCGTCTTCTGGGGGAAGCGTTGCGATTCTACCTCGACGAAAAGAGCGGATTGGCTCCTCAAGGCGGCCTCGCAGCGCGGAGTTGGGGGATCTTGAAGCTGCCTTCCGACACATTGAAGGATCTTCTCGAGCACGAGGGGAGACAGTCAGACGTGACAAATAACCGTCTTGCGGGTGAGCTCGAGGAAGTCGAATTCCTGGAAGCCAGCCACAATCTCGGCAAGGCTGGCCAGGAACAGCGTTTCGAGCTCCGCGTTTTTGATGTTGCCGGTCGAGACAAGCAACAGCTTGTGGGGGAGTCGCTGCAGATGAAACGAGCTTACGAAATCTTCATCCTTGGTGACCAGGATGTACTGATCGCGGACCGAGAGATGACTGAGGCTGCTGTCCGGCGTCCGATTGCGTAGTGGGAGATCGAGGGTATGAAGGACTTCGAGACCCTCTCGCCTCAGGCGGTCAGCCAACCGGCGGGGCAGTTGGGCGTCGACCAGAAATCTCATGCCACGAGAGGAACGACGCGTTTCGTCTGGCTCAGCTTCGCCGCGAGCTCCAAAGCCGCCAGAATGTCCTCGCGTTCGAGATCCTCGTAGTCGGCAAGAATCTCCTCGGTGGTCATCCCAGAGCTCAGCAGCTCAAGGATCGTTTCCACCGGATAGCGCAGACCACGGATCGAGGGCTTGCCGTGGCAGATCTCTGGATCGATGACGATGCGATCGAGAAGGCTCATTCTCATACCTCCAAGGCCGGTCCATGATACCACTCCCCTCGCGAGACGGTGATCCTCTGCCCTGGTGAGTTGAGAACCAGGGGCTCGTGTCTGGGGGAGGGGGTGCCTACGGCGGAGAGGATGGCACCTGTTGAGGCGGTGCTCGTCCGTCCGCGGCTGGGCCAGGGGACCTTCCGCGTCCTGGTGACGGACAGCTATCGCCGCCGCTGCGCTGTCACGGGAGAGAAGGCCCTCCCGGTCCTGGACGCCGCGCACATCCGTCCCGTGGCCGAGGGGGCCAGCACCGCCTCGACAACGGCCTCCTCCTCCGCACCGACGTCCACCGTCTCTTCGACGCCGGCTACGTCACCGTCACCCCCGACGGTCGCTTCCTCGTCAGCCGCCGCCTCAAGGACGACTTCGACAACGGCGAGCCCTACATGCCCTTCCACGGTCAGCGCATCTGGATGCCGGGTGACCCCGTCAGCCAGCCGAACCGGGAGGCGCTGGAGTGGCACTCGGAGGGGGTGTTTTTGGGGTGAGGGGCTCCGTGGATACTCGCGAGGAACCTGCGAATCGGCTGGCACCTCATGCCGGGATCTCGATCCGTCGACCGCCCGCAGGGTGGAATTTGCTCAGCCTGGGGCGTCAGCCCCAGGTAGGCCATCACCGCCCCCCCGGAGAGCCCCGAGGGGGCGACACTCAGCGGCGCTGCTCCCCGAATGGGCTGGCATCTCTGGCCAGTATCCCTGTCCGTGGTTGTCGAGACTCGAAGGTTTGGTTATATTGTCAGGGTACTTTACACCTTCGTTCCATCGTGGCATAATTGAAGCGTAAGGCGGCAGAGAGCACTTGGAGGCAAGACCTCTCTCCATTGGAGGATTTTGAACGCGTGCAACCCATATCGGCTGTGCCCATGACCTCTGGGACGAGAACCAAAGTGGCAGTCCAGCGCAGTCCTCCGCTTCGCCTCCTGCCCCACCCAGAGAGTCCGATAAGGGAGAGTTGGCGCGCTTGGGCACAGCGCCAAGAGAGGCCGAAGGCGGTCGATCTCTTTTCCGGCGCGGGAGGGCTCAGCCTCGGCCTTGAGCAGGCTGGATACGTTGTAATATTATCAGTTGATCATGATCCCTGGGCTCTTGAAACGCACCGCCACAACTTTCCCGGAGCGGCGCTCGATTTGGATCTCAGCAACCCTGAGAGGCTACGGACTCTTATTCGCCTCCTAGACGGGGTAGACATTGATTTGATTGCGGGCGGACCTCCCTGTCAGCCCTTTAGCCGGGCTGGGCGTTCAAAAATACGTTCCCTCGTGGCGGACGGAAGGAGGCCCGCCAATGATCAGCGTAAGGATCTTTGGCAGTCTTTTCTATATGTAATCGAGACTGTACGCCCCAAGGCCGTACTGATGGAGAATGTACCCGATATGGCCTTGGGGGATGATCTTCTGACCATAAGGAAAATAATTCAGCGTCTAGAGGCAGTTGGCTACGAGGTTGAGGTGGCTCTTCTCGACGCTTGGAGGTACGGCGTCCCTCAGCATAGACAACGTCTCATTCTGGTTGCTGTCCAGAACGGCATCGCCTTTGATTGGCCTGAAGAGCAACCTAAGGTACACTTGTTGGATGCCATTGGCGACCTGCCCCATCTGGGCGGAGGGACAGGAAGTAGAGATCTGAAATACAGCAGCAGACCAAAAACCAAGTTTCAGAGGGCAGCTCGCGCAGAGATGATCGGCGAAAATTCCAATATCATATGGGATCACCTAACGAGAGCTGTACGAGACGATGATCGAGAAGCTTTCGAGCTTATGGCTACTGGCTATCGCTACAGCGACTTGCCAAAGCACCTTCGCCGTTATAGAGATGACATCTTCGACGACAAGTATCACAGGCTACAGTGGAACGAACTTAGTCGATCAATAACCGCCCACATAGCCAAGGATGGCTATTGGTACATCCATCCTTCAGAATCACGAACACTCACGGTCAGAGAGGCCGCCCGCATTCAGACTTTCCCTGATCACTTCAGATTTGCTGGTACTCGCAGCCATGCCTTCTCCCAGATTGGAAATGCTGTCCCGCCGGCTCTCGCAAGGGCCGTTGCACATTCTCTTCTTGAAACTACACAGAAGCCCATGGCACCTGCTCAACAACGCTGGAGTCTGAAGCTTGCCAAAATTCACAATGGCCTCTTGGCTTGGGCGAATAAAGACAACAAATTAAATTTTTGGCGGCATCCGGGTGACCCATGGGCAGTACTAGCCGCAACTCTTCTACAATCGCGTCCAGACATGGACGACAGCGTCCTCAGACAGTTTCTCTGTCAATTCCCCACTCCCGAGGGCGTCACTGCGGCAGCAATACGATCTTTCAGGAATAAGCAGGGTTCGAAGCGGCACACTGATGGTCTTCAGCGTTTACTGGCCGTTGCTCGTGTACTTTCCAAGGAAAATCAAGATTGGCTGGGAGGAGACTGGCTTCGTGTCGCCAAGCTTACGCCAAACCAAGATACTTGGATGAGGGTTGTGGGCCTTCAGCAGGACGCAATTTATCTGAGTGCTGGAATTATACGTGTGGTTTCACGGCTCACAGGACGGCAGTTGGAGAATTCCAAGAGATTGTCCGACGGCAAAGTTGCCGTGGCGCGCGTCCTTGGCATAAACGGTAAGATGCCCTCAATTACAGCTGCTCTCTCTGCTGTTTCTTCGGATTTCTGCAGACCGACTCAGCCCACATGCGGAAGCTGCCCCTTGGCGCGTTTATGCGCAACTTCAGATGCGGCTGTATAGAGTCCAATGTGTGCTGCCGTCTCAGGGCTTGAATCTGCCAGGGAGAAGCTGCTCAATCCGATTTGCAGCTTCTTCGACATCCTCATGTTCCCAAATATGAATAACTGTCCAACCCATTTCCGTCAGAAATCTGTCATTACGCCTATCTCTTTGTTGGTTCTCATCAACTTTATTCTGCCAAAAACCTGCATTTGCCTTTGGCTGTACTCGATGAATGGGACAGCCATGCCAGAAGCAGCCATCAACAAAGACCACCACTCGGGCCCCCACGAATACTATGTCAGGTCGTCCAGGCAGGTCCTTGCGGTGGATTCGATATCGCAGACCGCGAGCGTGCAAAACGGAGCGCAGGCGAAGCTCGGGTTTAGTATTGCTGGTGCGCAAATCGCTCATGAACTTCCTTACAACTTCACTTGAAGGCCGCGGCCTGTCTTTGCTCATCATCCTTCTCCAATGAGGCCATAATGGCAAACCGGCGCAAATCGTCAACAGTTGAAGTCATTCCCTCCGCCAGAAGACTCGTGCTTTCCCTCCGAGACGTCGGCTACGACTTTGTCCATGCCGTGGCCGACCTTGTCGACAATAGCATAACCGCTGGCGCAAGCTTAGTTGATATCGATCTTCATTTCGACGGCCGAGACTCTTGGTTGAGAATATTCGACAATGGTCGCGGAATGTCTGGCCCAGAAATCACAGAAGCCATCCGTTACGGCTCACAAAAAGATTATGATGTAGAGGATCTGGGGAAGTTTGGCTTGGGCCTTAAAACGGCCTCCATGTCACAATGCCGAAGGCTGTCGGTTGCGAGCCGCCCGAAAGGGGAGCGAGCACGTATCGAGGCTCGCCAACTTGACTTGGACCATATAGAAAGAAGCGATCGGTGGGAAGTTTTTGTACTACGCTCAGAAGAACGTCCCCTAGAGCTCGTGGAACCTCTGGCAAATGGTTCTGGGACAGTAGTGCTCTGGGAACAGCTTGACAGAGTTTTGGGGTACAAGGTGCCTTGGGGTGAGCGCGCCAAGGCAGGGCTCCTTAACTTGGCCGAACAGCTTGAAATGCATCTGAGTATGGTCTTTCATCGATTCTTGGCGGGAGAGATACCGAGACGATCAAAACTTGTAATACGGTTCAATGGAGACCGACTTGAACCATGGGACCCATTTGCAAGAAAGGAACGTGCTACAGAAGTTCTTCCATCGAGGGAGATCGAAGTCTCTACCCAGAATGGCGCAGGTATTGTCCGCTGCCAGCCCTATGTGCTACCTCCCAAGGAAAAATTCTCCCGAGAGGAAGAGTTCAACAGGCTGGGGGGGCCCGCTCGCTGGAACGCCCAACAGGGGTTTTATATCTATCGCTCAAACCGCATGATTCAGAGCGGCGGCTGGTGTAGGTTCCGAATACCTGAAGAGCACGTAAAACTGGCGCGAATTGCACTTGATTTCTTCCCCGACATGGATTCAGCGTTTGAAATCAATGTCGCCAAGACGCGCGTAATATTGCCTGCTGATCTGAGAGATCGCCTCAAGGGTGTGGTGGAGGAAGTGGCAAGTCGCGCGCAGAAAGTCTACCGACAATCCAGTAAGTCGGGAAGTTCCTCAGAGACAAGGCTCTCCACTCTACCACCCAGAGCAGTAGGACAAATTAGGCAACCACCTGATATCGCGCCCCTTGCTGTCCACAGAGAAAGCTTGGGGATTAGGAGCAGCCTTGAGGCCGCAGCGAAATCGGTAGGTGAGTCGCATGCCTTGTTGCGTATCATCAAAACCCTTCAATCAACTTCGCCGGAGGTTGCACGTGCCCTTGGATGGTAATCAAATTGACGGATTTCTCAGACTCGTCCGGGTTCATATGGATGCCTTCCAATCTTCTCTGGAAGAGGCACTGGCAATAGTTCCGGAGGAAGCGAGAGAAAGGGTCCGCAGCATCTACCTAGAAGAGATGACGCAGCCAATCCGGCGAGCACGGGTTCTCTCTGGAACAGGCGGGCCTCGGCCATGGTTCAAGTCTTGGGACCCTTCTGAGGGCTATCACTGGCGTCGCCTTCGCCAGTACCTACTCGATTACCGAAAGCGCAGCCAAGCAGACGTCGATTCTCTCGATGACTCCAGCGATAAGGTATTATCCCATCTGGAAGATCCTCGCTCTACAGGGAAGCAGGAGTTCCGCGTTAGAGGCCTCGTTCTCGGCCATGTGCAAAGTGGAAAAACTGCAAATATTACTTCTCTGATCGCGAAAAGTGCTGATCTTGGGTATAAACTTGTGGTTGTACTTTCTGGGCTTCATAACGAGCTTCGTCGACAAACACAGAGGCGCTTGTCACTTGAGCTCGGGCTCGTCCCAAGCCCTCCGGGAGTTGGCCTTCCCAAACCCGGCGAACAATGGCTTACTCTCACTCAGGATAATTACCACGGAGACTTTCGCCCCGGTACCACAGGCCCAAGCGTACTCCAAGGCAATGATCGTGTTATTGCAGTTATGAAGAAAAACGCCTCAGTATTGCGCAGGATGGTGAAGTGGATTGATGGGCGCGCCCCTGCTGATCTTCCTGTTCTGATAATAGATGATGAGGCAGATCAAGCTTCTATAAATACAGGAGGAAACCGCCGAGCGATCGAAGAAAATCTCGACTTGGAAGAAGCGGATTTCGGAGAAGTGCCACGAGAGCAAGAAACCGATCCTTCTACAATCAATGGCCTTATTCGCGAGCTGATTACCTGCTTTCAGAGAGTGTCCTATGTCGCCTATACGGCCACCCCTTTTGCAAATGTACTGATTGATCCAGAGGCATACGATAGCCAGGCGGCTGAAGATTTATATCCAAAAGATTTCATAGTTTCGTTACCCGTCGGCGCCGGCTACGTGGGGGCGGAGGCACTCTTCGGCCGAGACGCTCTCGAAGACGGAGATAATCCGAAGCCCGGCCTTGACGTTATCGAGCCCATTCCTGAGCACGATAGGGATTCACTTATTCCCAAATCCCGGAGTTCTGATGATTTTGAACCTACCCTGCCCGAATCTCTTAAAACAGCCCTTATGGATTTTGTATTGGCAACAGCAGCAAAGGTGAGTCGTCTTGGAGAAGGTATTGCCTCCATGCTGATTCATACCAGCCATAGGACCTCCGTGCAGAATCTACTTTCACAAGAGGTTGACAGGTATGTTCAAGAATTGAGAAGAACATGGCGATACGATCGCCCCAGCATCTTTGATCGATTCCGCCATAGATGGGACGATAAATTCAGACCCATCATCTCTTCGCTCAATGCAGCAAATGATCTGGAGTTTGAAGAAATCGAGGACCACATAACCCGCATATTCAGAGAACCATCGGGTCTTAAGATTCTGGTGCTCAACAACACTTCAGACGATGAACTCGACTACGAGAACAATGCTCACCTGAAGGTTATCCTGATCGGAGGGAACAAACTATCACGAGGGCTCACACTGGAAGACCTCTTGGTCTCGTATTATGTCAGAGACGTAACTATGTACGACACACTTCTGCAAATGGGCCGCTGGTTCGGCTACAGATCCAAGTATGTGGATCTAACCAAGCTTTGGACCACTGAGGATTTAGTCAGCAGATTTCGCCATTTGGCTCTAGTTGAGGAAGAGATAAGGGATCAAATTGACATATATGAACAATCCGCCATTACGCCGCGCGAATTTGGGCTTAAAATCAGAACACACCCAGCAATGCTCGTGACAGCCAGGAACAAGATGGGAAGTGCCACGGTGGTCGAACAGTCGTATGCAGGAGAACTGCTTCAGACAACTCGGTTTAGACTTGGACAAATCGACTGGCTAACGAGCAATCTCACTGCAACCCAAAGTCTCTTTGAGAAATTGGGTGTCCCCGCCAAGATCGAGAATGGCCGGCCCGGATGGCAGAATGTAAACTGGAATCTCATCTGCAAATTCCTTGAAGAATACAAAACCGCACAGGATGCAGAGTCTATCGATGCCCCAACGATCAAGCGCTATATTGAGCGCCAAGCGGTCCTTCACCATGAGCTGACAAACTGGATAGTTTCTGTTCGATGCCTGCCAAACCTGGAAACGGACTTGGGAGTAGCTGATCTTCATATTGAAAGTCTCCCTTCAATAAATGCTATCTCGCGGAGCCGCTTGAAGGTTGACAAGAACTCAATTGGCGCTCTCACCAGTCCAGCTCGAGTTTCTGGAGCGAGGAGGCAGGGAGATGAGGAGGTGGGGCTCTCGGACGAGCAGATTGATTTGGCACGAGAGGTATTTGAGGAAAAGAAGTACCGAACTTTGGGGCATGCACTTCGTGGCCAGCGGAATAAGGCCCAAGGCCTTCTGTTAGTATATCCTATTAGCCCTCGTTCAAAGTCTCGCACGGTAGGCCGCGAAAACATTTTTGATGACCCGACCGGCAAGCCAGTTGTTATAGGTGTTGCATTTTCATTTCCTCCCTCTGAAAGCGGTGCTGCTGTTCAGTATTTGGCAGGCCCCGCAGGAAGGTCTCGGACAATCGAAGATGAACTGGAATGACCTCCTTGAACTCTGGGATACTATAGAGGTCCCCTTGCGGGATCATCTCAATGGGAAAAGCCTTTTGGGATCAACGCACAGCCTCGGCATTTGGTTGGCCGTCGATCGGGCAGGAAACTGGCACTTGCTGATCGCCATCCCCCAATCCGCTCCGGCAACGATTGGCCCGACTACAAAAGGCCTCCAAGTCACAATCGACAACCTTCAAATTGGCGTCAACGAACCACAAAGCTATATCGATCTATTGTGTTCCGAGAAAAGCCTCCGAGAAAACTTTGCAGCCTTTTCTGCTGATGTAGTCAGATCCGTGGAAAGAGCAAGCAGATCTCCCAGAGAAGCAGTGGTAGAGGTCCTGAGTCGCTGGCGCAGATTCTGGAGTGCCACTTCTGGTCAGCTTAGCCGGGAGGCAGCTCTTGGTCTCTTTGGTGAGCTCTGGTTCATTTACCGTTGGGCTGGATTCCCAGCGGGCATTCGTGGCTGGAACGGCCCATTGGGGTCTCGACACGACTTTCAGTGGCCAGCTCTTTCGGTAGAGGTCAAAACCTGCCAAATCCGCTCCGATGCAGCCGTCCATCGAATCACAAGCTTGGACCAGCTTGAGGATCCGGAATCAGGGCAATTGTATCTCTTTAGTCTGCAAGTTTCGCCTGACCAAATTGCCTCCAACACCTTATCTCATCTAATCGGCGCCATCTCCACCAGATTGGAGCCTTATCCGAACGATCTTGGCAGATTCTTGGACCTGCTGGCGGCAGTCGGCTACACACCTATCCTCAATGAGACGCAGGAGCAACGATTGAGGGTCATCGCAGAAGAACTCTACATAGTGGAAGGTGATTTTCCCAAGCTGACCAAGCGAAGCTTCCCCGCTGGAATCCCTCCCGGGGTCGGCCAGATTTCTTACTCACTCTCGCTCTCTGCATGTGCTCCTTGGCGCTTGGCAAGTCATCCTTCACAGCTTCCATCAAGCTTCACGGCCGCTCTGGTATAATTTCTCTTTTGAATTCAGGGTAACATCTTAAAATAGTGCCGGACGCCTCCGCAGGGGCAAACCTGATGCGTAGGGCCCGGCCGGTCCGGGGCAGGCCGGAGTGGCCTCCCTGAAGATGCGGCAGCCGGCGCTGCACGCCCTCCGTAGAGACGTCCCGCCTTCAGTGGCCTGCGGGCGTTGAGGTGAACGGACTGGGACGTCTCTACCCCTTCGCCGAAGGTGCCTCCACGCCGCGGGGTAAAGCCGGAGACGCTGGGAGCGAAGAAGCCGTAACCAGCAGGATGCTCGTCCAAACTCCTGGCCCTTGCCCGGACCCAGATTGCCGAACGGGCTGTGAGCGTCTCCTACTCCTGCGGTCTTCCCAGGAAGACAGCGACTTCCTTGACGCACAGCCTTCCATGGAGGAAGATTGTCCCATGGTTACAACAGTCACCCAGAAGAACATGGTCACCATCCCGGCCGAGGTCGGGCGGAAATTCGGCATCAAGCCCGGGTGGCGGCTGGATTGGCAACCAGTCGAAGGGCGGGACGAGATTCTGGTTAAGGTCATCCCTGATCGTGGAGAGCGTGCACGGCGGCTGTTGGGGACTGGCCGGAAGCTCTCACCGGATCGCGATGCGGTCTCCGAGCTCGTGGCAGAGCGTGCGGCTGAAGAGTGATGGCGTCGCGATTCCTGTTCGACACATCGGCTCTGATCGCCCATAACCGGCAGGAGCCAGGTTGGGCACGGGTCCAGGCCATATTCGAGGAGGGTGAATCCGAGATTCTCATCGCCAGTGTTTCACTCACCGAATTTGCCCGGCGACTGCGAGAGCTCGGGGCCACGGAGGCTGAGGCTCGTCGCACTGTGGAAGACTACCTGGAGCTCTTCGATGAAGTCGTCCCGGTCGATGAAGGAGTAGCGTTCATTGCGTTTGATATCGGTTGTGCTGTGGAGAAGCGGCTGCCCCTTACCGATGCCCTGATCGCGGCGGCGGCTCAAAGACGGGGCGCCCATCTGGTTCATCGAGATCCCTCGCATGGACAGTTTCTCCAAGGCTCAAGCATACCAGCTCTCCCGAAGGGGCGACGGCGGTCTTCCGCGGGGCGAGCTCGTTTGGACTGCCTACCTGGCGCTAAAGCGCCAGGCTATTCAAATTTCGCCCTTCCAGGGCGGAGATCCCGCCTCGGAGCGGCGATCGAGGACGACGTCCACCATCAGGCTGTTGGGCCGTTGTGGGTCTGACCGTAGAGACGTCCCAGTCCGTTTCACCCGAGCTTCGGCAGGCCTCCAACGTCGGGACGTCTCCGGAGGGGTAAAGCCGGTGCGTAAGACCCTGCCGGTCAGGGGCAGGCCGGAGTGGCCTCCCTG